>Ga0134127_10000117_pt1 | contig 101129 bp, 93 predicted proteins | sample KB31753_FD_96459 | JGI IMG/M metagenome (GOLD analysis project Ga0134127, IMG submission 96459) | Terrestrial soil microbial communities with excess Nitrogen fertilizer from Kellogg Biological Station, Michigan, USA - KB3-175-3 | ecosystem: Environmental > Terrestrial > Soil > Unclassified ... | reverse complement strand
AGCATATCGCTACTGGATAAAACGCCTGTAAATGAACTACTTAAAAGAATAGACTACAAAGATGTCAAAGAACTAAATTATAACCAACTGTCACTCAGCTTGTTTTAAGTGGACAGTTATGATCTTGAGAAGTATTTTGACCTTGAAGAGGAAACAGGCGAAAGTAATCCCGATATTTTAATCAACAAAAAATATCCTATAGAAGTAAAGAAAGACCCAACGCAATCCGAATATGACAGACTATTAGGTCAAATGATTAGACATAATAAAATATTTGGCAGTGCTATAGCCGTTGTGGCTAGTATTTCGAGCGAGGACAGATTTAAGAAATTCCAAAAACTTTTTATTGAAGTGCATACAAAACTTGGCATGACTGCGGAACTTATAAAAAATAGATATTGGTCCAACCTCTTGCCGAGAGTGAAGCGCAGGCCTAAAAAGGTGGTGTTCCCATGCACCGGGCTAACCCAAAAACTTGCGAAAGTTTAACACGAGTTGTTTTTTTAATGGCCTCGTTGAGGGCTTCCCCATGCTACCGCAAGCAATTTTCGCTGCCGCAAGCCTCCCGGCTTGTGGCCCGCTGACCGGTCACCGACTTTCAAACTGAATTGCGCTTGGCTGCATAGTTGGTTACCTAAACGCGTACCACAAGCGAGGACGCTTGCGGTAGCGGCGCTGGCCTAAAAGAGTTGGCGTTCTCGTGCGCCGGCTAACCCCAAAACTTTCGAAGTTTTAAAAACTTCGCAAGTTTGATTGTCTTATAGCCTATTAGAAGTTTGATGCCTGGTTTGACTGATTTATTTATCAATAATATATACCCGGTGAAATTCAAATTTTGGTAATTGTGATTTCAAAGAAGGTACAAACTGGCTGATTTCTTCGATTTTGCTGGTGATGGTATTTAATACAGCTATCGAAATTTTATGTTTCTTAAGATTTTGCTGATAGATAAGATTTTTATCAATTATTAATAAAACATCAAAGTCTTTTTCTGTACCTAATGTCAGCAATTTTCCGTTTTTAATTCCGCCCCATCCTAATTCCGTTACGGTAAAAACCTCAAATTCTTTTAGATAAGGTTTAAGTTTTTTGGTGACACATTCATCAAGCAAAATTTTCATTGAGTATATTAGTGGATGATTCAATAAGGTTTTTTGACATTTCGAGTATTTTTACAACCTGTTCGCGGGTAACGCCCTCAAAATCCTCTAAAAAAACTTCTATTGAATCGCCGGTTTCCAAATAATCAAACAAGTTTTTGATAGGTACCCTGGTACCAAAGAAAACAGGCGTCCCACCCATTATTTCTTTGTCGATATTAATTACACGTTGCTGCATAGCGATGGTATTGTTTATCAAATTTACAAATAATTATAGGGACTATGCCAATTTTTAAAGATTGCTGAATAATCCGCCCAACCTCGCGCGAGAATGTAGCGCAGGCCAAAAGAGGTGGTGTTCGTGCGCCGGCTAACTGCAAAAACTTGCGAAGTTTAACTCGAATTGTTTGTTTTTTAATGGCCTCGTTGAGGGCTTCGCCGTTTTGAAACTTCACAAGTTTGAACGCCTTACTTGTTCCAAATTTGCCAACCGCAACCTAAAATCGTACTTTTATGAAAAGGGTTTATGTTAACGATAGATCGAATTACATCAAACGCAAATGTCATAAATGGTAAGCCCTGCATAAGGGGTATGCGTATTACTGTTTCAACGGTACTTGGTTTACTTGCTACCGGGATGACAAAAGAGGCTATAATAGAGGCCTACCCTTACCTGGAGTTTGAAGACATCGAGCAATGCCTTAGATATTATGCGCATTCGTCTCAAAAATTGTCCGATAAGTTTGCAGGGAAATTGCCCCTGGATTCGGCGAAAAAACTGCAGGAACATATTAAGCAAAGCCGCCAGGAATGGGATGGACAATAAATTTAGAACTGGTTATCTCTTTAACTATAGTGGTACCGGCACTGCAAAATATGCAGCCTGCTATCCTTTATACAATATATTAGCCGGTGTTCATCGGTTATACGCCTGCTCCAGTTTCCGGCAAAGTTGCCTTTTAATGGCTCGGGTTTACCGATGCCTTTAAAAGGAGTACGTAAACAATCCTTTATTAAATCATTGATGCGCTGCAATACCTTTTTATCAGTTTGCTGCCAGTACAGGTAATCCTCCCAGGCTTTTGACTGCCAAACCAGTTCCATGCTTAATCTTCGATCAACTTATGGGAATGGAAAGCGCCGCTATTCATTTCGTCAATCGCTTCCTGCAAACGTTTCCTGTTCGCCTCGCTCTTAACTATATGTAACGTCTCGGTCATGGCGTTATATTCGTCAAGATCCATTACAACAACATTTTTTCCTTTACTGCGCGAAACGATCACGATTTCTGCATCGTCATTCACCTTATCCAGGTTTTTCGCCAGGTTTTGGCGGAACTCAGTATAATTTAAGACTTCCATAAATTAAGTACTTATTTAAGTACAAAAATAAATAAAATTTTTAAATTTATTGGGTCAAATATCCTGGAATGGGGTTAACTGCAACAATTTACGCCCTCAAAAAAAGCTTCTATTGAATCGCCTGTTTCCAAGTAATCAAACAAGTTTTTTAAGCAGTATGCAAAAACCTTACCTAAGGCACGTTCCTAAAGTTCTAAATTTAAGTTGCGGGACGCAAAATATTGCGTCCCTGCAAACCGGGAGCGGTCAGCGGGTATAATAGGTGGTAGTCGTCACTTTATATACTGCACTCGTGTCAACCGGCTTTTCCTGCAGCACTAAATTGTGTGTATCCAGCTGGAGTATTTTAACCGTATCAAAGCCGGCTCCGGACGAGCAATTCATACATGTTGGAAAGGGGTACGTGCCCAATATTAGTGAAGAGCCCTGCACTTTGCAGCTGCGGTAGAAAAAGCCCTGTTCAACCGGGTCGGTATATCGAAACTTGCCTTTCAGCGTAAAGTAGCTGCCGTCTTCCCAAACCGAAGCAGTGTCGGCAGCACTAAAGTGGAAGTAATCGCCGCGTGTAAACGCGCTGCTCCAGAAAGTAGTATCCGTTCTGTTCAAAGTGACCGTGTTAAATTGGGATAGTGTTAGTTTGCTTTCGTAACAGGTGCCGACTATTAATGCGGGATTGGGGTTGTTACCTTTTTTTAGCTTTGCCGGCTGATGACAATGGCACAAATAACCAATATATATTTCGCTTTCATGCAGGGGGTAAATTTACTGATCAAATACGTTGGAAGCAAAGGAAAAGTAACACCCGGATCAATTATTATCTCGCAGATGACGGGGTTTTTTGCACAATTTTGGGTGTTCAGCCGGTGTTCAAAAATGAACGTTTTTTTGCCTCATGAAATGATTTTCGATGCCGTTTGTACCCGTTTCGTACCCCTTTTGAGGGTGTTTCACAGGGTATTTGAACAAGTTTGAATGGCCCGCACGTTACGAATGGAAGCAATCCTGGAAAAAAAGGCAGGCAATAAACGGCGCTTTTAAATGATAACCGCTATTTGTCAACTTGTTTCAGTGTAAACTAAACAGGGTTATCTGTCAAAAATGTCAACTTTTTTCAGGGACAGACAGTTTAAAAAAGTGCTCATTCAGTGTTCAATTTGCATTCATAAATTGAACGCTTTTTTTTAAAATAGAGCAATTTATGTCCACCTGTAAAATATATAAGTCGTTTATAGTCATTAAATTAACCCTAACCCTGAAGTGTTCAAAGTGTTCAAAGTGTTCAATTTTCAACTCACTTGAACAGTTGAACACTAACGGTTTGCACGCAGCTACAATAAGCTGCCCGCGCATACCAGGCGAACCGCTCCTGCAGCCAGGTAGGGTGAACGCGTGACCAGACCAACGGGATAATCACCCCTTCCCCGCCGGCTTGAACTCAGGTACCACATTGTTAATCGGTTTGGTCGATTGCAGATAGTAAAAAATTGCCCTTATGTCAAGGTCGTTCAAGCGACCGAAATCCTGCCACGGCATGGGGGGCATAATAGGACGCGTACCGTCGAGGCCTTTCCATTTTCCATGCCGTAATGCATTCACAAATTGCGCTTCTTTCCAGTTACCGATACCTGTTGCATCCGAAGTGATATTGGCCGAGAAAGTTGTACCCCATGGCCCAACGCAGGCGGTTAGATCGCCGTTGAAAACTACCAGTCCGCTTTTAATGTCGTTTGGCCCGGGCGCGGGCACTGGTGCATTAGCCGGAAAACCGGATAGCATCCGGGGTGTGTCAACAACAGGGCCCATGGCAGTCATCTTTTTGGGCGAGTGGCAATCATTGCAGCCCAGCCCTGTTACCAAATAGGCGCCACGTTTAACCAGGCTGTCTTTGCTTGGGGCGGCATCGGCTGTAGTTTGGGCCTTCTGCTTGGCAGGTGTACAGGCATTAAACGTCCAAATAAGAACTACGATAATTGAAATTGGGATAAGTGCTTTCATAATTTTAAATTGTATAATGGTAATCGGTTGGTTTACCCAAATCTATTAAAATAAATTTTTAAAATTTTGCGCTATCTTTAAAATTATTCAGCATTCAATGTGGACCTGCCCCAAATGCCATCACCAGTTTTACAATAAAAATCAATCGCATTCCTGCGGGGTGTATACGGTAAATGATTTTTTAAAGGATAAGCCCGAAGGAAGCGTCAGGCTATTCCATTTCTTCCTTGACGAATATCGCAAGATCGGTGAGTTTGAGTTGCACCCGGTAAAAACAAGGGTTGCGTTGCTTACAAAAATGCGCTTTTGCGCCATCAATAAGATCGGCACAAATTATATTGATATCCACCTGGTATTGACAGCGCTTTTTAATGATACTTCCTGTTTTTATAAAATCGATAACCTGGCCAACCGGTTTTTTGTGCACCATGCCCGATTGTATGACGAGACAGATATTACCGATGAATTACGCGACTATATGATGATAGCCTATTCAGTTGGGAATAGGGCGCATGTCAGAATAAGACCAAACAACAACTAACGAACAGGTTGATCGCTATAAAATTGATTTGCTAAGATTTTTTTCTAAATTCATCCGGGCAATAATTTAAACTGTAAGATATTATGAAACTATACCTCAAACTTCTCCTTTTATTTATTATCTCAACCGCGGCATTTAGCTGTAAAACCAACGACAACCGCATCGGCAAAGCTACGCGTGAGGACAAAAACGGCTGGATATACCTGCACCTGGCAGGTTCGCCCGGCGATATCGGTTTCCAGCACGGGTACCTGGCGTCGAAGGAAATTGATACGATGATAAAAGTATTGCAATACTACCTGCCCAGCAGCAGCGGCAAGGATTGGGCATTTTACCGGGGCGCAGCCAAACGTTTTATTTGGCCGAAAGTCGACTCCGAGTACAAAGCGGAACTAAAAGGCATAGCTGAGGGCCTGCAGGCTAAAGGCTTTAAATATGATTCGCTGGACGTTACGGCGATGAATTGCTTGTATGAGTTGCCGGGGTACTATGTTCCCACCCTGATGAACAAGGCAAAACCGGGCAGCGGCGACAACCGGGCGCCGGGTAATTGCAGTGCGTTTATCGCAACCGGCAGCTATACTAAGGACCATAAGATCGTGATCGCTCATAATAACTGGACTGATTATATCATCGGCGAACACTGGAACGAAATTGTAGACATTAAACCCGAAAAAGGCAACGAGATTTTAATGGACACCGGCCCGGGCTTTATCCATAGCGGGGACGATTTTTTGATCACCAAAAGCGGCATACTGATTACCGAAACCACAATTACCCAGTTTAAAGGCTTTGATACCACCAAAACGCCAGAGTTTGTACGTGCCCGCCGCGCTGCGCAATACAGCAACAGTATTGACGATGCAGTTAAAATAATGGTGACTGACAATAACGGTGGCTATGCCAACGACTGGCTGATCGGTGATACCAAGACAAACGAGGTAGCTAAATTGGAACTCGGGTTAAAGGATTACCACCTTTGGCGCTCCAGGGACACCGCCTTTATCGGCACTAATTTCGCCACTGATCCGAAGCTGATCAAAGAGGAAACAACGTTTGATGTAAACGATCAAACTACCTCGCCAAATGCCCGCAAGAAACGGATGACCCAGTTGGTAGATGTTGATTACAAAGGCAAATTGGATGATGCAACAGGAAAAACCATCGAAGGCGATACCTACGACGCGCTGAACAACAAAAAAGCCAATGACCGCTGTGTGATCGATGGGCATGTGGACCAGGACCCTTTGGGTGCCAAAGAATTTAATGAACCGCCATTCTTCCCGATGGGTGCCGTGCAGGGTAAAGTTACTACTTCCGACCTTGCTGCTAAAATGCAATTCTGGGCGCACATGGGGCACCCCAGCGGAGACGATTTTTTAGCCGCACCTTTCCTGAAATTACACCCAGAATATGTAAAAACCCAGGGTAAATACCTGCGGGATATGAAGGCTTATCCGTGGACCTTGTTTACGGCAAATTAGGTTTCAACCGTGATATAAATAGGATATTTATCCCATGGTATGCCAACGGGCATTTAGTGATCTTTGATAAGCGCTTTTCGCACGGATCATTAAATGCCGTTTTTTATGTCTTTTAAATACATTCGTTCCGCAAAAATTACCAGGAGGACAGCCTGCGTCGTCGCGTTGTTCCTGTTTCATTTCCGCATTGCCGGCGCACAAAATTTATTAGCCGGCAACAGCGGCGCTACGCGTTTTCACGGCGCGGAAAGAGGGGCGTCAGCCTCCAAAACCATTGACGCCACTGTAGGCAACGCCGGAATTTTTGACACTGAATGCCGGGACCCCCGCCCGGATGAATCCGCTTCAATCAACAAAGCCCGGCAGGTGATTAACAAATGTATTGGCGGGGCATTACTGCAGATGGGCTGGCAAAGTAAGAACAGCGACCAGGTAAAAGTCAGTATAGCAACGCATCCTAACCCCTACCGGCCCATGTTTATTTGCAGCCGCGCGTTCGATCTGACCGCCAATCCCGACCCGAGCAGCGCATATGGTAAAATGATCAACGACTCTATTTTGTTTTATCAAACACAAACCAGCCGGGCCGCCATATTAAGGATGGTTATTTTATCGGGCCTGCAAAATATCAAGATCAGAATAGACGAAAACAGCCCCTATTTAAAATCCAGATATGACCACGATGCACAGGATAAGTACACCGTTTTGCAGGTGCCCGGGGCAGCCTGCGCGTACCGCCTGACCGAGCCGGAACAAGGCGGCGGGGCAGATATACCGCCGGATTATAAAACCTATATATTAATAGGCAATTGGACCGGCGCCAACATGAACTTTAATACTTATATCACCTACCCTTTTGTACATAAAACCGGAGGAGCCTACATCGAAACCCTCACCGTGCAGATCATCGGATCCGCGTCGGTAGCCGATAAGATCATCCAGCATGTGGACTGGCAGCGGCTTAGTCAGGCACTGACGAAATAGTCTGAACCGTTGATTTAGCTGATTTTTTTGATTAGTCTGAGAAATGTTGGTGATTGCCGGTAGCAAGGTGCGGACTTCGCTTTGATGAATCTCAAAAAGTCATTTCAATCACAAAAATCAGCTAAATCAACGGTTCAGACATTATCCCTCCATCAGCCGCCTGATCAGCTCTGCACTTTGCCTGTTCCCCTCTTCCAACCGTCCTTTAAAAAAGGCCTGCACATCGTTGAAATGCTTTTTGTAACCTTCCAAGTCGCCGTAACCGATAATGGCCGACCACTCCCTTACCGCCGAGTGAAATTCTAAATCGTCGCCGCGGATGGTTTTGTCATATAAGGCCGTTTCTATAGATTCCTCCAGCAGTTCATCGTTTTTAAACAAGTATTCGGCGATCCCCAGGCGCAGGCGGAATGGCGGCGTTTGAGCGATGAGGTTATCATAAGGATTCACGCCGAGGTGGTACCAGGCATCAACCATACTCAGGATGCTGAGGTGCGAATTCGGCTTTTGCAATTCCGGCTTTTGCCCGAGTGAAAACTCCTTCATTACCTTATCATTCAGCATAATGGGCTTGCGGCTTTCGTGAAACACAAAGTCGCGCGCCCGGTAAAGCCGCTGGCGAAAGCTTTCCGCTTCTTCTTTTATCATCAGCTTAAACAATTCCGACTCGGACACGGCATACCGCTTTACCTGCTGCCGCGCATAAGGGTTCATGATGGCCAGGCCGCCGTAAACGTGCGCTTTATAGCTAAATATGCGTAAAGTGGTCAATATTTTCACGTTATCAATGCCGCCCACATAGGATGCGTTTTCCCAGGGAAAAAATCCCGCTTCTTTCCAGGCGGTGCCCATGCTTTCAAAACCTACATGCGTTACAGCCTGGGTATCGGCCACAATTTTGTCGTGCTCGTGGTAATCAATTAGCTCAAAAATGTCCGTTTCAATAGAATTGAACAGGTCGAGCATGCGCTGGTAAGCGTCCTCATCCGCGCGGTGTTTGATCAGTATCAGTTTTTGCCCTTTAGGGGCAAAACCGGGGCCGTGCATGGCGTGGAAGGTAACTATCTGCGCGTCAGCCGGCAGATATTTCTCGAACGTTTCAATTTCAGGCGTTTTTACGGATGTTTGCCCGGCAACGATAGCTCCATATTTAGTCGACGGCCCACACTCGGCTACCACGCGCGCCAGGCTTTCGGCCTCGACAGAGTAAATGATCAGGTCGGACCGGCGGGCCACGTCCTTGCCGCTATCCATCACCTTAATCCCGAGCGGCGTAAGCTCGTTTTCCAGCCGCGGGCGGTTTTCGGGCAGGTCGCAGCCGCACACCGGGTATCCCGCTGCCGCGAACGCTTTTGCGTAAAGGCGGCCCATATCACCCAGGCCGATCATTCCTATGTTCATGCCGCTAATATATTGAGAAAGTGGGGAAGTCCGAAAGTCTGAAAGTCCGGAAGTCCGGAAGATAAGGCGGTTGTCACCTGAATATCTGATTTTCGGACTTTCCAACTTCTAATCTATCCGACTTCCCGACCCTCCAAAACAAATTCTCGCATCTCTTGTCTCACATCTCACATCTAAATGCTAATTTTACTTATTAAATAAATTTTATGCCGCGGTTAATCGTTTATACATTGCTGATTTGCTTTGGATTTTCTTCAGTCTTTGCCCAGGACACTGCAAAAAAGAAACCGGCACAAAAGCCTTACAGTAAATATACTTACCGCCACCACGGCTATGGTTATTATAAAAGGAGAACAGACTCGACTGCGCTTGCGCCTGTCCAACCCGCCCGTATCCGGACGGATTCGGTGATGCCAATATTAACTAATCAAAGCCTGAATACGCAATACCAGTACCTCCTCAGCAAAGTGTATCATTACCAGCAGCCGCTGATTTCGGCCTTATGGAAAAATGCATCCGACACTTTGACCGCCAACCGGGTGAAACTTAAAGCCGCCCAGGCTAAAATAGAAGCCCAAACCAAGGTGCTTGACAGTTTAAAGACACAGGTGAATGACCAGAGCGCCGAACTTTCACGCAAGGATGGCATAGTTGTATTCGGTCTTGTTTTAACAAAAACCACCTACAACCTGGTGGTATGGGGGCTGGTTGCGTTATTTGGTATTATCGCTTTCGCCGTGATTGCGCGGTCGGCTGGTTACCGTCGCGAGGCCCGCTACCGCACGCAACTGTACGCCGAACTTGAAGAGGAATACAAAACCTTTAAAACCAAGGCCAACGATAAGGAAAAGAAGCTTGCCCGTGAACTGCAAACCGAGCGGAACAAATTGGATGACCTTTTGGGGCGAGGATAACCCTCCGATTTAAAAGGAACTTCAGCTGCCTTTAGCCCCGTTTTTATTTGAAAGATTTATTCATCCTTCCGACAGCCGTTAACTTAAAGGACTTTTCGGGAATTGCGCCCGGCGCAATCAGGCAACGATAATGGCAGAATCACGCTTTATGGCCTTTATATATAACGGCTATATTTCACGAAAGCAAACAGTTAGCGCAATGAATGGTTATTAGTATAGCAACTATACTATCTGACTATGAGAACGATCCGCAATATCCAAAAGGCATGGATATTTATTGTTACGCCCGGAAAATTACACTACCGCATCGTCGCACCCGCCTTGTTCCTGGTTTTTTTCTGTTTATCTCCGACTGTTTTTGCGCAAACGTCGCCGCTTTTGGATACCGGTTATCACAAGGTGACGAAATCAGAGCTTGACAGCGTTTTCACGGTTAAAAGCCGGTCTCCGCAAGTGATCATCGTCAAACCACGAATGACGCCCGACACAGACACTACCCATAAAAAACGGCCGGACACGCTTCGAACCGACTCGATCCTGAGGAATAAATATGGCGACCTAAGGAACGACGATAAAACGTATAACCCCCGCTACCCGTTATGGAAGCCCGCGGTTGAAGTAGTCGGGATCAATGCGTTTACCTGGTCACTGGACAGGTTTGTACTTAATGAACCATTCTCGCACATCGGACCCTCCACATGGAATTATAATATCAACAAAGGATGGGAATGGGACGACGACCGCTTCGGAATCAACTTTATTGGCCACCCCTATTCGGGCACGCTTTATTTTAACGCGGCACGCTCCCAGGGATATACCTATTTAGAGTCGATTCCTTTTGCGGTGGAAGGAAGTGTGATGTGGGAATACTTGGGTGAAAACACGCGCCCTTCGCTCAATGATGTGATCAACACCCCTGTGAACGGTGAATTTTTGGGCGAAATATTTTACCGGGTAAGCTCGAATATCCTGGACGACCGCACCCGCGGATCAGAACGGTTTTTCAGGGAATTGGCTGCGGGTCTAATTGATCCCGTGCGCGGGTTTAACAGGCTCTTGCAGGGGAAGGCTTTCAGGCATACCTCCGGCGAAGTTTATCAGCAAGAGCCTTTAAATGTAACGGTATCTGTTGGTCAGCATAAAATCAACGAGGATAACACAATCTTTGGTAGCGGGCCCACCAACTTGATGCTGAACGTTCAACTTGATTATGGCGACCCGTTTGAAGATATTTACCGCAAACCGTTTGATTATTTCAGGCTTAAAACCGAATTCAGCTTTGGCGTTGGCCGCAAAATACTGGATAACATATTAGGTTACGGATCCCTGTTATCCGGCAATGCGCAATGGGGTAAACTTTCCCTTTTGTACGGGGCTTTTCAATATTACGATTATTGGGATAACAAAACCTTTGAGCTGGGCGCCATTGGCTTTGGAGGTGGGTTGATTACCAAATATCCCATCAGCCGCGGCATTAATCTCTACACCAATTTGCACTTTGCAGGCATACCGCTGGCCGGCAACAGCACACGGTACGGCCCTGATACCTTGCAGGTACGCGACTACACTTATAATGATGGCCTGGAAGCCAAATTTGAAACAACGCTCAATTTAGGCAAAATTGCAGATATCGGCGCATCATTTTACTATTATATATTACACACTTATGTCGGGCCACCGGGCGACAACTACGTTGCTGTTTTCAGACCCAGGGTCAGCGTACATTTGTACAAAGGCCTGAGCCTCGGGTTCGAAGATTTTCAATATTACGACGATCGTTTCCTGAAAAATTACCACGCAATCTATTCAGTCAGAACAGAGCAGAAGATATTCCTGACCTGGTTTTTCGAAGACTCGCGGATGAAAGGAAAAGCGCCTGTGGGAACCCAATAAGCGTTATCTGTTCTACTGGTGTTTAACGACGAGGCATCACATCTGCAAATAACCTGTTGCTGTGCGCGATATTTCGCCACCGGCAATGCCCGCTTAAACTTTGTAATAAAGCCGGCTAATACCGGCTGTCTTACCATTGCTTGCAATTGAAAATATTTGTAAAATTGTCCTCCTTACTTTTGCAGAAGTTGGTTAGGGTAGTATATCAATTGGCTAGATTACCACATTCGGGTTGTGGAGGCTCCCGGTTCGAGTCCGGGTTACCCTACTTTTTAGTGTGAAGCCCTGAGTCGTCCCGATAGCTATCGGAATCCCGGGGCTTTTTGTTGTCTCAACATTTACTTTATCACCCAAAAAACCCCGATAATTTAATTAAAAGATAAAATACGAAAGTGTTCAAGTGTTCAAGCGAGTCGAAAATTGAACACTTTGAACACTTTGAACACTTTGCTGAAATTTATAAAATACTCATAATCAATAATTTATTCAAATTCAATCGATTGACTGGCATCCGATTTCTGTTAAAAGCGTTCATTTTTGAACAGCCAATTGAACACAACTAATAGTTAATGTTTGGATGTGGCTGATGTATTATACCGTTCCGACTGCTACCGCCACTGCAACTGCAACTGCTACTGCTACTGCTACTGCTACTGCTACTGCTACTGCCGTTGCCACCACCACTAACCAACCCCCATTTAAACGGCCCCCGAAATAGTCGCGAAACACCTTCAAACGGCTTCGAAACGCTTACGAAACGGCTACAAACGGCGTCGAAAAAATTTTCCGCAACCAGCAAATCGTTCATTTTTGAACACCGGTTGAACGGCCCGAATTAAATTTTCGGCGTATAAAAGCCGCTAAACAGGCTTAAAACGAAGCCGCGTAAGAAGTTTTCAAACACTTCCGCGCAACACTCGTCAACAGCCTTCGACACACTGACGAAAAGGCCGCAAATGGCATCGAAAAAAAATTTCGCAGCCAAAAAACGTTCATTTTTGAACGCCGGTTGAATGCGCAGGATACTGCCTGTTCCTGAAAAAAATTGACACTCAACGCTGACCTCCGACGGCGCACCATGTGCATGCCAGTGTATTCCATTTAAATGCAACGGAATAATTGTTTCATTGCATTTTTGTTCTCATCTTCAACCTTCGTTGTCAATTTCGCTTTCCGCGGCATTTTTAGTTCGGGTCCGTTTCGGTTTACCCTTCCTAACCTGCAATCGGTTTTAGTTTGACTTTTATTTAGATTAGGCGGCAGGGCTATGAAACCATAGTCTATGTTTGCAGACGGATCTTACAATATGAAATTTCTCGTCGTAATAATTTCGTGTTTACTTTTTCAAAGCACCGTTTTTGGCCAAAAAAAAAGTGACACAATCCGAAAGATTAAGGATACTGTCTCTCTAAACAAGGTTGAGATAATTGAAAAAGCCCCGGCTTCCTATAAAAGCAATACATCTGGCTTCGCTACAAAGATACAGGCACGATTAATCGATATTCCCCAGTCGGTCTCGACAGTGAACAGCCAACTCATTCAAGATAAAATGGAGTTCACACTTAAAGATGCTGCGGACAATGTAGCGGGTGTAAATCAGTATTCAGGATTTGATGAATATGCTATCAGAGGTTTCAAGGCTGAGAATGCACGGGATATTAATGGATTGCGTGGTTACAATACCACTTATGCCAGCCCCATGCTCGTAAACATAGAGAAAGTGGAGATTATCAAAGGATCTTCGGCAACTTTATATGGGAACTGCGATCCGGGAGGGACTATAAACCTTATCACCAAGAAGCCGTTGGATACCACTAAAGCTACTATAAACCTATACCAGGGTACCTGGAATCATCTGCGTTTCGAAGGCGATGTGACCGGGCCGATAAATGCTTTTAAAACATTCCTCTACCGCTTCAACGCCGGATTCGACAATAGCAACTCGTTTCGCCAAGGCTTTTTTCCAAATCGTTCGAGATAGCGCCTTCATTTGCTTTTATGCCTAATGATAAGTTTCAGGTACATCTCGATTTTTCGGTTTCGCATCTTAACAGCGTACTTGATCGCGGGCAACCGGGCATAGTCAATGATCGGTCGCTAACAGCAACGCCGGTCTCGCTGATGATTAGTCAGCCCGGTGATTACCTGCACGAAACGGATATTGCTACGGCCCTTAGCTTATCATGGAAGATCACAAACCGGCTTACTTTTAACAGCGGCTATCTGAATTATATTACCAGACAGGAAGTAGCTGAACATGGCATCAACAGCTATGTCGCACCTGATTCTGTAAGCCTTTATTATACAAAATGGCAATATCCAACCGCTACCAACAGCATAAACAGCTACTTCAATTATCAAGCTCGAACCGGCAAAATAACGCATTTATTATTGCTGGGTTATGATTTTGTACAAAGCAACGATAATCTAAACCAACAATATTATGAGCTGCCGGGTCAGTTCGGCTCGGGTAGCGGTGTCGTTGCCACAATGAGTCTCAGAAATCCGCAACATTTCGCCAGGCCTGCGGGCACTTACCAAATCTCTGATTTTGATAATGACGCTACAAATGTAGATGACGCCGTTTATCATACACAAGGTGTATATCTGCAGGATCAGCTTAGCATGGAGCAAATGGAAGCTGCTGGTAACCCTGCGTGAAGAATTTTACGGGAGCGGAGAAGATGACAGTCCCGGGAGTTTGTTAGAACGCGTATTTCTGCCAAGAATAGGTCTTATTTATGCCATACAAGCCGGTATAAATGCCTATGGAAGCTATAACAAAGGATTCGATCCGTTTGAGGCATCAACCTCATTACAGGAATTTAACCAACCTTTTAAGCCGCTTATCAGCGCAACTTGGGAAACGGGTATTAAGGCCGCTTTTTTGGACAATCGATTATATACATCATTTGCGCTTTACAGTATGACGGTGCAAAACGTCGCTGTCAATGCACAGGATATTTCGAATCCCAATCTATTTGTACAGCAGGGTGAGAATCGGTCGAACGGCCTCGAAGCTGAAGTTTCCGGGAAGCTATTGCCGAGTCTTGATGTTATGCTGGCTTATGCTTACGATGTGGCTAAGGTTACCAAAAGCGACGTCGCATCGCAGATAGGTATGCTAACAGAGAATGCACCGCGAAATTCCGGTTCGGGATGGATAAAGTACACCTTCCTCCGAGCCGCCCTGAAAGGCTTTGGAGCATCGGCCGGATATACATTTGCAGGGCAACGCAACACGCTTGACCCTGGCACCACCTTACCCGGTTACATAGTTTTTACGGGTGGATTACACTATGTACATAAACATATAACACTCGCTCTGAATCTGAACAACATCACCAATAAAACGTATTGGACAAGCGCCTATAACAACATTTACAAATGGCCGGGCGAGCCGGGAAATTATATGGTGAATTTGGGTTGGAGATTTTAAATGATCAGTGGCACTTGCGTCGTAAAGCATTTTGAGTCCTCCAAAAAGTTCGGGATTTGTCCTGTTCCTTCTACTAAATTCAGCGTGAGCACACTGACTTTGCTGCAATTGGCTTCATCCAGCCGCCGGGATACGGGTAGCGAAATTGCGGATTTTTGTATCGTTCCGATATGAGCGACACAAACCGATACAATGCGATACATAGCTCACAATTAACAAGTTAGGTGCTTACACTATTTTGTCAGTGACAAACCGCTGTCGCCACTTTTTCTGTTTCCGGGCAATTTTTTTTTATCGCAGGTGAGTTTGACAGGAGAAATTTTAAGAATGACATCGCAGCATGGGTCCCGAAAATCCACTGAAATTTGTTCGGTGGCTTTAGAGGGACGCTGACCAGCATTTGGGTTCAGGCGAGACAAAGGAACCGGCGGGATTTTATGTCGCACAAAATAGCCAAATTAATGCGGCGTATCTGTCCGCTGTCCACAAGAGAGGACTCAGTCGCGAGGCGGGTCTTCGTTGCCTCGCCGTACCAACACGGCGCTCACAACAGCCACCGTGCATAAAATAAGCATTAAATCCAAACCGCTTTTAAAATTTCCGCTTGCTTTCCTTAAGGTGCCCAGTACCAGCGCACCGGCGCTGCCCGCCAGCTCATCTATCATGGTTACCACACCTAAAACGGAGCCGTAGCGCTTGCCGCCATAAATACCGGCAACCCACACCTGAATGATAGTGAACGCCCCGCCAAAACCAAAGCCCGCAACCAGGGCAAAAGCATTTAACAAAAAGGGGCCGGCGCTTAAAGCATGAAGCATAAAAAAACCGGCAGCCATAATGGATATGGCCAGCACCATGATATACTCTTTGATCATCCTGTCGCTCAGGTAGCCAAAGAACAGCTTGCCGGCTATGGCCATAATGGAAAAATACCCCAGTAATTTGGCCGCCGTGGCCGGGCTTTGCCCCATATCCTTCATCACAAATCCATGATTTTGAAGGTAACCCTTTATACAAAACCATAATATGCCGGTTACCATAAGCACCAGGTAAAATGTATAGGAGCGCAAAGCCACGCTAAGGGACAGGCCGGTTTTACCGGATTTTGTATTGGGCCTTTCGGGAAACCGGGCCCCATCCGGAACGGCCCCGATTACGGCCGGTTCGGGTTTAATTAACAATAACGGGGGCAATAGGAGTACGGCAGACGCGATCCCCAAAAACATACAGGATTTTTGCCACTCGGAGCCTGCCATTACGGCAATCCGGGGAAAAATAATGCCGCCCAGGCTGGAGCCCAGTATCACGATACCGGTTGCCAGCCCTTTGTAATGATGGAACCATTTATTCACCAGGTACATAAAAGAAATAATACCGGCAAGCGACATGCAGATGCCATACAATACATAAAAGATGCACAAAACAGTATAGCTGGTAATATAGGCCTGCAAAAATATTAAACCGGTGGCCCCGAAAGCGCCGATTGCAATAACCGTACGCGGATTCCACCGGTCGAGCAGGCGGCCGACAAAAGGTGAAGCGATAGCGATGGTTAAAAAGAGGAGCGTAGGCAGGAAAGCGGCACTTTGCGGATCGAGGCCAAAGGATTTGATCTGCAAAGGCCGCATTACCGTTAAAGCGTAGGCGCCCACGCCATTGGTGGTAGCGTACATGAGCGCCAAGCCTGCCAGCATAAACCAGCCGTAGAAGATATTTTTCATGTCAGCCAAGTAAAACCCTAAGGAAATTTGAGCCGGAATATACGATTTCGCGCAATCAGGTGTACACGCCGAAATTTATATTTGACACCGGCCGACGTTGCGAAGCCTGGAACAGCGGGGCATTGTTGTGAAAAACATCAGAGGTATTGGCAAGATTTTTAAAAGGCAGCGGGCGCGGGCGATTCCGTTCCTTACAAAAAAGCTGCCCTGTTACGCAAGGAATTTTTTTGACGATGATCACCCCTCTAATTTTCGAAACTGCCCCCGCTCCATTTGAATGCCGAGGCGTTGCAGCATCATCGGCATGTCAAAGCCCTGTTTTTGATATTCGGCCTGCACCTGCGCCTTTGCCTGCTGTATATACGCCTCACTTTCCCAATTGGCGATGGTAACGCACACCAGGTTGTCGTCCTCACGGGCGTGCAGGTAAACATCATCGCCCAGGAAACCGGGCAGGGTCCGGATCAAATTTCGGTTGATCTGCATGCGTTCCATAAATTCCGGCCACGCTTCTGCCGGGATAATAAAACGGTCGATAAATATTGATTTCATATGATTGATTTTAGTTTTAATAAGCTATCTCTACAGTTGATCGATAAATACTTTCATCATCCAGGTGATGCAGGATAAAATGGGCTACGTCGGCGCGGCTGATTTTCAAACCGCTTTTCAAAAACCCGTTTACTTCCATGCGGTAACGGCCGGTCGTTTGTCCGTCGGTTAGCCGGGGCGGGCGTATAATCGTCCAATTGGTATGGCTTGCTTTAACAATGCCTTCCATCAGGCGCAGGTCAGCATACATATTTTTGAGTAATTTTTGGATAACGTATTTGGCCGCCAGGCGAAAGAACCAGGGCAGGTTCGGGCTTATGTCCAGGGCCGAAGCCGAGACACAACAAAAGCGCTCGACATGATATTGTTTCATAGCCGCCAGCAGGTTGGTGCAGCCCTGCGAATACAGGGTGGTGGGCTTGTCGCTAAACAGGCTCCCGCCGCTAACACCCAGCGCCGATACAACCACATCTTGTCCGGCCAGTTCCTGCGCGAAGCCTTCCGGGCGCATTACATCGCCCTGAACGATATGCAGTTTTGAGTGATTAACAGGCAGCTTTGCCGGATCGCGCACCAATGCGGTCACACGGTGACCCGCCTGCAGGGCCTGTTCAACCACTTGCCGGCCAATGCCGCCATTTGCGCCGGCAATAAAAATTTTCATTTCCATATCAGTTGAATTTAAAGGCGCTTAAAAATATGATGAGCAAAAAAAGCACAAGCTGCGAGAGATGAAAACGGTTCAGCCTGCTGCGGATGCCGCCCAGCTCATTCACCGAATAGGAGACCTTATTGCAGGTGATCTTCCGAAGCCGGGTGCCCAGCCGCCTGCCGATCAGCAGCCCGTTGAGGATGAGGAGGATCACCAGCCCAAACTTGATCCGGAACCACAGCTGCTCGCCGAAGATGCCGTTGGTGAGCGCCATCATGCCAATGCCGGATAAAATAAGTATCGCCGCGCCAATACCGATCAGCCGGGGAAGCCTGTCCATAAGCCGCCGCAGGGCGGCAGGATCTTCCGACCGTTCGAGCGATTTCCAATAGGCGGCATAGGCCACATAGTCGACCAGCGTGACGCCGGCCATTGTTACCAGCGCTAACAAATGCAGCGCAAGGCATACGGGGAAAAGATAAGTGATTGACATATTTTAAACTTTTTGGTTGTATTTGATTGCAATATTAAACCATTTAGTAGCAATATACGATATCTTAATTGTCATACTTTTGCTAAATTTGCTACCAAATGGTAGTAAATAACACAGTAGAGCTGGTGAAGCTATGGGGCGAATACGAGGCAGCACATCCCGACGCCGGTATTGAAGATTTTTGCCGGCATTACCTGGCCAAAAAAGAACCGAAACCCGAAATAGCCGAGGCGCCCAAAGATGAGCTGCGCCCTGACCTGAACGGACAGTTGGTGATTTTGCTCCGGCGGATTGGGAAATTTCACATCGCTTACTCCAACAAAGCGCTGGAAGGGACAGGGCTCGACCAAATGGAAGAGTTTGGTATCCTGGTAACCATCTATAACCAAAAGAATCCCATTAAATCGGAAGCCATTTATCATAACATAATGGAGCTGTCAAGCGGCAGCAACATACTGATCAGGTTAAAAAAACGCGGCTTGGTTAGTGAGTATGACGATGAGCAGGACAGGCGCGTAAAACGGCTTAAACTGACAGCAAAGGGCGAAGAAACCTTGCTAAGGGCTAAGAATATTGTATTGAAAGTGGCGCACATGATGGTTCACGCCCTGAATGATGAAGATAAGCAATTGTGCATCCAATTGCTGCAACCCATCGACCGGCGGTTCAGCGGACTGTTTGCCAGGCAAAAAAACAAATCTTTCGAAGACATCTATCGCGAGAATACCGGGGCCTGAGAAACGTCAAAGTCTTGAATCTGCGGGTATCCGCTCTGTTCAAGAGGTTTTCTTACCCCCGCTGCGGCGGAACACCCTGTAAACACTGCCCCGAAAAGTATATCTTTAGGTGCTTTGAAAATGCACCGGCAGTTAATATGGTTCTGGTGTTTGTGCTGAATAGCCATACAGGCGCAGGCACAAAAGCTGGGCGGTACCCGGCCGGCTTATCGTTCGGTAAAAGACGGGCTGCCCGATGCTACTATAAATGCCGTTTGCCAGGACGAAGACGGCTTTTTATGGATCGGCACCAATTTCGGCTTAAGCCGGTACGATGGAGTTGAATTTAAAAATTACTATCATGCCAAAACGTCGCCCTCATTGCCGGGCAATTACATTAAATCCATTCAAAAACTCCCGCGGCACCGCCTGCTCATCGCTACTTCAACCGGTTTATGCCTGTTTAATACCAGCGCAAATACCTTTAAAAACCTGCTGATTCCCTGTTCGGCAAAAATGTTCCCTTTCGAAAATAATTTCAGCATCGTAACGGTCGATCGGCAAAATGCCATCTGGGCGGCCTCGCAAACCAGCCTTTATCAGCTTGATCAAAACATCTACGTACTTGGCCCCGACACGCGGTTTGGCTATGGGTTTTGGAAAAACTCAACCTTCACGGCCACAACAGATTGTAACACCGCTTATTCGATGGCGGGCGTGGGTACCGATATTTACGTAGCAGGCCCGTCAACCAGCGGTACCCCCACCTATTGGAAAAACAATGTGGCGGTACATGTTTCTTCCCAAACGGGGTTTGCGCTTTCTGTTGTTGTGGCCGGAACAGATATATACTGCCTGGGCAACGTCAATAACACTTACTATGTCTGGAAAAATGGAACGCCAACGCCGCTCACAACAACCGGCCAACAGGTGATTGGTTCCGGCGCGTACCTGGATAACTTAATGGCCGTTAGCGGCGCCGGCGACGTTTATGTAGCCGGCGCGCAATATATTTCGGGAACGACAACTTTAAAAGCCACGCTCTGGAAAAACGGTACGCCAGTTGACCTTACCGACGGCGTGACATCCGGCAACGCTTCGGCAAACGCCGTATTCGTGTCGGGCAGTGACGTTTACGTTGCAGGCACTGAAGATATACGCGACAGCAGCGGCGGTTTGATCAACAAAGCACCCCGCCTGTGGAAAAATGGTGTTGCGGTGCCCATTTCAACCCCGGCAAACAGCATCTTTAACAGCGTTTCGAGTATTTTGATAGCTGGGGGGAACGTTTATGTCGGCGGTCAATACAACAACGCGGGTGCGGTTTGGAAAAACGGCGTCTTACTTAGCCCGTCGACCTATGCCGTGGCCGAAAATGTTTCTTCATTTTATCTGTACAACAATACGGACTTGTATATAACCGGCGCATCATCATCAGGCAATAATTGCTATTGGAAAAACGGAAATTTTGCTGAAATGGATCCCGGCTGTACGGGTGTAAGCGCAAATTGCGCGGGAACGCTCGCCAACCAGGCCATTGCCATTTATGTGAAATAAACACGCTGTCATTCGTCACTTCGCCCGGGAACACCGAAGTCCCGGGGCGGGGCTCCGGCGGGGCAAATAATTATTCGGAACCCACCGGCCCTGAACGCCGGTTTCTCTCTCTTTTTGCCCGAACCCAACCCAAAAATCGGGGCGGAGCGTCTGCCATGTCTGGATAAATCCTGTTCAATTCAAGCAGAAGTTAAAACATTAGGCTTGTTTTTAAGGTTCAATTATAGAACTATATAACTTTTAATGAAAAATGGAGCAGACCCATTTGGTATCATGTCCAGCGCGCCCGTTGGTATTTGCATACTGCACGCGGAAACATTGACCTGTGAAATGGTTAACCCCCGCTTTCTCGAGATGACCGGCCAATCTGCCGGTGCGATGACCGGCAAATTTTTCTGGGATGCCTTTCCTGAGAGGATGATCCATGACGAAAACAGGCTTAAACAGGTAGCGACCAGTGGGCGCGCTTATTACGGCAAAGAATCCGAGCTGCCGCATAACCGTTTGCACAAGCAGTTAAGCCTGCCCGCCACACTGGTATATATCCCGGTTAAAAACGACGACGGCAAAGTTGTCAAAATAGTAGTGTGGCTGCCCGGCCATACCCTGGCCGCAAGCGGTATGAAAGACCTGCGGCTTGATGATACAGAGGAAGAACTGCAAACACTTAATGAGGAATTGTCGGCCGCCAACGAAGAGCTGGCTGCGACCAATGAAGAGTTTGTCGCGATAAACGAAGAACTGGCGGCAACCAACGAAGAGCTCACGGAGGCGCAAGCCAACCTTCGGCGCAGCGAGAGGTTATTCAGATCCATTGCGGTCAATATCCCTAAATCCCTGGTGATAGTGATCGACCCGAGCCACCGGTATATACTGGTGGAGGGAGACCTGATGGATAAAATGGGTTATAGCCGGGAAGATTATGCAGGAAAGCACCCGACGGAGATCGGTCAAACCGAGCGGTATGAGGAGTCGAAGCACCTTTATGACCGGATGATGGCCGGTAAACAGTTCTCGCTGGAGCGCAGGGGGGCAAACAATGAATACTATATCGTTCACTTCGTACCGTTAAAAAATGAGCAAAACGAGGTGGAAGCGGGACTGGTAATGGTGATCGATATTACAGATATCAGGCAAGCCGAAGAAAAAAGCGCCAGGCTGGCGGCGATTGTCGAATCCTCGGACGATGCTATCGTCAGCAAAACCCTGGAAAGTGTTATCACCAGCTGGAATGATTCGGCACAGCGGATGTTTGGTTATACTGCAGATGAGATGATCGGGGAAACGATATACAAGATTATCCCTGCTGACCGGCTGGATGAGGAGCCACGGATACTGGCGCGTTTAAGAAAAGGGGAGCGCGTAGAACATTTTGAAACCAAAAGGATCACTAAGGATGGAACGCTGCTTGACGTTTCATTAAGTATTTCGCCTGTCAAAGATGCCATGGGTCATATTATCGGTGCGTCTAAAATTGCCCGTGACATCACCGCAAAAAAACGTGAAGAACAACGAAAAAACGATTTTATCGGGATGGTAAGCCATGAGTTGAAAACACCGCTAACCTCAATTAGTGCCATTATTCAGCTCGCGTCTGACAAGTTAAAAAGCAGTAATGATCAATTTTTGGCGGGAGCGATAGAAAAAGCCAGGCTGCAAATCAAACGGATGACCGCAATGATCAATGGGTTCCTGGATGTCTCGCGGCTGGAAGCCGGTAAAATGCGCATCGAAAAACAGACTTTCGAGCTCCGCCTGTTGTTGCACGAGATATTGGACGAAATGAAACTGATTATTACCAGCCATCAATTTAAGCTGCAGGAATTTGCGGATGTAGCCGTAAATGCCGACCGGGATAAGATTGCTTCGGTTATTTCCAACATGGTCAGCAATGCGGTAAAATACTCATCAAAGGGTACCGCGATCACCATCCGCTGCCTGGCGGATAAGGAAATGGCTGTCGTTAGTGTGACGGATGAGGGCATTGGGATTGCCCCCCAGGACCTCGGCAGGGTGTTCGACCGTTACTTTCGCGTTGAAGCCAATCAAACGCGTCATATTTCCGGGTTCGGGATCGGTTTATACCTGAGTGCAGAAATTATTACGCAGCATGGCGGTAAAATCTGGGCCGAAAGTAAGCCTGGCAAGGGCTCGACCTTTTATTTTTCCCTACCCATTGCGTAAATTACAGGATACGTTTTCGCGTGTGCTTTTCATCTCACTTCACTGCAGGCACAATAATACCTGCTAATAAAAGATGCTGACCTTCCGGCGCTTTTTCTTCTTCAGGCTCTTTCCGCCCTCGTCCTGGGTGTCTTTCTGAGCATCCTTTTTGCTCAAATCCACAGGACTTATCGAGTCGCGCACCGGCTTGAGTGGGACAGCTTCCGCAGGCGATGATAGTAAACTGTCGCGATGCACCGGGATATCCAAAAATGAGGGCGCTCTAATGGAGTCGGCAACTATCCGCTGGCTTTTTGAAGTGTCGTTATTAAGTTTTGTGTGGTCGATAAGCCGTGGGGCAACGCCGGAAACTATCGGGATAAACCCCGGTTTGCCGGCGCGGATGGCTGATCCGGCGGCATCACGTGCGGAAGAAACGGACTTAACCGCCGGCGCCAGGGAATCGCGATGGGTTTGCAGCAGGGCTGGTTTTACCGTATCCTGGTGTTTTTTCGGAAGATATAAACGGCTGCCCACGTATACCGCTGCCACAGTCGAAACAGCCACAAACATTTTTAATCCCCATTTGGGCACTTTGAACCGGGACGGTTTTTTCGTCACTGCCGCTACCGGCAATCGCTGATCCAGCAGGACGCGCATTTTTTGCCATTCCGCATCCGGACTCCCTTTTACGGGCAATTCGCGCTGCTTTTGCTTCCAAAGCTCAGGGTAGCTTAATGTTTTTTTCATTTTCCCTCCCCCCTTTCCATTAGTTCGGCAGCGGCCGGTTTGTTCTCCAGCAGCCGGCGTAACTGCTTTTTAGCCTCAGACAAATGCCAGCGCGACGTGCCTTCGCTGATATTCAATTGCTCGCCGATCTCCCTGTGCGAAAACCCGTCCAGCACCGATAAAATGAATACCGTTTGTGTGGCATAAGGCAGCGTCCGGATATGCCGTAATATGTCCTCAAAATAAAGCTTTCCTAAAACCGGGGGCGGTATAAATTCTATTTCCGGCTCAGGAGCGTCGTCACCGGCATTGCCAAATTTTAATTCAGCCCGGTACAGGTCTATCGATGCATGGATCATGATCTTCCTGATCCATGCGCCCGGCTCACCCCGCTCGGGATCAAATTTTTGAATGGACTCAAACACCGTTAAAAACCCGGTATTAAATGCTTCCCTGGCCAGTTCCTCTTCGGCCAGGTAGGTTTGGCATACCTGCATCATATCGGCATAGTAATACTTGTACAGCGCCTCCTGTGCGCCGCGGTCATTTAGTTTACATGCTTCAACTAATTTTTGCGCTTGCTTTTTTGTCACATTCACTCGGATGCAAGTCCCCTGTTACCCCTCGCCGTTTATAAAATTTTTGCTGAATATAGTCAGAACGAAAAGCTGTGCGAAATGCGAAGCGCGATTATGTTTAGCGCCGGGTAGCCGCCGGTAACAAAGGTATGCTCGTAACGCAGGCTAATGTTAAACCTGATGGCCCCCGATTGCGGAAAGAGGTAGCCAAAACCGAGCCCGCCGACAGGCCCTGCAACTTTTTGGTCTATTTGGTCACCATTAGGTTTGGTCAGCGCTGTGCCGTTCGCGTCGTAAGCCTGTATATCTGTTGCGCCCAGGGTATAGCCGGCAACGGGCTCAACATAAAAGCCATAGTCGTTACCGTCGGATAATAGATGCCGGTATCCCAACAGTATCGGTGCAACCGCCTCGTGGGAGTCATTACTGCTAAAAACGTAAACGCCGCCTTCCACAATGCCGGCGTTGGTATCATCAAAGGGAATAGAAAAATTCAGAAATCCACCGAACCCGGTTGAATTAAAATCCTTTGAAGTGATGTGGGCCACTTCGATTTGCGCCTGCACTGCGGAAACAAGGCAAACCAATATTGCCGGTATTAACAGTTTTTTGATGAGATGAATAGTTACGGTCATAAAATTAATGGGGATAAAAAATTAAACGTTTGCTTAGCGCTCTGATACATCTTCGGATCAAAGCGGCAAAACGTTGGGTAAAAATATTTTTTTTCGGATTTCACAATTCTCGCCTGTGACAGCCTTTCCCAATTATGTTGGCGCAAAACAGCCTGGTGCTTGTCAAAAAATAAGTTTCATCAAGGTCTGATTAATCCTTTGCACAGCAGCTTAGTCAAATTTGTGTATTTGTTAAAAAGGCATTATTGATTTGATAAACACTTAAAGATTACTGAAATGAAAACGTTAAACGCATTTTTACCGTACCTATTTATGGCAGGCGCCGCATTATTTTTAGCCGCCATGTGCATCACGATGATAAGGGTGTATTGAAGCGTTGATTGGGTTGGATTGAGTTGGATTAAGTTGATTGGTTGAATAAGTTGTTAAAGGAAAAGCAACCGGGTTGAGGCCAGTCGGCGGATGAGAGTTTGATTGGATTGAATAAGTTGTTAAAGGAAAAGCAGCCGGGTTCGGGCCAATCGGGGCAAGTGAGTTAAATTAGTTGATTAAGTTAAGGAGTAAGCAACCCTTACAACCCCTACAACTTGTTACAACTTTTACAACATGTTACCACTTCCACCAACTAAACACCCAGCGCCTGGCGGATCTCGGCCGAAAGGAGCCCGCTTCCGCCGCCGTAGTGCTGCACGATAATTATACCGGGATCATGCTGCCTGAACACGCGGCGAAGTTTTTCTTCACTTTCAGGCGTGACGCCGTTACACAACAAGACGAGGCGGTAAGGTTTAGCCGCAAACGCCGCAAACGCCTCCTCGTCGGTGATCACGCCCGTACATTCCCAGTCGGGATTGTTGTTTACCAGCCGTACCACCGTTTGCAGTATCTCCGGGTGGCGACCAATGATCAGGATTTGGATTTTACTCATACACTTAGTTATAGGTGAAAGGTTAAAGGCGAAAGGTAAAAGGTTTTTGAAGAATATAAACTTTCTCAATCTTTCGCCTTTAACCTTTCAGCTTTTACCTCATATCTGCATCGGCACTTCCATCAGCAAAAACTCCGCATTGCTTTCAGCAGCTATGGTAAAACTATCGGTATCCCAAATACCGTAGCCGTCGCGGATATTCAATATCTGGTCGTTTACCTTTATATCCCCGCTCAGCACGAACACGTAAACGCCGTTACCTTTGGCCTTTAAGTTATAAGTTGTGCTCAGGCCCTTGTCAAACTGCCCCAGGTGAAACCAGGCATTCTGATATATCCACACACCTTCATCACCGGCATTCGGCGACAGGATCTGCTGCAGCTTATTGTGCCTGTCTTCCGCTTTAAGGGTGATCTGGTCGTAACGGGGCTCCACGTTCAATTGGTTGGGGTAAACCCATATTTGTAAAAACTTTACGCGGTGCGCGCGGTCTTTATTGTATTCGCTGTGGTAAATACCGGTGCCGGCGCTCATCACCTGTATGTCGCCGTTTTTAATAACGGCTACATTATTCATGCTGTCCTTGTGTTCCAGGTCGCCTTCCAGCGGGATGGAGATGATCTCCATATTATCGTGGGGATGCGTGCCAAAGCCCATGCCTGCGTCAACGGTATCGTCATTTAATACCCTCAGCGCACCAAAGTGCATGCGCTCTGGGTTGTAGTAATTAGCAAAGCTAAAGGTATGGTAACTGTTAAGCCATCCGTGGTTAGCATGCCCGCGGGTACCGGCTTTATGTAGTGTGGTTTGTGCCATGGTGTTATATTTCTCCTTTTTTGATACACAAAGGTAACACCTTGGGTGGGGAGGATTTATTGATGTAGATTAAGATTTAACACGAATTGTCCGTAATAAATTCGTGTCAATCGTATTAATGCTTATTTCTCATCCGGCTAAAAAACTCCGGCGTAACCCCGATGTATGATGCAATTTGTTTCAACGGCAGGTGATCTATCAGCGTAGGATACCGTTTGCAAAACAAATTATATCTTTCCTCAGCCGTGAGACTCAAATTATCCAAGATGCGCTGCTGGGTGGCCACCAGCGAATTTTCGGTAAGGATTCGGAAAAAGCGCTCAAACTTAGGCACCTCCAGGTATAGTTTCTCCTGTGCCGATTTAGACAGCAGGATAGTCTCTGTATCCTCCAGCGCCTCGATGTTAAGCGTACCCGGCTTCTGTGCAAACAGGCTGTACAGATCAGCCATCCACCAATCCGCCGGTGCGAAACTCAGCACATGCTCTGTCCCATTTTTATCAATGGTATACCCCCTCAAACAACCCGATGTAACAAATGCCGAATAGCGGCAAATTTCGCCCTCGCGCAACAGGAATTGCCTGCGCTTAAAACCCTTCTGCTGCAGGTGGGCGATGAATATCTTTTGCTCCTCGTCAGTCAGCCGAATGTGCCTTGAAATATTATTTAGCAAAAGATCAACCGGCATATAACATTCTGAAGTAATTTCCCGTTTAGCAGTTTGTGCGTTGTATAACTTTTGCGGCATACCGGTAAGTTTACCGGGGCTTAATATTACGCAACATCAATTTAACCAATTAATAATCTGTGCTTAAATTAAAAACAACCTGGTTGAGATAAATTAGCATCATAAAACTATTGTAAATAATTTGAAAACCCCGCAATCTGTTTACAGCATAAACTTACTAAAAACAAGCCTGTTTGTTTTATTCCTGTTTAGCCTCCAAACTGTCCGTTCGCAATCGGTCCCGCTCCCCAACGCATTTGCCCATAATGATTACCGCCATCCGCACCCTTTGTATGATGCGCTGGCCGATGGGTATACCAATATCGAGGCTGACATTTTTTTAAAAGGCGGACGCCTGGTAGTGGCGCATATCGATCCGTTTTTTAAAAAGAAACGTACCCTCGAAGCGCTTTACTTTAAACCCCTGGCCGACCGCATTGCAGCCGACAGCGGGCGGATCTATAAAGGCTACAACTCGCCCATTATTTTAATGATCGATATAAAAACTAATGGCGATGATACCTACCGGGCATTGGAACCCCTGCTGGAAAAGTACCGGGCGGTTTTATCAAGCTATAACCACGGTAAAGTAACCAGCGGGTCGATAACGGTGGTTTTGTCCGGCCATAAACCTTTTGACCTGGTAAAAAATGAGGATACGCGCCTTGCCTTTATCGACGAAGATCTGCGTAAAACCAACCAGGATACCACAGCTTTTGACATCTGCAAAATGGCCAGTTGTAAATATTCCAAACTACTTGACTGGAAAGGCGAAGGGCCTATGCCTGACCTCCAGCGACAAAAGCTTTGTATTTATGTGGCGAACGCGCACAAATATGGAGAAAAAGTGAGGCTCTGGGCTTCGCCTGAGAATGACCAGGTTTGGACGGAGCTGCTGAAATGCGGCGTCGACCTGATCAATACCGACAAGTTGTCAAAGCTGAAAACTTTCCTGCTTGCCCATAATACCCCGACATACACTAACGCGACGGTGGCTAACTACACTAATGAAAACGAATTATCATCAATTATTTTATAGCCTTTTTATTCGTTCAATTTCGATTTAATTTGTGACCATTCGTGTTCAACTCAATTCGTGGCCATACGTGTTAGTTTTTATAAACTGAATGCCTTCAGCGAGGCGTTGGCCCAGGTACCCCAATCTTTCATGGCGTTGTGCAGGGTCTCCTGCAATTGTTTATAGTTAACCGGTTTGCCCTTTTTTGGCGGGGCAAGGGCTTTGGCATCGGGATAGGTTTCCGTAACTTTAGTTGCAAACCAGGTAATATTTTCGTGGGGCATGGCCAGGCCCAGTATCATTCCCGGCAAACCGGTAAATGCTTCCGGACCGCCCGAAACGGGGATCTGGTCGGTATAAAAGGCCACCAGGTAAACAGAGTCTAGCACCAACGCATTGGCGCGGCGGCAGGTGTAGCCTGCAATCTCGCGCGTTTCGTCGGTTATTTTCCAATGTATCTTCCTTAAGGTATCCTTCAGCAGGAAGTTTTCCTCAAATACCTGTTTCTGGCTGATCAGCGTACCGGCTACCAGGTCGATAAAAGTGGTATTGTTTTGCTTTACCATAGCATCGTCGCCCCAAAAAGAACCATTGTTGGTGGCATCGTCTTCAATCGGGGTAAACAAAGTTTTATCACCAGCAAACGCCAGCGTGCTTTTCAGCTTTTTAAACTGCGGCTGGTTTTTTTTGTATTGTTCATAAGCCGGCTGCAGGAAACTCTCGTTATCTTTATTGATGTCCTTTTTGAAAAGCGCATACATATTGATCGTCTTTTCATACTCAATTACCCCCGATGTTGCAAAATGTGCATTTTGGGCAAAGGATAAGCTGCTGCTCAGGATGAGTAATGCCGTGGTGAAAATGATAAACTTTTTCATATTTTATTTGGTAGTAACCCCTCCCATTTTGTTAAAATCATAAGTTATAGAAAACATGAAATACCGGCGAATGGTGCTGTAGGTGTTCTGGGTAATAAAGTTAGCGCTTGAGCTGCGGGTAAAGCCCACGTTTTGGTTCAGCAGGTCGTTTACGGTTAAGGCCAGCTTCAAGTTATCCTGTTTAAGGAAGGTTTTGGCGACGGATGCATTTAACAGCGTGCGGTTAAAGTCGGTATTAAAAGTTTCGGTTTTGCCGCGCCATTGGTAATTTCCGTCGGTGCCCACCTGGAATTTGCCCGGCAGGTAAACATTGGCATTCCATTCCATATCAAACCCCCGCCCGTTATTATTGATCTGCGGCTGCAGCGACGATCCGCCGAAAGTATAATTGGGACCGAAACCTACTCTGAAATCATATTTCTTTTCAACATATTTCGAAAAGTGGAACTGTGTGGTATAGGTGATCGATTTGGTTAAGTTGATCTCGTCATTCGAAAGATTAAATGAATCATTGCCGTTAAATCCAAGGCTTAAACCAAAATTCATGTCCAATTTTTCCACTTTCTTGTCAAGGTCGATATTAAATTCGTAATCCGATTGCTTTTTGTTACCCAGATTTATGTATTGGTTGATGGTTTTGCCGGTTGAATCGGTTACCAGGTTGCTTACTATGGGGTTAGTGGTGGCGGAATAGTTTCCGTAAAAGAAGACAGATTGCCCGGTGATAATTTTGTAGGAGTTATAAAAAACGCTCAGCCGGTTATTGAACGATGGTGTTAAATTAGGATTACCCAGTGTAATATTCAGCGGATCGGTATTTACCACAATAGGCTGTATCTGGCTGATGGTGGGCTGCACGGTGCTGCCATTATAATAAAGGTTCAGGCTTTGCTGCTGCCCCATGCGATAAACTACATTGGCCTGCGGGAACCAGTCCACAAAGTTTCTTTTTAATTGCTGCCCGTTCACTTCGTTGGTTTGATCAAAGTTGACATCGGATACCTTGGTGCCAAAGTTGAAAGTGAGCTTTTTACCCTTCAAATTGAATATGGCGCCGGTTTGATTCGATAATTCGTTCAATTTGTAATTATTACTCAGCGAATCAACTTTTTGGGTATATACGCCCGGCGACGCGGGGTTAAACGACGCCAGGTCGGATGTGCCGGTGTTCAATCCGAACCCATAGTTTAACACCACCGAAAGATTTTTGGACAATGGCTCCGTATAGGTTAGGTTGGTTTTAAATTCCGAGCTTTTTATAGCAGCCGTTTTATATTGATCGATGTATTGTGTACTGTCCAGTACGCCCGGAAGGTGAGGATTGTAAAAGTCTGTTTTTGATTTAAGATAACCGTATGAGTTGGTTTGCTTCTCGTTCATGGCAGCCAAAAAGGATATGGTGCGCCCCTTTTTCTGAAATTTTTTGGTGTAAAAAGCGCTCGCGTTAAATATTTTGGAGTCGTCGTGGTTATCAATGTTCCGGTCGTTTATATTCAATAAAGTATCAACAAGCCCTTTGGTATTGGTGGTAAAGTAATGGCTTTGGGCATGTGCGTTGCGCAGGGTGCCATCCGTAGCCAGCTTAAGATCTGCTGTGCTGTCTATTTTTATTTTATACGTCAGGTCCAGCTTCTGCCTGAACATAAAGTTATCCTGTGTTTGATTGGCATTGGTGTTAAAGATACCCTCGTTATTATCATTTTGGCTTAATGTGTTGTTGGTACCGGTAACCCCGAGCGAGCCCACCTTGTAATTGGCATTGATGGCCTGTTTGTCGCTATCCCACTTTCCATCATAATGCATGCCGCCATTTCGCGCCAGCGGTATGCCCTGCCCGCTGTACTGGCCGTTAAACGAGTCGAGGCCGTCGCCGTCGGAGTTACCCATAATGTATATCTCGCCGTTATCGCCAAATTGCATATTGTCGCTCGATCCGTATTTCTGATTATCCTGCCATCCCAGGCCGATTTTACCATTGTTGCCGACCGTGGCATAGAGCGAGAATTTTTGTTTCGCCTTAAATTTGTTAAACAATAACTGCCCCTCATAATAGCCGTCGGTCCCCGCGCCGGCCTCCGCTTTACCAAAATAACCGTTCTTCTTGTCCTCCTTTAGCTTAATATTAATGGTTTTGGTTTTCTGGCCGTCGTCAATACCGGTAAATGCCGCCTGGTCGCTCTTTTTGTCATACAATTGCACTTTATCCACCATATCCGCCCGGATATTTTTGGTCACCAGCGTTGGGTCGTCGCCAAAAAATTCTTCGCCGTCCACCAAAACTTTTTTTACCTCCTGCCCTTCGGCGGTTATTTTCCCATCTTTATCTACCTGGATACCAGGCAGCTGTTTCAACAGGTCTTCCACCTTTGCATTGGGCTGTACAGTAAATGCAGCAGCATTAAATTCAGTGGTATCGCCCTTTATCTTGATGGCCGACCTTGTTCCCTTAATAATCACATCCTGCAGCAGCCGGCTTTTCAGTATCATGTTCACCTGGCCAAAATCGTGCATCGTTTTTACGGAATCCAGGGCAAATTGCTCCACATAGTCCGCGTAACCGGGGTAGGTCACCAAAAGGATAAAATTACCTTTGTGCAAATTACCGATGCTGAACGAGCCGTCCTTCGCGGCCCTTGTAAAAGTTACCAGCGTTGAATCTTTCGAATTTAATACACTTACCGCAGTGTTAAGCAATTTGGCTTTTACAGCCGTGTCGGCCACAACGCCTTTAACCGAATAAGTGTTTTGCGCCGACAGGCGAAACGTGAATAATAAAAAAAGTGACAAAAGCAGAATTGTGAATTTCATACAAAAGGTTATGGGAACCAAAGTATAACTAAAAAATTAGTTCTACAAGCACTTTAACAATTATTAACAAAATTGCCTGAGCGTAAAAGATTTAAAGTTTAGCATAATGCGGTTCAAGTGACGGGATACTAACGGCGGCGCAGTTGATTTATTTCACTGCACTAACGAAATACGACGGGCAGCGCAATTTGCGAATGGGATGAAAGATTAAAGAGGTGCAGTTTTTCATTTTCTTTTTTTACCAAATATGTGCCCCTTTAAATTCATATTTCGCACCGATGTGAATAGGGCGAATTGGGGTGTGAATTTGGCGCATTTACCGCGTTGGGTGGAAAAAAACCGTAGGGACACAAAATTTTGTGTCCTTACCGCGATATTTTGTGTTCTGCCCGCCAACATGGGGAATTACGCGAAGGACATTTGCGGTAAGGACGCAAAATCTTGTGTCCTTACGCTATTTTTACCAGGACACAAAATTTTGTGTCCTTACGCTATTTTTACCAGGACACAAAATGCTGTGTTCTTACGCTATTTTACCAGGACACAAAATTTTGTGGCCTTACTGCCTTACCAGCATATTTTTAAAGGCCAGGCTATCCCCCTTAAAAACATCAAAATCCACGCCGTGCAATATACCGCTCACTTTAGCCCGGTTGGAATGCTGCCAGAATTTCCAGTTGGTACCATACACTACCTTAAGGTCGGGGTGATCAAAATTCGAAAGCCATAGCGTGTAATGGTCATAATATCCCGCCAGGTTGTCATAATAAAACTTTAATCCCGAATAAATAACCGGCTTTGCCTTTGTTTTTAGGGTCACTGTCGCTAAAAAGTCGTCCAGCTGTTTTCGCATCTGGTCAGGGGTAACGCCGTCAAGCACTTCCACATCCACCACGGGCGGCAAGTCGCCTTTTTCAATTTTCACGTTGGCCAGAAAGAATTTTGCCTGTAATTTTCCGTTAGCCCTCGGCCTGAAAAAATGGTAGGCGCCAAAGGTCATTCCAATACGCCTGCACATCCGCGAGTTATGCAAAAAGTATGGATCGGGACGCAGTATTCCTTCTGTTGCTTTTATGTAGGCAAAATTGATGCGCACGCTGTCCTGGTGCATGTGTTTTACTTTTTCCCAATCAATAAGCCCCTGGTATGATGATACGTCGATACCGTGAATCGGATATTTGACAGGTATCCGGATATGAAAGCTCTTATAGGCGGGATAATTGGGATTACGGCCAAAGTCCTTTACCCAACGCCATGCTGAAGTTAAATTTTTTTCGACGTAAGGATAGTAGACGATCGAGAGCGCCACGAACAGCAACGCCAGCAAAGCGATAGCACGCCTGACAGCCGGGCGGCTTTTCTTTTGATTGGATCGTTTGGTTGAGGATTGTTTTTTTTTGAAAAGCGGCACGCGTCAAAAATACGAATTGAAACAGGGGTTTAACGAATGAAAAGTTCAATTTAACGCTGTTTGCGTCAGTGTTACACAATGAGTATAACCGCCTATGGCTATTGAGTTTAATTATCGCCCGGCGTTTAACTGTAAAGCATAAAATATAACCAAAGCCAAACAATTACCGTATAAGCCGTCAAATTATAACTAAATAACAGCCTAATCTACAATAATTTTCAATCAATAATCTAATAAAATGAGTGAGCTAAATACATCAGTATTGGTGATCGACGATGAGGAAATGGTGCGGGATAATATCGAAGACATCCTTGTTCCGCGCAGCACCTCGCAGGAACAATATGGCATCAATAATGCCGTGAACATTTTGTTTGACGCCCCTGCAACGCTGCTTGCGCCGCGTACCCGCAACATTCCGGTTTTCACCGTCGATAAAGCGTCCAATGGTATGGAGGGTGTGCAAAAGGTGCGTAAAGCCGTTGAACAGGGCCGCCCTTATGCGGTTATCTTTCTGGACATGCGTATGCCCGGCATTAACGGCCTGGAAACTGCCATCGAGATCAGGAAACATGATGTAAAGGCCGAGATCGTTTTTATCACGGCATATAGTGATTGTACCATTGAAGAAATTGTTGAGCAGGCCGGCCAAAATGTAGGATACCACTGTAAGCCTTATGCATCGGAAGAAATTATCCAGATTGCCACCAAGGCCGTTACCGATTATAACAAGCTGCGCAACCTGGAGAAACTGATCGAGTCGGTTGCCTCTATCGGTTTAAGCAATAACCAGCTCACCACCCTGCTAAAAAACATATTGGAGCAACTGGCCATGTCACTGGATACGGATATGGCCCTGCTGGGTAAGCTGCACGAAGGTTACGTGTATGAAAAGCTGTTTTCGATAGGCGCTTTTGAAGAAAAAGTTAACCTGGACGAGCTGGTAGCACGCGTAAAAGATATTTCTATTGAAAAAGACGAGGTGATCCAGCTGAACGAGTTGGTATTGGTGCGCCTGGACAGCTACTCGGTCTTTGCGTTGCTGAAGAGTACAGGCAGACTGAAAACCGAAAAGATGTACCTGCTGAAATTATTCGTTCAAAGTGCCGCGCAAGCCATCAGGAATGCGGAGCTTAACGAAAAATTGATTCAAAAGGAAAAACTCTCCGCGGTAGGGCAGGTTTTGGCCATGGTAATGCACGACCTCCGTTCGCCCATAAAGAATATCCAATTTATTACCGGCCTGATGCGCGAAGAAGGCGAGGGCAGCGAGATGGTCGACCTGATTGATGAGTCGGCCGAACAAGCCTCGAAAATATTTGATGACTTTCTCGACTTTGTTAAAGAGACGAGAATCACCAAGGTTTCAGTAAATGTGAATAAGATCGTTGCCGAAGCGATCAAACAGGCGGAGTCGCGCGCCGGTATTGAAAAGATTATCATTACTAAAAATATCCCCGATACCCTGGTGATCCCGGGCGACGAAAGTAAGCTGCGCGGGACGATTGTTAACCTGGTAAACAACGCCATAGACGTTTTAAACGAAAAGAACGTGGAAAACGGCACGATCGACATCTCAGCCCGTATACAGGATAAGGAAGTAAACTTGTATATAACTGACAACGGCCCGGGTATCCCGCCCGAAATTAAGGATACCTTGTTCGAGCCGTTTGTTACCCGCCATAAAAAGAATGGAACCGGGCTCGGCCTTTCAATCGTTAAGCAATTTATTACGGGGCACGGGGGTAAAATTGCCGTATACAATGATAACGGGGCCACTTTTACTATCACCCTGCCACTATAACATACTAAACAAACCTTTTAACCTTTTAATGTTTATTAAACGATGATACAAAACGGTAATACCCGCTTTATTGACCCTAATGAAGAAAAAATGTTTGCGATCTCTGAAAATCAATCAGAAAATGTAGAACGCTACAAAGCGCTGATACATGCATCCGGAATCGGAGCATGGGAATATTTCCCCGACACTGAAACGTTGTGTTGTAACGACGTATATTTTTCCATGCTGGGCAGGGATATAAATGACTATCGTTTTAAAAGCGTCAACAATTTAAAGGAAGTTTGGATCGATTTGCTGCACCCGGAAGATAAAGAAGCCGCCACCAGCCAATTTGCCCAATATTTAGCCAACCCGGATGGCGATCTGGAAAGCTATTACCGGATGAAACACAGCGACGGCAGCTGGGTTTGGATATGGTCGCGCGGAAGGCTGTTTCACAACGAAAGCTCAGGCTATGGAGCCATCGGCACCCACGTGGATATTACCAAACATAAACGGGCGGAAGAGTCTATCCAGCGTGAGCGGATTTTGTTACGCACGCTGATTGATAACCTGCCGGACACCATTTATGTGAAGGACACAAAAGGCCGTAAAGTTATCGCGAATCGTGCCGACGTTGAATGGATCGGCAGCGAATCCGAAGAAGCGATATTGGGCAAAACCGACCTCGACTTATTTCCGAATGATATCGGGCAGCGCGGTTACGAAGATGATATGAGCATCATGAGTACCGGCGTGGCCATTACCAACCGCGAAGAATATTTTATAGATAAATCAGGTAAAACCCGCTGGCTGCAAACCACCAAAATACCCGTGCGTGATCCGCGCGGAAAGGTAATCCGCTTGCTGGGCATAGGCCACGACATCACTTTGCGCAAAGAATCGGACGAGAAGCTGAAAAAGCTCAACGACGACCTGCGTACGCAATCACAGGAACTGAACAAACAGGCCCAGGACCTGAAAGCGCTTAACCGGCAGTTGGAGAAGCAAAAGGAACAGGAGATGGAAAAGGCCATTGCACAAGGCAAGTTTGAGATCGCTTCGGAGTTTTTGCACGACATTGGCAACGCCATGGTAGGCCTGGGTTCGCATCTAAACCGGATCAACCGGGTTGTTGATCAGAACAATATTAACAACATTAAAAGCCTCACCGTCTTCCTTAAAACAAACCAGGCGGCAATTGCCACGGCCATCGGTCCGCAAAAAGCCGCTGCTTTAATATCGGTAACCGAAGGCGTTGAGCTTTCACAATCCGACAGCGTATCCGAAATCAATAAATCGGTGACCGAGCTGCTGCACATCATCACCCATATACAGGAGATCCTGAATATCCAGCGCCAATTGGTACGCGGTCACAAAGGCATGCATGAAAGAAAGGCAGTTAACCTTGAAAGCATCATTTATGATTGCCGGTCGATGATATTTGCATCCGTCGATAAAAAAGGCATACAATTCAACATCAATGTTCAGCCCGGTACCTATACCATAAAGGGCGATCACACCAAGTTGATGCAGGTGATCCTGAATATCCTTAAAAACAGTATCGAGGCCATAAACGCCGACGCCACTGAAAAGATGATCACCGTTAACCTGCATAGTACTGGCAGCGTTATTGAAATTAATGTGGTCGATAATGGCCAGGGGTTCGACGCCAAAACCGCCGATCTGTTTTTTGTACGGGGTTTTACTACTAAAAAGAATGGTACCGGCCTTGGGCTGTACAATTGCCGGGCCATTATCGAGAGCCATTCCGGTTCATTCGAGATCAAGAGCGACGGCCCGGGCCGCGGTGCGGTAACCACCATAAGGTTCGCAATATAATTGGAATCAATTTAAGTCGATAAAAAATGCAGACTTAAGAAGTTTTTGAAGCTTCTTAAGTCTTTTTCGTTGGGCGCAATCCCTGCATAGGTTCATTTGCAATATTTTTCCTATTATTGTCCATAACCATTATACACTTTCATGAAAACCCGCTCATTCACTTTTTTAGCGACAATTGTTTTGCTTTCTTCCTGCTCGCAAAAACAGGAGCCTGCAAACCCGATGATCGGCACCTGGCAATTGTTAACCCATACCGAAATAACCAAAGGCGTTAGCACGGTTACGGATTACACCAAAGACCTGAAAATGATAAAGATCATCAACAGTAGCCACTTCGCGTTTTTAATTCATACCGTCAATACCAAAAAGGACTCGTCCAACAATTTCGACGCCGGTGGTGGCGCTTATACCCTGGCAGGTGATAAATACACCGAGCACCTGGATTATTATAAAGATAAAAACTGGGAAGGTAAATCCTTCGATTTTACGATTACTTTCAGCGGTGACACTTTAATTCAAAAAGGACTGGAAAAGGTTGATAAAGAAAATATCAACCGTACCATCATTGAAAAGTATTTAAAGCTAAAATAGCATAGCGCCGGCAACCATCAAAATATGCCATTTTTATGCTGACCTCTGCGTCATAAATGCCCGCCGACACTAAGGATACCCGGCTTTGAGCGCTGCAGATGAAGCGACTGGAAAATGATGGCTGTTTTAAGTTGACCTTAATTGTCGCTTAAAATAGTTTCACTGCCATTCACTGTGAGGCGCCGTCTTCCGGTAGGGCATTTTTGCCCTCATCGAAATATCTTCCCCTTCGGCCAACCGGCAATTGCCTTATTATGAGTACACATAATCGTTGCTTGAATATTTTTAAAACCAATGTGCTTAAATTGTGTTAGGTTGTCAACAGTCACCCCTTCATTTTTTGTCGCTGTGAATTTGTAAAAACGCAATGCGTTTAATTAATAAAATATATTTTTTCCTATAATTGTAATTCGCCAGCACAATAGTGACAGATCACATCACCTACCCTGGAAAATTGTCCGCGCCCGAGGGCAAATTATTGGATAGCCTACCGGTTGCGGTATACACATGCGACCATATTGGCTATATATCCTCGTTTAACCAGGCTGTAGTTGAGCTATGGGGCAGTAAGCCCGTCATCGGCAAGAGCCGCTGGTCGGGGTGTGATAGCATGTTCTATCCTGACGGGAAAGCTTTACCACTGGACGACTGCCCAATGGCCAGGGCTTTGGAGAGCGGCAAGCCCATCACTGACATGGAAATAATCATGCTGCGGCCTGATGGAAGCCGGATTAGCGTAGTGCCACACGCCGTTCCTTTTTTTGATAGCCGGGGTAAAGTAGCCGGTGCCGTCAATACGCTGATCGACGTTACAGGCTCGCAGGAGCGTGAATCAAAAGAGGCTGTGCTGGCTGCGATCATTACTTCGTCAGACGACGCCATCATCAGCAAAAACCTGGAAGGCATCATCAACTCGTGGAATGAAGCCGCCGAAAGAATGTACGGTTATACTGAACAGGAAGCGATAGGACAGCATATCACTTTGATCATTCCGCAAGACCGGCTGGATGAAGAAACACACATCATCAACAGCATAAAAAGCGGCGCGCGCGTAGAACACTTTGAGACGCTGCGCCAAACCAAGACGGGTGAGCTTGTGCCTGTTTCGCTCACCATTTCTCCTGTCAAGGACGCCAGAGGGAAAATCATCGGCGCCTCGAAGATCGCCCGGGATATCACCCGCTTAAAAAAGGCCGAAGAAATATTAAAAAACTATGCGGAGAAGCTCGAAATCTTAAATGGCATAGGCGGCGTTGTATCGGAAAACCTGGATGTTAATAAGATACTGCAAAGTGTTACGGATATCACCACAAAACTTACGGGGGCAGCCTTTGGCGCCTTTTTTTATAATGTAAAAAATGAAAAAGGGGAGTCGTACATGTTGTATACCTTATCGGGCGCTCCGAAAGAAGCTTTCGAAAAATTTGGCATGCCGCGCAATACGGATGTTTTTAACCCTACTTTCATGGGCGAGGGAATTGTTCGGGTGGATGATATTACCAAAGACCCCCGCTATGGCCACAATCCCCCTCATTACGGGCAGCCCAAAGGGCATTTGCCGGTGATTAGCTACCTGGCAGTACCGGTCCTCTCCAAAACCGGCGAGGTTTTGGGCGGCCTGTTTTATGGGCATCCCGAGGCCGGCAAATTTACTGCGGAACATGAGTTGCTTCTGTCGGGCGTAGTTGTACAAACAGCCATCGCACTGGATAACGCCAGGATGTACGACGAGATCAGCCACCTTAACGCCAAAAAAGATGAGTTTATAGGCCTGGCCAGTCATGAGTTGCGTACGCCGCTCACCAGCCTGAAAGGTTACCTGCAGATATTTGAAAAAGGCCTGTCCGAGAATGATAAAAATAAAGCGTACATTAAAAAAGCTGTTCAGCAGGTTAATAAATTGTCGGCCCTGATAGGCGACCTGCTGGATGTTTCAAAGATTGAGACGGGCACGCTGCCTTTAACATTTACCGAATTTGACATCTGCAAGCTATTGCATGAAGTGACCGAACTGATGCAGTATTCGGCCCGGGGCCACCGGCTACACCTGCAATGTCATGTTCCGGAAATAATGGTCAATGCCGATAAGCAGCGAATTGAGCAGGTAGTCACCAACCTGGTATCAAACGCTATTAAATATTCTCCCGGCGCTAACAAGGTTAATATTTCGGTCAGTAAAAAAAATGGTTGTGCCCACGTTGAAGTAACCGACTTCGGCATGGGGATAGCGAAAGATCAGCAGGCGCGCATTTTTTCACGATTTTACCGGGTAGAAGAGTTGGCTTTCCATATTTCCGGCCTCGGGATAGGGCTCTATATCAGTAAAGAAATTATCAGCCGTCACCACGGAAACCTGGACGTAGTAAGCGAGCCCGGAAAAGGATCGACTTTTTGGTTTGACCTGCCGGAATGATCTTCAAAAATTATAGAAAATTTAAAAGCTGCTAAAAAATGATCTGAAGTTCTTTCCATTCATTTTCTTAACCTATATCAATTTCTGATTTATTAATTACCCATACCTTTGTATAGAAGGAATTGATAAAAATGGAAAAAACAATAGAGAAAATATATAGCAGGCCGTTGCGGCCCGGCATGGTAGGCGATGGGTTCAGGGTTTTCAATTATTTTCCCAACAATGGTTTAAGCCAGCAAAGGGTGAGCCCGTTTTTGATGATGGATTTTAACGCCGAGTACGATTTCGGGCCATCTGATCATTTGCGCGGCGTGGACGTGCATCCGCACAAAGGTTTTGAAACCGTTACAATTGCTTATAAGGGAAGCGTAGCCCATCACGACAGCACGGGCAACAGCGGTGTAATTAATCCCGGCGATGTACAATGGATGACCGCCGGCGCAGGCATTCTGCATAAGGAATATCATGAGCAGGAATTTTCCAAAAAAGGCGGCCCGTTCGAAATGGTGCAGCTTTGGGTAAACCTGCCCGCTAAAAATAAGTTAACACCTCCCAAATACCAGGCTATCACCGCCGCCGACATGGGCAAAGTAACGCTTGGCGACAATGGCGGTTTTGTAAACGTTATCGCCGGGTCATTTAACCGGCAAAAGGGTCCGGCTACTACCTTCACCCCGGTAAATATGTTTGATATACGTCTCAATGCCGGTAAAACTGTCAGTACCGAAATACCGGCGGCGCACAATACCGTTATATTGGTAATAAGCGGAGCCGTTACCGTAAACGGTAAAAAGGCGTTATTGCACGACCTTATGCTATTTGAAAATACCGGGGAGGAAATAAATATCGCAGCCGATGAAGACAGTGTTTTATTATTGCTGAGCGGAGAGCCGATCAACGAGCCTATTGCCCAATATGGCCCGTTTGTTATGAACACGCATAGCGAGTTGCAACAAGCTTTCCAGGAATTTCAGTCGGGTAAGTTTGGAGTACTGGAATAATAAGAGATTAATAATGTAAACAAAAAAAGCGGCCATCAGCCGCTTTTTTATATCATATCCGTTGCAGTTTAACTCCAGCCGCCGCTCCAGCCGCCCTGCAGGCCCGAACTCTTGTTCTCATTGATCAGGGCATTGTACTTTTCAGCCTGTTTAGTGCTTAACACCGCTTTTATTTTTGCGACGGTCGCCTTACGCAAGGGCGCCACATCCACCAGCATTTTGTTGGTGTCGCCATGGTCTTTGGCTTTGATCTTATCAAATTTTTGAGCCGAATCCTGGTAGATAGCGGCGATTTTTGCCGTTTGATCGTCGCTGAGCTTTAGTTCCTTCTGCAATCCTTTGGCCCTTTGCTGGGGGTCAGTTGGCGGCGCCGCGGCAGGTTGTGCAAAAGATGCGGCTGTCAGCCCAACAAACAGGCAGCATATTAAAAATAATTTCTTCATGGCTTAACGGGTTAATTGATACTTATGATTTTGTTATTATTTACAAGAACGAATATACCGAATTGTTTATTTAAATAAAAGGCAGCCACCTATATTAACTTTAATATTAGGATATTTAATCTGTCGGCGACGTCCTATTTCGTGGGCAAGCTTGCCGAAACAGGCATGCAAACGGGCGCTTTTGCTTTTCTTTCAAACGTCAATTTAGCCAAACGGATCACCTGCGGCTTATTATTTCCCTCGGTTATACGTAAAAACCGGCAGGGTAAAATATTTGTCATACGCTGAATGGTATTGCTGCCGGCCCACCTGATCTCAATCTCGTCGATCATTTTGGCCTGCCCGATACCGATTTCCTGCCTTAAGGGGTTCGATCCAAAGCTCCCGCCCGAATTAACGTGTTTCAAAATTTATTTTTAGCTTAGGCCTTCACGCGCACAACGTTATTGGCAAATTTTGCTACCTTCAAGCCATTAAAACCCTGTTTAATGAAACCTGATTACATTTTTTGGGCCGCCCTGGCTGCCTACGCTCTCCATATTTTGGAAGAGTACAGTTACGACTGGAAAACATGGGCGCAAAAAATCATGAAACTTGACGTGGATTGGAATACTTATTTCGTTACGAACGCTGTGGTGCTGGTTTTCGGCTTATGCTGTGCCGAGGTAGGCTGGGCGCATCCTACGTTCAGCCTTATCTTACCGGCATTAATGATATTATATTCGGTGGTTTTTCACATTATTCCATACGTCCGCTCAAAAAGAAAGTTTTCACCGGGAATGATCACCGGTATCTTCCTGTTTTTGCCTATCGGCATCGGCAGTTTCAATGTTGCCCTCAATATAGGCATTCCCCCTAAATCATTGCTTATTGCCGGGTTGTGCGGCGCGTTGCTGATGCTTTTCCCCATCTTTCTGCTCAAAACCAAAAACCAGGATTTTTTCAAGCCGTAGATCGAAACAAGAGCCAGGAATCAAGATAAAAAACTGTGGTATTACTTCATGGTGCGGTATTGCTTTATCAGAAGCAACCGCCCGAGTTCATTCTTGGCAAAACTGCCGCAAACTCTTTCTTGATTCTTGGTTCTTGGCTCCTGGCTCTTGACTCTCCTTGCCCACGCAACAACTTATTGCCAGCCGCCGTATAACCGCATCGTAGTTTAAATCCCTTTGATAAATATACCAAATTGATCAAAGGTTACTTTACTTAACACAATTTGATCACAATTCAAAAATGACCAGAAAACATATCCTGTTATGCCTGTTAATTGTTTTTATCAGCATAAAAAACAGCAGTGCGCAGTCGAAAACGCAGGTTGCTAACCCCGACACGGGGAAGGTAACGGTAAAAATATCGCCTGTACACCCGTTGATTGAGAAAGACATCTACGGTTACTACATGAATTTTGATATCACTATCAGGAACCACACCTCACACACGCTTGAATTGAACGCTGTTGAGGCGGCGATAATGGACGATAAGGGCAAACTATCCCTGCGCAAATTTATGAACAGCCAGGGCAATACGCCAGGGATAGATCTGCTGGTGTATACCATTATTAAACCGGGAGAAAGTGTAAGCATCTTTAATCCCTTCCATACTTTCCCGCTGGATATTACCATTGCTTCGGTAAAATATGGATTTTATTTAGACTATGCTGACAATCAGCAGGAAAAAGACACCAATAAAAAACGCCTGCCCGTTGACTTCGACGAGTCGGTGATCACGACTATAACCCCACGGGTTTATATTGCCAAAAATGATTATTACCTGCCTTTAAAAGGAAAGATCATTGTTTGGGACGGGCACGATTTTTACTCGCACAACCGTCGATCGGCCACTGAGGCGGCTGATTCAAAGGTGGCACAGATCACGGCCAATTCCAGCCGCTATGCTTACGACCTGATGAATGTTGACGAAAAAGGCAGCATGTACGGCGGATCGCCGTATAAAAAAGAAAACTGGTACAGCTTTGGCAAGCCGGTGTACGTTCCGTTGGAGGGCGTTGTAGTTGCGACGCAAAATGCTATCCCCGACAATGATTTTGACAGCAAAACCGTCAAATCGCCTAAACTGGACCCCAAAGCTGACCCTGAAGGCATGGGCAATTATGTAATTATACAGCATGCCAACGGCGAATACAGCATGATGCTGCACCTGGAAGCGGGCAGCGTGAGGGTACGCGCGGGCCAGGCAGTAAGGGCAGGCGACGAGATCGCCGAGGTAGGATTTTCAGGAGCGGTAGTTTACCCGCACCTGCATTATTCGGTAACCAACGGCACTAAGGAACTTGCTGCGGAAGGATTGCCTAATTATTTCAATAATTACAAGCTCATTCGTGGTAATGTAACGGTAAATATCAAAAGAAGCCGCATTGACAGCGGGGATATCGTTGAGTCGGACAGGTAATTTGGGTTGATTGGGTTGGACTGGGTTGATTGGGTTGGATTAGGTTGATTAGCCCCGTGGCCTCGTACTGAAAAAGCAGACCCGTTTTGTTAACAGGCCTGGTCTTCTTTTTAATATTTCCGGTAAAAATAATCAGAGCGGGTGATTATTTACAGCTATCCAGATCACCCCGCTGCAAACCCATCGGCTCAAACTTAAAATCTGTTTTAGCAAAAGCATGGCTGGCGTAGTGCAGGATCACGATATCGCTTTTATCCATATTAACGGCCACTGAATCTGCCGGCCCCAGCACCTTGTTGAAATAGCCGGCCGAAAAAGTGGCGGCGTCCCTCGTTACTTTAAGGGCATCTTCGTCATTATAAATAGTAACCGGTTTTGTGTTTGGCGAATCGAGCTTAACGCATACCTGGTAGAAGTTTTTGTTCATGTACTTGTACACCCGGTAGTGCGTCACTTTGCCCGAGAAATGCAGCCACCCGTATTCCGCTTTTCGTTTTTTCCCCAACTCAGCCTGGCTTAAGGCGTTGTAGTATTGGGAAATTACAAAGGCGATGAGAAATAACGCGCCCATGCCCATTACCGCGAAAACTTTTTTGTGGGCTATTTCCATGGAGGCAAAGGTAATCAATCAGGAAAACTTTTGGTGATCCGTTGAAAGGGAAGACTTACGAAGTTTTTTAAACTTCGTAAGTCTTGGGTTGATCTTTTATTTCCCCGCCGCCGGTGCAGTTACCGGGGCGGCGTATTTATCAAAGAAATTTATGGGCAGGCCGGTTTTTTGCAGGCCGGGGAGTATTTGTCCCTGGCTGCCCACAATGATCACCCGCAGGTGGTCGTAATCCATATATTTTTTAGCCACGCGCATTACATCGTCCGCCGTTACCGCGTTTACTTTTTGCAGATAGGTTTTGTAAAAATCCGCCGGCAGGTTATTGATCAATATATTGCTGGCAAAAGTGGCTGTGCGGGCGGGATCCTCCAGGCCGCGGGCGAATGAGCCAGCATAAAGTGCCTTGGCGTTAGTTAGTTCCTCGTCGGTCACCTTTTCGGTGCGGATTCGGTTTACTTCGGCCAAAAATTCGGTTACTGCGCTGTCGGTTTTAGCATTGCGTACCGATGCGCTGGCATCAAACATACTTTGCAGCCTGCCCGCCCCTAATGACGAATATGCCCCGTACGTAAAACTATGTTTTTCGCGCAGGTTCATAAACAAACGGGCCTGCGCGCCGCCACCCAATATATAATTGGCGATCAGCACCGGGAAATAGTCGGGATCGCTCATCCTTAAGTTCACCAGGTTCACTACATTTATCTCTGATTGCACTGCATTGGGTACGTCAACCAGGTCGATCTCGGTTTTCGCCGGGTTAGGCGAATCCGCTACCTTCTCCAGCGATACTTTTGGCCCGGTCCAACTCCCGAAAACTTCGGTTACCAGGACCTTTGCTTCCGCGGGTTTAATGTCGCCGGTAATGGTCAGATATCCCCGCGACGGGCCCACGTATTTAGCATAAGCATCTTTTACGTCCTGCAAGGTGAGTTTCTGGATGCTTTCCTCGGTTTCAAATTCACCGTCCGGGTGGTTTTTCCCATAGGCTAAAGCGTTGGTTACCCTGGCCGAAATAGCCTTGGCATTTTTTGCCTGCGACTTTAAACCGGTCAACTCCTGCGATTTCAGCTTATCAAACGATTCCTGCGTAAACGCCGGCTCCTTCAGTGCCTCTCCCATCAATTTAAACGCGGTGGTAAAATAGCGGGTAAGCGCCGAGGCGTACCCGCCCGACCAGTTCAGATTTACGTTTGCGCCTATCTTGTCAACAGCTTCGTCAAAATCTGATTTCGCTTTGGCTTTGGTGCCTTCGTTCAGCATGCCGCCCATTAGCGACAGTACACCAGCCTTATCACCTTCGGTAACCGAACCTGCGTCTATCATATAGTTGGCAGTGACTTTGGGCAGGCGATGATCCTCCACCACCAGCAGGGTAATGCCATTAGGCAGTTTGTAAATAACAGGATCTTTGATACTTAAAACCGGCGCCGGGCCCGGGGCGGGCTCCTTACTGCGGTCGATGGTTTGCGCCTGTGCAAGTTGGATAAACAATGCCCCGGCGGCTAACAATATTAATTTTTTCATCTGGTTTTTCTTCGTCATGGTTAATTATTTGGCTTTGGCCTTTCCGGGCAGGTAGTATAATGTCAGGCGCTTATTGGCATCCAGGTACTTTTTTGCCGCATCCCTGATCTCTTCGCGTGTGATGGATTTGTAAACAGCCAGTTCCTCGTTCAATTCATTGGTGTCCTTGTGATAAAAAGTGTAGCCGTTGGCCAAATTTTCGGCGATACCCAGCTGGCGGCTGTTGGCATTTACATAATTATTTTCCATCTGGTTCTCCAGCTTCTGGTAATCCTCCTGGCTGATCAGGTCAGTCTGCAGTTTTACCACTTCGTCGTCAATGTCTTTCAGCAAAACTTCGTTGGTACTGTTATTGGGCAATGCGCCAATAATATACATGCCATAATCTTCCAGCGTATAATTAAAAGCCAGCACCTGCAGGGCCTCTTTTTTATCGTCCACCATCTTTTTGTACAGCCTTGAGCTGCCCCCGCTTGAAAGCAGGTTGGAGATCATCTGCATTACGCGGGCATCCCTGCTGTTTCTGCCGGGGATACGATAAGCCACTGCAACCAGCGGGATCTGCGTGTTGGCATCGTAAAAAGTGTCCACGATGGCTTTGGTCATCGGCGGCTCGTCCACCTTATGATAAACAACCGGCGGCCCGCCCGGGATAGGGCCAAAATACCCGGCAATCAGCGCTTTTGTTTTTACCGGGTCGATATCGCCTGCAATGGTCAGCACAGCATTGTTCGGTACATAATATTGTTTAAAAAATGCTTTAAACTCTTCCAGCTTTGCCGCATCGATGTCTTTCATCTCGCCGATAACGCCATTGTGGTAGGGATGGGTTGTGAACAGGTCCTTTGCGACAGTATTGATAAAATTACCATAGGGGCGGTTATCGAAACTCTGGCGTTTTTCTTCTTTTACCACCTCATCCTGTATTTTAACGCCTATATCGTTGATCACCGGGTGCATCATACGCTCGCTTTCCAGCCACAAGCCGGTTTCCAGGTAGTTTGACGGGAATACCTCGTAATAGAAGGTGCGGTCCTGCGTGGTATTGGCGTTGTTGCTGCCCCCGTTTGCCGAAACGATCTTCATAAACTGCCCCCGTTTGATATTGTCGCTGCCTTCAAACAGCAGGTGCTCAAAAAAGTGGGCAAAGCCGGTGCGGCCGGGCTCCTCGTTCTTCGAGCCAACATGGTACATTACCGAAACCGCTACTACCGGCGCATGATGGTCGGCATGCAGAATAACGTGCAGCCCGTTGGGCAGGTCGTATTCTGTAAATTCAACTTTTTGCGCCTTTGCGCTAAAGCTCATAAAAGCCGCTGCGGTTAAGGCAAACAAAACATTTTTTACTATTTGCATATGGAAAATTGATTTAAGGCTAAAGTATTAATTAAATTGAAAAACCGGAGGCCTGATGTGTTATAAATTCCGGATAATTTTCCGGAGGAGGGCTGCTATACTATTACCCTCACCCGCATCTTAAAGATATTGCGGCGGCATGGCAGGACAATTGACGAAGGGAAGTATTATGACTCCAAACTCCGCTCCAGTTCTATCCGGTAATTGATATTTTGTACCTCCTGCAAACATTTGGCGTGGAAGAGCTCGCAGCAACTGGTTATTTTGATTTCTCCGCCGGTTATCTCAACCAGCGGGTGGATATCATGGACCGGGCAAAATCTGCCCTCAATTATTGATTTGATGTTCTCCAGGTTCTCCATAGTAACGGCTAATAAATACAAAAAACAAAACGATGGAAACTTTGGTTTGAGGTTTTTTAAAATTTTTTTCGTCTGCAAATCATTTGGTTATCTAATTTTTAATAAATTCAACCCACAATAACACCCGGCCAATACATTGCCCGGGCAATTATTAAAACCAATTAACCCTGATTTAAGCTATGCCTCACATCCCCTTAGATGAGAACCTGCCCGGTATTACCGGTTTGTTGAATTACCGGCAGGATACCGCATTACCCATCAGACAACTTACCCAAATACTGTTGCGCGGCGAGTCGACGTTGACAGAGGGCGAACGGGAGCTGATCGCTACCGTGACGTCGCAGGGTAACCAATGTAAATTTTGTACCGCCGCTCATAGCGCGGCCGCTGATGCTTACTTTGGTGAGCACATAACCACCGAAATGGTGAAAAACGACCCCGGACACGCCCCTGTAAGCGAAAAAATGAAACATTTGCTGGAGATTGCCCGCAGGGTACAGGCCGATGCACGTACGGTAAGCCCCGAGCTGGTTAAAAAGGCCCGGAGGGAAGGCGCGACCGATATGGAAATACACGATACGGTATTGATTGCGGCGTTGTTTTGCCTTTACAACAAATATGTTGACGGGCTGGCCAGCGTTACCCCTGCCGAGCCGGCTTTTTACGAGCGGCTGGCCGGTATTTTAAAAACTAAAGGTTATATGCCGTCGGCCGACAGGTACGCCGGCCTAAACGAAGCTAAATAAAATGAAGAAAACCAGGCCATCCCTGTTTTGGTGGGGAATTGTATTGCTGCTGGTACCAGGGTTGGTGCACGCCTATTTGCTGATGCCTTTTCCCGGCAGCCAGGATTTGAATGCCATTACGGTCTCCTATTACCTTGAAAAAGCCGTGCTGCCATTGCGGGTCATTGGCGCAATCATGATCATCTGGTACTTCATTAAATATTTTGCAATGAATTCAACCACTGGCAAGGTTGTTAAAATTGCCGTGCTGCTGCTTTGCCTGGGTAGTTATTATTATACCGACGTTGAATATAAAGCCGAAAGTATGTTCGAGGAGCCGCAAACCGTGAAGTTTGCTAACGCGATTGACAATAAAGTGCCGGAAAATTTTGTGGTGATCGGCGTAGTGAACAATGGCGTAGCAAAGGCTTACCCTGTTGACTACCTGGCCTATCACCATAAAGTACAGGATAACGTGGGCAATTTGCCTGTACTGGTAACTTATTGCAGCATGTGCCGCACGGGCCGGGTTTACAGCCCGATGGTGAATGGCGCGAGGCAAAATTTCAGGCTGGTGGGTGCAAGGCATTATAACGCCATCATCGAAGACGAAGGCACCAAAACCTGGTGGTACCAGGCCACAGGCAATGCCGCCGTAGGTAAATTAAAAGGCTCGCACCTGCAGGAACTGCCCTACGAGCAGTCGACGCTGGAATCGTGGCTCGAAAAACATCCCACCTCGTTGATCCTTCAACCCGACAAGCATTATGCAAGCGACTATGCCGATCTGAAAAATTACGATCGCGTGCAGGCTGTTGACCGTGACAGTACGCTAAAAAATAAAGATTCGCTAATGCGGAAAAGCTGGATGCTCGCCGTTGTCGTACAGGGCCAACCGAAAGCCTATGACTGGCGCCGCCTGTTCAACAAACATTTGCTGAACGACCAGGTAGCCGGAAATCCGGTGTTACTGGCGATTGAAGGTGACAGCCTTACCTACCATGCTTTTAACACAAAGCTGAACGGGCAAACACTGCACTTCAAACTGGATACCGCAGGCAATTTAACCGACCAGGAAACCGCGTCTGTTTGGGATTGGGATGGCCTGGCAACAGCAGGAACATTGAAAGGTAACCGGCTAAGTAAAATTCAAGCGTACCAGGAATACTGGCATTCGTGGAAGCGCTTTCATCCGAATACTTTGTTTTGGAAAGAATGATCACGGATTTGAATGATTACCATGATTTCACTGACTTTCTTTCCTTTTGCTAAAATCTTTTAGATAGTCGCCGGGTCAGCAAAAAGACTTACGAAGTTTCGAAAACTTCGTAAGTCTTGGGATATTTTTATCAGGCCAACCACCCGAATCACAAAAATCAGCGGTTCAGACCGCCCCCAAACGGTATCACCAGCTTAAAGCTGATATTCCTCCCCATATTGTAAATTCCCTGGTTTTGCCGCGTTACGGTGACTCCCTGGCCATAATAAGCCAGGAAGTATTGCGCCAGGTTTAAATGATCGGCATACGCTACATTGGTGAGGTTGGTGCAATTGATATAGAGCGAACATATCACCCGGCCCGTTTTACGGCTTACCACGTCCGTGCCTGCGCCGGCGTTAAATAACGTGTACGCGGCTGCAGGCACCTCGGTATACAAGGCACTGTAAATATTGCGCTGTGGCCAATCGTGCTGCAAACCGAACTTAAAATAAGTTCCCCTGAAAACAGTGTTACTTTCATTGCTGAGTCTCAGCTTAACTTCGGAAGTTAAATGCGGAGCGGGTATCCAGGGCAAGTGACCAGTGGAATCAGACGCGTTGGGAATATGCGAATAGATATACGTAAACCCGTTATCCAGCTCCAGCCATCCGGCGCCTGCCGGATGGATATTCACAAACCCGGAAACACCTGTGATCACCGCCACATTTGAGGATACGTATTGATATACCGGGTATCCCTGCGAAACCGAATCCGTACGGTCGGCAAATATAAAGTTGCTGATGTGGTTGTAAAATCCATCCGCCTCAACACTAACATCCCCGCCGTTATAGCCATAGGCAAAATCTACCTGGTATCCCTGTTCAGCTTTCAGATTAACATTTCCCAACTGGACCGCGTTCGAGCCAATATTAAGGCCATTGCTGGTTAGTTCGTTAATGGCCGGGGCACGGTAGCTTTTCGAAAAATTAAGCTTTACATAATGATTGCCAGGCAACTGGTAAGATGCGCCGATGCTGCCGGAAGGCCCTGTATAGGTGTTGTTGAAACCCCCGAACTGCACAGCGGCGCCCGGTGTCCCGGCCGGTACGATGAATTGTTGCGGCGTGCCCGGGTTGACGAGCGACATGGGATCACCGACAAAATCCGTCCTGTCATACCGGAGTCCGCCGCTGATGGTAAGGTTTGTAAAATTCTTTTCGAGTATGGCGTAGCCGCCAATTTCAAAATTAGTGTAGTTGGGTATTTCGTAATCCGCTACGTAAGGCGCCGGCGGCGCGGCCATGTTATGTTGAAATTCATACATACCATTTATCCCGGTCGTAAGCTTCAGTCCTGATTTTTCGCTTGTTACCTGGTATTTTAAGGAGTACGGTATATCATTCACCAGGAAATTGCCCGAACCAACGCTTCCGCTGTCAATGTCATGATGGATACTTTGTGTAAATCCCATATTTAACTCCAGCCGGCCTTTGGCCAGGTTAATACTGTTTTGCCACCAGGCTTGGTACTCAGCTAATACTTTGTCGCCGGCTATGTTTGCCGCGTATGATAAAAAGTCAGCACGGTCGGGGTACAGCCGTCCATTTTGCGGAGAATCGAACATAAACCGGCCGGTACTGTCGCGGTTGCCATCGGGCACTTCAATCCGCCGGTGCAACGCGCTTAGGGTAAGGCGCGAATATCCCCAGTCCCTGTTAATGCCGAGGTTCAACCTGGCGTTAGTCTGGTTCCAGGCCGTTCCCCATACATAGCCATCCTTAGGGTTCGAGTAACTGTGTGCTTCTTCTCCGCTTGCCGTAAGGCCCCATACAAAACCATTGTGATTGCCCGCAATATGTACCGACGTACCCAGGTACCCGTTATTGGTATGATACTCTGTTAGTACACTGCCCGTCACCTCTCCGTTTTCGGGCAAAGGCTCCGATTTAAAGCTGATCACGCCGGCCTCCGCACTGGCTCCATATTGTAAAGACGCCGGGCCCCTGATCATTTCGGCATCATAAACAGCATAAGGATCGATCAGTACGCCATGGTCGTCGCCCCACTGAAAATCTTCCTGCGGCAGGCCATCCATAAGGGTCAGCACGCGGTCAAACCCAAGGCCGTTGATCTGCGGCTTGGTGGTGCCCGCGCCTTCGGTTGTTTCATTAATACCCGGCTGCGAGGCGATCTCATCAATCGCGGTGTTTGATGCGCCTTGTAATATCATGCCATGAGTTACTACTGTAATGGGAACAGGCGTCCGTTGTTTCGTGGTGGTATTGCCCAGTGCGGTTACTACTACATCAGCCAATTCATAATTAGAAACCGACAATTTAAAATCGACCGAATAGGTCTCGGTCAGGTCGATCACTTTGGTCACGCCGGCATAACCTATTGCGGTAACCTGCATTAAATATTCACCACCAGGGAGGCGCCTGAACTTGTATATGCCATCGCCGTTGGTGCTCGTGGCCATCTTTAAATCGGGTATGGAAACGGTAGCGCCGGCAATCGGTAACCCCGTGGCCTTATCGGTTATTTTCCCCGTTATATCATTAACGCCGGGTACGGCCTTAGCCGCGCATGGCGCACAAACCGAAAAAAATATTAAAATATAAAGTAACCCGGTAAAGGGTAATTTGATGTTCATAAATAAGAAATAAGATAAATGGATGAAATACTTGCTTAACCCGAAGGCCGGGTTATTTTGCCCTTATGATAAAGAGAAAACGGCCCGGAATGTTCATCGTTTAATAAACCGGACAGCGGTAAGATACAAGCTCCGCCGGATGGGAATAAAACGATAAGTACAATAGGTTGTATTAACCGAGTTGGGGAGGCTGATAAACGGGAATGGTGACAACAGGCAGGGTAATGTGGTCATCCGGGATGTTTATTTCCTGCAGCACCCGGGTAAAAAAGCGCGTTTCGGCCTGTTGAGTTGATATAGCATCCTGGAAGAAGTTTTTCTGCGCCTGGCGATCTTCATTCTGCTGCTTGTCCTGCTCCTGCTTTATTTTCCGCATAAAATAGCATTTGCCGTTACAATGCAGCCAGGGCCTGCTGCGGTTTACGCATAGGTGCGCGGCGATATAATCCCTGTTCAAATTAAAGCCTGCAAAAGCAAACAGCGTTGAAAAATTGGCAGAGAGCAAGGCTGCGATCAGAAAGTAACCTGTTATCCGGCGTACCATTTAGGGCAAAGGTAAACCGGCGCGGCAACATGAAATGACTCGAAATAAAAAAATAATAATTTATATCGTATCTAAATAACAAGGAATATTTATCCCGGGGAAATTGACTTTAAGTGCCCTCCGGATAAGTGTATAAAACCGGCGAGCAGCAGTTAGCGCATTCATTTCATGCGTCAGCCAACATTGCTTTTTTTGAAAGAAAATTTATTCGCGATCGTACACGGTTCAATGGCTTTTAAGGATCGTGTACTTGGTTTTGCCGACTTTTTGGAAATGATAGGGCGCCGTTTTGTAAGCTCACAGCTGTAAGTGTTCAAAAAAGCCTTCAAAAACGGACATATTTTGACGATTTTTATTTTTAATCAACTATAAATCAATCGTTTTCGTAGCGGTTTATCGGGTGATCGTGTGCAAAACGTGAACACTTTTACACCGTGTTTTTAGCCTGTTTTTGTCCGTGAGGACTCCTTTGGAGATTGCAAACGATGCAATTAATTTAAAAGCGGTTACTCCTGGAATGAGTTGACTAAGTTGAATGAGTTGAGTAAGCGTTATCAATCTCCGATAATTCAACTCCGGTTATTTGAGTTAAATTAGTCTAACCCAATCAACTCATTCAACTCAATCCAACTCCTCCGCTACTTCAGCCCGATAAATATCCGGAATTTTTACTTGTCGCTTCGTTTAAGCGTGGCGTGTATTATGTTCCCGTTAACGCTGATATTCACGCCAACCGAATCGCCCTGCGGATAAAATTTGCCGGTGTGTTTAAAAACCATCCCCTGGGGATTAGACACACTGAACGTAAAATCGTCACCGGTCATTTTTCCGCTGTCAATCGGCGCCGGATCCCCGTCACCCTGCGCAGTGCCGGTGAGCTTATCGCCATCCACTTTAAAAACATAGTTGATCTGCAGATCATTTCCATCTGGCGTGATTATTTTACCGGTCCACTTGCCCGACATGTCCGCTATTACCGCAAAACATACCATTACGCTGCATACGAGCGCCAGGGTTGTAAAAATTTTTCTTTTCATATTCCAGGGGTTTAAATATTTTTTTTAATGGATCCGGACTAATTATTGATGTAGTAAAGCGCGGTGTTGACCCGTAGCTTTTAATCCGGAATTTCCCGGCTGCGGTTAACACTTTTTAACAAGACGTTTCACATTCGCGAAAGGTTACAGGATCTCTATTTAAACGGCAAAAAATGAAACCCCGTCGGCGGCGGGGTTTTCATTTTAAATTGTGCCGGAACAGTAAACAAAAATCGTCTGGCCGATCAGTTTAACAATACTTTAGAGGGTCCGAAGATAAAGCTCGCCGCGGCGTTTATTTATCCGTGCTGCGCTTCAGCGTCATATGCATCTTCGCGCCATTAAAATCGATATCCATACCGATTGAATCAGCATCCGGGTAATATTTACCGGTATGCTTTACGTCGGTGCCATTTACGGAAACGCTGAAAGTAAAATCGGTCGCGCTTGATATTTTCCCGTCTGTGATGTTCAGATCACCCTGCGGCGACGAAGCCGTGCCGGTTATCTTGCCGCTATCTGTTTTAAGTGTGTAAGTCAGCGGCAATTCATTGCCATCAGGTGTTTTAAGGGTGCCGGTCCATTTTCCCGCGAGGCCTGCCGCAATCGCAAAGCAAACCATGATGCAGCATACCAGTGCCACAGTGCTAAATATTCTTTTTTTCATGATGCTGGTTTTTATTTAGTTAAGACATCCTTCCGCCCGGTGTGTGCCAATCCGGAATACAAAGTTATTGAGCCCTTTTTAGCTCCAGGTGCGACTTGTTTCCCTCAAAGGTTACGTCTAAGCCAACCGAGTCTCCGGCTGCAAAATATTTTCCTTTGTGCGAGTAAGTAACACCCTGAACGTTTACGCTGAATGACACCGCATCGCCGGCAACTTTGCCGCTGTCTATCGGAACCGTCATTCCGCCGGCATCCAACGTCCCGGTCAGGTTGCTGCCATCCAGCTTGAGCGAATAGGTTAAGGGGTATTGGTTTCCATCGGGTGCGTTAAAGGTACCCGACCATTTGCCGCTAATGTCGGCGATCATCGCCACAGCTGCAAAAACACAGCTCAGCAACAGGATGGTCATCAAAAATTTTCTTCTCATAATCTGGTTGTTCTTTTTCCTAAAATTATATTTTTTTCCGGAAATAGTAACCAAATTATTTTTCAGAAAATTACTGGTCCATCTTTTTCAGCGTGGCGTGCGCTTTCTGGTCGCCCAGGCTGATGTCCACTCCCACCGAATCGCCATAAAATTTGCCGTTGTGATCAATCTCCATATTATTGATCAACACGTTGAAAGAAAAAGTGCTGCCGGTAACCTTGCCATCGTTGATAGGCAAAAGCCCCTTTGGGGTTTTAGCCGTACCGGTTAGCTCGTCGCCGTCGATCTTAAAATTGTACAGCAGCGGGTATTCGTCGCCACCGTCGGTTTTTAATGTGCCGGTCCATTTCCCGTTAAGGCTTTCAATGGTAGCAAAGCCTGCAAAAAAACAGCACAGCAAAAGCGCCGTAAAAACAATTTTCTTTTTCATCAGAGGTTAATTTTTGTCGCAAAAGTATCCCCGGCGTTCTACCTCATCTTAAATTCTATGTTAACTTTCCAATACTGCTCATTTGTGAATGTAGTTTTTATTAACAAAAGATTGGTTTATCAACATGGTCTGACCATCAGCAGCAATGCAATACTATAAAAGATGGAGGATCGACAAGACAGGAAACCGCCACCAAAAAGAAGACCGGGTTTAGGAATTAAGCGCTTCTAACCGTAATTTTACAGCCTGCCTTTAAAAATAAACGCACTTTTTACATGAACAGCAAAACCATCTCCGACATTGCCAATATTGCCCTGGCCTTGTCCCTCATCGTAGGACTTATTTTTGGTATCGCCCAGGTTAGGGTAGCCGTCCGCGACCGGCGCGAACGCCTCACCCTTGAAATGCTGCGCCAGTTTCAAACCCGCGAATTCGCCGAGCTGCTTTTTTTTATTACCCAGCACAATTTTCCATGCACCCGCGACGAAATGCAAAAAATGCCGGCAAATGACCAGGTGATGATCATCCAGTTTGGCCAGCAAATGGAGTCGCTGGGCATGATCGTCGCTGAAGGGTTGGTCAATATGGACCTGGTAGACAAAACGCTCGGTTCATTTGTAACCACTTCCTGGGAAAAATACAAAACGCTGTTTCTCAATATCCGCGAGGTCCAGTCGGACCCCTTTCTGGGCGAATATTTTCAATGGCTGGCCGAAAGGATAGACAGGCGAATGACCGAATGCCCCAGAAAGCCGTTCAACCAGAAATAAACAACCGCGGTTATTCTTAAAAATGGATAATATTCCGGCGCGCTGAGCGTTAAAAGCCGTCCGCAACGGGGAGAGGAGGCACACTTAAACAAAAATTCACCGCTTTCGCTAAATCATATGATTATTTGAATTGATATTGTTATAAAATTATCCCAACTTTCCGGAAAATCTGTATTATCGGAAAAGGCAACCTTTGAACCGGAGTGAACAATCGAAATATGTGCAGGATTAAATGTTTTTTTGTGTTGACGGGATTGACGCTATTCGCCGTCGCAAGGGGCTTTGCGCAAACGCCCGCGTTTACCTATACCCAATTTATGGACAATCTGACCCCGCTAAACCCGGCATACTCGCTGGTTGACAAAGCAGGCTCGGTAAGCACGCTGGCCCGTAAACAATGGGTGGGTATCGAGGGTGCGCCGGCAACTTACCTGTTAAATGGCAATATTCCATTTGAGGACATAAATGCCGCTGCCGGATTGATCCTTTTTAACGATAATTTCGCTATTGAGCATCAAACGGAGGTCAACGCCTATTTTGCGAAAGGTATCCAGTTGGGCCAAAATGATTTTCTGGGCGTATCGTTAAATGCCGGGTTGCGCAATTACACCGCCTATTATTCGCAACTGGACAGCAGCGACCCGGAATTCAGGAACGATATAAGGCAAAACAAACCAAACATCGGGTTTGGTATCATGTACTATAGCGATTCGTATTACATTGGCCTTTCCGCGCCCGAGCTAACCATTACCAGCCTGGGTACGGCATCGGTGCAAAACAATAATAATTTTGTGAACCACTACTATCTGGCCGGAGCATTTTTAAGCGGCGCCCCCGACGATGATATTAAGTTTAAGCCGGCTTTCCTGGTTTCGTATGCCAAAAGTACAACCACCACCGTTGATATATCCGGAAGCGTTATTTTAAAGGATGTTTTCGGCGTGGGCGTTGATTATCGCACCAGCAAGCAAGCGGCGGGCATTATGACCATCAATGTTGACGGTTTCCATATCGGTTACAGCTACCAGTTCAACACCGCCTCGCAGGATCTCGGCGGCTACAACATCCCTACCCACGAAATCACCATCAGCTATCGTTTTGGGCCCGGGGCCGCAAATCCGAAACTATTGTAAAACGAAGATCAAGGCGCCACGGCAGTCCATCAGTTGAATGACCGGCTGAACTTCGGAGCCCCTGCTTTTGTGGTCAGGTGTTGAGCGGCCGCGAATGTCGGCGATCCGTTATTTCCTGCCAAAGACTCGTTACATTCTGCAACAGCGGCAGTCTCCATTTACCTGAACACAGTTTCTCCTGGTCACTTGGCTGTCAAACCTTTATAATTTTCGTCAAGTGCTTTCGCCGCCGCCAGGTGCGCCTTTAGCGTCGGCAGCATTTGCTGCGCAAAAGCCTTCACTGCGGGGTTTTTCCCTGTTGTACTGTAGGTATCGAACATTTGTACGGTGCTCCGATGTCCGGTCAGCATTGCATGAACATACAACCGGTCGAAATCATCACCCGAAGCCTTGCCCAGCTTCAAATCAAACGGAGGTGTTGCCGTGGCCGCTGCGGGCAACTGTATTCCAACAGACTTTGCCAGTTGCAACAATTTGGTTTGCGCCAGGGAATGATCTTTGACCATCATTTGCCCAAATGATTTGATATCCGCGCGGGCGGTTTTTTCCACGGCCAGTTTGCCTGCGTTCACCTCCTGAAGGTTGCCGATACTGGCCATAATCAAAAAGTGCCTGGCCGTTGTATCCGGGTCCGGCGCCTGGGCAAGCGCAGCGCTTGTAATAAAGCCGGCGACGGTAAATAGCAAAAATATCTTTTTCACGACATTAAAATTATGGTTGTCCCACACCGCCGGATGAGCCATAGATTTGCCCGGTGGCGAAACTGGCGTTGGCAGCAGCTAATTGTACAAAAATAGAAGCCAGCTCTGCGGGCTGACCAGGCCGCCCAAACATTGTCCAACCGCCAAAAGTTTGCTGCTTGTCCGGCATGGTGCCTCCGCTCACCTGCAGTGCTGTCCAAACCGGACCTGGCGCTACCCCATTTACCCGGATACCTTTCGGCCCCAGCTGCCTGGCAAGTGATTTTACATAGTTCATAGTCGCCGCTTTTGTCTGGGCATACGCATACAGCCAGCCATCCGGGTTATAGGCCTGTTCCGACGTGGTGCCGATAATGGCGGCGCCGGGCGGCAAATGGGGCAGCGCTTCGCGAATAATGAAGAACGGTGCGTAAATATTCGTCTTCATGGTAGCATCAAATTCATCGGTGCTGATATCTAGAATCGACGCGGCAGCCTGCTGCCTGCCCGCGTTATTAACGATGATGTCGAGGCCGCCAAGTTCATCAAGCGCCTTATGCACCAGTTCTTTACAGAAGCTTTCGTTACGCAGGTCACCCGGAATGGCTATTCCTTTACGCCCCTCTTTTTTTATCAGTTCGATCACTTCACGGGTAAGCCATCTAGTCCTGTCCGGAAAAAGTGCTATCTCCATCGATTAATTAATTTCAACTTAGTATAATTAATTCATACGATATATTTTTAACATTAAATTATCGAACAGGTTTTAAAAAAAAGAAGAAACGCACGGAGGAAATAGCAGTAGCGGCAAACAGGGGGCGCTATTTGTTGTATAATATGTACTGCTTACAACAAGAACAGATGACAACAAAAAATATTCAGAGAGACGGCATGCTCGAGAGCCCCTGGCAAAAATATTCGCCGGCGGCCACGCAAAAAGAAAACAAGATCGCAAATGGCAAACTATTCGACTGCCTCATTATAGGCGGTGGCATTACCGGGCTCACCACGGCGTTGCTGTTTCAGAAAGAAGGAAAACAAACGGCTATTGCCGAAGCCCACACGGTAGGCTTTGGTACTACCGGCGGTACCAGCGCACACCTTAATACTTTTGCAGACACTACCTATGCCGAAGCGGAAAGTGCTTTTGGGGAGACGGGTGCGAAGTTATTTGCGGACGCCATTGGCGAAGGATTTCAACTGATCAAAACAAATATTGAAGATTACCGGATCAATTGCGATTACACTTCTAAAACGGGCTATTTGTATGCCGAAAATGAAGAGGAAGTTAAGCAATTATCGGATATCTATCAAAGCGCACTGAAGGTAGGGGTATCCGTTCAATATGTAAGCGATTTACCCACGCCGGTTCCGTTTAAACAGGCGCTGGCCTTTGACGGGCAGGGCCAGTTTCACCCGCTGAAGTACTTAACGGGATTAACGAAAGCCTATATCGACGCGGGAGGTGTTATTATGGAGCACACGTTGATTGACAGTGTGATCACGAAAGACGGCGTCCATATCGCAGCCGGCGGTGAACGTGAGTTACAGGCAAAAGCAGTGGTTTACGCCACGCACATGCCGCCCAATATCAATGTTTTGAATTTTGAATGCGCACCGTATCGCAGCTACGTGATGGCCGTAAAGCTAAAAAGCGGGCAATACCCCGACGCGCTGATCTACGACTGCCAGGAACCGTATCACTACGTACGTACGCATATCATTGACGGGCAAGAACTGCTGCTTGTTGGCGGGCTCGATCATAAAACCGGTCATGGCGACCCGGAAAAGGCGTTTGCAGCGCTCGAAAAATATATCCGCGATTATTACTCCGTTTCTTCCATCAAATACAGATGGTCGTCACAATATTACGTGCCGGCTGACGGATTGCCCTATATCGGTCAAATGCCCCTGGCGGCTACGGGTGTCTATTGCGCTACAGGCTATAACGGCAATGGCATGATGCTGGGCAGCATTGCCGGGCAAATCCTTTCCGACCTGGTGGCAGGCCGTGGCAGTAAATATGAAAAGCTGTTTAATCCCGGCAGGATTAAACCTATTGACAGCTTTAGCGAATTTGTAAAGGAGAATGCCGATGTAGCGTATCATTTTGTAGCCGATCGTTTTGGCCTGCACGAAACCGATTCACTTAAAAGGCTTGAAAAGGGCCAGGGTAAAGTGGTTGAAACCGATGGTCAAAAGGTCGCCGCATATCGTGATGATGATGGGGTTATCCATGCGTTAAACCCGGTTTGTGCGCACGCCGGTTGTGTAGTGAGCTGGAACAGCGAGGAGAAAAGCTGGGATTGCCCCTGTCATGGCGCCCGTTATGATATTGACGGACAGGTACTGACCGGGCCGGCTACCAAACCATTAGCGAAAAATCAACCGTGATTAATTTGACGATGAAAGACCTTGCTGAACGGTTTCCGGAAAATCCCTTATTGCTGCCTAAAGACCTGCGGCCCAGCAACGATGCCTTGCAGATCATCAGTTTGCTGAACCCCGGCGTTTTCCGTTTTAAAAGCAAAACGTGGCTGTTGGTGCGTGTTGCTGAAGGTGTGCTGGAAAAGGAGGGCGTGCTTTTCTTTCCGGCGCTTAATGCAACGGGAAACACTGAGATCATCGAAGTTCCCCTTAATGACCCTGACCTGATAGCCACCGACCCGAGGGTGATCAATTATAAAGGATTGGACTACCTGACCACGATCTCGCATTTACGTTTATTGGCCAGCGATGATGGCGTGCATTTTACCGAACAGGAGGGCTACCCGCCGCTGTTTGGTAAAGGATACCTGGAAAGGTTCGGCATTGAAGATTGCCGCGTTACGCAGCTGGGTGATATTTACCATTTAACTTATACAGCAGTTTCAGACAGTGGCGTAGGCGTTGGTTTGCTCACAACGTCAGATTGGCAGCATTTTGAGAGCTGCGGCATGATGCTGCCGCCGCACAATAAGGATTGCGCTATTTTTGACGAAAAGGTAAACGGGAAATACTATTGCCTGCACCGCCCTAGCAGCAAGGAGATCGGGGGCAATTATATCTGGCTGGCCGAGTCGTCCGACGGGCGGCAATGGGGCAATCATCAGTGCCTGGTGAAAACCCGCCCGGGGATGTGGGACAGCGCGCGCGTAGGAGCGGGGGCCGCGCCCATCCGCACCAACCGCGGCTGGCTGGAGATATATCATGGCGCGAATGCCGAACACCAATATTGCCTGGGTGCATTTTTAATGGATGTCGACGATCCGTCAAAAGTGATCGGGCGAACCCGGCGCCCGATCATGGTTCCGGCCGAAGCCTATGAGCTGAGCGGCTTTTTTGGCTATGTCGTTTTTACTAACGGCCACGTTGTGGACGGCGACCACCTTACCGTTTACTACGGCGCGGCGGATGAATTCGTTTGCGGCGCGCATTTTTCTGTCAGCGGGATACTTCAACAGTTAGTTTAAACAAACCATATAGCTGATTAAAAGTTAATCCGGATTATGGCAGAAAATAAGATAGGTATTTGCAGTAAAATGATGGCGGAGCGGGGGCTGACGATCGCTTTCGCCGAAAGCGCGACCGCCGGCTGGTTATGTTCGGAATTTGCACTGACCGACGAATCCGGCGAGGTACTTAAAGGTGGTATTGCCTGCTACGACGCCAGCCTAAAGGTCCGTTTATTAAAAGTGCCGCAGGCTTTGATCGATCAGTTTACGCCTGAATCTATGGAAGTAACCCGCGAGATGGCATTGCGGCTGCCGGCGCTGATCCCTTCAGATATCCAGGTAACTGTTACGGGGCTAACCGCTCCGGGAGGCAGTGAAACCCCGGACAAGCCGGTGGGCACCATGTTTGTGTTTGCAATGGTTAAAGGCAAGCCGTTTAGCTTCCGGAAAGTATTTTCGGGTTCATGCGAGGAAATCATTCATCAAACCATCTGTTCTGCGGCCGAAATGCTGATCACTGCATTAGAAGAGATCAGTCCCAGTTAATTGTAACCGAGGCATTACCGGGCACCATAAATTCAAGCGCCCCGCCTGCCGCCCGCTTTCCTTTTACGGGCTCCTTGTCCACGGCAAGCCTGATATCCGGCAATTTCCCGCGCCCGGTTTTAACAATCATCAGCCGGGCCTGCAAACGGGCATCGCCGGCAAGGCTAAACCGGGCCGGATGCTCTGTTTTGATTATTTTATGAAGGGTAGGGTAGTCAGTATAAATCATGAAACTGCCGCCTGGCACGTGCATATAATGTCTGGGCATAATGCCAAAAACATTCCCCGCGCCGTAAACCTCCTGGCCCACCTGGCCGCTGGCTTCCCAACCGTCGTGCAAGTCTTCCAGTGCGATCCAGAGGCGGGGATCAACCTCGCCGATCTTCGGCTTCTCCTGTAGCATTTCCTTTGGCAGCATAGTAGGGTAATAATACGCAGCCCTGTCCACCAAATAACGAATGTATTCCGCGATAAGCAGGCGAACGTCCGGATCGATGTCCACTCCGTTTGCATGCCACAGGTAATCATGCAGTGCGCAAAAAACCTCCTGTTCTTCGTAAACCGCCGTATAGGGCGCATCACTTAGCGGGAATAGGGCGAAAAACGAAGGGAAGTTCCTGCCAAAACCATAATTGCAATCCCACAGGCGAACATTCTTAAATATATTGGCCATGCACAGGTAACTTAAATCGAGATAGACCTGCTTTTTGGTGATTTTGTGTAACCGCAGCAAGGTTCCGGCTGAAAAGGACGTATCGTTGGCCTGGTAAAACAGGTCGAACCCGAGCCCCTTCAATTTCATCGCGGCTTTTTCGGCTTCGGCCAGGTATTTCTTTTCGCCAGTAAGTTCCCAGGCCTGCAGCATTACATGGGCGTACAACCCCGGCGTATCCTTCTCACCGCCCTTGCCCGGCTGTGTTTCCGCCTTGATCACTTCTAATGTATCCATTTTGTAAAAAACCGGCCATTGGTAGTTGAAATGGTGCGCCACCTTGATAGCGAAGTCAAGCGAGTCAAGAAACAACTTTTTGGCCATGCCGTTTCCTTTTAATGCCAGGCGCGACAAATTAAGGAGCGGATGATGCAGATACCATGAATCCATTGTCAATGGCTCTTTTTGCTCTTCCTCCCCTTCCAGCTGGTCTGTCGCTTTAGGGTGCCAGCGCATGATAGTCCCCAATTTCTCGTCGTAAAAGGACGGCAATCCCTCTTCGATCTTTTTCATTACGTCCAGTTCGGCGCCACTCCATTCCACGTAATCCACCAGCGGTAAAAGAACCGCCAGCTGCACCATGATCTCGGGAGGTGTTTGGTAATCGCTTACGTAAGCGTTGAAATAGTGGTGCCCCTCTAACTGGCACCAGCAGCCAGGGCTTTCCGTTAAATCCTTCAAACCTTTGCCCACAATAGCCTGCCAATCTTTATAATGGGTGGCCGGTTTTGGGATGGCAAGGTATACTTTTGCCAACAGGCTAAGGTACTGACGGACCATAGCGGCTTCGTTCGCCGGCTCGTCCGTTGAAAATACCACAAAGGCATCATTAATGATATATCTTTTCCCCGCTTCGAGCGGTTTATTCTTTATGGCAGGAGGTAGCGCAAAACCTATTTCCGGCCACTCACCGCCAACCGTTTCTGCGGCTGATGTTTCTGTTTGCTGATTATAGTCGGCCAGCGCGGTAAGATTTTGGTGATAAAATGCCGAACCGGCCCCGGGCATGGTAAAATAAAGCTGGCCTGACCGCGTTCCAACTTGCTTAGCATAAATTTTGCCCTCCGGCTGGCGCCTGCTTTTCACTGCCTGCAGCGGCATAATATCGCAGGGCCAGAAGGGAATAAGGAGCGCTGCTGACGGAGTAAGTTCAGTAGTGAAATGCAGCACGCCGTTTAAATCAGGCAGATCAATCTTCACTTTGAATTTCGCGGGCGGCGAATCGATGGAGAGGGAGATCGGGTTACGTTTCCTGGTAAACTTAACCTGCATTGTCCCGCCCGGCGAATATGCCAGCAGAAACCCTGTTCGTTGTCCCGATGGCCATGTGACCACCAGCCAACAGGAATCCGGCAGGGAAAAAATATGAAAAAGGAAGCCGCCTTCCTCCTGATCAAAAACAGATTGCGCGCCAGGACGGTTCAATTCGTCGCTCCAGCTTAAAAACCAGGGTGATATTGTATTCATAGATCGGATAAATGCTAAATTATATAGAGGAAACAAAATTTGTTTGGCTAAAGTTTCGGGCACTGGTTTATGATTTTTAGCCGAAACCGTTTTGGTATCGAATTTGTTAATTGATGAAAAAAAGCAAACATATGGCAACAAGAGGAGCAAAAGTGGAAAGGAATTCGGTGTCGGATCAGCCACATGAAATCAAATACGAGGCGCATAAGGAAGGCGTCAGCGCTCAGGAGATCAGGAGCGCCAAAAAGTCGGCGGGCAATCAGCGCAAAAACATCGAAAAGAAAGTGTAAATACGCTTTGAAACTACAGGCGAACGCCCAGGCAGGCCAGGGCGTTCGTCTTTTACGTCGGAAACTGGGGAATGGTAGGGCGCGACCGAATCTAAAGGCTCCCGTCCGCAGAGATTTAGAGGGCTCAAAATCTCCGGACTCCCTGCTTATGGTATTCGTCACTTTTGGAGGATATCATGTCGTTTTCTCACGTTCTTCCTTGTACTCAATTAAGCCCGTAACCAGTTTTTTCCACTGCGGAGCCGAAAAACCGATCCGCGCCATCAAACCAATGGCAGTATTGCGGATCTTGTCGTGCAAGTCTACCAACTTGTTGTTAGGCGTTTCGTTACGGCCGTACGCACCGGCGCTTAGCATCATGCCGTCCCGCCGCACCACAAATGTGCTGGTGGATACTTCTTTGTAAAAATGTGCAATCTCTGTTTCAGTTTGTCGAGGGTCTGGTACAGGCCGCACCGTCATCAATAAATATTCCTCCGCTGTATGCAGGCTTCCCTCCGAAACCAGTCGCTCGATGATCACCCACTCCAGGCCGCCGCCCGCATCGGGCCCAGGCCCTGGCAGATCGATGCTAATGAAAAAACCTTCTTCGGCCATTACTTCCATTTCAACGCCTTCGTTATTACAAAGCGTAAAAATCGCGGAACCCGAGCCCGCGTAAACGTGCCAGTTGTTTACCGACAATAATCTGCCCGCCGCAGCCTGGAAGGAGCGGTGCGCCGCTTCTATCGACTCAAACTTTTTCTCATGTATAAAATCCGTCTGCCGGCCTGTTTCCTGGCGTGGCAATTGTTCAAGAGCTGTTTTCATGATGGTGAAACCGTTGAAAGCCTTTGCTTGTTTGCGCGACTTTTTAGATCGTAGTATTTAACTTTGTGTCTGCGTTATATTTGGACAATTAGTAGTTTGTCATTTAATATACCTGGGAGCAATGCCGAAGCTATTACAAAACAAAGGGATTTGGTTATGATCAGGATTGCTTTGGCCGAAGATCATCATAGTGTTCGCGAGGGCATAAAAGGCAATTGCAAAACAAAAAAATCCGCAGATCCGCACATCGGCACAACTACTGCTTCACCTTGCCGATAAAGGGCATATCATACGCAACAAAGTCCAGCGACAATATATTTAAGGCGGGTTCGGTGATGATTTGAACTTTTACGGTTTTTGCTTTATTACCCCAACTTTGGGCGTCAATTTTATCCCAGCTGCTATTAAATTTCGCCAGCATGCCGGCGTATTTGTTATAGGATATTTCGGCGAGCTCTTTTTTGCATATCCCTTGTTTATCATAATAACAGGTAATTTGGTCATCCCCCTTGCGGAACTCATCAGATGGCTCACCGTCGTCCTGATCACTCATGTAAAGCGGCAATTTTGCTTTTTTAAAGTAAGCCTTTACCTCCGCCCGGGTTTTTCCAATAACGTTGTCCTGCGCCATTACAAACACCGGCACCGATAATAAGATGATGATCAGCAGTTTTTTCATATCATTTTTTCGCCAAAATAGTTCTTTAATTGGTTTAACCGTGCGGAAATAAAAAAACCAAGGCATAGCTATCGGGAACAGCTGCCAAATTTTCCTGTCATGCCTAATTCGGTGTTGGAAATAAAAAGGCAACACCGAACAGTTGTTGTTGCCCACTTTTTTCTTCCCTGCAAACTTCGACCAGCAGGGAGCTATAAAAAATAATTTATGCGTTATATGCTGTTACTATTTAGTTCAAATTTAATACAGTTACATTCGCAATAGAAGAAACTCAGTTAGCTTAGGTTTAATACTTCCATGAGAAATTATTCCTGCAAAGTCTATGGAAACTAAAATATGTTAAGTAACATTAAAGTTAAATTGAATATCAAGGAAAAAAAGGAAGAACTCAAGCTGAAAGGTTTTTGTGTTCTCAACAATGTTTTGCCCTGTGATCAGATTGATCGATTAAGAGAAGGGTTTTGGCAGACACTTACTGACTATCTTGGTAAAAACGCGCAATTCTCTAACCGGGGGCCCAACCGACATTTCATGGCGATGCCTTTTAATCCATCAACTTTTAGTGCTGATTTTTTTTTCAATCCGACAATCCTTGAAATGATAAAGTCAGTATTAGGGGAAAGAATGGTAATAGACCAATGGGGATGTGATACAGCTGTATTAGGGTCAGAATATCAACAACTTCATATAGACTACCAGCGCCCACTATTTCCTGAATTCCCAAATTTGTTATTACCCCCTTACATGTTAATTGTAAGTTTTGGTTTGTTAGATATAAAACAACGAAACGGAGCAATTGAGATTGCTGCCGGCACTCATAAACTGGAAAGGGAAAGAGCAAATTGTTTGGTCGGCTCAGGTACCATTTCTTTACAGCCCGTGGAACTAAGAAAAGGCGATGTTTTGATCCGTCATCCCTGGGCATTGCATCGGGGAACACCTAATTTTACGGAGACTCCGCGTACGCTAGTAACTATTCGATACGTACGTTCTTGGTACGAGGATCGAAGTCGCGACGTTAATCCAATACCGTTAACTATTTGGAAGAACTTGACAGGCGACCAAAAAGACTTAATGCGCTTTCAGGTAGTCAATGATTCGTGATATGGCTTTGCATCTTTCTTATGACAAAAGAATCCCCCCCGCTGTCCGACGTTTAAAAACTTCGGACCATTATGCCTGTAGCTTTTATCTATTGGAAACGCAAAAAGGCTCAAATCTTTCGACTTGAGGCTTTTGAATCTGACTTGTAGCTGGAACAGAACTCGAACCAACGATCTTTGGGTTACGAGTCAAGCGGATTGAAAATTTGCCGAAATTTTGTATCTTTATATAGTGCCGATGGGGACATTGGCGCTAATTTTGTTCCTTTCGCACAGCAGCTGGTGTGTATGAACATTGTAGACCAGAAAAAAACGAAGGCAGTTACAAATCCTCGTAACTGCCTGACAATGTGGTAGCGGGGAGCAGGATCGAACTGCCGACCTTAGGGTTATGAATCCTACGCTCTAACCATCTGAGCTACCCCGCCGGGTTTAAAATATTTCTTGCAAAGTTCAATATTCTGCTTATACTCGCATTAATATTTATAAACTTACAAACCGCTCTAAAAAGGTTTGCAAATATAGCAGAAATTAGCTTTCTTTAGAAAAAATGTTCACTTTTAAGGCTTACGCTTATTCAATCCGATAAACCTGCATGTCCGATAAAAAAAAGTTTACTATTGAGTATGAGATAAAATCATCGCCGCGCATACTCTTCGGGTTTTTGAGCGAACCAAATGGGCTAACCCAGTGGTTTGCAGATGATGTAAGCGTAAAAGACCAGATTTATACCTTTACATGGGATGATGAGCAGCAAAAAGCAAAGCTGCTAACTGTAAAAGAAAATAAGCTGGTCCGCTTCAGATGGGTAGATGATGACCCGATGTATTTTTTTGAGATGGAAATTTTGCAGGACGAATTGACCAATGACGTGGCGCTCGCCATTACCGATTTCGCGACCGAGGACGCCATCGGCGAACGCAAACTGATCTGGAATAACCAGGTTGAATACCTCATCAGCGTTTTAGGGGCCTGACAAAATATATTTATCCGTAAATTCGCCGTCTGATTATAGGCGGCATTATATCATTCCGGCCTGGTGTTACGTTATTGACACGTCTGCGGCGATCGTATTCTTCATGAAAAAAATACATCTTTTAATTCTCAAATCATTTATAAGGCCTTTCCTGGTGACTTTTGCCATTGTGATGTTTGTGCTGTTGATGTTATTTTTATTTAAATACATCGATGACCTTATCGGCAAGGGCTTTGCCTGGTATATCATCCTCGAGTTGATGATGTACGCGTCGGCAACCAACGTGCAGATGGCGCTGCCCCTTTCTGTATTACTATCATGTATCATGACTTACGGCAGCCTGGGCGAAAATTACGAGCTGGTTGCCATCAAGGCGGCCGGCATATCCCTGCGCAGGGCCATGTACCCGATGATCGTGGTGATCTCGATATTAAGCTTATCCGCCTTCATTTTTTCCGACTACATGCTGCCGAAAGCAAATCTGAAATATTACTCCTTACTGTATGACGTACGTCAGCAAAAATCAGCAAACTTTTTGCCCGAAGGCGTTTTTAGCAACAGTTTTCCCGGCTACTCCATTCGTGTGAAAAAAAAGGATGCCGATGGGCAAACCCTGCACGGCGTAATGATCTATAGCCGAAAACCTTCGGACAATAATGCCGATGTGCTTATTGCCAGGGAAGGCAAAATGTACCGCACGCCAAGCGGGAATTTTTTAGTGATCAAACTGAAGGATGGCATAAAATATTCCGAGTCGGCAGGAGATGCCAGCTATAATGTGCGTGAGCGATTAACGCGATACCGCTTTAAAGAGACCGAACAGCGCTTGGACGTATCGGCATTAAAAATGAACCACACGGACGAGAGTGAGTTTAAGCAGGCCTACCAGATGATGAATTTAAGACAGCTAAATGATCTTGCCGGGCTCACCAGGCGGCAGATCGATAGTAGTTCCGCCGCAAATTATAAAATGCTGTCAGGATATTATAAATATTTTTCGATACCCGTAAAAAAGGGCAAGGCTGAAAAATTTGTCCCTTCGGACGGGAAAGAATTCGAGCGCGCAGAAATACACCAGAAAATAAGCCAGCTCACCAATGCGGCGAGTGAAATACGCTCCGTACAGGAAACTTTAAAAAACCAGGCCGCCCGTATTAAGGACCTTGAGCAGAACGAACAGCGCGTCCGACTGGAATACCAGAAAAAATTCACCCTGTCGGCGGCATGTATCGCCTTGTTTTTAATTGGGGCGCCGCTGGGGGCCATCATACGTAAAGGCGGCCTGGGTATGCCCGTTGTGGTTTCGGTGATCTTCTTCCTTTTTTATTATATCATCAATACTATCGGCGAGAAGTATGTAAAGGATGGCGATGTTTCGCCGGTTATTGGCTCATGGATCGCTATTGTTGTGGTTACGCCAATCGGCCTTTTCTTATCCTATAAAGCGGCAACTGATTCGCAGCTATTTGACATTGAGGCATACAAACGCTTTTTTAACAGGATATTTAAACGCAGGGCCACCGAAGTGCAAAGTTGACCATGGGCGCCCCTGCGGATGTCTTTCATGCGGCAAGCAACCAATTTACGGGCATGCAAGTACTAATTTACAAAGCGCCGACCCGAATGAGTTTTATAACCCTTATTTTTGTGTGGAATTTGAAAAGGCAGCCGGAAGGGTATGTTAATTAATGCAATTAATTTTTACCATTTGATTCCTTACTGCCGATTGCTAATATTATGCTGAACACGATACCTGAAGCCATTGAAGCGATAAAAGATGGCAAAATAATAATTGTGGTTGATGACGAAGACCGCGAAAACGAAGGCGATTTTTTAACCGCCGCGCGCAACGCCACACCCGAAGTGATCAACTTTATGGCACGCCACGGGCGCGGCCTGGTTTGCGCGCCGATCACCAAAAAGCGCGCAGCAGAGTTGAACCTGGAACCAATGGTAAGCCACAACACCACGTCGCACGAAACCAATTTCACCGTTTCGGTGGATTTGCTTGAAGGGTGTACCACCGGTATTTCTGCTTCTGACCGTTCCAGGACAGTTATGGCATTAATTGATCCGGCCACTCAGCCTGAGGCGCTGGGCCGCCCCGGCCACATCTTCCCCCTGATCGCGAAGGACGGCGGCGTATTGCGTCGCACGGGCCATACAGAGGCCGCAATTGACCTGCCAGTAATGGCTGGATTTGAGCCCGCGGGTGTGATATGCGAGATCATGAAGGAAGACGGCGAGATGGCCAGGCTGCCTGAGCTGCTGGAGATAGCAAAAGAATTCGACCTGAAGATCGTATCGATAAAAGATCTGATTGCCTATCGCCTCGCTACCGAAACCCTGGTGAATAAGGTTGTGTCGGTAAAAATGCCCACGCAATGGGGCGATTTCGATATGGTAGCTTATACACAGGTGGATACGGGCGAAAACCACCTGGCGCTGGTAAAAGGCAGCTGGGAGCCCGATGAACCGGTACTGGTGAGGGTGCACAGCTCGTGCGTTACCGGCGATATATTTGGCTCATGCCGCTGCGACTGCGGCCCCCAATTGCATACAGCAATGGAAATGATCAGCCGCGAGGGCAAAGGCGTTGTGCTGTATATGAACCAGGAGGGGCGCGGCATAGGGCTGATCAATAAGCTGAAGGCTTATCACTTGCAGGAAAACGGCATGGACACGGTTGAAGCAAACCTTCATCTCGGCTTTAAAATGGACCAGCGCGATTACGGCGTGGGCGCTCAGATATTGCGCAGCCTCGGCGTGTCCAAAATGCGGCTAATGAGCAATAATCCAAAAAAACGGGCCGGCCTTATAGGTTACGGACTGGAAGTGGTGGAAAACGTACCCATCGAGATCGCGTCCAATCCGCACAATGAGGTTTACCTGAAAACTAAAAGAGATAAAATGAATCACGCGATCATGCTTGATCATTGAGACAATTACTTTTGTTTGCCCGCTGCGGGCGCGGTTGCGGCGGGGCCGGGTGTTTGCGCGGGGCCGGTTGGCACTGGATTCGGCTTAATCGGCGCCTGCTCCTTTTGGTGGCTTCTGAAAAAATTTCTGAAAAACTCTCCAAATGTGTCAAAATCGCGTTGATATACAAATCCCACGCCGTTTACATATTGTACGCCAAGGTTATCGGCCAGGGTATTTAAAGTGGTGCTATTCAGTACCCGGTACGAGTATTTTGCGCTCAGGTCACCATTTCTTCTAATCAGGTATTGGGCTTCAAAATCCTTCGTGAGCTGGTTGAAACTTGAATTGAAAAAGCTGGAACTGTTTTGGGTGAACAGGTCGGAGCTGCCTATCGTCGAACTAAATAAGCTACCGTTCAGGATGAACCGGTCCTTTATCCTGAATGACGCGCTGGCGTCGTTAAACGAACGTATATTCAGGTCGAAGTTTTTAACGTTTGACTGAGCAATCAGGCTGTTTAACCTGTTAAATGCAAATTCGCTGAGCGCTTCGCCGGCTGTACCTAAAACCTGGTTGGTTAAGTTGTTGTTCGCGCCGTTGGCAAACTGACGGCGCACTATGATGCTTAACGCTTGCTGACTGCGGTTATTCACATCAGACAGGTAGTTGCTCAGGTCATCTTTTATCGAGGGGTCAAGCGGGAAGTTAAAGTCAAAATCGATCACGGGCTGCAAAAGTGATTTGGTTAAGATCAGGTCGGCCTGCACCAGTTCCAGCGAATGCCCCTTGGGCGATTGCGATCCCGCCGCCTGGTATAAAGGTGCAATATCCGTACGCACTTCATACACCGCGTTCAGGTTGATCGTTGCGTTTGACGGATTGCCGGTCCAGCGGATGGTGCCGCCCTGGTTCATCGAAAAGTTTTTGCTGATGAAATTCTTAGCGGTAAACTCAAATTTTCCCGAGCTGATCAAAAAGTCGCCAAACATTTCAAAATCGCCGAGGCTGTTGATGTTCAGCTTCAGGTTTTTTGCCTGTCCGCTGCCTTCAAGCACGCCGTAATCCGTACTGATCTTCACCGTGGTTTTTTCATCTACGGTAAGGTCGAAATTCAGGGTAACGCCATTAAAGCTTTTCGGCTGAACCTGAACTGGCTGCAGTGGATTATTGTGATCGACATAAGTTATAAAATCATTGTCGCTCACGGTAGAAGAAGTGTTAAGCGGGATATTAAAAGTTGTTCCAGCGTCTGTCTGTGCTTTAATATCAATATTCATGTTGTTCACGGGACCGCTAAAGCTAAAGCGCCCGGTAGCATACGCGGTTCCGTAATACAGGTGATTATCCTTAAATGACGTATTTAAAGCAAGTAACTTTTTAGCCTCAACATCCGCCTCAATATCCGGGTTGGCCAGGTCGGTCAGGTCCACTTTCCCGGTAACCAGGCCGGTACCTTTGTAGCCGTCCTTGATGATCATATGGTTGATATTGATCACGCTGTTCGCAACGCTCAATGTATCGGTAATGGTATAGGGCGTTTTCAAATAATTAACGGTAACCCCCGTATTGGCTAAAATTACGCTGCCATTCAAAAGTGGCTTCGAAGGCGTCCCGGTAAGCTTCAGATCGGTTGAAACCGTACCCTTTATATCCGACACCAGCGTCTTTATAAATGGTTCAAAAATGATCGCCTCGGTTTGGTCCATTTTTACGTTAAAATCAAGATCGTTGCCCGTTTGATCCGCCAGGTGATAAATGCCGTCGATATTCATCGTTTCCAGGCCATGGTTATGTATATTCAGCTTTATTCCAGCCTGCTTCCGGTCATTGCCCAGGGTCGATTCGATCTTTACATTCCCTACCAGCGTTTTATTCATGATCAATGAATCGATACCAAGCAGCGCGTCAACACCCGGCGACCCGGTAATGGAAGTCAGTTTTACGTCTCCATTGAGCGTACCCTTTAAAAGAATCCCTCCCGACTTGGTCAGTTGATCCAGGTTGTTCATGTTAAACTTTTCGAACGTCACTTTGAGCACATCTTCGGGATTAGCGGATATAAAGCCATTTATCATTGCCTTTTGCGGGCCATTGGAAAGCTCAAAGCCCGAAACCTCGGTTTTTCCGTTCAATAGCCTTACGTTAACTTTGGTAGCAAGTTTCCAGTCCTGGTGTTCCAGCATCACGTCCGAAGGTAACAGTTGCAGTTTTGCCGTTGTATCCCTGCCAAATTTGACGAGCCCATACAAGTCAAGCGAATTGACCGCGTTTTGATCGGACAGCTTGACGTTGAAATTCACACTGTCTTTCTGTACCGTGTTGACCACGGTGATGTTTTTAATAAAGAGGCTGTCGCTGAAATTTACCTTGCTCAACGACAGGTTTAAGGTAAGGGCATTGTTCGTCGTGTTTTCATCGATGATAAAATCATGGAAAACGATCTTACCCAGTTGGATGGTTTTAATATAGGCATTCAGGTCGGCGGTCTTGTTTTCCGAGTCAAACTGCCCGATAAAGGTTCCCTGGTCGGGTATTTTCAAGTCAGGTTTAAAAATGGCGATCAGCGGGTTTGGGTTTTTAAGCGTCAGGTTAAATGCAAAATTTTGCGGTTTTGGCGCAATAACGGTGGTTTTCAACGACGGGATATATCTTTTTACGATCGATTTAAAATAATTCGGCAGCGTTGGCACGTCAAAGCTTCCTTTTATAAAACCGTCGGTCACGTCTGATCGCAGGCTGATCATCCTGTTATTTCCCGACCCTGAAGATGATAAAATTGCCGAGTCGATCGGGTAATTGTTTCTTGGGTCTATCACGCGTGAACCCCGCAGCGTTAAATCGCCCGTAAGGTTGTTCAGGTTGCTCCCCGAAAATTTTGCCGTCATCAGCGTGCTGAAATTTATCGTGTCGTCCAACAGCTTTAACTCGTGAAGGTGCGCGGTATTAATATTTGCAGTAAAATCATAAGCCGGCAGCGTCGCATTCAAATCCATGCTGCCGTTTAAATCAAGGTTAAGATTTTTGTCGCCGATACTCACTTTTGCAATCGCTACTTTTTTGTTAAAAGAGCCATTTACCGTCAATGCGTGATAATCATACTTTTTAAATTCAACATCGCTCACTTTAGCACTCAAGCTGGCATTTAAGTTCTTCAGATCATTGCCGCTGCCCTTAACATCTGCCGTTAGGGTTGTACGGCCCAAATCGGCAACATCGATCAGGCTGCCAAGGTCGAACCCATAAGTGTCCACTTTGCCGCTGTATGACGGCACTCCCGCTTCATTGATCTTTAAATTAATATCAGGATCGAAGCGCCCCAATTTGGTTTTAAAAGTGCCATAGGCCACAAAATCATTTTGAAGCCCGGTGAATCTTCCATTAAAATTAATGTTCCCGAATTTAGCGAGGATACCTGGCGCCTGTTTACCAGGCGTGCCACTGAAATCCGCCAGTAGATGGTCCATGTCTGCCTTATTGGTAGCCAATTCATCAAAATCCAACTCGAGGAAGGTGCTTTCCCACTTCGGCAGGCCTCTAAGGTTAAAATTACCCCTCACATAAGTGGCTTTCCCGGCCGTAATCAATAAATCTTTTGCTTTAAGGTTGTTTATCAAACCGCTTATACGTCCGTCAACACCAACATCAAATTTAGTCCGGGTCAGCCCATCGGTAAAATAGCCGATATCAGTAGATGAAATCTGGGACGATTTAAAATCGCCGTCCATAAACACCCTGTCCTCAACGTCATCAAAGTCATCGAACGACTTAAATTTCATCCTGAAGTAGTTTTTTATATTGGAGTGATCCGTTAAAATATAAAGGTTTTTTGCAATGACCTGGTTAGTATCTACTGTAGCATCTGCGTTGAATTTTTTCAGACTGAAACCGCTTTTGGCCTCGTACAGGCTCAGGTTGCTCACTTTTCCTTTAAACAGGTGATGTACCAGGTCCATATCCAGAATGGTGGCGCTAAAGTTATGCAGGTCGACATCGTCAAAGTTCACCTGCCGCATAAAGGTGTCCTTCAGCATGTTTTTATACCTGAAATGAAATTTATTGAATACCACTTTTTCAAATTTCACCTGCCATGGTTTTGACGGGGTAGCCGTTTGGGCAGTGACAGGCGTTGAACTGAAATAGTCAATGATGAACTGGAGGTTTGATCCGCCTTTTTGTTTTTTGAGATAGACGGAACCGTGGTCGATCTCTATTTTAGTAAGGTCGAGATAGCGTTTTTTGATGCTGCTGAACAGCGAAAATCCGTTAATATCAACAGTTAGCTTCGGGGCGTTTAACAGGGTGTCTTTTTGCAGATCGAGCACGGTGAGGCTGTCTATCGCCACCGAAGTAAAAGGCTGTAAATAAAGCCCTTTGATGTCAACAGTAGTATGAAGTTTATCAGATAGATAGGCCGCAGCTTTTTTCGCCGCCCAGGTTTGCACCGGTTTATACTGAAATAACAGCAACAGTATGCTAAACATCAGCAGGATAACCAATACAATACTGAGCGCTATTTTGAGTAGTTTTTTAATAACTTTGCCGTTTTAACAATTATTGAATTGGTGATTTAGTGAATTAGTGATTTAGTGATTTAAACACTGGTTTAACACAAAACACACCGTTAGGTTTAACAAGGATAGTTAAATATCAATACGTTATTACAACTACCTGATAATTAAATAACTCGCTAAATCACTAATTCATTAATTCACTAATTGATAATGCCTGTTATACTTGCTATCGAGTCCTCCTGTGATGAAACATCTGCCGCAGTTTGTGTGGATGGTGAGATATTGAGCAATATTATTGCCAATCAAACCATACACGAAGCCTACGGCGGTGTTGTCCCCGAGCTCGCCTCGAGGGTTCATCAGCAAAACATCGTTCCCGCTGTACAACAAGCTTTACATGCTGCAAAAGTAAACAAAAATGATTTGGATGCAGTAGCCTTTACACGCGGCCCCGGCCTTTTGGGTTCGCTGCTGGTTGGCGTGTCTTTCGCAAAGGCTTTTGCCTTGGGTAAAAACATCCCGCTCATCGAGGTAAACCACATACAGGCGCACGTTTTGGCGCATTTCATAGGTGATCATAAGCCCTCGTTCCCGTTTTTATGCCTTACTGTTTCAGGCGGGCATACGCAGATCGTTTTGGTGAAAGATCACTTTGATATGGAAGTGATTGGCCAGACGCTTGATGATGCTGCCGGCGAAGCGATGGACAAAACCAGCAAGATTTTAGGTTTACCCTATCCCGGCGGGCCGCTCATTGATAAGCATGCGCGCCTTGGCAACCCGGACGCCTACCGGTTCCCAGAGCCGCAGATCCCCGGTTTGGATTTTAGCTTCAGCGGCTTAAAAACCGCTATCCTGTATTTCATCAAGGACAATGTGGCTGCCGATCCGGATTTCGTCCAAAAAAACCTGAATGATATTTGCGCCTCGGTTGAAAAACGGATAGCTACAATTTTATTAAACAAATTGAGCAAAGCCGCAACGGCTTATAGCATAAAAGACATAGCTTTGGCCGGCGGCGTTTCGGCAAACACCGGCTTGCGGCAGGGCTTAGTTGCCTTGTGTGAACAGAACGGATGGCGTAGTTTTATCCCGAAAATGGAATATTGCACCGACAATGCCGCCATGATAGCCATTGCCGGCTATTATAAATATTTAAAAGGAGAATTCACGGATCAATCGGTTGCGCCGCTGGCGAGGATGCCTTTTTAACTCCCTGCCCCCCTAAAGGGGGGACTCAGTGGGTTCATTCTGAGCGTTCGGCAGAATTAAATGTGCGGTATAATTCCCCCTTTAGGGGGCTACGGGGTTGGGTTAGCAGTGTTTTTTAATTTAAAAAGTAAATGAATTTAGCTTCAGCAATTTTTTACCTGTTTTTTTTGATCCCATTTGTCGCATTTTTGGTTTGGATAATGCGCCAGGACAAACGTAAAGGCAAACAAGGCCTCATTGTTCTGGCTATTATTGTTGTGGTGGGCATTGTGTATATGTACTGGAAAACGAAAGGACAGTAGAAGGTTCACCTTGACCATAGTATAGACGCGATGCATCGCGTCTATACGTCCAATCACCCTCCCTTACCGCATTTATCCCATTTTCATCAAAAATTTAACCTCCCCGTTTTGTAACCGAAATATTTTATACTTTTAACTGCATTTAAAATCAAATTATAGCAGATTATGGGGCTATTTAGCAAATTAATGAATGAATTTGTCGACATCATTGAATGGGTTGACAACACCACCAATACGCTGATCTGGAAATTCCCGCGTTACGATAACGAGATAAAGATGGGCGCCAAGCTCACCGTACGGGAATCGCAGGCAGCAATTTTTATGAATGAGGGCAAGATCGCGGACATTTTTACCCCGGGAATGTACGAGCTCACTACGCAAAATATGCCGATCCTGACGACATTGAGGGGCTGGAAATATGGCTTTAACAGCCCGTTTAAGGCGGATGTTTATTTTGTGAGCATGCGGCAATTCACCAACCAGAAATGGGGGACACAAAACCCCGTGATGCTGCGCGACGCAGAATTCGGGCCGATCAGGCTGAGGGCATTTGGATCGTACAATTTTGCAGTAAGCGACCCTAAGGTTTTCCTTACCCAGATATCAGCCACCAACCCGGATTTTTATACCGACGACATTAATGAGCAATTGCGCAACATTGCCGTTTCGCGCGGGATGGATGCCATCGCGCAGTCGAAGATCTCGGTTTTGGATCTGACCGCCAATTACGATACGATATCGAAACTCATCACGGACAAAATTCAGCCTGATTTTACTGAAATGGGCCTGAACCTTACCAAGTTCCTGGTGGAGAATATTTCTCTTCCGCCCGAAGTGGAAGCTGTGCTGGACAAACGCAGCGAAATGGGGATTATCGGTAACCTGGGCGCTTATGCGCAGTTCCAGGCAGCAAATGCCATTGAGGAATCGGCGCAAAATTCCATCGGCGGCAACCTCGGCGCGGCGGGTATGGGCCTTGGCGTGGGGGCGGCAATGATGGGCCAGATCGGTAATATTTTCCAGCCAAACCAGGTAAACCCTTCGGCAGGGGCGCAAAATGCTGGTCTGGATGTGCCTCCGCCAATTCCAGTCGTTGCTGAATATTTTGTTGCGGTTAACGGGAGATCAGAAGGGCCTTTCAGCCTTGACCAGCTGAGCCAAATGGCCTTTGCGCAAAGTTTTACCAGTGCCAGCATGGTTTGGAAAAAAGGGATGGCCGGTTGGGTTGCCGCCGGCAGCGTGCCCGACCTTGTAAATGTTTTAAATAACGTGCCGCCGCCAATACCAGGTTAATGTTAAGTCGAAAGTCTTGAATCCAAAGTCCTGAGTCAATTTTTTGCTTTTTGGAATAGGGCTAAGCGTCAGTTTAAATTCAACACCATATTAACACGTTCATTTCCACCTTAATAATTTTATCACACCATGGCCGACGAAAAACCACCTGTGATCACCAATTCATTAAACTGCAATAATTGCGGCGCTGTGCTGCATTACGAGCCCGGCACCAAATCATTAAAGTGCGAACATTGCGGCAGCGCGAATGAAATAACCGATGCTTCGGACAACCAGGATATCGAATCATTTGACTATAACAGTTTTGTAGACAGCCTGGAATCCGCCCCGCCTGATCCGGGTATGCAAAATGTAAAATGCAATAACTGCGGATCGAGCACAGTATTGCCGGCCAATGTAACAGCCGATAAATGCCCATTTTGCTCATCGCCGCTGGTGATCCAGTTAACGGACAAACAAGGCTACGTTAGGCCGCATTATATTTTGCCCTTCCAGGTAAGCAAGGAAGTGGCTAAACAGGATTTTATCGGCTGGCTCAAAGGCCTTTCATTTGCCCCGGCGGACCTGATACAAAAGGTGAACAATTCGTCGACGCCTATTGATGGGGTTTACCTGCCTTACTGGTCGTTCGACGCCGAAACGTCCACCAGTTACGAGGGCATGCGCGGTGAATATTATTATGTCACTGAAACTTACGTTGAGGAAGTTGACGGCGAAGAAGTAATGCGCGAGCGAGAAGTGCGCGAAACGAGCTGGTTCCCGGTGTTTGGCAACGTGGCAAACAGCTTCAGGAATATTATCATTACAGCCACAAAGTCGCTCAACCAGGAAACCATTAACAAGCTTGGCGCATGGGATTTTGGCAAACTGGTAAATTATGACGAGCGCTATGTCAGCGGTTTCCGGTCCGAAACTTACCAGATTGTCCCGGCCGATGCACTTGAGGTGGCTAAAAACTCCATGACGCCCGTGATCAATCAAACCATCCGCCAGGATATCGGCGGCAATGAACAGCAGATCAGCGGCTCAAACACCACGCTTGACAATGTGGGCATTAAATACATCCTGCTGCCCATCTGGATCAGCTCATATGTTTACAAAAACAAAACCTACCAGTTTGCCATCAACGGTTTTACAGGCCAGGTAAGCGGCAAACGGCCATTCAGCCCGGGAAAGATCATTGCGCTGGTGCTGGTGATATTGATCGTTATTGCACTGATCATCTTTTTGATAGGCAAACGTCACGGGTAATATTGTTCAGGGTATTAATAAAAAACTTCCGAAGTTTTAAAAACTTCGGAAGTTTGCTTCAATCCTGTCTATCTAAAAAAATCCTAACAATCGCGTCTTACTTCCCGCTGCCCACCTGCATTGGGTTAACCGCGCCGGTTGCGCCGCCCCGTGCTGCCTGGCGTTGTTTAAACACCTGGAATTTGGATGGCTCGGGCAGTTTGCCCCAGTAGTTATTGGTTTCGTCAATGTCGCAGGTTTCGCGGAAAGGGTCCACTTGTATCGAGGCCACTTCCTTATTCTGCACATAAAATTTGGAGACATGCTTTTCATTTAGCCGCCATATTTGCGCCGGGATACGGTCAATGTTTTTGGTTCCGTCTGTATAAGTGAACTGCACGATGATGGGCATTACAAGGCCGCCTTTATTGCTAAAGTTCAGTTCATAAAAATACTTGTTGGCGAATTTGGCTTTCTCTTCGTCGGTAAAAGTTTGGGGCGCGCCGTTGGCTGCATTTTTGGCATTGGTATAGTCCCTGAACTTAGAGCTATCAACCTGGGCCAGGCCACGGTCGTATTTCCAGTAAAAATCCCTTACTGCAGTATCCCTGTCTACATAAAACTGGATGGTTTTATCTTCCCGGTTCCTGATCTTCGAAATATCGTCATAGCTGTTAACAGCAGGCGGCGCTACTTTGGCTTGCCCCTGTGCAGGGCGGTTAAACGATGCCGGCAGGTTGCCATTCATATCGGCGCGGGCCACTTTCACTGAATCGAGCGCAATATCGCAGGGATCGGTGCCATAAAACCAGCCGCGCCAAAACCAGTCGAGGTTTTCGCCGCTCGCGTCTTCCATGGTGCGGAAGAAGTCGGCAGGGGTTGGGTGCTTAAATTCCCATCGGCGCGCATATTCTTTAAAGGCAAAATCGAACAGCTTGCGGCCCATAACGGTCTCGCGCAAAATATTCAATGCGGTTGCCGGCTTGGTATAAGCATTAGGACCGAAACGTACGATGTCTTCCGAGTTGGTCATGATCGGCTCCAGCTCATCCTTCGGCAGTTTCATGTAATCTACCTGGGTGTAGGCAGCGCCCTTTTTGCTGGGATATTTGTTGTCCCAAAGTTCCTCGCTCAGGTATTCCAGGAACGAGTTGATGCCTTCGTCCATCCAGGTCCACTGGCGCTCGTCGCTGTTTACGATCATCGGGAAAAAGTTATGGCCAACTTCGTGGATAATCACGCCGATCATCCCGTTTTTGGTGCTTTCGCTGTAGGTACCGTCTTTTTCCGTGCGACCGAAATTAAAGCAGATCATGGGGTACTCCATCCCGTTTGAGGCCTCAACACTTTGCGCAACCGGGTACGGAAAAGGGAAAGTGAAATGAGAGTAGGTTTTAACGGTGTGCGCCACCAGTTTGGTTGAGTATTTGGAATAAAGCCCATAGGCCTCCTTACCATAATAGCTCATGCACATTACCTTTTTGCCTTCCACACCCTGGCCCATGCCGTCCCATACAAATTTGCGGGAAGAGCCCCAGGCAAAATCGCGCACATTATTGGCCTGGAAAACCCATGTCTTTTTAGCTGTGCTGGGATGGCTTTCCTTGTATTTAGCTTCGTCCAGGGTCACCATTTGTATCGGAACTGATGATGTTTTGGCCTGGTTGTAGCGCGCCAGTTCTTTCGGGGTTAAAACTGCCGCGTAGTTTTGGCATTCGCCGGTGGCGCCCACAATATGGTCGGCCGGAACGGTCATCTGCACATGAAAGTTACCAAACGTTAATGCGAACTCGCCCCTGCCGGTAAACTGGTGGTTTTGCCAGCCCTGAAAATCGCTGTAAACGCACATGCGCGGATACCATTGCGTCATGGTGAACAGGTAGTTCCCATCTTCAGGGAAATACTCGTAGCCACCGCGGCCGCCCATGCTCATCCGGTCGCTGATCTTATAGCTCCATTTTACCTTAAAGATAAACTGTTGCCCAGGTTTCAGCGGCGCGGGCAGGTCAAGCCGCATCATGGTTTTGTTAATGGTATAATTGATCGGTTTTCCCAAAGCGTCAGTAATGCCGGCAATTTTGTCGCCATACCCGTTGTCCTCCGTCTGGGTAACGGCCCGTTCGAGCCCGGTTGTACTGGCCACTTTCGGCATCGTAGTGCTGCTCTGGTAGTTGGCATTATCCAGGTTGTTATGCTGGTTCTCGTCCAGTTGCATCCACAAATAATCCAGCGGGTCAGGCGAGTTGTTGTAATAGGTTATCGTCTCGGCCCCCGTCAGTTTAAGGTTCTTCTCGTCCAGGTCGCATTTAATGTCGTAATCTGCACGTTGCTGCCAGTATTTGGCGCCGGGCGCCCCGCTGGCAGTCCGTTGCTCGTTCGGTGTGGGCATAATGGTGCCCAGCTGTTCAAACTTGTTGCCGTGGTTGCTGCCGGGGTTGTTGTGAATGTCCTGCGCCAGTGCTCCACCGCCAAACGCGCACGAGATCAATAATGAAGTAAGCGTTCTTTTCATTTTAATAAATAATTAGAGGTCAGTTAATATTTTAGTCCGGAAGTCCGAAAGACGGAAGTCCGGAAGATTTATTTCGTTTTTATTCGATTTCTTGCTATCGCCTCACCTAAATCCTCTCCAAAGGAGAGGACTTTAACTTCGTTCTTCTTTAAGCCCCTCTCCTTTGGAGAGGGGTTTGGGGTGAGGCATCAAAACGGCAATCGATCCAGCGCCATCTTTACTGACAGTGCAAATACCCCGCTCGAAAGGAAAAAAATCCAATCCCGTCTTTTTACTTTCAGTCCGTATAAGAACAAAATGCTGACGGTCAAAATGATTGCCACGCAAAATATCTGGCCAACTTCCAGGCCGACGTTAAAGCCAAAAAGACCCCACCCAATGGCTTGATCTTTTGCCAGCATAATGCGAATCGCGTTAGCGAAACCCATTCCGTGTATCAGCCCGAAACACAGTGCAAGGTAATAATTTACCCGCGCACTTCCGCCTTTCGTGTCGACCCTGAAAATATTATTCAGCGCTGTTAAAAAAATCGTGCAGGGTATCAAAAACTCCACCCATTTGCTGCTGAAGCGGATAATATCATACACGCTGAGCGCCAGTGTAAGCGAATGCCCGATGGTAAAGGCCGTCACTAAAATAAGCACCTTTTTGATGTCCCTGATGGTATAAACGCAGGCCAGGGCCAGGATAAACAGCTGATGATCTAAAGCATCCTTGCTGATAATGTGTTCCCAGCCCATCTTGAAATAAAAACCAAAGTCGGACATTGCGAACTCAGCGTTGAATGCACTAATTTAGGACGTTTTTTTAACATCAAAAACAGGCTTGCGCTATGGAGGCATTTATTTATAAACCGCTATTATATTGTTACATTTTGTTCCTGGGTCAATTAATAACACCAGGTCATGCAGAATTAAAAAACCGTGTTAAATTACCAAGTCATGCCGAACTTGTTTCGGCACCCCACATGCTAAGTGAACGCCACGGCGGCCGCTTATCTGAGGGTTACCTATCGCGTGGCAGCCTGTCAGCGAATTACCTGTCTATGGGGTGCCGAACCAAGTTCGGCATGACGAGGGGGATATTTCACCCTATCCACGTGAGCACCAGCAATATCGAATACAACAGCAAGGATAACAAACTTGAGGTGATCTGCACCATGTTTACCGACGACTTTGAAGCAGCCCTGGCCAAACAATATCACACTAAAACCGACCTGAACAAACAGGAGATGCATGCCGCCATGGATGCGCTGGTAAAGCAATACCTGGCCGCTAACATCACTATTAGAACCGATAACAAAGCCGTAACGCTAAATTACCTCGGCTTCGAGATCAACAAAGAGGCAACGGACGTTTACCTGGAATCTGACAAAATACCTACAGTAAAAAAGGTCGATGTGGACGTGAGTTTGCTATATAGCCTTTTTGACGACCAGATAAACATTGTGCATGTGATTGTGAATGGAACAAGGAAAAGCGAGAAGGTGAATTACCCGGATAAAAGGGTGGAGCAGGTGTTTTGAGAGAGACCCAAAAACAAATTATATGGACCTGGAAGCCGAACAAAGGTTTATCTGCGACAAATATGGTTCGCCTTTTTGTGAATCTCCCATATATCTAAAAGTCGGTATTTCTAAAAATATTAAGGAAGGAATTTGGCCCGTTAATGGGTTGCGTCATCCATTGCATGGAGATACCAGCGGTTGGTATATTTGGGCAGGTGAGGGTTTTTCAACCGACGCAGATTTCTTTGAGCCAATGCATATTAAACATTTAAATGAGCAGTGTCCGTTGGTGTTAAGATACTTAGGTTTAAGTCCGGGATGGAGATTCTTGTTAGCGCCAGGGTATGAAGATGTTTGGAAAGATATTTCCGTTGACTTAGGGTAACAGAGTCTGAATAATATTTGAATAAGCAACACACATCCTGATTATTCGATTTAACCGAATCTTTCCACCCCAAAAATTCCCACATCCATACTCGGCTTATCCCCGTTAAAGGCTTCCGCCATCAACTTGCCGGTTGCTGTTGCCAAAGTAAGGCCGATCATCGCATGACCTGTAGCAACACCCAGGTTTTTATATTTTTTGGACAGGCCGATATAAGGCAAGCCATCCGGCGAAACCGGCCGGAAGCCAAACCAAACATCTTTGGGATCGGGCACAGCCAGTTTAAATTCAGGAAAGTATTTGGGGATGGCATCAACAACGCCCTCTACCCGGTTCATGCTCACTTCGCTGTTGATCTTTCGCACCTCCATAGTCCCCCCAAAACGGATGCTCCCATTCATCGGGGTGATGGCCACTCTTGCCTCGGCCAATATGGCCGGGATGGTCATTTTTTTAACCGGCTCATGCACCATAAAAGAGTATCCTTTGCCTGGCATCAACGGAATTTTCAATCCAGCCAGCTTAGCAATGGCCGGCGACCAGCTGCCACCCGCAATTAAATAGGCATCGCCCTTGTATTCTTTCTCACTTGCGGTTATTCCGCTTATTTTGTCGGCCTCGTGATGGATGCGGGTAACCTCTGCGTTCCGGTGCAGTTTTACGCCAATATCTTCCAGGTGTTTGATCAGCCCCTTCATCAGCATATTTGGATAGATGTGCGAATCGCAGCGGTAAAGCACTGAGCCTAAAATATCCAGTTCAATATCGGGCTGCAGCGCACGGGTTTCTTCCGCGCTGAGGTATTGTGCGTCGAGACCCAGGTTGGTGGCTTTTTCAACAAGGTGGCGTTCGTGTTCGGCAAGGCCTTCGGTTTTAAACAACACCAGCACGCCTTTATCCTCCAGGCAAAAATCAATTCCTGATTCTTTTTCAAATTCATGATAGAGTTGACTACTCAAAACAGCAATATCGCGCAGACCTCCGGCTGACCGGTCGACATGTTTTTGGGTGCAGCTTTTGGCAAATTTTAATCCCCAACTAATCAACTCCGGGTTAAGGGAGGGTTTGATGTAGAAAGGGCTTTTGTTATTGAACATCCATTTGATACCCTGCCCTACCATGCCCGGAGAGGCCAGCGGCACAAAATGGCTCGGCGAAATATAGCCCGCATTGCCGTAAGAGCAGTTATCGGTAAGGTCGCCTTTGTCCAATACGTCAACGTCCCAGCCCGACTTGCGCAGGTAATACGCGGAAAACAGGCCGATAACGCCCCCGCCGATGATGATTGCTTTGCTCATGTTATAATATCCATAAAAAACATGTCATTGCGAGCGCAGCGAAGCAACCTCGTCGCTAACCATTCGCCTCGCGACATGTAACCCAATTTATTCCACCCAATCCAGGCTTAAATCCCTCCAGGCCGGATTCATACCTACAATTAAATCTATTTTCTTTTGCCGCGAGCCGCCTTTGAGTTGCTTTTCACGGGCTATTGCGTCTTGTATCCACTGAAACTCTTCAATGTATACGAGTTTGTCAATTTGATATTTTGACGTAAATCCTTTGAAAACCTTTTCTTTATGCTGCCAGATACGACCTTCCAAATCGCTTGTTACCCCGATGTATAACGCCGTGTTTGATTTGTTGGTAAGGACGTAAACGTAGTATAAGTGGTCTTTCATTCGAAAATAATGCTCTGGTCAAACATCAGGAGGTTGGCGACGAGTTTGCTTCGCTCGTACCTCGCTCGCAATGACATGGTTTTGATATTCTTTTTATATCACCTGGAACCCAAACGCATAAGGATCATCCTCATCATCAATTTTGATGGTGTTGTACCCGTATATCCTTGCCCAGCCTTCGATGGACGGGATAATTGCAGGCTTGCCGCCAACGGTTACTTCATCCTCCACCGTGCCGGTAAATTTACTGCCGATGATGCTTTCGTGGATAAATTGGTCACCTTTTTTCAACTTTCCCTTTGCATGCCATTGCGCCATGCGTGCGGATGTCCCTGTACCGCAGGGAGAACGGTCTATCGCTTTGTCGCCGTAAAAGACAGCATTGCGGGCTGTAGCGTCGTGCGACAGGGTTTTACCGGCCCACAAAATATGAGAACAGCCGTTGATGGTGGGGTTTTCGGGGTGGACAAATGTGTATTTTTCGTTTATCATTTGTCGCAGCACCCTGCTCCAGGCGATCAGTTGATCGGCCGTATAATTTTCAAGCCCGCCGAAATTTTCCTGCGGATCAACGATGGCATAGAAGTTACCGCCGTAGCTAACATCGAAAGTTAAGGTGCCCAGGTCGGGGCATTCTGCGGTTAGGTTTTCAGCGGCCAGGTAAGCGGGCACGTTTGTCAGCTTTACTGATTTTACTTTTTTACCCTCCTGTTTGTACGATATTTTCACCAACCCCGCCGGCGCTTCCATGCGAACAATACCCGGTGTTTTTGGCGTGATCAAGCCTTCCTCGATGGCAATTGTAATAGTGCCGATGGTGCCGTGCCCGCACATGGGCAGGCAGCCGCTGGTTTCGATAAACAAAACAGCCACATCATTTTCCGGGTCATGCGGCGGGTAAAGTATACTGCCCGACATCATATCATGCCCGCGCGGCTCAAACATCAGCCCCTTGCGTATCCAGTCGTACTCGCGCAAAAAGTGCTGCCGTTTTTCGCTCATATTGGCGCCCTGCAGGTTGGGTCCACCACCGGCTACGAGCCGGACAGGATTGCCGCAGGTGTGAGCGTCTATGCAGAAAAAGGTCTTTAGAGGCATTCGTTATTCGTTCTGTTTATAAAAATCAGCTAGTATTAAGTCGAAAGTCCTGAGTCAAAAGTAGATGGTATAATGCATTTGCCTTGAGACTTTCGACTCCGGACTTTTGACTTATCTCATATACTCATTATTAAACAACCGCCAAATCTTCAGCGGGTTGCTTGTTTTTAATTCATCGGGCAACAGATCCTCATCCCAGTTTTGCCAGCACACCGGGCGGACAAAGCGTTTAATAGATGAAGTGCCTACGGAGGTGAACCGCCCATCAGTTGTGGCCGGGAAAGGACCACCGTGCATAATGGCGTTGCCGACTTCCACCCCTGTTGGCGGATTATTTAAAATGACCCTGCCGGCTAAATTGGCCAGCCTATCCGTAATTTGCTTATAGTTTGCCAGTTCCTCCTTTTCAGCCATTACGGTTGCGGTTAGTTGCCCGTGCAGGGACGCGATCACCTGCTCCAGTTGGGCTACATCATCCGAGACAACCAGCATGGAGTACGGCCCGAAAACTTCCACTTTGTATTTAGCATCCGACAGGAAATCTGCTGCTGCGATCTCAACCACAGCCGGAAGCGCCTGGTTGGATTTTTCGGTATCCAGTTTTTCTGAATGAGCCAAAACTGCTACTTCCGGGTTTGAAAGGCGCTCTTTGGATAACTTACCATAGTTGGTGCAAATGCCAGGCGTAAGCATCGTGCCAGAGCCGACATTGTTGACGCCCTCGGCCAGCGCTTTTTTGAATCTTTCAAGGCCGTCGGATTTGATCGCCAATAACAAACCCGGGTTGGTACAAAACTGGCCTACACCGAAGGTGATGGAATCGCTGTAAGTTTTTGCAAGCTCTTCGGGCCGAAGTTCCAACGCTTTTGGCAATAAAACTACCGGGTTTATGCTGCCCATTTCGGCAAAAACAGGGATAGGTTCGGCGCGCTCCTGTGCCATTTTTAGCAGGGCCGTACCGCCACCAAACGAGCCGGTAAAGGTGACGATCTTTGTTTTGGGATGTTTTACCAGCGCCTCGCCCACGGCAAAACCGCTATCATATAGCATGGAGAAAACGCCTTCGGGCATGCCTGTTTTTTCGGCGGCCTTTTTTAATGCGCCGGCGACCAGCGCACTTGTGCCGGGATGTGCGGGATGCGCCTTTACCACTACCGGGCAACCGGAGGCCAGTGCAGCGGCTGTATCGCCACCGGCAACAGAATAAGCCAGCGGGAAATTACTCGCCCCGAAAACTACCGCAGGCCCGATTGGCACCATCATTTTGCGAATGTCCACCCGGGGCAAAGGCTTGCGGTCGGGTATGGCGGTATCGACGATCGCCTCCACCCATGAGCCTTCCTCAACCAGCGCGGCAAACATCAGCATTTGGTTGGTGGTGCGGGCACGTTCGCCTTGTAAACGCGGCGCGGCAAGCCCGGTTTCAGCCATTGCACGTTCAATCAGTTCATCACCAAGGGCGTTGATCTCATCGGCAATGGCACGCAAAAAAGCCGCTTTTTTGTGGCGATCGATGTTGCGGTAGTCGGCGAAAGCTTTATCAGCCAAATTCATGGCGTCATCAACTTCCCGCAGGGTCGCCGGGTAAAAATCGCCGGGGATATCCGTACCGGTTGCCGGGTTAAAGGCATTGAATTTGTTGCCGGTGTTTGGCTGGTATTGGTAGCCTATTAAGTTTTTTGTTTCCATAGTGACATTTTATAAAACATGTCATTGCGAGCAAAGCGAAGCAACCTCGTCGCCAATGCATTAACGCTAATGTAGTGCCGATAATGCATTGGCGGTTATGCGAGTCGACGAGTTTGCTTCGTCGCGCCCATCGCGCCGCCTTTGCGCTCCTCGCAATGACAAATTGTGTGGCGTGATGGGTTAACTAACCTCCGTTACATCCACTTCCGATTCCACACCCCAGCTACCGACCGGCAATTCAGGCCGGTTGGCTATCGCCTTGTGTATAATCGCCAGTATCTTCCCCCTTTCTTTTCCTTCTACTTTCAAACGCGGCGCCCTCACTGTTTCGGTACCCAGCCCGGTTTGTGCTTCGGCCAGCTTGATGTACTGCACCAGCTTGGGATGAATATCCAGCTCAAGCACCGGCAAAAACCAGCGGTAAATGGCCAGCGCTTCCTGGTGCCGGCCTTGTTTGGCCAGGTTAAAAATGGCGACGGTTTCGCGCGGGAAAGCATCTACCAGTCCAGCTACCCAGCCATCGGCGCCCATAAACAGGCTCTCCAAAGCTAAGGTATCCACGCCGCAAAGTATTTTATAGCGATCGCCAAAGCGGTTGATCATCCGGGTAATATTGCTCACGTCCCGGGTTGATTCCTTTACCGCGCGGATATTGTCATGTTTGGACAATTCTTCAAACATATCCAGCGTTACCTCGATCTTATAGTCATAGGGATTATTGTAGATCATAATGGGCAACGCAGTGTTTTTGGCCACGGTGCCAAAGTAATGCACCGTTTCGTGATCATCAGCTTTGTAACGCATCGGCGGCAACATCATCAGCCCGTCGGCGCCGTATTTGGCCGCGTTTTCCGCACATTGCAGGGCGGAGCGCGTTGTTTGTTCCGCGATGTTCAGCACTACATAAGCCCGTTTGTCAACCGTTTTAACCGTGTGTTTTAACAGGTCGATCTTCTCTTTGTCGGTCAGTACACTGGCCTCGCCAAGAGAACCGCCGATAATAATTCCTTTTACACCAGCTTCTATTTGTGCTTCGATGTTTTTGTCGAAGCCGTCAAAATCTAATTCATCGTCGTCGGTGAATTTTGTTGTTACTGCCGGGAAAACGCCTTTCCAAATCATATTACCCCCTCTAAATCTCCCCCTGAAGGGGGAGACTTTTTGTTTTATGTTTAACTCTTGTTATTTACTTTTTTAAAGCCCTCCCCATCAGGGGAGGGTTGGGTGGCGCTATTTACTCATTTTAATTAAAATAACGCCGTGCGGCGCAACTTGTACTTTAAGATCCGTGCCGCTTGTGATCAAATATTTTTGTTGCCAAACGTCTCTTACCTTGGTATAGCCCTTTAACCCATTTTCATTGCGGTTTAAGGTGATGGTCTGATACTTGTCAGATAAATTAAAAATACCCACCGCTTTACCGCCGTCTTCCAGATCCTTTATCCAAACCTGGTGATCATCTGTTTTAACGGCCTGGTGCGCTTCTTTACCCAATGCATCCTGGTCAATAGCGATCACCTCGTCGTTGGTGAGCAGGCTCAGCGTAAACTCATCTAGTTTGCCCATGTCGCAGCCGATCAGCAGTGGCGACGATAACAGGCTCCATAAACTGATGTGCGTATATTGCTCATCAGGCGTAAGGCGGCTATTGCGCTGGTTATCACCCCAGCCAACTTTGCCTACTACCAGCATATCCGGGTCGTTAAAATGGCCAGGCTGGGCGTAGGGGCCGTCGGCGATTTGGTTAAAGCCTATGGTCGACATGCTTTTCCAGGTGTCTTCAATATCCCCTGTTGAGCGCCAACTGTTGCCGCCAACTTCTGCGCCCCATTTCCAAACGTCGCCCATGCCATACTGGCAAAAGCTGAACAGGATATCGCGCGGCACTTTATCAAGCGAAGCGCGCATCACCTGGTATGGCTTTTTATAATCGGCAAGGGTGGGGTTAGCGTCGGTAACTTCCGAGTAGGAGCACCAGTCGTATTTTAAATAGTCGATACCCCAGGCGCCGTAGGTTTTTGCGTCCTGGTCTTCGTGCTGCCAGCTGGCCAGGTAGCCTCCACAAGTGCGCGGGCCGGGAGAGGAGTAAATACCCATCTTCAAACCGAGGCCGTGCACATAATTGGTTAGGCCCAGCATGTCGGGGAATTTCTGGTTAGGAGTGATGGAGCCATCGGGTTGGCGCTGCGCCGCTTCCCATCCGTCATCAATGTTGATATAGCTCCACCCATGGGCTGCCAGTTTATTGACCATAGTTTTCGCAGCGGTGCGCACCTTTTGATCATTTACTGAAAGGCCGAAGGCATTCCAGCTGTTCCAGCCCAGCGCGGGGGTTAAGCCGATCAGGTCGCCAATTTTTATGGTGAACTTCTTCGTTTTTGTGCCATAGCGATTATGAACCGAGAATACAACCGGGTAATCACCTTTTTGGGTGACAACGCCGGTGATGATGCCGGTATTTGGATCGAGTGTTAAACTGGCCGGCAGCCCTGTCGCCGAGTATTCCAGGTTTTTGCCGGTGGCCGGTATGCGGTACAAAAAAGGGTTACCCGGTCTGGCGCCATAAACATCCGGCCCGTTGATTCGCGGCCTTGCTGATGGATAGGGAGTCAAAACATAAGGCGTACCTTCGGTTTTGCTGATCGTGTCGTGCGACCGGTCTTCAATAAAAGTATAAGTCAGCCGGTATGATCGTTTTATATTCCTGGGCAGTACAACAGGGTAGCTAACCGGTTTGCCGGCGGAAAATCCGACCGCCACGCTTTTGTCGATCACAACCTTTTCGGTTTCGGGGTCAACCGCCCGGAAGTGCAACATTCCGCTGTAAACGTAATTGCTGTTGGTCAACAAGCTGATGGATTTGTTTAGCGTTGTTTCACTAAAATCAAAGGACTCATCAGTATTAATGCTCACATTATCCATCAGACTGCTCATAGCGATATAATGCTGTTCGCCATAAATACCGCCGTCGCCGCCTGTATCAAATATGCGGATAGCCAGCACGTTTTCTTTGTCCCATAAAATAGCGGGGTTGTTTACGGCAAGGGTATAGCTTCGCGGGCCGTAATTGCCTTTTTTGATACTGCCGTTTTTGTCGCCGCCGTATGCGGCGATCAGCTTGCCATTCAGGTAAACTTCGTCGTTATCGTCAATAACGCCAAGGTTCAGGCGGATGCTATCCTTCAAATATGCTTTATCTTTTAGCGAGGAAGGGATCAACACATGCACCCGGTACCAGCCAAACCCATCGTATTTATTATAGCCCTGCTGCTCCCAGGGGCGCTGCACATCTATTGGCTTCCAATTTTGGTCGTTATAGGTTGGCGAAGCCCATTGAGCCGAATCACCCATGGAGAATTTCCAGCCTTTTTCCAAGGAAACTTGCTGGGCAGATACCCTGGTTGTAAAGGTTGCTGCAAGGGCTATCAACATAAGTAAAATTAGCGCCGGATGACACACCCCTCCACCCCTCTCATGTGGGGATTCGCACGGGGCAGCTCTTTTTAAAACGGCCCTGTGGGTTGGGTTCCCCTCTTGAGAGGGGCAGGGGTGTGTTTCCATGCCTGAACGGACCCCAAAAAAGCCAAAACTATTCTTCATGTACTGTCGGTTTACCTGGTTAGCAGTTTTATATCCTTAACTTGTTCGGGAAACCACACCGTCATTTCACCTTCGCCCCGGTTAGCCCACGAATAATAAGGGATGGCCGTCATCGTCTTCGTTTCGGTACTGATGGTCTGACTGGCCGCATCAATATTAACACTTTTTACTTTCGCTTTCAGCACCATCACGCCATTTAACAGCGAGGGCTCATAGGCAGAGTCAAAAGTGGCGTTTTTCGGAACGATGATATTGGTTGCCTTGCCATCGTTGTCCTTCCACTCCGCGCAATACATCAGCGGTCCACGCTGCAGGGCTACCTTTCCGGTATCGTCCTTTAAATTGGCGCTGGCAACAACACGCTGCACATTCATTGGCAGGTTCATCTCGATTTCATCGCCCTTTTTCCATTTTTTACTGATCACCGCATAGCCTTTTTCTATATGGTAATCAACAGGCGCGCCATTTACCTTTATGCCGATCTTTTGCGCCGGTGAAGCTTCATAGCTGTACAAGTCGGATGGTATCGCTTCGTTTTGCGCCCAGCCAGGAAGGCGGATGCGAAGGTTCATATCTATCGCCGAAGCTGGGTCGATATTAAAAATTAATCCACCCTCCCAGGGGTAATTATTTTGTTGGGTGATCTTTACCGTCTTGTTGTTTATGGTCAGATTAGCGGTACCGGTAATGAACAGGTTCACATAAACATTATTGCCATCTTCCGCATAAATGTAACCGGGGATGGAAGGCAGTAACCGTACCAAATTCGTCGGGCAGCAAGAGCAGGTAAACCAGCCCGACCGACCGCGCTCCAGATCAGGAAAGGTTAAACTGTTACTCACCTGCATGGCATTGGTGTAGAAGAAGGATTTTCCGTCCAGACCTACGCCCGAGATCAAGCCATTATACAGCGTTTTTTCCAGCACATCGATATATTTCGAATCGCCATGCAGCAAAAACATGCGCTCATTCCAAAACACGCTGCCGATTGCGGCACAAGTTTCGTTATAAGCGGTCTCATTCGGCAATTCGTAATTGGCTCCAAAACGTTCGCCATCGCCCACGGCACCTATGCTACCCTGTACGTACATCTTTTTGGTGACCATGTTTTCCCAAATTTTGTCGATAGCTTTCAGGTACGCCGTGTCGCCGGTTAGCGCCGCCACGTCGGCCATGCCGGAGTAGAGGTACATTGCCCTGACCGCATGACCTTCGGCTTCATCCTGGTCTATAACAGGCTTGTCATCCTGGAAATAGGTGCCGTTCTCGTAAACGTTCTGGCTTTTCTTATTATATGGCTTTATACCGCGCTGATCGATAAAAAATTTGGCCAGGTTAAGGTAATCGGTTTTACCGGTGATGCGATAAAGCCGCACGAGGCCCATTTCCACAATCTCGTGACCCGGCGCCACATGCCTTTTGTCCGGGCCAAAAGTGCGCACCAGCAGGTCGGCATTTTTGAGGGCGATATTTAAAAAATTGCGTTTGCCTGTGGCCAGGTAGTGTGCGGCTGCGGCTTCGAACAGGTGACCTGAATTATACAGCTCGTGGCTGCTTTTTTGCTCATTCACCCAGCGCTCGGCGCCGGACCATGAATGCGGATGCATTGGGTCGATGGAGCGGGCTGTATACAAATAACCATCAGGCTCCTGCGCTTTGCCAACAATATCGATCAGCGAATCGATATAGGCAGAAAGCTTCGGATCGGGATAAACCGCCAGCGAATAGGACGCCCCTTCGATGGTTTTATAAATATCAGTATCGTCAAAAGGATATGTCGTGCAAAAGGAGCCTTTGTGCTCGGCCGCCATCACAAAGTTTTTTACCCTGCCCGTACTTTCGCAACGCGCGAAAGAAGCGGGGATAGTTACCGTGCGATTCGTTTCTATCTTCGGCAACCAAAACTTGTCAGCCAACTTTACGCTGGTAAAGGGTACTGGTTGGATGGGATAATCTTTCTTTTGGGCGAATGCCGGGAGGCTAAATACAATTCCTGCTAATACACAAATACTTTTCATAATGCCGGGATTATCGAACTCAAAAGTAGCAACAATCAGGGCTTATCGTAAAGGATTTTTTAGCAGGTTTTAACTATATTTTAGCTTATTTTGATAAAACATATTTACTTTTTGGATAGAATAAGGGAAATAGCACTATTCTGTACTGCGAATCTATTCAAACCGCTCCTGTTCGTCCGTAAAATAAGTTTTTCTGGATGAGATCAACTCTTGCTTAATTGCCGCGCCGGTTGCGGTGTTCTTTTTGCGAGAATTGTGTACTTCCATAAAGTCGCGGTATTCGCCGCTGATAATATCCGGATATTCTTTCAAGATTTGCTTTTCAGCATCTTCCAGGACTTTTTTTACAGACTTGGTTAAAACGCTTACTTTTTCGGCGGGAATTTTATTTGCAGGTGAGAAGGGCGAAATGCGGGCATTCCACAAAATCTCATCGGCATAAGCATTGCCGATGCCCCGGATTATTTTCTGATCCCTTAAAACCGTTTTTACGGGCGTACGCGTTTTGGCAAACTTTTGACAGAGATAATCCGGAGTCACGTCCAGAGCATCCGGAACGCCATTGGCTTTGGATCAAGCGTCGGTGTTGCCGCACCCTGAAAATCACTGAGCGAAAGGGTTTGCTCGTCGTCAAACAATAGGGAAACGATCAAATTTTTTTCATCCCTGTCATCTTTGGCGAGGGTTAACTGGCCATGCAACATCAGGTGCAGGCCAAGAACGTGCCCATTCTCAAAATCAAAGTGCAATTCCTTGCCTGCACGTTCCACCTTTACAAGCTTCTCGTTTTCAAGCCTGTGCTTTAATTCCTTTTCGGTTACATTTAATTTCCGGGTATTGCCAACGGTTATTTTTTTGAGGCTTTTTCCTTTGAGCGCTTTGGTCAGGTTGAGGCTAAAAACCTTCAGATCGGGTAGTTCGGGCATGGGACTTGATTTTATTCAAAATACAAAAATATCTCATTTCCAATGGCATCCACCAGCCCCTGCTCGGCGCGGTCCATTTTCCAGCCGCTTTTAGCGCAGCGGATAATGCCGAGGTTCTGGTCGTTTAGTGTAATATCCACCTCGTAGCAAATACCGGCTTCTGTGTCGCAGGTTTCATTGATGGGTACGCCTTCGCCTTTATATTGTACTCCTTCATACTCAAATTGAAGGGGAATTGGATCCCTTTCAAGCTGCGCTAACAGATCTTTAAAAAACTGTATCAGGTGCTTCCGTTGGGTCGGCGCTTTGGTATTCCATTTGTCGTTATCAGCCCGTTTTTGAGCCAGCTTGAACTTAAGGCCGGTCATCTCTGTTGAGTAGTCGTTGGCATTGTTTCCATAACAATGTTTATATTAATATGTATCCCGGTTTTTTAATGTTCCTGAAAAATGCCCTGCGCTTTTTTTACCGTTTTTTCCAGGTCGATGCCGTCGCCAAGCACACCTTTAAACAGGTCGCCGGTGATTTTGAGCCTGCTAATGGTATTAAAAATGGTGAAATCGCGCATGGTCAATCCCGGCTTAACTTCATCCCAATGCAAAGGCATGGACACCGTGGCGCCCGGCTTTGGTCGCAGGGAATAAGGACCGGCCAATGTAGCGCCGGGGCGGTTCTGCAAAAAGTCGATGTACATTTTGCCTTCGCGGTTTTTGATCTGCCGTTCCACGCTGGTATACCCTGGAATTTGCTCATGCACTACATTGGCGATCAGCCGCCCAAACATTTGCGATTGATCATAAGTATATTTGGCCGCCAGGGGGATGTAAATATGCATCCCCGTTGAACCGGAAGTTTTTGGGTACGACCGAACATCCAGCGCATCAAGCACCGCTTTAACCTCCAGCGCGGCAGAGATCACCTGGTCAAAATGATGTTTGTCGGGATCCAGGTCGATCACGCAATAATCCGGGTTGTCCGGTGATTGTATCCTGCTGAACCATGGGTTCATCTCGATACACCCAAGCGAGGCCATCCACAGTAAGGTATCCTCGTTACACCCTACCGCAAATTCTTTGTGCTCACCATCGCTGGTGGTATAGGGAAAACTGTCCACCCAACCGGGTGCTTTATCTTTGATATTCTTTTGGTAAAAGCTAAATCCGCCAATACCATTCGGAAAGCGGTTGAGCGTTTGCGGGCGATCTTTCAGGTAGGGCAAAATAAATTCGGCTACCTGGTAATAGTAATTGAGCATGTCCCGCTTGGTCACCTTATCATCCGGCCAGTACGTTTTGCTTAGATGGGTGAACTTCAGTTCATGCCCGCATACCTTTTTTACCTGTGTTTCTTCATTTGGGTTTAGCAAGGTGCGACGGGTTGTTTCCTTCGGCGAGCTTAGGATACCCTCGCCGGTTTCATGGCCCGTTGCATCAATGGCGGCTTTTGTGGCCGTTTCAACTTCACGCACCACGTCTTTGGCTTTTTTATCCCCGCGCAAACCTTCAAACGAAGGGTGCCTGAACACGCCGTCGCCGGTCACTTCAGCAAAGCTTACCTCGCAAACCAATTCCGGTTTTAGCCAGTAAGCGGTTGCCTTCGGCGGGTTTGGACGAAACCGCGACGGGCTGTTCACATCGGGTTCATGTGTAAAAGGCATTTTTTTGGTGAGCAGCGGTTTGAATTTTTCCATCATTTCGGCCTGCAGCTTGTCCGAAAAGCCGGTACCGACCTTACCGACGTAAGAAAGTGCATTATTTTCATAAACGCCCAGCAGCAGCGAACTGAACTTTTTCCCGCTGCCTTCGTTTTTTGTAAACCCGCCGATTACTACTTCCTGTCTTTTTTGCGCCTTTATCTTCAACCATTCCTTCGACCGCAGATCCGGCGAATAAACACTCTCTTTTTTTTTGGCGATGATCCCTTCAAGACCCATCTGTTTGGCGGCTCCAAAAAAATCAGTGCCTTTCGCGTTGAATATTTGACTCAGCCTGATGCGGTCGTCGTCCTTCGGGAGTATTTCTTCCAGCACTTTCCGGCGCCGTTCCAGCGGAAGCTCCATCAGGTTGCGGCCATCATACCATAAAATATCAAACACATAATAAGCGAGCTCTCCATCAGCTTCACTGCGCCAGTTTTGCAGGTGGCCAAAGTTCGACTGACCATTTTCATTCAGCACCACGATCTCACCGTCAACAACGGCATTGATCTTCCATTTCTCCAGCAATTGCCGCAGGGGGTAGTATTTTTCGTTAAAAGACTTGTTGTTGCGCGACAATATTTCCACATCCCCCTTGTTCACATAGGCCATCGCACGGTAACCGTCCCACTTTACCTCACAAAGCCAATCCGGATCGTCAAAGGGTTCGTCAACCAGCGTCGCGAGCATGGGTTTCACCAGCTTTGGCATAGTGGTTTTTTTAGCCTTCTCCAAAATGCTGTCAATGCTTTTGTTGGTTTTTATTGAGTTCATTTTTAAATATTGTTCACTTTCAGGAAGTGTTTAGTAGTTTTTTGACAAGACATCATATTTTATACCATCGGGCAATGCGGATTGTTTTAGTTTTATTTATACCTGCCACGCGATCTATGATCATAAAGGATTTGATAAAAAGTGCTTACCGAAAACAATAGAGGCATTAAACTTGTGGTGTGTAAGCCAAAGCGTTAGCTAAAACATGAAGTCAAGGGCTTTTATCTACATTTCGCTGGCGGTCGACCTGATTATAGCCGCTTCAAAGTTTATTGCTGCGGCATTTACCGGGAGTTCAGCCATGATCTCGGAAGGGGTGCATTCCGTGATCGACGCGGTGAGCCAGCTGATGCTCATCTGGGGTATCAAGATCAGCAGGAAAGTGCCGGATGCCGAGCGGCCGTTTGGTTATGGCAAGGAACTATATTTCTGGTCGTTCATCGTATCGTTGTGTATTTTTATCGTGGGCGGCTGCATTTCATTTTATGAGGGCGCAACGCGCCTGAGCCATCCGTCCTTTGAAGGAAATCCTGTGTGGAACTATGGAGTGCTGGCCTTCGCATTCCTTTTTAACATGATATCGATGGTTGCCGCTCTCAAAGTATTTAACCAGCAGCGCGGCAAAGTGCCGTTTTGGCGCGCCGTGGTCAACACCAAAGACCCGTCAACTATCGTGGTATTACTGGGCGATTTGGGCGATCTTCTTGGCCTTATCGTAGCTTTTTCAGGCGTATTTTTAGGCCGGCTTACCGGCCATCGTTATTACGACGCGGCTGCATCAATGGTGATTGGTATTATGCTCATCGGCATATCGGGCTTGCTGATCCGCGAGAGCAAAAGCCTGCTGATGGGCGAAACCACAAGCCGGCGCACCTACAGGCGCATCATCAAAATAGCCGAGGCTGATCATGCCATACTAAAGATCAAAAAGCAATTCTCCATGTATATGGGTCCCGAGGAAATTTTGTTACAATTGAACACCGTTTTTAAGGATGGCCTTACCACCAAACAAATCACAGATACCATCGAAAGAGTAGCCAAAAGCATCCAGGCCGAATTCCCCCTCATCAAACAAATTTTTATCGAACCCGTTGCTAAGTGAGACGAGTTAACAATGGAACCGGAAAAATACCATTTTAAGGACGACGGAAAAATACCGAACAGCAAATACCCCGTGCTATTGTACCGGTCGGCCTTTGAGTTGAGGGGCAACGACGGGGCCGAATGGCTTGAAAAACGATTCGCGGAACATAACTGGGCCAATTCGTGGCGGAACGGCGTTTATTCCTTTCACCATTATCACAGCAATACGCACGAAGTGCTGGGTGTTTACGCTGGTTCAGCGCTGCTTCAACTGGGCGGCGAACGCGGAGAGAAGATAGAAGTGACGGCCGGCGATATCCTTATCATACCAGCTGGTGTTGGCCATAAAAACATGAGCAGCGAAGGCCTGGGCATAGTAGGTGCTTACCCAGATGGCCGCGACTGGGATGTTAAAAAGGGGCTGCCCGGCGAACGGCCAACGGTTGATGAAAACATTGCAAAACTCCCTATCCCTGCCGCCGACCCTTTGTGGGGCAAAAACCTGGCGCAGATCTGGCAACGGGCTGGATAAGGCTATTTTTTGCTTCAAATCCATTGCGCCCTCCAAAACCTTTAGCCGTTAACCGCAAAACGGCATTCACCTCAAATCATGAACTGTACGCCACCACTCGTAAAGCAATAAAACTTTTATTTAAAATAGCCGCCATAATTGTTTTTATTTGCAGGGATTTTGTGAGAAACCGTGCGTGCAGGGAAACCATTTTTTGCAGCGCACGTATTTTATTTAAATTATTTTCGAACTGATTATGAGCGAACCTGAAAACGACCAATTGACCCGCGTAGTTGACCTGAATGCCAAACTGATGAGCAGTGCCGCCTCGAACTATGCCTATAATAAGATCAATAATTTGCTGCTGATGCAAGTGCTGGCCAAAGTTGAAAACCGGGACCTGGAAGAGATCCGCAACAATGTTGACCGCTATATTGCCCAGTTTGCGGATGAGTTTATGAAGAAGAACTCGTAGGTAAGGGGGCCTCTGTTTTAAGGCCATCCGACATTCACCTCCTGGCAAACGATAATTTTTATAATTTTGGCTATGCAAAAACTACTGTTTGTTACTTGCATAGCTATTTTATTTTTAGCCTCATCCTGTGGGCGTACCGGGCTAAAAAAATATTACAAAGCCATATCGAGCGAAGAGTTTGCCAGTTATGATTCGGTAACGCTTAAAGTGAAGTCGAAATATGGGAATATATATCATGCTTCGGAGTACTTTGGCCCTGAGATAAGTGATGGTTTTTTAGTATTTGAAAAAGTTGTGAATGGCAAGCGGCAACGACTTTTCAGGATGGACACTTATACGGAGCTGAAGAACGATTCAACTTTTATCTTTTACGGCGAGCCGATTTCAACAGACAATGACAGTTTGAAAAAGATAGAGGGGTGCTGGTTTTGTACACGTAACGCCGGCGGTACAACCTATTTCAGCGCCGACTCAACCCCGACGCCAAAACCCACCGTTGACTACCACACCCTGACGATGGGAATATATCTTTATCGGGACGGTCGGCTGGTAAAAATATCCGGTAAACAATCTGAAGACGCACTGGAAGAGCTGGCCCCTAAGGGCTTTATTTATTTACCCCCTCCCGGCCGTTTCTTTGTAACGGCCACATTTAGCCAAATTCAGTAACCCTTAATCGTCGATATCTAATTCGCTCTTGGATGCAAGGTTTATTTGGCGGGCTTTCTTGATAATGTCGAGGTACATAGGCACGGTAATGATAAATGGGATATAATAAACTATGTCGCGGTTTACCAGCATCCATCTTTCTCCATAGTCGTCATAAAGTGCCGGGCCGAAATGGTTCCATGTCTCAGCGAAAGCCCACAGTACAGCAAACAGCCAAAAGTACGGTCGCAGGGCTTTGTTGGCTACAAACATAAAGGTAACCAGCATGTATAGCAGCGTTACCCAGGTAAAAATATGGACGAAGGTCATCATCTCCATATAGCCTGTTCCTATTACTTCACCCATGAAGACTGCCACTATCGAGTATACTTTACAGATGAAAAAGGACAATATCCCTGACCAAATCCATTTCTTTTCATTAAAAACAATGATCAGCCAAAAAAAACCGACGTACAGGATAATGGTAAATAAAAGCGGCACGACCTGCAACAGTAAATAATCTTGTTGCGCCAGCCGGGGCACTTTACGGGTAAAATCCTTGAAAAATGTTTCGTGAAAATGAATGAATTTCCAAACGCCAAACGCCAGGTACAAGCCATTGGTAATTAAAAGGGACAGAGCAATGTGCTTGTTGACTTTCATGACGTTAAGATAAGGGTTTTTATTTGGTCAAGAGTCGATCGTCCATAGCTATTAGGATATTTGTTCACGGTTCATTGTTGAAACTGTAGCGGCTATGAACCATAGCTATGGGCCGGGCTAAAAACAAGAAAGCCCCTTAACTTTCGCTAAGAGGCTTCTTGATAAGATTTGGCACCGACCTACTCTCCCACATTTTACTGCAGTACCATCGGCTCTGGCGGGCTTAACTTCTCTGTTCGGAATGGGAAGAGGTGGACACCGCCGATATAGGCACCTGAATATT
>Ga0134127_10000115_pt1 | contig 101400 bp, 99 predicted proteins | sample KB31753_FD_96459 | JGI IMG/M metagenome (GOLD analysis project Ga0134127, IMG submission 96459) | Terrestrial soil microbial communities with excess Nitrogen fertilizer from Kellogg Biological Station, Michigan, USA - KB3-175-3 | ecosystem: Environmental > Terrestrial > Soil > Unclassified ... | reverse complement strand
GGCATGTGGAGCGACAGGTAGTCGGAGCGCGCGAACAGATCGTCGAGCGAGACGAGGTCGACGCCGAGGTCGGCCGCGACATCCTCGGAAATGAACGGATCGTGCGCGATGATGCGCATGCCGAAGGCGGCGGCGCGCCGCGCGACCTCCTGACCGATTCGTCCGAGGCCGGCCAGGCCGAGCGTCTTGTCGCGGACCTCCTCACCGAGGAACTTCTTTTTCTCCCATTTGCCCTGCTTCATCGCCGCGTCGGCCGCGGGCACGTGCCGCGCCATCGCCAGCATCAGGGCGATGGCGAGCTCGGCGACGCTGATGCTGTTGGCGCCCGGCGCGTTCATGACGACGATGCCGCGCGTGCTGGCGGTTGGCACGTCGACGTTGTCCACGCCGGTGCCGGCGCGCGCGATGACGCGAAGCTTCGGCGCCGCGTTGATGAGAGCGGACGTGATTTTGGTTGCGCTGCGGACGACGATCGCGTCGGCGTCGGCAAGATCACCAGCCAGTTGTTCGGGCGCCCGGCCTGTACGGGCGTCGACGGTCCATCCTTCCGCGCGGAGCAGGTCGAGCGCGGATGCGGGAAGGTCGTCGGCGACTACGATTTTCAATGTTGGAACCCGGGATGAGGCGTCACGATGCGTTGATGTGCCAAGTATAATCTGCGGCTGGGATCACGGGCCACGGAGACACGGAGGTACGGAGTCATGAACATAAAAGGCTCCGTGTCTTCGTGCCTCCGTGGCTTGTGGCTGTAACGCGCGCACTACGATGGTGCAAACCGCTAAATTGCTCGGGATCGAGCGACGAACGCGCGCGCAGCCGAACCTTTTCAACAGAGTTTTCAACAGAAAGTGTGAGTAACTTTCCGCGGCTGCGCGGGATGCTGACCTAACACGGGGGCGGACCTGAAGGTCCGCCTCTCCGTTCGTCGAGAGTCATGCTCGCCGAGAGTCGCGCTCGCCGAGAGTCACGCTCATCGAACGTAGAGGTGGGGTCTTTCGACCCGCCTTGTTTCGAAGAGGAGATTCATGAAGCGCAAAGTGACGGTCGTGGGCGGCGCGGGCAACGTCGGGGCGACGGTGGCCCGCCAGATCGCCGAGAAGGAACTGGCCGATGTCGTCATCATCGACATCGCCGAGTCGAAGGCGGCCGGCATCGGCCTCGATATCTACGAGACGTGTCCGATCATCGGCTCCGATGTCCGCGTCATCGGCGGCGCCGACTGGGCGCCGGCGGCCGGCTCCGACATCGTCGTCATCACGTCGGGAAAGCCGCGCGGTCCGACGATGAGCCGCGACGACCTGGTGCGCGACAACTTCAACATCATGAAGAGCATCGCGCCGAAGCTGGTGGAGCATACGCCGAACGCCATCATCATCCCGGTCGCCAACCCGCTCGACGCGATGGCGCAGGCGCTGTTCAAGCTGACGAAGTTCCCGAAGCAGCGCATCATCGGCATGGCCGGCGTGCTCGACTCGGCCCGCATGAGCACGTTCATCGCGATGGAGCTCGGCGTGTCGGTGGAGAACGTCAGCTCGTTCGTGCTCGGCGGCCACGGCGACACGATGGTGCCGCTGCCGCGCTATTCGACCGTCGCGGGCATTCCGATTACGGATCTGATGTCGAAAGAGCAGATTGACGCGATTGCGAAGCGGACCGCGGGTGGCGGGCTCGAGATCACCAAGCTCGTCGGGACGAGCGCGTGGTACGCGCCAGGCCAGGCGGCGACCGAGATGGTCGAAGCCATTCTGCGCGACAAGAAGAAGATTCTCCCGTGCTCGGTCTATCTCGAGGGGGAATACGGGATCAACGGGCTGTTCGTCGGCGTGCCGGTCAAGCTCGGTGCGCGCGGCCTCGAGCAGATCATCCAGATCAAGCTGACGCCGGAGGAAGACGCGGCGCTCAAGAAATCAGCGGCGTCGGTGAAAGAGCTGGTCGACGTAATCGGAATGTAGATCCGCCTACACCTGTCCTTCTGTCCTTAGATGTGCGGTGAGCCGCTTGAGGGAGCGGCTCACCGCTACGCGCGCCGCATCGACCGAGGCCATGCCGAAGCGATGCGCGATCTCCTGGATGCTCCATTGCACTTCGACCCGCGCGACCACCATTTCGCGGTCGCGGGTCCGCAGCTTGCCGAGCGCCGCGCGATAGCGCTCGTACGCCTCGTCGCGGATCACCGCTTCGAGCGGCGAGGTGTCGTCCGAGGTGGGTTCGGTCGTCAGTTCCACGGCCTCGGGGCGCCGCCCGACGCGGCGAATCTCGTCGCGAATGCGGTTGATGACCGACATCCGCAGGTAGGCATGCATGGCGCCGACATGGCGCGGCTCGAACTTGTCGAGGCGGGCGAGCACGTGCATCGCCGCGTCCTGGACCAGGTCGCCCGTGTCGAGCGTGCCGCGGGCGTGCGCCGGAAGACGTCCGTGAGCCCATCGCTTGAGCCGGGGCAGGCAGCGCTCGAGCAGGGCTTCGAGCGCCAGCCGGTCGCCGGTGCGGGCCGAGAGTACGAGCTCGATCGTCGGCTCGTCGCTGAGCAGCGCCACTCCAGGCCGTTCAGGTAAGTGTTCGTCTCGCATCCGCAACTGGATGCCGCTCATCATAGCCAAGCCGGGCATAGGCAATTCGGTCCTCGCGACTTATAACGTCCCCCCGCGGCCGATCGAACATCCGCTTGCGCGCTTTGCGCTTCGGCGGACAGGTCCAAGTCGCGCGTTGCGCCTTCGGCGGACAGGTCCCGGCCGCGCATTGCGCCATAATTTCCACGGGCAGGCATGGTCGGCACCACGATCTCGCACTACCGCATCGTCGGTAAGCTCGGCATTGGAGGGATGGGGGTCGTTTACGACGCCGAGGACACCCGGTTGCCTCGCCCCGTCGCGCTCAAGTTCCTGCCCCAGGAGCTCGCGGGCGACCCCGATGCCGCGCGCCGCCTCCAGCGCGAAGCGGAAACGATTGCGCTCCTCAACCACCCGAACATCTGCACGATTTACGAGATCGACGAACACGACGGCGGCCGGTTCATCGCGATGGAGCGGCTCGACGGGATCAACCTGAAGCTGCACATGACACGGACGACGCTTGCCGACGGCGACATCGTGAAGATCAGCCGGCAGATCGCCGCGGCGCTCGAGGCGGCGCACGAAAAGGGGATCGTCCACCGCGACATCAAGCCTGGAAACATCATGGTCGCCCCCGGCGGGACGGTGAAGGTGCTCGACTTCGGGCTCGCGCGCCGGTTCAGGATGCCCGAGACCGGGGAGATGACGATGTACGGGTCGACCATTCCCGGCCGTCCGCTCGGAACCGCGAACTACATGGCGCCCGAGCGCATCCTGCAGGGACCGCTGGACCCGCGCAGCGATCTCTTTTCCCTCGGCGTGGTCATGTACGAGATGGCGACCGGGCGGCTGCCGTTTGCCGGCGCGTCGCCGGGAGAGACGGTGACCAACATCCTCGAGAAACAGCCGACGCCGGTCACGAAGCTGTCGCCCGAACGATCGGCCTTCCTCGAACGCGTCATCATGCGCCTGATGGTCAAGGACCCCGACGGCCGCTACCAGACCGGCGACGAGCTGCTGGCGGCGCTGAGTGCGCCGGCCTCCAGGCGGCTGCTCGACAAGCTCCTTCGCCCGTAAGGTTTCGTCCTACGCAGCGTTGTTTCCGGGTGAGGAGGAAGGAAATGACGAATTCGAAATCCGTTCGAACCGGATTGGCCGCAGCGGCGCTGGCGATGCTGCTGGCGGCGTCCGGACACGCTCTGGGGTACGGCCACGAGAACAAGTTGACCTTCAACGGCCCGGTGGCGCTGCCCGGCGTCGTGCTGCCCGCGGGGTTGTACTCGTTCAACGTCGCGAGCGACACGGCGCTCGACATCGTCGTGGTCAGCGAAGCGCGGTCAGGAAAGAGGCTCTATATGGGCTTCACGAACACGGTCACCCGTCCGCGCGCCATGTCGAAGAACGCGCCCATCGCGTTCGGTGAGGCGACCGCCAACCAGCCCCGCCCCATCGCCGCGTGGTACGAGCTCGGCGCCACCGTCGGTCACCAGTTCCTCTACCGCTAGATCCCAAACCCCCAAACCCAAGTCCCAAGCCTTCAGGCTTGGGATTTGGAGCTTGGATCTTCGAACTTGGAGCTTGGATCTTTTCCTACGCTCCCCCCTTCAGCTGCTGCAGCTGATTCTTGAACCCCTGGTTCATCGGATCGAGCGCGACGGCCTTCTCGAGCGCCTGGATCGCCTTCTCCTTGTCGTTCTTCCGCTGGAACGCCTGCGACATCACCTGGTAGCTGCGCGCGGAGTTGGCGTGGTACGAGAGGTTGGTCTGCGCGAACGCAATCGCGTCGTCCGGCTTGTTGGCCGCCAGTGACTGGGTCGCGGCGTTGAACAGCGTGGCGTCCGAGAAGTCGTAGGCCTGCGCGCCGTAGTACTGCTTCCGCAGATCGTTGTACTGCGCGAGGGCCTTGTTGACGCCTTCCTTGCCGGACGTCTCCATCACGATCGTCACGAGCTGCTTCGGGATCGCGACGCCGCGATGGCAGGTGACGCACTGGACGTTGGTGAGCTCGGCCGCCGGCTTGCCGAGCTCGGCCTGCAGCTTCATGTTGACGTCGCGCGCCATCGCCAGCATCACGCGCGCCTTCTTCTTCGTCTCCTTCTCGTCGGAGGCGAAGTCGTTCTTCGGGTTCGTGGCCGGCGGGCCGTCGAACACGTGACAGTAGCCGCAGTTGACGCCGAGCGCGGCGTTGAAGTTCTGCATCACCGGCAGGATCTGCTGTGCGGTGAAGTCTTTCGGGAAGAACGTGAGATTCTTCGGCGCGGGAAGTTGAGGTCCGCCGCCGCCCTGACCTTGCGGCGCGCCGCCGCCTGCGCGACCACCACCGCCCTCGCGACCACCGCCCTGTGGGCCCTGCGCCGAGATCGCGATCGTGACGAGCAACACGCCGGCGAATGTCAATGACGTGGAGAATCGGTGCATGCACATCTCCTGAGAAAGAGGCGGGAAATGGTAACATGGCGCGGTTTACCGACCCGCAGGAGTTCCAGCCCTTGTGAAGATTCACGAGTATCAGGCCAAGTCCGTCCTCGCACGCTTCGGCGTGCCGGTTCCGCGCGGCGAAGTCACGTTCACGGCTCAGGATGCGGCGGCGATTGCCGAGCGGCTCGGCACGAGCGTCGTCGTCGTGAAGGCGCAGATTCACGCGGGCGGCCGGGGAAAAGGGGGCGGCGTCAAGCTCGCGAAAACGCCGCACGAGGCCGAGCGGCTAGCCAAGCAGATGATCGGCATGACGCTCGTGACGCACCAGACGGGCCCGGAGGGTCGGAAGGTGGGGCGCGTCCTCATCGAAGAAGGACTGCAGATCGACCGCGAGCTGTACCTGAGCATGCTGATCGATCGCGCCGCCGGCCGTCCCGTGATCATCGCCAGCGCGGCGGGCGGCATGGACATCGAGGAAGTGGCCGCCACGCACCCGGAAAAGATTCTCCGCGAGCATGTCGACCCCGCGACCGGCGTCGTGCCGTTCCAGGCGCGTAAGCTGGCGTTCGCGATGGGGCTCGAGGCGGGACCGGCGGGCAGGATGGTGAAGGTGCTCGAGGCCGTCTACAAGGCGTTTGTCGAGACCGACGCGTCGATGATCGAGATCAACCCGCTGATCCTCACCAAGGGGGGCGACCTCCTGGCGCTCGACGCGAAGGTCACGTTCGACGACAACGCGCTCTACCGCCATCCCGACCTGCGCGAGTTCCGCGACCTCTCGGAAGAGGATCCGCTGGAAGTCGAGGCGTCGAAGTTCTCGCTCAACTACATCCGGCTCGACGGCAACATCGGCTGCATGGTCAACGGCGCCGGCCTCGCGATGGCGACGATGGACATCATCAAGCTGGCGGGAGGGGAGCCGGCGAACTTCCTCGATGTCGGCGGCGGCGCCAACGCGGAACAGATCAGGAACGCGTTCCGCATCCTCATGGCGGACAAGAACGTCAAGGCGGTGTTCATCAACATCTTCGGCGGCATCCTGCGGTGCGACGTGCTCGCGGCCGGCGTGATCGCGGCGGTCAAGGAGCTCGGGGTGCCCGTGCCCATCGTCATCCGCATGGAAGGGACCAATGTCGAGGAAGGAAAGCGGATGCTGCGGGAGAGCGGCCTGAATTTCACCACCGCCGATTCGATGAGCGAGGGGGCCAACGCCGTCGTGTCGCTCGCCGGCGCCGCGTCGGTCGGCTCGGGCCGCGACAAGGTCCGGGCCTGATGGCGGTCCTGCTCGACAGGAACACGCGGCTCATCGTCCAGGGGCTCACGGGGCGCGAAGGCACGTTCCACGCCAAGCAGGCCGCTGCGTACGGCACCCATGTCGTCGGCGGGGTCACGCCGGGCAAGGGCGGCTCGACCCACGAGGGGTGGCCGGTCTTCAACAGCGTGCACGACGCGGTCAAGGAGACCGGCGCGAACGCGAGCGTCATCTTCGTGCCGCCGCCGTTTGCGGCCGACGCGGTGATGGAGGCGACCGACGCGGGCATCCCGCTCGCGGTCTGCATCACCGAAGGAATTCCGGTGGTCGACATGCTGCGCGCCTTCACGTTCATGGAAGGCAAGAAGACGCGGCTCGTCGGCCCGAACTGCCCGGGCGTCATCACGGCGGGCCAGGCGAAGGCGGGCATCATTCCCGGTCACATCTGCCGGGAAGGGCGCATCGGCATCGTCTCGAAGAGCGGCACGCTCACCTACGAGGCGATTCACCAGCTGACGCGCGTCGGCATGGGCCAGACGACCTGCATCGGCATCGGCGGCGATCCGCTGATCGGCACCACGTTCATCGACGCGCTGAAGCTGTTTGCCGCGGACAAGGACACCGACGCGGTGATCATGATCGGGGAGATCGGCGGTACCGCGGAACAGGATGCGGCGGACTTCATCAAGAAGGAGTTCCGCAAGCCGGTCGTCGGCTTCATCGCGGGACAGACCGCGCCGCCCGGACGACGGATGGGACACGCGGGCGCGATCATCGCCGGCGGGCAGGGGACGGCGGCGGAGAAGATGGACGCGCTGTCGAAAGCCGGCGTGCACGTGGTGAGGAGCCCGGCGGACATGGGCGCCAAGATGCGCGAAGTGCTCGGTTAGTGGTTGGTGGTTGGTGGTTGGTGGTTAGGACGTAGGGCGGGTTCCGCCGAGCATAGATGGCCGGCGGAGGCGGACCCGCCGGAGAAACATGGAACAGACATTCGCGATCATCAAGCCAGACGCGGTAGAGCGTCGCCTCGCGGGAAAGATCCTCGCCCGCATCGAAGAAGCCGGCTTTACCGTCAAGGCGATGCGGCTGCAGCACCTCACCAAGCGCGAGGCGGAAGGGTTCTACGCGGTGCACCGCGAGCGGCCGTTCTTCGGCGAGCTGACGGACTTCATGTCGTCGGGTCCCTGTGTGCTGCTCGCGCTCGAGGCGCCGAACGCCATCCAGAAGTGGCGCGACACGATGGGGCCGACCGACCCCGCCAAGGCGGCGCCGGGGACGCTGCGCCGCGACTTCGGCCAGTCGATCGGCCGCAACGCGACGCATGGGTCCGACGCGCCGGAGACGGCGGCCTTCGAGCTCGGCTACTTCTTCCGCGGCATGGAGCTTGTCTAGCGGCAGCGGGCAGCTGGCAGCGAGCAATATGGGCCGTGCACTCATGGTCATCGGGCTGGTCGTCGCGGCCGCGGGCCTGCTGATGACGCTTGGCCTTCCGCTTGGCCGGCTGCCGGGCGACTTCGCGTTCAAGCGCGGGAACTTCTCGTTCTACTTTCCGCTCGCGACGTCGATTCTCGCCAGTATCATTCTGACGTTGCTGATGATGCTGTTCGGGCGCCGGTGATCGGGACCACCCGCCCACGAACCACCAGCCACCAACCAGCCGATGCCGTCAATCAAGGCCGACAAGTGGATCCGCAAGATGGCGCTCGAACACCAGATGATCGAGCCGTTCGAGGATCGCCAGGTGCGCCAGGGCGTCGTGTCGTACGGGCTGTCGTCGTACGGCTACGACATCCGCGTCGCCGACGAGTTCAAGGTCTTCACCAACATCAACAGCACGGTGGTCGATCCCAAGAATTTCGACGCCAGCTCGTTCGTCGACTTCAAGACCGACGTCTGCATCATCCCGCCGAACTCGTTCGCGCTGGCGAAGACGGTCGAGTACTTCCGCATCCCGCGCGACGTGCTGACGGTGTGCGTCGGCAAGTCCACCTACGCGCGCTGCGGGCTGATCGTCAACGTCACGCCGTTCGAGCCCGAGTGGGAAGGCTTCGTGACGCTCGAGATCTCGAACACGACGCCGCTGCCGGCGCGCGTCTACGCGAACGAGGGCATTGCCCAGGTGCTGTTCTTCCAGAGCGACGAGATGTGCGAAGTGTCGTACGCGGACAAGAAGGGTAAGTACCAGAAGCAGCAGGGCCTGACGCTGCCGCGCCTGTGACGCAGCGCACCGAGCCGGCGCGCGGGATGCGCGTCTTCCTGCCGGAGGACGTGCGGCGGCGCGAGCACGTCATCGGCATCATCAAGCGCGTCTACGAGCGCTACGGGTTCGAGCCGCTCGAAACGCCGGCGGTCGAGAACATCGAGACGCTCCTCGGGAAGTACGGCGAGGAGGGCAACCAGCTCATCTTCAAGATCCTCAAGCGCGGCGAGCACGAGGCCACCGGCCAGGCCGATCTCGCGCTCCGCTACGACCTCACCGTCCCGCTCGCGCGCGTCGTCGCGCAGCATCAAAGCAAGCTGCCGCGGCTGTTCAAGCGCTATCAGATTCAGCCAGTGTGGAGAGCCGACCGTCCGGCGCGCGGTCGTTTCCGCGAGTTCTACCAGTGCGACGTCGATTCGCTCGGCTCGACGTCGCCGGCCGTCGAGGCGGTGCTGTGCGCCGCCATGTCGGACGCGTTGACGGAGCTCGGGTTCAACGACTTCGTGATCCGCATCAACCATCGTGAGCTGCTCACCTCCATCCTGACGAACGCGGGAGTGGGCGCGCATCAGCATGGCGACGCGCTGGTCGCGCTCGACAAGCTGGACAAGATCGGCCCCGAGGGTGTCGATACGGAGCTCGCCAATCGCGGCATCGAGGAACAGGCGCGGAACGCGCTGCTGCAGGTATTTCTGCCGCCCACGTCGAGTGACCGCGTGGCCGCGTTCGTGGGCGGCAACGCCGCGGGCGAACGCGCGCTGGCGAACGTGCAGGCCGTCATGGACCTTGCCGCCCACACGAGCGCGGCGGGCAAGCTGAAGTTCGATCCCAGTCTCGCCCGCGGACTGTCGTATTACACCGGCGCGATCATGGAGATAAACGTCGCGGACCTTGCAGGCAGCCTGGGCGGCGGGGGCCGCTACGACAATCTCGTGGGGATGTTCCTGGGCCAGAACATCCCGGCGTGCGGTTTTTCGCTCGGGCTGGAGCGGATCCTGGTCGTGATGACCGAGCGGAACATGTTTCCGCCGACGCTCGCGACGGCGCCGGCGGATGTGATGATTGCCACCTTTGACGCCGCCGGCGCGGGGGCGGCCGTGCGGCTGGCGGCCAGGTGGCGCGCCGCCGGGCTGCGCGTGCTCGTGTATCCGGACGCCGAGAAGATCGGCAAGCAGATCAAGTACGCTGATTCACGAGGGATCCCGTTCGTCGCCCTGCTGGGCGAGAACGAGATCCGGGACGACACCGTCACCGTCAAGCATCTCGCCGCGCAGTCCCAGGACACCTACACGCAGTCGGACGCGGGCGCGAAGATCGTCGAGGCATTGAAGCAACGTGGCTGAGCAACTCGGTGAACTGACTCGCACTCACACCTGCGGCGCGCTCCGCCCGGCGGACGTCGGCGCCAGCGTGGTGCTGCTTGGCTGGGTCCACCGGGTGCGCGACCTCGGCGGACTGCTCTTCGTCGACGTGCGCGACCGCGAAGGCGTCACGCAGGTGGTCTTCGACAACGACGACGCGCCGCAGATGGCGAAGGCGAAGCGCCTGCGCTCCGAGTACGTCGTCGGCGTCTCGGGAAATGTCCGCCGCCGTTCCGCGGAAACGATCAATCCGAAGCTCGGGACCGGCGAGGTCGAGGTCTTCGTCAAGCAGCTCACCATCCTGAACGAGGCGAAGACACCGCCGTTCCCGATCGCGGACGAAACGCCCGTGTCGGAAGACGTGCGGCTGAAGTACCGCTACCTCGACCTGCGGCGGCCGCGCCTGGCGAGCAACATGATCCTGCGGCACCGGGTCGCCGCGGCGGTCCGCAAGTATTTCGACGCGAACGGATTCCTCGAGGTCGAAACGCCGATCCTGACCAAGTCGACGCCCGAGGGGGCGCGCGACTATCTCGTGCCGAGCCGCGTGCACCAGGGCGAGTTCTTCGCGCTGCCGCAGTCGCCGCAGCTGTTCAAGCAGATCCTGATGATCGCCGGCATCGATCGCTACGTGCAGATCTGCAAGTGCTTCCGCGACGAGGACCTTCGCGCCGACCGCCAGCCCGAGTTCACGCAGGTGGACGTCGAGATGTCGTTCGCGCGCCCCGAAACGGTCTTCGGCGTCATCGAGCCCCTCATGCGCGACATCTTCAAGGTGATCGGCCGCGACATCACGATCCCGTTTCCGCGCATGTCGTACGCCGACGCGATGGCGAAGTTCGGCTCCGACAAGCCCGACCTGCGCCCGGGGCTCGAGATCCAGGACCTGCGGGAGTCGTTCCGCGAGTCGAAGTTCCGCGTGTTCAAGGAGATTGTCGCCAGGGGCGGCACCGTGCGCGGCTTCGTCATCCCGAAGGCCAGCCACTACTCGCGCAGCGAGGTGGACGGCATCGTCGACATGGCGAAGCAGCAGCTCGGGGCAACCGGCCTCGTGTGGGCGCGCCGCATGGACGACGGGGCGATCACGAGCTCGGTCATGAAAGCGATGGGTGAGGACGAGGTCACCACGCTCCTCGATGCGACCGCGACCGGCAAGGGGAGCCTCCTCTTCATCGCGGCGGGCGAGCCGGACCCGACGTCGAAGCTGCTGGGCCAGCTGCGGCTGATTCTCGCGAAGAAGGACGGGCTGTTGAAGCCGGACGAGTTCCGGTTCACCTGGGTCGTGGACTTTCCATTGCTGGAATGGGATCCGGAGGAGAAGCGCTACAACTCGATGCACCACCCGTTCACCTCCCCGCTCGACGAGGACATGGCGAAGCTCGACAGCGACCCGGGGAACATCCGCGCGAAGGCATACGATCTCGTGTTGAACGGCAGCGAGATTGGCGGCGGCAGCATCCGCATCCACGACTCGGCGATGCAGAGCCGCATCTTCTCGCTGCTGAACATCAGCGACGAGGAGGCGAAGCTGCGGTTCGGATTCTTCCTGGAGGCGCTCGAGTACGGCACGCCGCCGCACGGCGGCCTCGCGCTCGGCCTCGATCGCATCACCGCGATCCTGGCGAACGAGAGCTCGATTCGCGAGGTGATCGCCTTCCCGAAGACCGCCGCGGCGGTGGACCTCATGTCGTCCGCGCCGTCGCCGGTGGACGCCAGGCAGCTGCGGGAGCTGCACATCCAGATTAAATGAAGAAGATTGCTCTATCCGAAGAAGGCATCGGCACCGTCTACGGCGCGCGCGACGCGAACCTGAAACACATCGAATCGCTGCTCAACGTCGAGATTCGCACGCAGGGCGGCGAGATCACCATCGAGGGCGACCCGAAAGACGAGCTGCGGGCGCAGCTGATCTTCAAGCAGCTGAAGGAGCTGATCGACGAGGGCTATCCGCTGGCCAACGGCGACGTGAAGACGGCAGCGCAGCTGCTGGTCGAGAACGCCGACCTCGATCTCCGCGACTACTTCCTCAAGGGCGGCCAGCGACAGGTCACGCGAAGGCGTGTCACGCCGAAGAGCGTCAACCAGCGGCGGTATCTCGACTCCATCGACCAGTTCGACATCGTCTTCGGCGTCGGCCCGGCGGGGACCGGCAAGACGTACCTGGCGATGGCGCAGGCGGTCACCTACCTGCTGGAGAAGAAGGTCAGCCGCATCATCCTCGCGCGGCCCGCCGTCGAAGCCGGCGAGAAGCTCGGGTTCCTGCCCGGCGACATCGCGGAGAAGGTCAACCCGTACCTGCGGCCGCTCTACGACGCGCTCTACGACATGATGGACACCGAGAAGGCGACGCGGCTGATCGAGCGCGGTACGATCGAGGTGGCGCCGATTGCGTTCATGCGCGGGCGGACGCTGAACGACGCGTTCGTGATCCTCGACGAGGCGCAGAACACGACCAGCGAGCAGATGAAGATGTTCCTGACACGCCTCGGCTTCGGCTCCAAGGCGGTCGTCACCGGCGACATCACGCAGATCGACCTGCCGAGCGGGCGCGTCTCGGGCCTCATCCAGGCGCTCGACGTCGTCCGTCACATCGAGGGGATCGGCTTCGTGTACTTCGACGAGAGGGACGTCGTCCGGCACAAGCTGGTCCAGCAGATCGTGAAGGCCTATGATGCCTTCACCAAGAACTCGTAGACCTGTGGCGCGCCAGGCGAGCCTCAACGGCTCCCCCTCGAGGCGCTTGATCGTCGAGGTTGCGGGCAGGGCTCCCGGGCTCGCCACGTGGCTCGAGTCCGTGGCGCCTTTCCGCGCCCGCGGCGAGATGACGGTCGCGATCGTCCCCGACGCGCGCGTGCGCGCACTCAACCGGCAGTACCGGCAGAAAGACAGGGCAACGGACGTCCTGTCGTTTCCATCCGATGAACGAGGGTTCCTGGGCGATGTCGTGATTGCGTCGGGGGTTGCCGTGCGCCAGGCGCGCGCGGCGGGCCACTCGCTCCGCACCGAGCTGCGCGTGCTCGCGCTGCACGGCCTGTTGCACCTGCTCGGCTATGATCACGAGCGCGATGACGGCCGGATGGCCCGGCTCGAGCGGCGGCTCCGCAAGCGCGGCGGCCTCCGCGAGGGCCTGATCGAGAGGGCATGACCCCACTCGCCCTGTTCCTGCTGGGGTGTGCGACCGTATTCCTCGGCACGCTGCAGGCCGCCTTCAGTGCGCTGATGCGCCTGTCGCTGCGCCTGATGGCCGAGCGCGGCGGCCGCAGCGATCGCCTGGGCCGCTACCTTGACGACCCGCTGCAGCTGTTCATTCCCGTCCGGCTGCTGATCGGCGGATGTCTCGTGGCGGCGGGCGTGCTGATCGCGCGTGTCAGCGACATTCGCGACGCCAAGTCGGTCGCCATCTTCGTCACCTCGCTCGCGCTGTTCGTGGTCGTCTGCGAGCACCTGATACCCGCCATCATCTCGCGGCACGACCCCGAGGACGTGCTCGACGTGCTGCTTCCGGCCTTCACGCCGCTCGCCCGGCTGATGCGTCCCGTGACCGTCGCGCTGATGGACATTATCGACGTCCGGCGCGACCGCGAGACCGACGCCGACGCGGCGGCGCCGGAGGCCGCGACGTCCACGCCCGACGCCGCGGAGCAGCAGGAGGAAGGCGTCATCTCGCAGGAAGAGGGACGCGAGCTGCTGCAGTCCGTCGTCGACTTCACCGAGACCGTCGTCCGCGAAGTCATGACGCCGCGTCCCGACATCGTCGCCGCCCGCGTCGACGCGACGCTGCAGGATCTGCGGACGCTGTTCCGCGAGCAGCAGTACTCGCGGATGCCCGTCTACCGCGAGAACCTGGACAACATCGTCGGCATCGTCTTCGTCAAGGATCTGGTGGCGCTGCCGCCGACGGCGGAGCCGCCGGTGACGACGCTGATGCGGGCGGCCTACTTCGTGCCCGAGAGCAAGCGGGTGTCGGAGCTGCTGAAGGAAATGCAGCGGCGCCAGGCGCAGATGGCCATCGTCGTGGACGAGTACGGCGGCACGGCGGGCCTCGTGACGGTCGAGGACCTGCTCGAGGAGATCGTCGGCGAGATCCGCGACGAGTACGACGTGGAGAGCGAGACCGTCGTGGACGAAGGCGACGGGACGTTTGTCTTCAGCGGCAAGGTGAACGTGGACGAGGTCAGGGACCGGTTGGGCATCGAGGTCGAGCGCGAAGGGTTCGAAACGGTCGGTGGGTACCTGCTCTCGCACCTCGGACGCATGCCGTACGTCGGGGAGCGCTTCGAGGTGGACGGGCTCGACGTAGAGGTCCTCGAGGTGGAGCGCCGCAGGATTGCGAAGGTCCGCCTGCGGCGGGCGCAGCCGGCCTCGGTCGAGGACCAGGCGTGAAAGCGGGGTTCGTCTCCTTCCTCGGCCGGCCGAATGCCGGCAAGTCCACGCTCCTCAATCGCATTGTCGGCCACAAGCTCGCCATCGTCTCGGACAAGCCGCAGACGACCCGCACGCGCATCGTCGGCGTGAAGAATTACGAGCAGGGACAGGTCGTCTTCGTCGACACGCCGGGCGTCCACAAGCCGACGCACCGGATGAACGTGCGGATGGTGGACGTCGCGCTCGAGGCGATGCGCGAGGTGGACGTGCTCTGCCTGGTCGTCGATACCTCGGTGAAACCCGGCCCCGGCGACCGATTCCTGCTCACGCTGCTGAAGGACGTCACGACGCCGGCCATGCTGGCGCTCAACAAGGTCGATCTGGTCGCGAAGCCGAAGCTGCTCCCGGTCATCGACCACTACCGGCGCGAGCATCCGTTCGTCGAGATCGTTCCCATCTCCGCGGCCGACGGCACCAACGTCGACGTGCTCGAGAAGCTGTTCCTCCAGTACCTGCCGGAAGGGGAGCCGCTCTATCCCGCCGATTATGTGACCGACCAGCCGGAGCGCTTCTTCATCGGTGAAATCGTGCGCGAGCAGGTGCTCCAGTTGACGCACGACGAGCTGCCGTTCTCGACGGCCGTCATCGTCGATCGGATCGAGCCGGCAAGCGACCGGCTCACCAACATCTACTGCACGATTCTCGTGGACCGCGAGTCGCAGAAGCCGATCGTCATCGGTCGCGCGGGCGCGATGATCAAGCAGATCGGGACGGCGGCACGCGCCGAGCTCGAGCGCTACCTCGAGATTCGCGTGTTCCTGGATTTACACGTGAAGGTCAAGTCCGAGTGGCGTGACGACGAGCGCGTCCTGGATGAATTGGGTGTTGATCGGGTGAGGCGGACCTAAAGGTCCGCCTCTACGTCCAGGAAAATCGGATCCCGGATCCCGGCCCCCGGATCCCGACCTGCGTCAGTGATGATCCAGCGTCACGAGGTGTTCGGCATCCTTCTCGACGCACGGAGGCCCTTCCTCGATCGGCCGATTGCCGAGCCGCAGCGTGCGGGCGTTCATCACCCACGGCCGCGTGAAGACGTTCGGATCCTCGACCGTCACCTCGTAATTGACCGTGTCACCGGTGCGCGTGAAGCGTTCGATGACGTGCATCGCTTCGGTGTGAAAGTAGCCGTCGGGCCCGAGCCACGTGTCGTCGTTGAGGTTGTTGACGTCGACGACCAGCGTGTCGCCGTCCCACTTCGCGACCGAATCGCCCATGTACGACGTGTCGATGTCGGTCCGGTGCGGGGTGCCAATCGGGATCAAGCGGAACAGGTTGGTCGCGTAGAGGAAGACCACCTTGTCCGGGAGCTGGACGATCTGCGCCGGCGGCCCCATGCGCGGCACGCCGGCCGGCTTGCAGTAGAAAGCCGGGTCCTCCTGGCTCTGCCGGTTCTCGAGGTCCTTCAGCTTCGCGGCGAGCTCCGGCTTGTACGGCGGCTTGTTCGCCGCCTTCGCGCGTTCTGCGACCGATATGCGATCGAGCTCGGCGAACACGTTGTCCTTGTTCTGGTCAACGCCTTCGAGCGGCAGGACGATCTTGATGGATGTCTGATCTCTCCGGATGCCCGGGTTGCCGGCAACCCAGACGCCCGACAGATCCGGGTGGCCATCGGCCGTGCGCGGCGTCGGCTTGGGTGGACCCTGCGGCGGCGTCTGCTGTGCGTACAGCGACGCGCCGAGCGTGGCGATCAGAAGCGCGGTGAGTATCTTCATCGCTGCACCCTCAGGGATTCAGATCGTCGGGGTCGCCGAGCCACACCTCGATCGTGTGGCCGTCGTCGAAGGTGACCTGGCGAAGGAATCCGAGATTCTTCGACCCGTCGCGCGCCGCGTAACCTTTCAGCGATACGACCTTGCCGATGCCGAACGTCTGCTTGCTCATCCCTTCGGCACGCATGCGTCCCGGCCCGAGTGTCTCGAACTCCCACTTCGTCACGACACCCTTGTCGTCCTTCACGTCGAGGTGTACGTAAACGTGCGGGTTGACCCATTCGACCTTCGTCACCGTGCCCTTCATGGTCAACGGCTTGTTGATGTCGAACTGAGCCTGAAACGAGTGATGCGCGAGCGCCGATCCGCTGATCAGGACCGCGGTCGCGAGCGCGAGAGCGATGCAGTATCTCTGTCCCATGCGGCAGATCATGCACTTTTCAGGGCGGTTTTGCACGTGTCGCGTGCTACATTGAGTCGTTTGGGTTCCGACGAATATCCACCATGGCGGCGCAGCGGAGAATCGATCTCGTCCTCGACTCGGTCAAGCGGCTGCTGCGCATTGGTGCGTCCGCTAACCTGCTGAACCTGCTGCAGAAGCAGCATCCCGCCGACCTCGCGCAGATCTTCAGCGAGCTCCCCGACAAGGAACGCGAAGCGGCGTTCAGCCTCCTCGCCGAGCGCAACGGCCGCCTGGCGATGGAAGCCATCTCGGAGCTCGGCCCCGAGGCCGGTGCCGCGCTGCTGGCGACCCGCTCGGCCGAGGAAATCGCCAAGCTTGCACAGGAAATCCCGTCCGACGACGCCGCCGCGCTGATCGACTACCTGCCGGAGGAATTGTCGGCCGCCGTCCTCGACCTGATGCGGCCGAAGGAATCGGGCGTCGTCGAGAACCTGCTCGAGTACGACGAGCAGACGGCGGGCCGCATCATGAACCCGCATGTCTTCGCGCTGAGCGAGGACCTGACCGTCGGCGAGGCGATCACCGAGCTGCAGACCAATCGCGACGTCGAGATGGTGTTCTACCTCTACGTCGTGGACGACCGCCGTCACCTGGTTGGCGTCGTCTCTCTGCGCCGGCTCCTGCTGGTCGCCCCCGAGACGCCGCTCAAGCGGATCATGACGGCGGACTTGATCAGCGCGAAGGTGGACACCGACCAGGAAGAAGTCGCGCGGCAGGTCGCCTCGTACAACCTCCTTGCGGTGCCGGTCGTCGACGAAGAGAACAAGCTCGTCGGCGTGATCACGGTGGACGACGTGATCGACGTCATCAAGGACGAGGCGACCGAAGACATCATGCGCCTGGCCGGCGTGGCGGGCGACGAGCGCGTCTTCACGCCGGCGCCCGAATCGCTGCGCAAGCGGCTGCCGTGGCTCGGCGTGAACCTGGCGACCGCGTTCCTGGCCGCCGCCGTCGTCGGCCTGTTCCAGGGCACCATCGCGCAGATCACGGTGCTGGCGGTGTTCATGCCGATCGTCGCGGGGATGGGCGGCAACGCCGCCACGCAGACGCTCACCGTCATCGTGCGCGGCATCGCGCTCGGCGAGCTGACCTGGGCCAATTCCCGCAAGGCGCTGCTCAAGGAAGGGCTGGTCGGGCTTGGCAACGGCGTGACGCTCGGCCTGGTCGCGGCGGTCGTCGCCTATTTCACCAAGGGCGACGCGGTGCTCGGGCTGCTGCTGTGCGCGGCGATGATCATCAACATGTTCGTCGCGGCGACAGCGGGGACGCTGATCCCGCTGGGGCTCCGCGCCATGAACGTGGACCCCGCGCTGGCCTCGTCCGTGTTCATCACCACCATGACTGATGTGTTCGGCTTCGCGTCGTTCCTGGGGCTCGCGACGGTATTCCTGCGGTACCTGGTGAGGGACGGACCTTAGTACAATAAGTTGCCTCGTGCCGCTCTATACCGCCGACGCGCTGATTCTCCGGACGTATAAGCTTGGCGAAGCCGATCGGATCGTCGTCTTCCTGACACGCGACCGCGGCAAGAAGCGCGGCGTGGCGAAAGGGGCGCGGCGGCCGCGGTCGCGGTTCGCGGCGGCGCTCGAGCCGATGACCGAAGCCAGGGTCGCCTACTTCGAGAAGGAGCGACGGGAACTGGTCGGGCTCAACTACGCGGAGACGATCCGTTCCCCGCTCGCGTTCGCGATGAGCGCCGGCGGGCCGGCGAAAGCGGCCCTCGTGGAGGAGGGAATCGGGGCGCTCGGGTATCTCGGGTACTTTGCCGAGCTGCTCGACGAGTGGGCGCAGGAGGCCGATGCCGACGACCGGCTCTACCGGCTGGGCGCGTCGATGCTCGACGCGCTGAGCGCGGGCGCGCCGGTCGAGCCGCTGGCGCGCTACTTCGAGTACTGGCTGCTGCGCCTGCAGGGGGTGTATCCCGAGGCGCGCGGCACGCTGTCGGGCGAGGCGATGGCGTTTCTCGCCGCGTCGCGCAGTGTGACGCCGCAGCAGGTCGGCGGCGTGCCCGCGCCGCGCAAGGTGTTGCGGGAGCTCGAACAGGTGCATCGCGGGCTGATTACGATGCACCTGGAAAAGACCTTGAAATCGGAGCGCGTGCTTCGTGATTTACGTCGCCATAATTAGCTGACCGCTTCCGAGTGACGCTTCAGGATCTCATCCTCAAACTCTCCGCCTTCTGGGCCTCCCACGGGTGCCTGCTGCAGCAGCCGCTCGACCTCGAGGTCGGCGCCGGGACCTCGCACCCGGAAACGCTGCTGCGCGTGCTCGGCCCGCGGCCGTGGAGCGTGGCGTACGTGCAGCCGTCGCGGCGGCCCGACGACGGGCGGTTCGGACAGAATCCCAACCGCGTGTTCAAGCACCACCAGTACCAGGTGATCCTCAAGCCGTCCCCCGACGAGGTGCAGCAGCTCTATCTCGAGAGCCTGGAAACGTGCGGCATCAACCCGCGCCAGCACGACATCCGCTTCGAGGAGGACAACTGGGAGTCGCCGACGCTCGGCGCGTGGGGCATCGGCTGGCAGGTGCTGCTCGACGGGCTCGAGATCACGCAGTTCACCTACTTCCAGCAGGTCGGCGGCATCGACCTCGCGCCCATCGCCTGCGAAATCACGTACGGCCTCGAGCGCATCGCGATGTTCCTGCAGCGCGTCGACAACATCTTCGATCTCGAGTGGGGCGGCGGCGTGCGCTACGGCGAGGTGCGCCTGCAGGAGGAGATCGAGGAGTCGAAGTACGCGTTCGGGCAGGTGGACATGCCGCCCGCCGAATTCGCGGCGGCGCATCGCGACCTCTTCGATCGCAACTACGCGCTCGGCGAGAGGCTGCTCGCGTCGGGGCTGATCTGGCCGGCGCTCGAGTTCTGCCTCAAGTGCTCGCACCTGTTCAACATCCTCGACTCGAGCGGCAGCGTCGGCGTCACCGAGCGTACGGCCTACATCCTCAAGGTGCGCCAGCTGGCCGTGAAGATCGCACGCGCCTACGTGGACCTCATCACGCCGGCGGCGGTGAGCGAGGCCTAGCGTGGATCGCGAGCTGCTCATCGAGATTGGCTGCGAGGAGCTCCCGGCGGGCTGGCTGCCCGGCCTCACGCGGCAGGTGGCGGTCCACCTCGATGCGCGCCTGAAGGAGGCGCGCCTCGACACCGACGCGCCCGCCGAAAGCTACAGCACGCCGCGGCGCCTGACGGCACGCGTGGCCAAGCTCGCGGAACGGCAGACCGATCACGAGGAGCTCGTCACCGGACCGCCGGTGTCGGCCGCCTACAAGCCGGACGGCGAGCCGACGCCCGCCGCCGCCGGCTTTGCCCGCAAATACGGCGTGGAGATCGGCGCGCTCGAGCGCAGCGAGACCGCGAAGGGCGTCTACCTCGCGTATCGCGTTCGCCAGCGCGGCAAGGCGACCGTCGACGTGCTCTCCGACGTGATGGGGGGGCTGCTCCGCGATCTCACGTTTCCGAAGCAGATGCGCTGGGACGCCTACCTCGAGGACGGCAAGGGCGAGCTCGTGTTCGCGCGGCCGATCCGCTGGCTGATCCTTCTCTATGGCGGCCGCGTCGTCCCGTTCGTGATCCGCCGGGCCGACAACGCGCAGGGGCCGCTCGTGCAGGACATCCGCTCGGGACCGAATACCTACGGCCACCGCTTCCTGACGACGAGCGGGCGCGCGGGGCGCGCCATCAAGGTCAAGACCTTCGACGACTATCAAGCGCGCCTGCTCGAGAACTTCGTCATCCTCGATCGCGGCGAACGCGAATCGAAGATCCGCCGCGAGCTCGAGACGCACGCCCGCCGTCTCGGCGGCCGGGTGAGCGCGTCGACGGCGCTCAAGGCCAGCGGGTTCGTGGCGGACCATTCGGCGCTGCTGCAGGAGGTGCCGGATCTCGTCGAATATCCGTCGGTGATCGCCGGCCATTTCCCCGTCGAGTTCCTGCACCTGCCGGAAGAAGTGCTGACGACGACGATGATTCATCATCAGCATTACTTCCCGGTGATCGACGAGGACGGCAAGCTGAAGCCGGCGTTTCTCGCGGTCACCAACATGCAGGCGGAGAAGCCGGAGATCATCGCGCGCAATTCCGAGCGCGTGCTCACGGCGCGGCTCCGCGACGCCCGCTTCTTCTGGGACGAGGATCGGAAGGCGACGCTCGAGTCGCGCATCGAGCGGCTGTCCACGATCCTGTTTCACAAGAAGCTCGGCAGCTATCGCGAGAAGGCGGATCGGGTCGCCGCGCTCGCCGAGTGGATCGCGCGCGACGCGTTTCAGAAGCCGGAGGCGGCGGCGCCGGCGGGACGCGCCGGCCGCCTGGCCAAGGCCGACCTCGCCACCGACATGGTGCGCGAGTTCACCGAGCTGCAGGGGACGATGGGCGGCATCTACGCCCGCGAGGAGGGGCAGCCGGAAGCGGTCTGGAAGGCGATTTACTACCACTATCTCCCCGTGGGCGTGGAGGCGGATGCCCCGCCGTCGCGCCAGCAGCTTGGCGGTGCAGCAGTGACCTGGGCGGCGGTGTCGCTCGCCGACAAGCTCGACTCGGTCGCGGGCATGTTCGCCGCCGGCGAGCGCCCGACCGGATCGCGCGATCCGCTCGGCTTGCGACGCCAGGCGCAGGGCGCCGTGAAGATTCTTGCGGATCTCGTGGAGCTGACGGGCGTGACGTCGCGCATCGAGCTGTGGGACCTCGTGACGCGGGCGCTGTCGTCGTGGCCGCCGTCCGAGGACGCGCAGCAGGCGCTGCGCACGTTCATGCGCGAGCGCGTCATCTACCTGTTCGAGCAACGCGGCTTCGACGTGCGGAACGTCCGCGCCGTCGTGCCGCAATCGCTCGAGCGGTTCGACATGGTGGAAGCGAGGAAGAAGCTCGAGGCGCTGGCACAGATGAGCGGCTCCGAGGCCCTCCGCGGCGTGGCGACGCTCTTCAAGCGCGTCAAGAACATCACCAAAGGGGTGTCCGGCGGGCTCGCGGCCGGTCCCGACGACCTGCTGAAGGAGCGCGCGGAAGTGGCGCTCCTCCAGTCATTGAAGGAGGTCGAGCCGCGGATTCGTGACTCGGCCGACAAGGCCGACTACAAGCAGGCGTTTCACCACATCGAGCTCCTCAGGGCGCCGGTGGCGTCGTTTTTCGACGACGTGCTGGTGATGGCCGAGGATGAGAAGCTGCGTGCCGCGCGCCTGGCGCTGGTGGCGCGGCTGCGCGACCTCATTCTTGATATCGCGGATATTTCGGAGATTGTCACGGAGTCGTAATCGATGGCAAAGAAGCTGGCCCGGACGGCGAACAGAGCGGGGAAGGCGACCGCGAAGGCGGGCAAGGCGGGTGGCGCGCGTGCGGCAGGCAAGGGCGGGAAATACGTGTACCTGTTCGGCGCGAAGACCGACGGCAACGGCGGCATGAAGCCGCTGCTTGGCGGCAAGGGCGCCAACCTGGCCGAGATGTGCCGCATCGGCCTCCCGGTGCCTCCCGGTTTCACGATCACCACCGAGGTGTGCACGTATTACTACGAGCACAAGAAAAGCTATCCGCCGCCGCTCCGCGCGCAGATGGAAACGGGCCTCGCCGCCATCGAGCGGCAGACGAAGAAGAAGTTCGGCGACCTGAAGGACCCGCTGCTGGTCTCGGTGCGCTCGGGCGCTCGCGATTCGATGCCGGGGATGATGGACACGATCCTCAACCTCGGCCTCAACGATCAGACCGTCGAAGCGCTCGCCAGGAAGACCGGCAACGCGCGCTTTGCGTGGGACTGCTACCGCCGCTTCGTGCAGATGTACGGCGACGTCGTGCTCGGCGTGCAGAAGCGGCAAAACGAGGATCACGAGCCGTTCGAGACCGTGATCGAGAGCCTCAAGCACGAGCGGTATCACCAGGACATCGAGGACACCAAGCTCACCGTCGAGGACCTCAAGGAGCTGGTGACGCGCTTCAAGGGGCTCATCAAGGAGCGCGCGGGCCTCGCCTTTCCGTCCTCGCCGCGCGATCAGCTGATGGGTGCCGTCGGCGCGGTCTTCGGCTCCTGGATGAACGACCGGGCGATCGTCTACCGGAGGAAATACAACATCCCGACCGAGTGGGGCACCGCGGTCAACGTGCAGGCGATGGTCTACGGGAACACCGGCGACAACTCGGGATCCGGCGTCGCGTTCACGCGCAACCCCGCCAACGGCGAGAAGGAGTTCTACGGCGAGTTCCTGATCAACGCGCAGGGTGAGGACGTGGTCGCGGGCGTGCGCACGCCGGAGCCCGTCGCGCAGCTGAAGAAGGAGATGCCGAAGGCCTACCAGGAGCTCGAACGCATCCGGCAGACGCTGGAGAAGCACTTCCGCGACGTCCAGGACTTCGAGTTCACCATCGAGGACGGCGTCGTCTACATGCTGCAGACGCGGAACGGCAAGCGGACGGCGATGGCGGCGCTGAAGTTCTCGGTGGACATGTACAAGGAAAAGCTGATCGACTGGAAGACGGCGGTGATGCGCAACCCCGCCGATCAGCTCGAGCAGCTGCTGGCGCCGGTCTTCGACGCCGCCGAGGTGCAGAAGGCGAAGGCGATTGCGAGCGGGCTGCCGGCAGGGCCCGGCGCGGCATCGGGACAAATCTACCTGAACGCCGAGCGCGCGGTGACGGCGGCGGAAAAGGGGCAGCCGGTCCTGCTCGTCCGGCTCGAGACGTCGCCGGAAGATCTGCGCGGCATGATCGCGGCGGAGGGCATCCTGACAGCGCGCGGCGGTGTCTCCTCGCACGCGGCGCTCGTCGCGCGGCAGATGGGAAAGGTCTGCGTCTGCGGCGCCTCCGCCGTGGAGGTCGACTACCAGGCGCGCAAGGTGACCGTCGGCGGGCAGACGTTCAAGGAAGGCGACTTCATGTCGATCGACGGCACCGCGGGCAAGGTCTACGCGGGCCGCGTGAAGACCGCGCCGTCCGAGATCGTCGCCGGGCTGATCAACAACGACAAGGCCGCCCGCAAGACGGAGAAGTTCAGGAACTTCGAGCAGCTGATGAAATGGTGCGACGAGGCGACGCGCATGGACGTGCGCACCAACGCCGACACGCCGGAGCAGACCGAGAACGCGATCGCCTTCGGCGCGGCGGGCATCGGTCTCTGCCGCACGGAGCACATGTTCTTCGAGGGCGACCGCATCGACGCGATGCGCGAGATGATCCTCGCGGAGACGCTCGACGAGCGGAAGGCGGCGCTCGACAAGCTGCTGCCGTACCAGCGCGAGGATTTCGCCGGCATCTTCCGCGCGCTCAAGGGGCACCCGGCGACCATCCGCTTCCTCGACCCGCCGCTGCACGAGTTCCTGCCGCAGACCGAGGAGCAGCAGGCCGACCTCGCGAAGAAGCTCGGCGTCCCGGTCGCGCGCATCCAGTCGCGCGTGAAGCAGCTGCACGAGTTCAACCCCATGCTCGGCTTCCGCGGCTGCCGCCTCGGCATCGGCTACCCCGAGATCTCCGCCATGCAGGCGCGCGCGGTCTTCGAAGCCGCCGCGATGGTGCAGAAGGAAGGCCTCAAGGTCCAGCCCGAGATCATGATCCCGCTCGTCGGCTTCAAGAAGGAGCTCGACCTGCAGATCGACGTCGTCCACCAGGCGGCGCGCGAGGTGCAGAAGGAGCAGAAGGTCAAGCTCGATTACATGGTCGGCACCATGATCGAGATCCCGCGCGGGGCGCTCACCGCCGACGAGATCGCGCAGTCGGCGGAGTTCTTCAGCTTCGGCACCAACGACCTGACGCAGACCGCGCTCGGCATGTCGCGCGACGACTCGGGATCGTTCCTGCCGCAGTACTCGGAGCTGGAGATCGTCAAGAAGAACCCGTTCGCGACCATCGACACGAGCGGCGTGGGACAGCTGGTGGAGGTGGCCGTGCAGCGCGGGCGAACGACACGGAAGAAGCTGAAGCTCGGCATCTGCGGCGAGCATGGCGGCGACCCGGCCTCGATTGCCTTCTTCGAGAAGGTCGGCCTCGATTACGTCAGCTGCTCGCCCTACCGCGTGCCGGTCGCGCGGCTGGCGGCGGCGCAGGCCGCGTTGTCAAAGTAGGGCGGGTTCTGCGAGGTTGATCTCCGTTTACGTCTACCGCAACGGCGAAACGCAGAAGGTGGACCGGGTCGAGCCGGGCTGGCTCGATCCGGACTCCAAGGCCACGTTGTGGGTCGATCTCGTGCAGCCGACGCCGGAGGAAGGGCAGCAGCTGCTTGGTGACACCTTTCACTTCCATCCGCTGTCCATCGAGGATGCGCTCACCGACATCCATCACCCGAAGGTCGAGCCGTACGAGCGCTACCTGTACGTGATCCTGCACGGCATCGACTTCCAGGCCAGCGAGCATCAGTTCGCGACGCTCGACGTCGACTTCTTCCTCGGCCGCAACTTCCTGGTGACGGTTCAGGACGGCCGCTCGCGGAGCATCCAGAAGCTGAAGGATCTCTGCCAGCACCACGCGCACATCCTCGAGGAAGGGCCCGTCGCGCTGATGCACCGCATCGTCGATTCGATGGTGGACAACTACGCGCCCGAGCTCGCGGAGATCGAGGAGCAGATGGACGAGCTCGAGGACGAGGCCATCCTCGGCACCGCCGGCGGCGACCTGATGCGCCCCATCCTCGCCATCAAGCGCGACCTGTCGGAGCTGCGCCGCGTGGTGATCCCGCAGCGCGACGTCGTCGGCCGCCTCGCGCGCCGGGAGTTCGCCGAGATCTCGAACGAGATGGCCTACCGCTTTCGCGACGTCTACGATCATCTGGTGCGCTATTCGGACGAGGCGGTCATGTTCCAGGATCGCGTCACGGGCATCCTCGAGGGATACCTGTCCGCGATCTCCAATCGCCTCAACCGCGTGATGAAGGTGCTCACGGTCGTGTCGACCATCGTGTTGCCGATGACGGTGCTCACCGGCCTGTGGGGGATCAACGTACCGTTGCCGCACCTCCCGGGCGGCGCCGGCGCGCAGTTCTGGTGGCTCGTCGGCATCATGGCCGCTATCACCGTCGTCATGCTGGCCGTCTTCCGCTGGAGGCGCTGGATCTGACCAGCCAAAGGCGTTGGCCTTGATATCCAGATAAGGCCTTTGGCTGTACAAAATTCACGCAAGGAGCCGCATAGCCGTCCAATGGGGAAGATTCACCTGCTGCCGCCCGACCTCGCCAACCAGATTGCCGCGGGCGAAGTCGTCGAGCGGCCCGCATCCGTCATCAAGGAGCTGGTCGAGAACGCCATCGACGCGGGCGCCCGGCGGATCGCCATTTCGGTCGAACTTGGCGGCAAGAAGCTGATCCAGGTCGAAGACGACGGCGAAGGCATGACGCCGGAGGACGCGCGCCTGGCCATCGAGCGGCACGCGACGAGCAAGCTCCGGCGCGCGGACGACCTGGAGCACATTGCCACGCTCGGCTTCCGGGGCGAGGCGCTGCCGAGCATCGCGTCGGTCTCGCACTTCACGCTGCGCACGCGCGCGCGGGACGGCGAGTCCGGCACCGAGGTGCGCGTCAACGGCGGCGCCGTGGCGTCGGTGACCGAGGCCGGCATGCGTGAAGGGACGTCGATTGCCGTCGCCGACCTCTTTTACAACCTGCCCGCGCGCCGCAAGTTCCTGAAGTCGGATGCCGCCGAATCCGCGCAGGTCTCACGTATCGTCACGCAGCTCGCGCTGTGCTACCCGGAAATCGGGTTCGCGCTCGTCAGCGCGGGGCGGAAGGTGCTGCAGTGCCCGCCCGTGGCGACGCTTCGCGACCGGCTCTACCAGCTGTACGGCGAACGCAGCGACCTGATCGATATCCGCCGCGACTCGGGGGACGTGAAGATTCTCGGGTTCGTCGCCGCGCTCGCGGAGCAGGGTCCCACTCGCGGGCCGCAGAACGTGTTCGTCAACCGGCGCGTGGTGAAGGACCGCACGATCGCGCACGCGATCATCGATGCCTACAGCGTCGCGTCGATCAAGGAGCGAAGCCCCGAGGTGCACCTGTTCATCGACATGCCGCACGAGGCGGTCGACGTCAACGTCCATCCGACGAAGGCGGAGGTGCGGTTTCGCGACCAGTCGTACATTCACGAGTTGATTCGGCGCACGCTTGGCGACGCGCTCGGCCGCGGCCCCGCGCCCGCGTTCCAGCTCGAAGCCCCCGCGGGGTTTCAGGTCGTCCCCTCGACGCTGCCGTTGCCGCACGCCTATCCGTCGACGTTTCCGAGTCGGTGGACGTCAGGGCCGGGTAATACGGACCCAGAGAACCCGCCCTCCGCAGGGGCTGGCTTCAGCCGTACCGATAGCGGCTTCGGCCCGTCCGACGCCGGCCGGCCTGACGGGGGCTTCGACCAGCCTGACGCAGGACTCGCTCCGCCGGACGGGACGCCGGCCATCCGGCCGATGACGCCGCTTGGCCAGTTCCGCGACACGTTCATCATCGCCATTGACGACGAGGGGATCGCGATTGTCCATCAGCACGTGGCGCACGAGCGCGTGCTGTTCGAGCGGATCACCGAGCGGCTGACGAAGGGCACGCTGGAGAGTCAGCGGCTGCTGGTGCCGATGCTGGTGGAGATGTCCGCGAACGGGGGGCAGGCGCTGCTGGCGCATGCGGGGGATCTCGAGCGTCTCGGGTTCGAGATCGAGGAGTTCGGCGGCGACTCGCTGCGCGTCACCGCGTGCCCCGCGCTGCTCGGCCGCGAGGAGTGTGACGCGGCGCTGCGCGCGCTCGCCGAAGACCTCGAGGGGCTCGACCGCGGCGCCGGCGTGGACGCGGCGATCAAGCGCATCGCGGCGACGACGGCCTGTCATGCCGCGGTGAAGGCGAACTACCCGCTGACGCGCGAGAAGATGGCGCACATCCTCGAGGAGCTGCGCCGGACGGCCTACTCGACGATCTGTCCCCACGGCCGGCCCGTCATGCTGCGCATCACGCGCCGCGAGGTGGAGAAGAATTTTCAGCGGATCTAGCGGGATCGGGTCCAAAGAGATGTACGGCGGGTCCCTCGTATCTAGCGAAATGCGGCGGACGTGTGGCGGACATGTAGGGCGGGTCCTTTCGGACCCGCTCCGCTAGTACAACATCACATCCTCGAGCAACTCGTCGAGAGTCCACACCTCCGAGCCGATATACGGATATTCCATTGGCGAGGTGACAAGACCGCCCCGAAAGCGCGTGCGCCGCGCCGGCGCGCTGCTTCGCAAGTTTTGCGAAGCGGCGCAGATCTGACCTCTGATCGGTCGCTTCGACCAGCAGGTGCACGTGGTCGGGCATGAAGCAGTAAGCAGAAAGTGAAAACTTTTCGAGCGCCGCGGTCTTCCGAAATTGCGCGAGCACGACCTGGACAACGTCCCCATCGACAAACGCGTGCCGTCGGTCACTGACGCAGAACGTGAGGAAATATCGATTGAGTCCGACGTACGAACAGCCGTCGACACGACGCGGGCGGGCCATTTCGAGCGATGCGGACGCAAGGAGTGACCCGGCTTCGGCGGGTCCAAAAGGACCCGCCCTACATCAGTCCAAAAGCACCCGCCCTACATCACCATCGGACCTGGCAGATCGTCCGCGGCGTGTAGGCCGGGTCCTTTCGGACCCGGCAGGTTGTCCGAAATCCAGAGTAAGCTCACCCCGATTTCCGGAACGCGGAATTGAAGCGATTCATCAGCCGTGCGTTGCTGGGGCGCGCCGTTCGCCGAGTCCCTGATCCTGCTCCGGGGCAACAAGATCTGATCAAGGTACTTGTCGCCCATCATGTCTCCCTGGTGCCGACTTTTTTCATCAACTACCGCGGCTACCCGAGGGATTGGGCCGAATTCAGGGCCGAAGCCCACGAGTGGTACAAGGACCCAAACCTGCAGCAGTACTACCCGACCGAGCCGAGGAAGCGTCGCTCGCCGCCTCTGACGACGTCGGCACGGGTGCGGTGCGAGGGGTCACGCTCGACGCCAAAGCGACGGATGGCAGCTGGACGGTTTGACCTCGTCGTTATTAATCCAGCACCGGTCGATACAGTCTTCAGCAGGGGATGGGGGGAGCGGGACATCGAATACGGCGCACGTGGGGTTAATTACAAGTACTGACGTGTTCGATAAACGGGCCTTCTTTGACAGGCCCGCGCGGCTCTGTTACATTACGAACGCTCGTAACTAGCGACAAGCGAAAGATTTATCTCGACCGTTTGCCCCAAGCGAAACGGTGCGGCGCCGGACGTGTCGCCGGCGGCGCGCAAAGCTGTAAGCCCCTCAGCTGTATGCAGGGTGATTTAGCTGCCGAACTTGGAAGAAGACGCGGTGCCGTGGCTCCGCTATTTGGTCCTCGTCCCCGGTAGCGGATTCGGAGCATCGCAGTGTCCGTCCGCCGCTCGATTACTTACGCCGGTCTCACCTTCTCCCTCGCCGCGCTCGCATTCAGCTTCGGGAGCTGGACGGCCCAGCGGTCGATGGCGCAGCAGCTGGCCAACAACGATGCCCGGCTCACGGCGCTGCGAGACGACATGGCGCGCGCGATCCTGCAGATGCGGCAGGCCGAGACGGCGGCAACCCCCTCCGGCACCAATGGTGAGCGTCAGCCCGAGGTCGTTCCCGCGGGCAGCACGCAGCCGGCGCTCGTCGAGGAGATCAAGCGGCAGCTGCAGAGCGAGATGGGACTCCTGCCGGTGCGCCTGCTGCGCGACCGCAAGGAGAGCTTCGTCGAGTTGAACGCCTACGACGCGTCGGGCAAATCGAGCTACGGCACGGCCGGGTATCTCGGCAACGGCTACTTCGTCACCGTCAAGCACGCGGTGGTTGCGCTCGATGATCCGGACGGGCGCGAAGGCCACAAGATCACCTCGATCAAGGTGCGCGTGCACGGCCGCGACCTGGCCGCGCGCGTGGTCGATGCCGGCGATGCCGACGTCGAAGTGCACCCCGGCGACTGGGCCATCATCCGCGTCTCGCAGCCGGTGAACCTGCCGGCGCTGCACGTGAACCCGAATTTCACCTACGAATTCGCGGATCCGATCTTCCGCCTCGGCAACGACTACTCGAAGGGGATCATCCTCAGCACCGGGTACGTGGGGCAGCGGACGACGAACGGGCTGGTGACATGCCTGACCGACGGCCATCCGGGCGTGTCGGGCGGCGGCGTGCTCGACCAGGATGGCGATCTCGTCGGCATCCCGATCGGCCGGATGCAGGGCGACTATCGCTTCTCGTTCATCCTGCCGGTGCGCGGCGAGATGTTCCGCAAGGTGCCGGGGCTGACGATCGCCGAAACGAAGATCGCGCGCTCGGAGTAGCGCGATCGCGCGCTCGGATTAGCGCCGGCACGGCCGCGGGAGGCCTTTGGTGGCGACCTACCTTGGAGCGATCGACCAGGGCACCAGCAGCACCCGCTTCATCATCTTCGACGAATCCACGCGCATCGTCGCGGACGCGCAGATCGAGCACGAGCAGATCTGCACGCGGCCCGGCTGGGTCGAACACGACCCGATCGAGATCTGGCGCAACACGCAGACCGTCCTCTCCGGCGCCCTTCGCGCCGGCGGCCTGAGGCCGGAGGCGCTCGCCGCCATCGGCATCACCAACCAGCGCGAGACGACGGTGCTGTGGGATCGCCGCACCGGGGTCCCGCTGAGCAACGCCATCGTCTGGCAGGACGTGCGCGTCGCCGGGGACGTGCCGCGGTTCAGCGCCGCGCCCGGTGTCGAGTTCTTTCGCGCCCGCACCGGCCTTCCGCTTTCCAGCTATTTCTCCAGCCTGAAGGTCCGCTGGCTGCTCGACCACATCCCCGGCACACGCGAGCGCGCCCGGAGCGGCGATGCGCTGTTCGGGACCATCGACACGTTCCTCGTGTGGCAGCTCACGGGCGGCGTGGACGGCGGTCTGCACGTGACCGACGTCACCAACGCGAGCCGCACCCAGTTGATGAACCTCGACACGCTCGACTGGGACCCCGAGCTGCTCGCTGCGTTCGACATTCCACGCGCCATGCTGCCGTCGATTCGCTCCAGCAGCGAACGCTACGGGGTCGCCAGCGCCGAACCGGTCAAGGGCGTGCCGATCGCGGGCATCCTGGGCGATCAGCAGGCGGCGCTCGTCGGCCAGACGTGCTTCCGGCCCGGCGAGGCGAAGAACACCTACGGCACCGGCTGCTTCCTCCTGCTCAATACCGGCGAATCGGCAGTGCGCTCCACGAGCGGACTGTTGACGACGGTCGCCTACCAACTCGGCAGCGCGGCGCCGCATTACGCGCTCGAGGGGAGCGTCGCGGTGACGGGTGCGCTCGTGCAGTGGGTTCGCGACAACCTTGGCTTGATTCAGAAGAGCGCGGACATCGAGGCGCTGGCGGAGTCGGTCCCGGACAACGGCGGCGTCTACTTCGTGCCGGCATTCTCGGGACTCTATGCGCCGCACTGGAATGACGGCGCGCGCGGGACGATCATCGGCCTGACCCGCTTCGCCAACCGCGGGCATCTCGCGCGCGCGGCGCTCGAGGCCACCGCGTTCCAGGCATCAGAGGTGCTGCAGGCGATGGAGCGCGACTCCGGCGTCAGGCTCGAGACGCTTCGCGTTGACGGCGGCATGACGGATAACGAGCTCCTGATGCAGTGCCAGGCCGACATCCTCGATCGCACGGTGGTACGGCCCCTCATCAAGGAGACGACCGCGCTCGGCGCGGCATTCGCCGCGGGCCTGGCGATTGGCGTCTTCCGCGACGCCGAGGATCTGCGATCGCGGTGGGTTGAGAGCCGGCGCTGGCATCCGCGGATGGAGGACGCGACGCGGCAGCGGATGCTGCAGCAATGGTCGAGGGCGGTCAGCCGCTCGCTGGATTGGGTGTAGCGGGGCACAGCCGGCGGGGCCGAAAGGACCCGCCCTACTTGTTCTTGCGTTCGGCTTTCACCTTTTCCCACCCTTCCAATCGCCGCTTGATCTCCTTTTCGAACCCCCGTTCGGTCGGCTTGTAGTACTTGCGGCCGGCGAGCGACGGCGGCAGGCAGTCCATCGCGGCGATGGCGTCTGGCTCCTCGTGGGCGTACTGATAGTCCTTCCCGTAGTTCAGGTCCTTCATCAGCTTTGTCGGCGCGTTGCGAAGGTGCAGCGGCACCGGTTCCGCGGCCTCGCGGTGCGCGTCGGCCGCCGCGTCGGTGTACGCGGTGTACACCGCGTTGCTCTTCGGCGCCGTGGCGAGATAGATGGCCGCCTGCGCCAGCGCGTTGTTCCCTTCCGGCATGCCGATGAAGTGCGCCGCGTCCTTCGCGGCGACGGCGACGACGAGCGCCTGCGGATCGGCGTTGCCGATGTCCTCGGAAGCGAAGCGGATCATGCGCCGGGCGATGTAGAGCGGGTCCTCGCCGGCTTCGAGCATGCGCGCGATCCAGTAGACCGCGGCGTCGGGATCGCTGTTGCGCATCGACTTGTGGAGCGCCGAGATCAGGTTGTAGTGCTCCTCGCCGGTCTTGTCGTAGAGGAGCGCGCGCCGCTGAATCGACTGTTCCAGCTGCGGGAGGTCGAGCTGACGAACCATCGTCTCCGGGTTGATCGGCGCCGAGGTGGCGGCGAATTCCAGCAGGTTCAGCGCGGCCCTCGCGTCGCCGTTCGCGAAGCGCGCGATGGCGGCAACCGCCTCGTCCGTGACGGCGACATCGGCCGCGCCGAGGCCACGCTCGCGGTCCACGACGGCCCGCCGGAGGATGGTTTCGATGCCGGCCGCGTCGAGCGGCTTCAACACGAACACTTTCGAGCGCGACAGCAGCGCCGCGATGACCTCGAACGACGGGTTCTCCGTCGTCGCCCCGATGAGGACGATGTCGCCGGACTCGACGCGGGGCAGGAAGGCGTCCTGCTGCGCCTTGTTGAAGCGGTGAATCTCGTCGACGAACACGATCGTCCTGCGGCCGCTGGATCGCCGCCGCAGCTGTGCGGCGGCCATCACTTCCTTGATCTCCTTGATGCCGGCCAGCACGGCGCTGAACGGGACGAACTGCGCCTCGGTCATGTCGGCGATGATGCGCGCGAGGGTCGTCTTGCCGGTGCCAGGCGGCCCCCACAGAATGATCGACTGCAGCAGGTCGCGCTCGATCGCCTCGCGCAGCGGCTTTCCGGGAGCGAGGATCTCGTCCTGGCCGACGACCTCGTCGAGCGTGCGCGGCCGCATCCGCTCGGCGAGCGGGGTGCCTTGGCGGGCAGGCGGACCTGAAGGTCCGCCTCTACGGCCGGCATCCGAACGTCGCCGCGCACCCTCCGCGGCGCCGTCGTCATCGTCGAACAACCCGTTGCTCATCGGCGCGCCCGCCGCGCCGCGTAGATGATGATGGCGGCGGAGGCCGCCACGTTGAGCGATTCGACGGGCGTTTCCATCGGGATCGTCACGCGCTCGTCGGCGTCCGCGGCGACGCGGTCGCTCAGCCCTGGACCCTCGCCGCCAAGCAGCAGCGCGATGCGGCCGGACCAGTCCACCGCGTCGGGCTCCCAACCGCCGCGCGGAACGGCGGCGACGGCTTTCGTGTTCGTCTTCCGGATGTCCTGCATCACCCGGTCAATCGACGCGCTGCGCGCCACCGGAAGACGGAGCACGCTTCCCATGCTGCCGCGCACGGCCTTCCATGAAAAAGGATTTGCCGAGTCGCCGGCGACGATGATGCCCGTGACGCCGCCGGCTTCAGCGACGCGCAGCAGCGATCCGAGGTTCCCCGGATCCTGCACGTCGACGACGACGAGCGCGAACAGGCGCGCCTGCGCGAGGATGGCGTCGCTGGTCGTCGGATGCCGGCGCGCGATGGCGACAATGCCGCTCGGCGTGCGCACGGGGCTGATCGCACCGAGCACCTGCTCGCCTGCCATCGCCACGTCGATGCCCGCGTCGTTCAGCATGCGTGCGAGCGATCCCTCCTCGGTCTCTGCGTCCATGCGTGACGAGGCGACGACGACGCTCTCGATCGGGAGCGCGGCGGCGTGCGCCTCGCGCACCAGGTGCGCGCCGTCGAGCAGCAGCCTGACGCCCGCCGGGTCTGCGTCGCTCGCGAGCGCTCGATACGCGCGGACGAGCGCGTTCTGCCGGCTCGCGATCGTCTTCATCTCCGCTAATGATTGATCGGACTGTGCTAAAGTCGATTTCGACGTGAAGGACCGTATTCTCAAGCGATTCACCGATGAAATCGCCGCGCTCGAGCGGGAGCTGAAGGTCGATCTGCCGAAGGAGATCCAGCGGGCGCGGGAATACGGCGACCTGCGCGAGAACGCGGAGTACAAGGCGGCGAAGGAACGCCAGGGCATCGTCGATGCGCGCATCTCGATGCTCAAGAAACGGGTCGGCGAGATCCAGTTGATGAATCTCGATCGCATTCCGCACGACAAGGCCGCCTTCGGCTCGACGGTCCACCTTCGCGACAAGGAAGGCGCGGTGCTCGTCTACCAGCTCGTGATGCCGGAGGACGCCGACGCGGAGAAGGGGATGATCTCCACCGCGTCGCCGATCGGACGCGCGATCCTCAACAAGGAGGAGGGCGACGACGTCAAGGTCGTCACGCCCGTCGGCACCAAGAGCTTCGAGCTGATCAAACTCATCACGATTCACGACGCGGACTAGTGCAGTACTCCCCTTCGCGCCGCACCGCGCTCGTGCTTTGCGGCACGGGCGCGCACGGCGCGTATCACGCCGGCGTGCTGCGCGCACTGCAGGAAGCGGGGGTCAAGATAGACGTCGTCGCCGGCCAGGGCGCCGGCGCGGCCGGGGCCGTGCTCGCCGCGATCGACGGTGGCGCGCGGCTGTGGGAAGCCGGCGGCATCTGGAGATCCGCGAAATCGAGCCGTTTTTACGCACGGACGCCGGCGATGCGCCTCGCTGGCTGGTGCGTGCTCGTGATCGTGGCGGTGCTCGGGCTGGCGCTCGTCCTCCTGGCGGGCGGCGGTGCGCCATCGACGGCGTGGACGACTGTCGCGGTGGTTGTCGCGCTGCCGGCGCTGGTGATTGCGGTCACGCTCGCTCGCGCCCGCTGGCGGCCTGGCGGCCGTCGCGTCTCCGGCGGCGCCTGGTGGAGTATCGCCGGCGCGCCGTTCGACCCCAATCCGATCATCGACGCCTTCTCCGACGCGGTGTGGCAGCTGATTCGCGGCGCGGCGCGTGACCATCGCCCGCCGCGCGAGGCCGGCCGCCGCTACGCGGAGGTGCTGACGGACAACATCGGGCAGCCCGGGTTTCGCGAGCTGATGATCGTCGCCACCGACCTCGACGCACGCGGCGACGTCGTGGCGGCGCTGCTGCGCGAGCCGTATCGCCGCGACTTCATCGCGCCGCGGCCCGGCCGTGAACGGCGCGCGGAGGCGCTCGACCTCGCGGGCCTCGGCCGCGACCACGCCCTCGACGTGATGAGCGCGGCGCTGACGCCGCCGGTCGCGTGTGAGCCGCGCACGGTCACGTTCGCGCCCGACGGCTACTGGCGCGGCGAATCGCACCGCATGTGCGAGCGCCCCGGCTCGGTCAGCCGGCTCTTCGAGGAGCTCGCGGGGGTTGGCGTGTCACAGCTGATCGTCGCCACCGCGGTGCCGCTGTCCTCAGCACCGCACCAGCTGCGCGTGCCGCGGCTGGACGCGCGGAGCCGCCTCGGCGAGTTCATCGCCGCCGCGGAAGCCGCGGCGCTCCGCGATGCGATGGATCACGCCCTGCTGCGGTTCGATTCGTGCTACGTCGTCGCGCCGTCACACAATCCGGTCGGCCCGTTCGATTTCGGCGGTGCGTACGACGAGGCATCGGACCGGCATCACACGACGCAGGAGCTGATGGAGCGCGCGTACGAGGACGCCTACCACCAGTTCATCGAGCCGGTGGTCGGCGCCAGCGGCGAGCACATTGCCGGCGTGAGCTGCGCGACGCCCCGCTAGGCGCCCGGCGCGGTCCCTATCAGGAACTCCGCGGTCGCGTAATGAAACTCGCGATCGAGCCACGACCGCGCGTCCGCGGTCCGCTGGCCGAGCGTGGCGGCGACCTGACGCGCCCGCTCGCGCTGGTCTGGAGTCAGCGTCGGGTCGTTGGCCAGCGCGCGCGACGCCGCGAGTGACCACGGATACCAGAGGAAGGTCGACGCTTCGACCGTGAACTGGCAGCCACACGCCACGGCGTGCGCGGCGGCGGGAGCGCCGCTGGCATGCTGCAGGTAACGGTCGAAGTCGTGCATCCGGTTGTTGTCGGTGATGGTGCGATCGAGCTGAACGCGGGTGAGGAAATCCTGCTTCGCGGTCAGTGCGTTCGGTTGCGCGTGGATGTAGGGGCCGAAGTCGCGCTCCGCGCGGGCCAGGATGAAGACCACCTGCGCCTGCAGGCCGGGGAACGGCTCGTTCTGCACCTTCCGCATCGGATTGGGAACCCACCCGAGCTGCGGGTTGTAGTTGGTCAGCAGCCAGCCGATCCCCTTGCGAATCGCGTCGTCGTAGCGGCCGCCGATGGTGGCGCGCATGGCCGGCGAGCGGCGCGCCTCGATGAGGGCCCACGTCGCGATCGCGGTCGAGTACGTGCGCTGGAAATCGGCGGACGGATCGCCGATGTTCGGTCCCCAGCCGCCTTCGGCAGGGTTCTGTTTCGAGACGAGCAGCTGCAGCGTGCGGTCGGCGCTCGCGCGGGCGGCCGGCAGCTGATCGTCGAGCCAGATGGCGGGCTTGCTGCGATCGAGTGCGGCGACCTGCGCCAACCCGACCCAGCCGCCGATCTCGGTGACGCCGGTCTGCCATCCGTCGAAATAGCCCCAGCCCTGGTCCGGAACGAACTGGTTGTCGATGTAGGCAAACGCGCTGCGAATGCGCTCGACGTCGTCCGCGTCGAGCCTGGCGGAGCTGGAGAGAATCCCCTTGAGCACCTGCGCAGTCGTCCAGACCTGCTGCGGCTGCGTCGTGTCCGCGGTGACGCGAATGCCTCCCGTCGAATGTCCAACGGGATCGTCCGCGGTGACCTGGTAGGCGAGAATGCGCTTGGTTCGTTCCGTCGCTTCCGCGGTGACGTACTCGTTCACCGTGACGGGTTTCGGCAGCAGCTTGAGGCTGGCGTAGGCCGCGCTGCTGGTCACGATGAGCGCGATCGCGGCGAGCACGATCGTATGTTCCCGGCGGCGCTCTTTCGCATGGAACACGAACCCGTAAATCGCCAGGCCGATTCCCGCCATGACGGCAAGCGGGACGCCCACGCGCATCACCATGTCGGCGTTGCGAAAGACCGACCAGTGCAACGCGTCGATGGCGAAATGCGAGATGGACTGCACGTGGCCCAGCGTCTGCGCCGCCACCGCGATCGCCGTGGTCGCGCTGCCAAAGCCGATGAATCGCCGCCGGCGGCGGCTGACGTCGCGGTGCCCGGCCGGCCTGGCGGGCGCCTCGGCGGCCGCGCGCTCTCCCTCACCTGATGGCGTCTGAATTGTGTTCATGGCTACAATCCCATCGGCCGCGAAGCTATAGCGTCCGGTTCAACCCGTCAAGCACTGCTCGGGCCATCCACCTGGATCCGTGTGCATACGTACTAACGTCGATGGACCTCGACGCGATCTACGCCTCGCATCCGCTGCGCGGAGAGACGATTCTGGCCCGTCTCGAGCGGGCCGGCGCGGACCTCACCCGACTTACGGAATTGCAACTGGCTGTCGATCCTGAAACCGGCCTCACCGACCAGAACCACAGTGGAGGCGTGGAGTCGGTCCTCGAGCTGGCCATCGCGGCGGGCGTCACGGCATCGACGACGGTTGTCGATATCGGGTGCGGTCTCGGCGGACCGGCGCGGGTGCTCGCGGTGGTGGTCGGGTGCCCCGTGATCGGAATCGAACGCGACGAGTCGCGGTGTCGTGACGCACGATGGCTCACGGCGCTCGTCAAGCTCGATCATCGCGTCTCGATTCGTCACGAGGATGCGCTGGCGGGCGATGTCACGCTGCGCGAGGTAGACGTCCTGTGGGGACAGGGCGCGTGGATTCACTTTCCGTCGCCGGCCGATTTCCTGGCGCGCTGGATTCCGGCGCTCGTCGAGGGCGGCCGTGTCGCGATGGCCGATGCGTTTCTGGCCCGGCCTCCTGCAGGTCGCGACGAAGAAGCGATCGTCGCGAAGCTGGAGGACTCGTGGGGCGCCCGCCTCACCACGGTCGACGAGTGGAGATGCTCGCTCGAAAGCCACGGCTGCCGCGTCGTCCACGTACGTGACGTGACGGCAAGGGCGATTGCGGATTTCTCGAACCTGCTGGCCGTATCGCCGCATTGGCCCGCAGGGACGGCGTCCGACGACGAGAAGCAGGGCTGGGCCCGGGCGCTCGAGGCGTTCGCGCGCGGCGTGATTGGATCGTTCCGCATCGTGGCAACCCGGACGGCCGTATGATGCGCGAGATGGATCGCGACACGCAGATCGTTCATGCCGGCTTTCGGAAGCGCAGCGATGCCGGGCCGTTCCTCCAGGGGCCGCAGTTTTCGTCCACCTACACGTCGCCCGGTGAGCCGTCGGACAACGAGCTGACCTACGGTCGCTTTCACAATCCCACGTGGACGGCGTGGGAAGACGCGCTGCGGATTCTCGAGGAGGGCGACGCCGTGGCGTTCGCGTCGGGGATGGCGGCGGTCGACGCCGTGCTTGGCATCACGCTTCGCCCGCGCGATGCCGTCGTGCTGGCCGCGGACTGCTATTACACGATTCGGCGGCTGGCGGCCGGCTGGTTCGAGCAGCTCGGCATCGAGGTGAGGCTCGTGCCGACGCGCGGCAACGCGCAGGCAGCCGCCCTCGACGGAGCGAAGCTGGTCTGGGTGGAGACACCCACCAATCCGCAACTGGACGTGTGCGACATCGCCGCGATGGTCGAGGCGGCCCGCGCGCGCGGCGTCGCCGTCGCCGTGGACAACACGACGGCGACACCGTACCTGCAGCAGCCGCTGCAGCTCGGCGCCGATTTCGTGGTCGCCTCCGACGCCAAGGCGATCACCGGCCACAGCGATCTCATCCTCGGTCACGTCGCGACGCGCGACCCGGACAAGCTGACGGCGCTGCGGACGTGGCGGACGCAGCACGGCGCCATCCCCGGGCCGATGGAAGTCTGGCTCGCACACCGGTCGTTGCCGACGCTTCCGCTGCGGGTCGCGCGGCAGTGCGACTCCGCGCTGCGCCTGGCCGAGTGCCTCTCGCGGCGATCCGACGTCGCCGCCGTGCTCTATCCCGGGCTGCCGTCGCACCCGGGCCACGACGTCGCCCGCCGGCAGATGCGCGCGTTCGGCACGATCGTCAGCTTCGACGTCGGCACGCGCGCCCGGGCGGAAACGTTCCTGCGCGCCCTGTCCATCGTGCGCGAGGCGACGAGCTTCGGCGGCGTGCACTCGATGGCCGAGCGCCGCGCACGCTGGGGCGGGGACGCCATCAGCGACGGGTTCATCCGTTTCAGCGTCGGCTGCGAGGCGGCCGGCGATATCATCTCGGACGTGACGCAGGCGTTGGATCGTGCGCGTTGAGGCCGGGTCGACACGTGGCGGCGGTGTGTATCAGTGACAAGATCGGCCGGGGCATTGCTGGCGATCGTGTTGGCGGCGTGCACGGTGCACGCACAGGACGGCTCCAGTCTCGACGCTCAGATTGGCGCCCGCACGCGGGTCATCGAGTCGCCGCATTCGACGCGTGACCAGCAGCTCGATGCGCAAGCCGCCCGCGGCGTGCTGTTCCGCAAGGCGGGACGCTTCGACCTCGCGATCGTCGACCTGACCGAAGTGCTGCGCAGCCGTCCGCAAGCCGATGACGTGCTCGTCGAGCGCGGGATGGCGCTGAAAGCAACGCAGCAGCCGGATGCCGCGATGGCGGACTTTGACCAGGCGCTCGACATCAATCCCGACAACACGGACGCGCTGCGACAGCGGGCCGCCGAGTATCGGGCGCGCGGCCGCTTTGCCGCAGCCGTGCGCGACCTCGATCGCGCGATCGGCATCGATGCCCGGGATCCGTGGGCGGCCAGCGAGCGCGGGCTCGATCATTTCTCGCTGCACCAGTACGACGATGCCATCGTAGACTTCAGCCGTGCGCTGGAGCTGACGCCCGGCAGCGCGTGGACGATCGCGTTTCGCGGTGCGGCGCTCTACCAGCTGGGGCGCTATGACGAGGCGCTCGCGGACCTCAATCGGGGGATCGAGCTCGATGCGTTCGATCCCTGGCCGTTGTACATTCGCGGTCTCGTGAAGGCGAAGGCGGGCGATCAGCGGGGCAGCGATGCGGACCTGAGGGCCGCGCTCGCGATTTGGCCGGATGCGGCCGCGGGCGTCGCCAAGGACGGAATCCGATAAGTCGTCGGGGTCGGCTTCAGCCGGCCCACGGAGGCATGCATGCGAAGAATTCTGACAACCGCCGTACTCGTCAGCTGTATCGCGGTCTCCGTACTCGCCCAGCGCGCACCGGCGAATCACTGGGTCGCGACGTGGACGACCGCGGTCGTCGCACGGCCGGCGGTGCTGCCTCCCGCGGCCCCTGCCGCGGCGCCGCCACCCAACGCTCCGGCGCCGCCTCCGCCGCCGATCACGCCGAACAACCAGACGCTCCGGGAGATCGTCCACACGTCAATTGGCGGTAGCCGGGCGCGCGTGGTGTTCGCGAACACCTTCGGCACCTCGGCGATGAACATCGGCGGCGCGTCGATCGCGGTGCGTGACAAGGACGCCGCGATCGTTCCCGCATCGGTGCGCAAGCTGACGGTGAACGGCAGCGCGGCGTTTCGCATCCCCGCGGGCGCCACGGTGCTGACCGACGCCGTCGACCTGCAGGTTCCCGCGCGCGCGGACCTCGCCATCGACGTATTCGTTCCCGACGACCTCGGCAGTGCGCCGTCGCTCATCACGTTCCACAACGGGGCCAACCAGACCAGCTACGCCTCGGCGCCCGGCAATCACGTGGGCGAGGCGGTCATGGACGGAGGCGCGATCACGCGCTCATGGTTCCTGTTGTCGCGCGTCGAGGTGGCGGCCGCGCGCGGTGTCGGCGCCGTCGCCGCGTTCGGCGATTCGATCACCGACGGCACGAGGTCGACGCCCGACACCAACAACCGGTGGCCGGACCACCTCGCGCGCCGGCTGGGGACAACGTTCGCGGTGATGAACGTCGCCATCGCAGGCAACCGCGTCCTGACCGAAGGGAACGCGCCGGGCGGCTTCGGCGGCAACGCCGGCATCAACGCCCTCGCGCGCTTCGACCGCGACGTCCTGGCCCAGCCCGGCGTCACCCACGTCGTCGTGATGGAGGGGATCAACGACATCGGCGCGGCGCAGGCCGCCGTCGAGGATCTCATCGCCGCGCATCGCCAACTGGTGGAGCGCGCGCACGCGCGCGGGCTGCGGATTTACGGCGCGACCCTGACGCCGTACGAAGGCGCGGCGTACTTCACGCCGGAAGGGGAGGCGAAGCGCAAGGCGTTGAACCAGTGGATCCGCACGAGCGGCATGTACGACGCGGTGATCGATTTCGAAGCGGTGATCCGCGATCCTTCGGCGCCCGCGAAGATGCGGGCGGAGTTCGATTCAGGCGATCACCTGCATCCCAACGACGCAGGCTACAAGGCGATGGGGGAGTCGGTGGACCTGGCGCTCTTCAAGTCGGGCTCGTAAGCGCGGAGCTGAGAGCGTCCGCGCCCGTCCGGACTAGGCTTTCGCGACGAGACGCTTCTCCGCCGGCTGGTGCTCGTGCAGGAACTCGAGCGCCAGCGCGAGGACCTTGCCGGTGAACTCGTCGGCCTGCAGGTTGCCGTATTTGTCACGGAACCCGCGCAGCGGCACCACGGCCTTGGCCATCGAGCGATGGCCGCCGGCGCTGCCGATGTCGGCGAAATACTTCCGCACGAACTCGCCCGCGTTGCGCGAGTAGCCGAGGTTGCGGACCGACATCACCAGCGAGTCGTTGACGATGCCGACGACGATCGTCCACTTGACGTCTTCGAGCTGCAGGTAGAAGTCGGCGACGTAAGGGATGAAATCCTCGCGCGGCGAGGCGCCGATGAACGAGCAGAACACCTGCTCGACCATCTGGCCGTTCTGCTTCGCCTTGAGCACGTACTCGAGGCGCTCCATGGTGATTTCCGCCCCCTCCATCTTGCGGATCATCGCCGCGTCGGCCAGCGGATACAGATAGGAGAAGGCCTCGAGGTCGACGCGGTTCGCCTGCCGGTTGAAGAAGAGCGTGTCCGACTTGATCGCGTAGAGCATCGCCGTCGCGGTGCGCTCGGAGATGTGCTCGTCGACGGCCCGCAGGTGCTCGGTCAGGATCGTCGACGTCGAGCCGTAGTTGGCGCGGATATCCTTGAACACGGCGCTGTAGCCGGTCTGCTCGGGGTGATGATCGATGACCAGGTCGACGCGATGAAACGCTTCGCCGAAGTAATGCGGCTGTACGTCCACCATCGCAATGCGATCGAAGCCGCCGAGCTGTTCCGACGTGATGATTTCGACCTGGATGTCGAGCAGGTTCTGCATCCGCAGGTTTTCGGGTCGCGTCGCCCCCTGCAGCGCCGCGATCACGGCCGTCTGCCGGTTGCGGCGCAGGACGTTGCGGAGCGCGAGGCCGCTCGCCATGGCGTCGGGGTCGGGGTCGTTGTGCAACAGGATCAGCACACGGTCCGCGTCGCTGAAGAAGCGCTGGTACTGCTGCACCTTCAGCCGCGTCAGCGACCGGCTGAATTCGATGAGCAGTGGCTGGCCGAACAGGTCCGCGATCGGCAGGAAGTTCACTTCCGGGAAGAACGATCGGAGCTCCTCCTCGTACTTGTGCGGGTCGCCGCAGCCGACGCCGATGACGTAGACGAGCGTCGCGCCCGCGTCGCGGATCGCCTCGAGCACCTTGCGGAGGCTTCGCTTGCTGTCTTCGACGATGACGCAGGTCGCGGGGGTGATGTCGGCTTTGAGGTAGGTATCGGTGCGGCGGGGGTCGCCGGAGAAGACGTTGATGTCGGCGTCATGAAGCCGCCGGGCCAGCGGCTTGCTTTCAACGAGGAATTCGACGTCGAAGCTGAGCGCCAGGGCTTCGTCGAGCATCCTGACGAGCAGTTCGGTCTGGCAGACGGCGAGACACCTCATTCGATCAGATGAACCCTACTGGCGCGTACCGTCCCAGCTCTCAACAGGGCGCTCCGTTGTCGCGCCCTCGAAATACCGTCGGAAGACTGTCGTGCGCGATACTCCAACAGTTGATACAAGCCAGCAAATGGCGCCAACCCCAAATTATACGCCCGGTTGCAGCGGCAGCGCTGCTGGCGGCGGCCGTCGTCCCGGCCCCCGCCGCGGCGCAGGGCCCCCCGGGCAGCCAGGGCGCGCCATGTGTCTCGTGTCTTGTGATCGGCGTGGGCCCGGTCGATCTGGCCTCGCCGCCGCCGGTCGCGGCAGCGTCGCTCGACGGCGTACAGCTGATCCTTACAGAGCCGCCACGGGCCGACTTCCTGCGGGCTACGGGCGCCGCAGTCGCGGTCCTGGTGAGGCCCTCGGAGGCCGCGGCGGTGCCGCAGATCGTCTTCGACGCGCGGACGAGGATCACCGCGCTGCGCGCGGAGCGGCCGGACATCCAGGTCGCGATCGACGGCGACGCATTCACGGCGCGCGGCGTGCCGCTCGACGAGCTGCGTTCCTACGTGGATGCGGTCGTCGGCGAAACCTGGCGGCGCCTGCCGCCGATGACGAATCCGACCATCGACGACCTCGTGGCCGCGTCGCTGACGCCGGGCGCCGAGCGCGTGCTGCTTCCGGTCGCGCATCTCGACTGGCGCGTGGTGCAGGAATTTGCCGCGCGGCGTCCCACCCAGGTCGACGTCACCGGCTCTCGCCGGCTGTCGGCGGGCGAGATCCTCGCGCGCCACCAGGCGCAGCAGCGGCGGCAGGATGCGATCGTGCGGACCACGATCGCCACCGGCACGACGACGCTGCTGTTCGAGGTGCCGGATTTTTCGGCGCCGATCACCATCACCGCGGAGACGACCGTCTTCCGCGGCCCGGACGGGGTCAACATCGAGGAACGCGGCATTCGCGTCAACGGCGCCGCCATTGCCGGCGGCGGCGCGCAGTCGCCGCCGGAACTGCCGCTCATCGAAGCCGAGCGCATCAGCACGCCGCCGCTGGCGATTGCGCTCGACGAGGCGTATCGCTACGTGCTGCACGGGGAGGACACGGTCGGCGACAGCCGGTGCTATGTCGTCGGCTTCGAGCCGCGCGGCGAGGCCCACGGGCTGGCGCGCGGCCGCGCGTGGATCGATGTCCGGGACTTCACGCTGCGCCGCCTCGAAACCATCCAGCGCGACCTTCGCGGCGCGATCGTCTCGTCCGAGCAGATTGACGAGTTCGGCCGCGTGGACGTGGCTGGCGCCGCGGTGTGGCTGCCGACGGAGACACGCATCTTCCAGGCGTACGAAGGGGCCGGGTTCCGCACGCCCATCCATCGCACCATCGCCGTGCGCCGCTACGACGTGAACAGCGGCCGATTCGACGCGCAGCTTGCGGCGGCGCTGGCGTCGGACAACGTGATGATGCGCGAGACGCCGGAGGGACTGCGCTACCTGGTGCGGCGGGGCAGCGGCGGCAACCGCGGCGAGATCGCCCGCGGCGGCCACAGCATCCGCAGCATCGTCGGCGGCGTGCTCGTGGACCCGAACATCTCCCGGCCGCTCGCGTTCGCGGGTCTCAGCTACATCAACCTCGACCTGTTCGGGCGCGGCGCGCAGGTAAACGCCTTCTTCGGCGGCGTCTTCGGTCAGTTGTCGTGGAGCGTGCCGTCCGTGGCCGGGACGCGGTGGCAGGCACACGGCAGCGCGTTCGGCATCGCGGCGCAGTACACCGACCGCGTCTTCCGGAACGGCCGCGAGCAGTACGCGGAGAACCTGATGCAGCGCCCGGGGTACGTGTCGGCCGGGCTGCTGCGGCCGCTGACGCCGCGCGTTCGCGCCACGGTCGACTACACGCTGGATGTCACGACGCTCGAGAGGGCTGTGAGCACTCCCGCGGTGTTTGGCGTGCCCCGGCCGGTCGTTAACCATGGTGCGGTGCTTGCAGTCGCGGCCGACCGCGGGCCATGGAGCGTGCGTGGATGGTGGAATCCGGTGGTGCGCTACCGATGGCAACCCTGGGGACTGCCAGGCGAGTTCGATGCGGACTCACGCGACTACCAGCGGTACGGCGCGCGCGTCAGGCGGACGCTCGCATTGCGATCGTCGGTCAGCTCGCGGCTGGAGCTGGCGTGGATGGGTGGCCGCGACCTCGATCGTTTCAGCCGCTACGGTTTCGACGCTTTTGAGAACCCGCTGCACGGGTACCCGACCGCGGCGGTGCGCTACGACCGCGGTGCGGTGGTTCGCACGGCCACGGTGTGGACCCGGCGCGGGGTGCGCGTCGATGCGTCTGGCGACGCGGCGCTCGTGCACGATCCCGGCTGGGCTTCTCCGCTGCGGGCCTATCCGGGAGTGGGCGCGGGCGTCGAATCGGGCGGACCGTTTCGAACGCTCCTGTCGGTCGAGTGGGCCTATGGGTCCGCGCGCCGCGGACGGATGGCGGACGCGGGACGCAGACCGCTCGAATCACGGTGTACAGAGGTTTCTGACAGGTGTAGGATCTGAGGGGCCGATGCGAACGCGCGCTCTCGTCTTCGTTTTGACGGCAATTACGGCGGTGGGCGCGGCGGCGCTGACCGCCCAGACGCCGACGTTCCGCACCGGCATCGACCTCGCCTCCTTCGGCGTCACCGTGGTCGACAAGAAGGGCGAGTACCTCAGCGACCTGAACGCCGAGGACTTCGAGATCCTCGAGGACGGCCAGAAGCAGACGCTGAAGTACTTCGCGCGCGGCACCGACATCGAGAACGGTCCCGAGATGCACATCGGGCTGCTCTTCGACACCAGCGCCAGCATGACCGAGGACATCAAGCTGTCGCGGTCGGCGGCGATCAAGTTCCTCAACACGCTGAGCGAAGCGAAGGACATGACGCTGGTGGACTTCGACACCGAGGTGCGCGTGGCGAAGTACGGCCAGCGCGACTTTCCGCGGCTGGTCGAGCGTATCCGCGGGCGCACGCCCGACGGCGAGACCGCGATGTACGACGCGATGGGCGTCTACCTCGATGGCGCCTCGGACGACGAGGGACGCAAGATCCTCGTCCTCTATACCGACGGCGGCGACACGCACAGCACGATCAGCTTCGGCGACCTGATGACGCTCATCCGCGCGTCGGACGTGACGGTCTACTCGGTCGGCTTCCTCGAGCACTCGCGCGGCCGCATCGAGGAACGCGCGCACCTGCAGCAGATCGCGGAAGCCACCGGCGGCCAGGCGTTCTTCCCGACGTCGATGAAGGACATCGAGGCGTCGTACGACAAGGTGGTCGCGCAGATCCGCGCGCAGTACAGCCTGGCCTACTCGTCCACCAACACCAAGCAGGACGGCGCGTGGCGGAAGGTCGAAATCCGCGTGTCGCGTCCCGATCTCAAGGGGTCGAAGATCCTCGCGCGCCGCGGCTACTTCGCCCCCTATCAAGAGCCGCCGGCCAAGACAAAGTAGCGGCTCAACTCCCGACGTCCAACGTCCAACCTCCAACGTCGGACTCCAGCACGGCCGAAGCGCGCCCTGGGAGTTGGAGTTGGTCGTTGGGAATTGGCCGGTGCCACGTGGTACGATCAGGGGTTTACATGCCCTCCGTGCACGACCGCTTTAGCCTCGTCACCGATTTCGAGATCCGCGGCGACCAGGTGCGCGCCATTCCAGAGCTGGTCGAGGGGCTGACGCGCGGCGACAAGCACCAGGTGCTACTCGGCGTCACCGGCTCGGGCAAGACGTTCACGATGGCGCAGGTCGTCGCGACGGTGAACCGCCCGACGCTGGTGATGGCGCACAACAAGACACTCGCCGCGCAGCTCTACCAGGAATTCAAGCGCTTCTTTCCCGGCAACGCCGTCGAGTACTTCGTCAGCTATTACGACTACTACCAGCCGGAGGCCTACGTGCCGGCCACCGACTCGTACATCGAGAAGGAAGCGACGATCAACGACGAGATCGATCGCATGCGGCTGTCGGCGACGCGGTCGCTCTTCGAGCGCCGCGACGTCATCATCGTCGCCAGCGTGTCGTGCATCTACGGCCTCGGCTCGCCCGAGGCCTACTACGGGATGCTGCTGCCGCTCGAAGTGGGACAGCGCATCGGCCGCGATCAGATCCTGCGCAAGCTCGTCGAGATCCAGTACGAGCGCAACGACACCGAGTTCGGCCGCGGCGCCTTCCGTGTGCGCGGCGACATCGTCGAGGTCGTGCCGTCGTACGAGGAGCACGCGCTGCGCATCGGGCTCTTCGGCGACGAGGTGGACGAGCTCGCCTGGTTCGACGCGATTACCGGGAAAGTGATCCGGCGCCTCGACAAGGTCGCCGTCTACCCGAAGTCGCACTTCGTCACGTCGCGAGACCGGACCAAGCAGGCGGTCGAGACGATCAAGCAGGAGCTCGAGTGGTATCGCGGCCAGCTCGAAGCCGAGGGCAAGCTGCTCGAGGCGCAGCGGCTGCACCAGCGGACGATGTTCGACCTCGAGATGATCCGCGAGATCGGCTACTGCCACGGGATCGAGAACTACGCGCGGCACCTGACCGGCCGCGCGCCCGGTGCGCCGCCGCCGACGCTGCTCGACTACCTGCCGGACGATGCGCTGGTCATCGTCGACGAAAGCCATCAGACCGTCCCGCAGGTCCGCGGCATGTATGCCGGCGACCGCTCGCGCAAGGAAGTGCTCGTCGCCTACGGCTTCCGCCTGCCGTCGGCGCTCGACAACCGCCCGCTGAACTTCACGGAGTGGGAAGAGCGCGTGAACCAGGTCGTCTACGTCTCCGCCACGCCGGGTCCGTACGAGCTCTCGAAGGCGGGCGGTGTGGTCGTCGAGCAGGTGATTCGGCCGACCGGCCTGATGGATCCGCCCATCGAGGTGCGCCCGGTCCGCGGCCAGGTCGACGACCTGCTCAAGGAGATCCGCGATCGCGCCGAGCGCAAGGAGCGCGTGCTGGTGACGACGCTCACCAAGCGGATGGCCGAAGACCTGACGACCTACTACCAGGAGCTCGGCGTCAAGGTCCGCTACCTGCACTCGGACATCGACACGCTCGAACGCATCGAAATCCTCCGCGATTTGCGGCGCGGCGCCTTCGACGTGCTGGTGGGGATCAACCTGCTGCGGGAGGGGCTCGACCTGCCGGAAGTGTCGCTCGTGGCCATCCTCGACGCCGACAAGGAGGGGTTCCTGCGGTCGAGCGGGTCGCTCATCCAGACGTCCGGGCGCGCCGCCCGAAACGTCAACGGACGCGTCATCATGTACGCGGACGCGATGACCGACTCGATGAAGTCGGCCATGGCCGAGACGGATCGGCGGCGGGCGCTGCAGGCCGCCTACAACGAGGAGCATGGCATCACCCCGGAATCGGTCGTGCGCGCCATCGAGGACGTGATGTCGAGCGTCTACGAGCGCGATTACTCGACGCCGCCGGCACGCGAGCCCGCGGATGCGTTCCGGACGCAGGCCGAGATCGACGCGGAGATCGCGCGGCTGGAGCACGAGATGAAGAGCGCCGCCGCCAACCTCGACTTCGAGCGCGCGGCGACGATCCGCGATACCTTGAAGTCGCTCCGCACCCGCGAGCTTGGCTTGACGAGCCTGCAGGCTGGACGCTGACGCGTGCTGACACACTGGCTGAAGGCTGCGCTCTATGAGGTGCAGGAGTACATCCGGCTGCAGGGGCAGACCGTGCGCGGCGTCTTCTCGCGGCCGTTCTATTTCCACGACGTGGTGGAGCAGTTCGATCAGATCGGCCTCGGCTCGCTGACCGTCGTGCTGCTCACCGGCTTCTTCACCGGCGCGGTGCTCGCGCTGCAGACGGGCATCACGCTCGACCAGTTCGGCGCGAGGCCGTTCGTCGGCCGTCTGATCAGCGCGTCGATGATCAAGGAGCTGGGGCCGGTGCTGACGGGGCTGATGCTGGCCGGCCGCATCGGGTCCGGCATCGCCGCCGAGCTCGGGTCGATGGTCGTCACCGACCAGATCAACGCGCTGCGCGCGCTCGGGACCGATCCGGTGCGCAAGCTCGTCGTACCCCGCGTGCTCGCGGGCTTTTTCATGGCGCCGGTGCTGACCGTCATCTCGGACACCGTCGGCATCCTGGGCGGCTGGCTGATTGCTGTCTACCAGCTGCGGGTGGCGTCGAGCCTGTACTGGACGTCGATTACCGACGCCTTGTACCTGCAGGACGCCTGGATGGGGATCCTCAAGCCCTTTTTCCTCGGCTATGTCATCGTCACCATCGGCTGTCACGTCGGCTTGCGGACGTCCGGCGGAACCCAGGGCGTGGGACGCTCGACGACCGCGGCGGTGGTGGCGGCGTCAGTAGCGGTCATCGCGGTGGATTTCTTCGTGACGCGTTTGCTGATTACGCTGTTGTATTGATGCCGACGTACTCGATTCGCGAAGCGGCAGTGCTCGAACGGCGATCGGCCTCGGACCGGCCGGCGGTCGTCTTCAAGAACGTGTCGCTGTCGTTCGACGACAAGACGGTGCTGCGCGACGTGAGCTTCACGCTGCTGCCCGGGCACACGAAGATCATTCTCGGGGCCAGCGGCTCAGGGAAGTCCACCATCCTGAAACTCATTCTCGGCCTGCTGAAGCCTGACGGCGGCGAAATCTGGGTGCACGGTTCGCGCGTGGACAACATGCGGGAGCTCGACCTGATGAAGGTCCGCGGCCACCTGGGCATGGTGTTCCAGGAGGGGGCGCTCTTCGACTCGCTGACCGTGGCCGAGAACGTCGGCTACAAGCTGTACGAAGAGACGGACATGGCGCTCGACGACGTGCGGCGCCGCGTCGAGGAGGTGCTCGGGTTCGTGCGCCTCAGCGAGCACATCGACAAGATGCCGTCGGCGCTCTCGGGCGGGCAGCGGCGCCGCGTCGCCATCGCGCGCGCGATGGCCTTCAAGCCGCCGACGCTGCTGTATGACGAGGCGACGACAGGGCTCGACCCGATCACGGCGACGACGATCGACGAGGAAATCGTCAAGCTGCGCGACGTCGAGAACGTCAGCTCGATCGTCGTGACGCACCAGCTGCGCGACGCGTTCTTCGTCGCGACGCACGAGGCGGTTCGCGACGGCAACGCCATCGAGATCACGCCGGCCGATCCGCGGAAATGCGACGAGGCCGAATTCATCATGCTGAAGGACGGCGTGATCACCTTCGAGGGCAACGCCGCCGAGCTGCGCTCGTCGACCGACCCGTACATCAAGACGTTCCTGTCCTAGAGGATGTAAGCAATGCCGCGCACCCGTTCACTGGCCTGGTCGGAGCTGAAGATCGGCATCGTGTCGCTCGTCGCGCTCGTCATCGCCTCCGTGCTGATCTTCATGGTCAGCGGCGAGGGCGGCTTTTTCTGGCAGCGCTACAACCTCAAGAGCGTCTTCACCGACATCCAGGGACTCAAGGTCGGCGCCCCGGTCCGCGTCGCGGGCGTCGAGGTCGGCGCGGTGAAGAAGATGGAATTCGTCGGCGACAAGGTCGAGGTGACGATGCAGGTGGGCAAGGAGCAGCAGTCGCGCATCACGGACCGATCGACGCTCTCGCTCGGCTCGGTGTCGCTGCTCGGAGAGGCTGCGGTGGACATCACCGCCGACAGCCAGGGCACGCCGATTCCCGAATGGGGCTACGTGCGGGCCGGCCCGGCGCCCGGCTCGCTGGCGACGGCGGCAACGGCCGCCACCAAGGGTCTCGAGCAGACCAGCGCGCTGCTTGCCAGCGTGCAGGAGGGGCGCGGGACGCTCGGCAAGCTCGTGACCGACGACACGCTGTACCGGCAGCTGAACGATTTCGTCGAGTCGGCGGAGGCGGTGACGCGCGGCATCAACGCCGGCCGCGGCACGCTCGGGCGGCTGGCCACCGATCCCGCGGCCGCGAAATCGCTCGAGCAGTCGCTCCAGAACCTGGAAATGGTGACGGCCCGAATTCGCAACGGCGAAGGCAGTCTCGGGCACCTGCTCAACGACGACACGCTGAGCAAATCCGTCACCTCGGCCACCAACAATCTCGACGCGATTACGGGCCGCATCAACAGGGGTGAGGGTACGGCGGGCAAGCTCATTTCCGACGCCGAGTTGTACAACCGTCTCAACTCGATGGCCGATCGCCTCGACAAGCTCACCGCGTCGCTCAATCAGGGCGAGGGCACCGCCGGACAACTGCTGCACGACAAGCAGTTGTATGAGAACATGAATAGTGCGGTCACCGAGCTGCACAACCTGGTGAAGGACATACGCGCCGATCCGAAAAAGTATCTGAACGTGAAGGTGAGCATCTTCTGATGGCGAGTAACGACAATCCTGGGGCGCTGCTGCTGGCATTCGTGGCGGGCGCCATCGCCGGCGCCGCCGTGGCGTTGCTGTTCGCGCCGGCGACCGGCGAGGAGACGCGCGATTACATCGGGCAGCGCGCCCGCGAGGGGCGCGAGAAGGTCGTCGACGCCGCCCGCCAGTTCCGCGCCGCAACGGAGCCCGAAGTGTGACGGACCTGTTTCTGGGCATCATCGCCGTCGCCGTGCTCGTCATGGCGATCATCCAGGTCGCGGCCATCATGTTTGCGATGTCCGCCGCCAGGCGCATCGGCCAGGCGGCCGATCGCTTCGAGCGGGATCTGCGGCCCGTCGTGACCAACCTGCAGGCGATCACGGCCGAAGCCGCCCGCGCGACGGCACTTGCCACCGCGCAGATGGAGCGCGCGGATCGGATGTTCGCCGATTTGAGCCGCCGCGCCGAGCAGGTGATGGCGGGCGTGCCGTCGCTGTTCGGGTCCGCCGGCCGGGGATGGGCGTTCTTGAACGGGATCAAGGCCGCCATGGCCGCTCTCCAGGAGCTGCGCCGGTCGTCGCGTCGCGGCGCCGCGCATCCTGACGAAGAGGACGCCCTCTTTATCGGTTAATCCCTCGATTGACGCGGGCGACCGCTGGTGATACAAGGACGCTACATTCACCAGAGGGGGGATCATGACGCTCGCGATTCGTCGTTTGAGTGGTATCGCCCTCGCCGCAATTCTCCTGGCGCCCCTGGGGGCGTCCGCCCAGGATTCCAGGTCGGCGACTCCCGTCGTAGAACTCGTCAAGATGCTCGACACGATGAAGCTCGATAGCTACGCCGTGAAGGGCTCGTCGCCCAACGAGTACGTCGGCGCGCTGTACTTTCCCGGCACGCAGCTGCTCGTCGTCAGCGCGAAGTTCGACACGCCGTTGCGCGCCGATTCGCTGATCGAGATGAAGAGCTACCGCGACCTGTATATCGAGTTGAACAGCGCGTCGGTGCCCAACTCCAAGGTGTTCGTCTCCGATCTCAGCGCCAACGGCCTGAAGGCGAAGAAGGATGGCAACCTGTACGACACCGCCGACGTCGGCGGTAAGACGTACAATTTCGACGGCGACTGGAAGAAAGCCAAGATCACGGAAGACGACTACACCAAGGCCTATTCGACGACCGACGAGCAGTACATGCAGATGATCCAGGCGCTGCTCGCCGGGCTCAAGAAGTCCTCGTAACCGGCGCTCCGGCGCTCACGTGCGAGGCATCAAAGAGGGCAGCCCTTCGGGGCTGCCCTCTTTGTCATTTGCGGTCCACTCGCGTGGAGGCGGCGATGAAGAGTGCAGTGATCGGCGGTGTGGCGTGTGTGCTGGCGTGCCTCGGTGCGGCGCCTGCGGTGGCCGCGTCATGCGAGAGCCTCGCGACGCTCGCGTTGAAGGACGCGAAGGTGACTGGCGTGACCGTCGTCGGCGCCGGAGCGTTCGTGCCGCCGGGTGGCGGGGAAGCCGCTGACCCCAGCCGGTACGCGAATCTTCCCGCGTTCTGCCGCGTGTCGGCGACCCTCACTCCCAGTAGCGATTCCGACATCAAAGTGGAAGTGTGGCTGCCCGCCACCGGCTGGAACGGCAAGTTCCAGGCGGTGGGCAACGGCGGCTGGGCAGGGGTAATCAGTTACCCGGCGATGGCTGATGCCGTTCGAGCCGGCTACGCCAGCGCATCCACCGACACCGGGCACGTCGGCGGCCGCGGCACGTTCGCGCTCGGCCACCCGGAGAAGCTGATCGACTTCGCGTGGCGGTCGGAGCACGAGATGACCGTCAAGGCGAAAGTGGTCATCCAGTCGTTTTACGGGAGCGCGCCGAGGCTCTCGTACTGGAACGGCTGCTCGACCGGCGGACGGCAGGGCCTCAAGTTGGCCCAGATGTTCCCGGACGACTTCGACGGCATCATCGCCGGTGCGCCGGCGAACCGGACCGCGATCTCTCTCTGGATCGCGGACGCGGTGCTGAGGGACCCCGCGAGCTACATCCCACCCGCCAAGTACCCGGTCATTCACCAGGCGGCGCTCGCGGCGTGCGACCAGCGCGATGGTCTCAAGGACGGCCTCATCGACGATCCCACCCGCTGCAGCTTCGATCCCGGCGTGCTGCTGTGCAAGCAGGGCGACGACACTTCGTGTCTCACCGCACCGCAGGTCAAGGCCGCGAAACAGATCTACTCACCCGCCGTGAATCCGCGAACGGGCAAGGAGCTGTTTTCGTCGCTGGTGCCCGGAACAGAACTGGGCTGGGGCGTCCAGGCCCTCGGTCCAGAGCCTTCCGCGAACATTTACGACCAGTACAAGTACGTTGTCTTCAAGGATCCGAAATGGGACTGGAAGACGTTCAACTTCGACACCGATGTCGCGCGCGGTGATCGGCCGGAGAACCTGGTCATGAACGCGACGGATCCGGACATGAGGCCGTTCTTCTCGCACGGCGGCAAGCTGCTGCTCTATCACGGGTGGAGCGATCCGAACGTCCCGACCCTGAACACGACCAAGTACTACAGGAGCGTTGTCGACGTGATGGGCGGACCGGTGAAAGCGGCCGGCAGTGTCCGCTTCTTCCTCGAGCCTGGCATGGGTCACTGCGGCGGCGGGGAAGGCCCGAACGTGTTCGACAAGGTCGCGGCGCTCGAGCAGTGGGTGGAGCACGGCACAGCGCCGGACGTGATGATCGCGTCGCACCGCACCAACGGCAAGGTGGATCGGACGCGTCCGCTGTGTCCGTATCCGCAGGTGGCAAAATACAAGGGGAGCGGCAGCATCGACGACGCGGCGAACTTCGCGTGCGCCGCGCCCTGAGCGCGAGGACGTGAGCGACAGACGAGGGCCGCCCTGAGGCCGGCCCTCGCCGTCATTTCATGATGGCGAAGACGATGCCGCCGATCGCGGCCAGTTCCGCCGCCCAGAAGAAGAACATCCACTTCACCATTTCGAAGCGGAGCTCCGCCACGGCAAGACGGAACTTGCCGGCCTCGATCTCGAGGCGCCGCTCGAACGACTCGTTCGCAAGCGTGTAGGCGTCGGCAAACATCATCTCGAGTCCTTCTGACCCCTCGGCACCGAGCTTCTCTCTGACTGTGGTTTGAAGTTTCGGTCGTTGCACACGGACCTCATACGCACGCCCGTGCGTCCGACCTCCCGACGACGATGCCATCGTCGTCGGGCAATTGTCAACGTGCAGTTGGGAAATGTGTAGGGCGCGGTCGGCTCGCCAGCCGCAGGCCGGGTCCACCTTCGCGCGACGCGCTACGGGGGACACCCTTCGCCTCACTGCGAGAGCTGTCCTTCCTGAGAGATAGGTAAAACGGTATTCCGGACAGATGGGTGACACGTCACCCGAGCGGCGGCTACTTTCCGAATCTGGCGGCGTTGTCAGCCGCCCGATGTCGTTCGCTTCGAAAACGATGCCGCTTACTCCACGTGGAACGGCAGCACGAACCGCTGGGACAAATCCAGCGTGACAGCGGCGCGGACGAGCGTGAAGGCCACTCCTCCCCCGTAGCTGTAACACGGCTGACCAACCTGCGAATTCACACGTGTCGACATCGTCGACGCGATGCACGCGGGACCCGAACGCATCCAGAACACACCATCAACTCCACCGATAAGCCATTGAAATAGGCTCGGATCTTCACTGGGAATCGTCGTTCTGGCACTTCCGTCGTATAGGACCGGCAACAGCGGCGCGCCTGAGCAATCAGTGGATTCGTACAGGAAAGTTGGCGTCCCCGCCACGGTCCACATATCGCGACTCGTCAGGAGCATCGCGACCTGTCGCTGCCTTCTGTCCACGACACCGCCGAATCGAACCCAGCCCCTGCGGCTCCCGTCGTCCATTCTCCGACGACGGTGCCGACTGCATCGACCAGTTGTAAACCCGACGCTCCGTGTCCACGTTGCAGTCCCTGCGGACCGCGCCCATCTGGGACGCCCTGCGGACCTTGAACATTCCAATCCACTGGTGTTTCGCCCACCAGACACGAGCCTGCCGTGCTCACGACACGAAGAGCCCCGGTCATCTTCTTTACGCAGCCGTGAATCACCGTCTGTTGAGCGCCGACGGGAGCGCCGATCGTAGCTATCAATATTGCGCCGAGGACGAGGGTTGCCTTTGTCATCACGCGACCTGAAAAGGGAATTCCGGCGTCAGTTCAACGAGCGGCGGCGGACGCAGGTGGATCGTTGTGAAACGTAATGTGCGAGACGCGCCACTGATTGTTGATACGCCGCCACACGATCAGCACGTGACCAGTGCGACCTTTCCGCTGGCCGTCGTCGGCGAACGCAAACGTTTCGAAGGTGTAGCCGAGATCGCCCGAACTGTTTGCGTCCACGACCGTCCAGGTAATGGTGTCAAACGGCCGGCGGGGCAGCGACCGCTGGAGAGTGCTCAAAATCGCTGACCGTCCCGCCCTGGTACCACCGTTATCGAAATTCACGGCATCATCGGCGTAGTAGTTGGCCACCTTCTCGGGGTCGGCGGCTTTCATTGCGGCCTCGAATCCTCGAAGCGACTCCATGAGACCGGCGTCAACGGTCTGCGCCGCCAGCGGAGCAGCAGACACTAATAACGCCGCGATGAAAAAATACGCAGACGATCTTCTGATCACGGTGGGCCCCCTCTAGTTCACAGTTGGGATAGTCGGTCGCGCTGGTTCAGCCTAAGGGCGCGCGGGGTGGGGATCAACGCGCGCGAGGCTCGTGAGATGAACTCGGTGTGCAGTTCCGTCACATGGTGGGAACTGCGTCGGTCGTCGGTTCAGGACCTGGCGCGGATGCTGCTCGACACCATCGAGCGCGGCAAACGACTGTCGTCAACGACGCCGGCGGACTATCGAGCGCAACTGCGCACGTCAACGGCTAACGTCAACGGATGGAACAGATCGTCGCCGCCCTCTGGCAAACGATCAAACGTGAACCGGGATGCGCAGTAGTTGGCGACGGGCACGCCGACGCGAAGACGACGAGCATCTATCTCAACGTCATGACGCAGCGTCTGCAGGACTCGATGAAGCGGTTCGGCGTCCCGTTGCAGCCCGTTGCAACCGAGGCCCCGATCGACCATCAGCCCCTTTGCAACGAGCCCGACGAGAGCGACGCGCAAGTCGTTGTGAACTAGGCGGGTTAGAAGTGGTGGGCGCTAGTGGATTCGAACCACTGACCCCCGCCGTGTGAAGGCGATGCTCTACCGCTGAGCCAAGCGCCCAACCGAAATTGCAGTCTAGCACAGCAACTCGCGAGGGCTCCTCGCTCGCTTCCGCACGCTATGTCGTGCCGTACAGGCGGTCGCCGAAGTCGCCGAGCCCCGGCACGATGTACTTGTGCGGGTTCAACTCGCGATCGACGACGGGCGTGTAGATGGCGACCTCGGGATGATGCTGCTCGACGAGCGCCACGCCCTCGGGCGCCGCGACGATGCAGATGATGCGCAGCGTGCGGGCGCCGGCGGCCTTCAACAGGTCGATGGCGGCAATCGCGCTGCCGCCGGTGGCCAGCATCGGGTCGATCATCAGCACGAAACTCGCGGAGAGATCGCGCGGAAGCTTCGTGTAGTACTTCGACGCGATAGCCGTCGCTTCGTCGCGCTGGAGGCCGATGTGGCCGACGCGCGCCGCCGGCAGCAGCTCCAGCACCGCGTCGAGCATCCCGAGACCCGCGCGCAGCACGGGCACGACAACGACATCGCCGTCCACGATCGTCCCGTCGGCCGGCCCGAGTGGTGTTTCCACCGTGTGCTGACGTGACGGAACGTCGCGCAGCGCCTCCGCGGCAAGCAGCACCGAGATGCGATTGGCCGCGCGGCGGAACTCCGGCGGCGCGGTGCGCACGTCGCGGAGCTCCATCAGCGCATCCTGCACGAGGGGATGATCGATAAGGTGAACCGGCACGAACGGATCGTAGCCCAATAGGTAGAATGCCTTCTATGCGCGGATCCCTCGTTGCTGCCGCGGCCGTGCTCGCTGCTGGCGTGGCCGTCTCCGGCCAGGCGCCGAGGCAGGTGTCGATGGTGATCACCAACGGCATCGTCGTCACGGCGGACACCGGCAGCCGCGTCATCACCCCCGGCGCGGTGGCGATCGACGGCGCCGACATCGTCGCGGTGGACGGCGTGGAGGCGATCCGCCGTCAATTCCGCGGCCGCGAGACGATCGATGCCGGCGGCCAGGTCGTCATGCCGGGCCTCGTCAACACGCACACGCACGCGCCCATGGTCCTCTTCCGCGGCCTGGCGGACGATCTCGCGCTCGAGGAGTGGCTGACGAAGTACATATTTCCCGCCGAGGCGAAGACCGTCTCGCCCGAATTCGTCCGCGCGGGGACGCGGCTCGCCGCGCTCGAGATGATCGAGTCGGGGACGACGACGTTCGCGGACATGTACTACTTCGAGGAGGAGATCGCCAAGGAGACGAAGGCCGCGGGCCTCCGCGGCGTGCTGGGCGAGACGATCATCCAGTTCCCCGTGGCCGACGCGAAGACCCCCGCGGAAGGGCTGGCCCGCGCCGAGTCGTTCATCAACGCGTTCAGGAACGATCCGCTGATCACACCCGCGGTGGCCCCGCACGCCATCTACACCAACGACGGCGCCACGCTGAAGGCTGCCCGTGCGCTGTCGCTGAAGTACGGCGTGCCGACGCTGATTCACATGGCGGAAACGCAGTCGGAGGCGATGACCGCCAGGGAGCGGGGCTCGCCGACCGTCGTCGCCTATCTCGAATCGCTCGGCTTCCTGGGGCCTGGTGTCGTGGCCGCCCACGCCGTCTGGGTGAACGACAGCGACATGGCGCTGCTGAAATCACGCGGCGTCGGCGTCTCGCACAATCCCGAGAGCAACATGAAGCTCGCCAGCGGCATCGCCCCGGTGAAGGCGTACCTCGCCGCGAACGTCGCGGTCGGCCTCGGCACCGACGGGGCGGCGAGCAACAACGATCTCGACATGTTCGAGGCGATGCGGGCTGCCTCGTTCCTGCAGAAGGTCGCGACGTCGGACCCGACGGCGGTGAGCGCGAAGACCGCCGTCCAGATGGCGACAATCGGCGGAGCACGAGCGCTCGGCATGGAGAGGCAGATTGGCTCGCTCGAGCCCGGCAAGCGCGCCGACCTCATCATCGTCGGCATGGGCGCCGCACGCCAGACGCCGATGTACGACCCGGTGTCCCACCTCGTCTACGTAACCCGCGGTGACGACGTGCAGACGACGATCGTCAACGGCAAGGTGCTGATGCGCAACCGGAAGGTGCAGACCCTCGATCGCGCGGCCGTCGTGCGCGAGGCGAAGACGTGGGCTGCGAAGGTCAGCGCGGCCGTCGGGCGATAGCGGTCATCTGCATCCCGTGCTTCGGCCGGAGGGTCACCGCGGCCTGCGGGACCACCGGATGGCCGGGGACGAGGTCGAACCGCCAGCGCTGGGCGATGGTCGCGACCAGCAGCACCAGCTCCATCCACGCGAACGATTCGCCGATGCACTGGCGGGGTCCTCCGCCGAACGGGAAGTAGGCGAAGCGCGGCAGCGCCGCCTTGAACTCCGGTGTCCAGCGATCGGGATCGAATCGGTCGGGATCGCGGTAATGACGTGGATCGCGATGGACGATCCACTGGCTCATGATGATGATCGACCGTGGCGGCAGGGAATAGCTGCCGATGCGGTATTCGTTGACGGCGCGCCGGCCGACCAGCCAGGCGGGCGGGTACAGGCGCATCGCTTCCGTGACGACACGCGTGACGTACGGCAGGCGATCGACGTCGGCGACCGTCGGCAGGCGTCCGCCGAGCACGCTGTCGATTTCCTCGTGCAGCCGCCGCTCGACCTCCGGCGACTGGCTCAGGAGGTACCACGTCCAGGTCATCGCGTTCGCCGTGGTCTCGTGCCCGGCGAGAAAAATCGTCATCGCCTCGTCGCGGACCTGCCGGTCCGTCATCCCGCGCCCCTTGTCTTCGTCATCCTGCGCCAGCAGCAGCATCGACAGCAGGTCGCCGCGGTCGCCGCTGGCGCGATGCTCGCGGATGAGGCCGTAGATGATGGCGTCGAGCCGTTCGCGCGCCCGGCGGCCGCGCCGCAGGTAGGGGATCGGCAGCCGCTCGAGCCGCTCGCCGAAGGGGAGCATCAGCGTCCAGAACGAGTTCATCAGGCCCGTCATCGCCTCGCCGACGTCGCGCGCCTGCGCTTCGACGTCCGCGTCGAACAGCGTCTTGCCGACGATGAGGAGCGTGAGGCGCGACATCTCGCGCGCCATGTCGACGGTCGCCCCCTCCGTCCAGCCGTCTCGCAGCCGATCGGCGTAGGACACCATCGTGGCCGCGTACGCCGCGACACGCTCACGGTGAAAAGCCGGCTGCATCAGGCGCCGCTGGCGCAGGTGAAACGCGTCCTCGCTCGTCAGCAGCCCCTCGCCGAGCAGGACCTTCACGCGTTCGAGCCCGCGGCTCTTGTGAAAATTCTGGTTGTGCGTGACGAGAACGTCCTTGATCACGGCCGGGTCGCTGGCGACGAACAGGTGCTCGTTGGCCATGCGCAGGTAGGCGAGGTCGCCGTATTCGCGGGCAATACCGGCGAAGAACTGCAGCGGGTCGCGGCCCGGCCTGTAGACGATGGAGTTGCGCAGCGAGCGCTTCGGGCCGGGCGGGAACGTCCTAGTCGCCGATGACAGCGATGTAGGGGAGGTTTCGGTGCTGCTCGGCATAGTCCAACCCGTATCCAACCACGAATTTGTCCTCGATGGTGAAGCCGATGTACTCCACCTTCACGTCAATCTTGCGGCGCGACGGCTTGCTCAGGAGACAGGCGGTCCGGAGGTGGCGTGGCGAGCGGGCGCGGATGATGTCCTGCAGGTAGGTCAGCGTGAGCCCCGTGTCGACGATGTCTTCGACGATGAGGACGTCGCGTCCCAGGACGGCGCTGTCGAGGTCTTTGAGCACCTGCACCTGGCCCGACGACTTCGTGCTGGTGCCGTAGCTGGAGACCGCCATGAAATCGAGCGTCGTCGCGGCGGGCAGCGCGCGTGCGAGATCGGCGAGGAAGACGAACGCGCCCTTCAGCACGCAGACCAGGTGCACGCCGTCCGGGTGGTCGCGATGGATCTCCTGCGCGAGCGCGCGAACGCGTTGCTGAATGTCGTCGGCGGCAATCAGGACGTTCATCGCGAAGTAAACTAACATACTCGCCCGGATGAAGCGTTTCCAGATGATCACCGAGGCCGATGCGCGCGTCATCGAATACGGCAGCACCGTGACGCTCGTCGGCGGCGGCCACGTGACGCCGCTCGCGGCGGATACGCTCAAGGCGCGGCGCGTGTCGGTCGTGAACGAGAACGGCGCCGCGGACGACGCGTCGCTGGCGCCGCGCGCGGACATCCGGACCGTTGCCATCGCCGGCGATCACACCTCGGTGGCGCTGAAGGCGGCGATTGTCGCGCATCTCCGCGCGCGGGGGCTCTCCGTGCACGATCTCGGCACCCACACCAGCGAGCCGGTGGACTATCCCGACACGGCGGGCGCCGTCGCGCTGCACGTCGCGCGCGGCGAGGCCGACGCGGGGATTGCCATCGACGGCGCGGGGCTCGGGTCCACCATCGCCGCCAACAAGCTGCGCGGCATCCGCGCGGCCATGTGCACCGACCGGACGCTGGCGCGCTACGCGCGCGAACACAACGGCGCCAACGTCCTGGCGCTTGGATCCACGCTCGTCTCCACTTCCGACGCGCTCGAGATCGTGGACACGTTCCTGGGCACGCCGATGCGCGAGGCCCGGTACATCCGCAGGCTCGCGAAGGTGCGCGAGCTCGAGCGTCGTCAGCCCTGATGCAGCCCCTCGACCTGCAGCGCCTCATCCAGATCATCGTCGAGGAGATCGCGGCGAGCGAGTCGGCGCCGGCGCCGTCGCGCTGCAGCTGCCATGCGCTGCTCTACGAGTGCTGTCCCGACCGCCTGCGGGGCGTGCTCGATGCGGGCGCGACACGGCTCGGTCTGCACGCCAGCGGCGGCGCGCCCGGCGGGGTCGCCTCGATGATCGACCACACGCTGCTCAAGCCCGATGCGACGCGGACGGACATCGAGGCGCTCTGCCGCGAGGCGGCCGAGTACACGTTCGCGAGCGTCTGCGTCAACCCGACGTGGGTCGCGCTCTGCGCGTCGCTGCTGCAGGGGACGGCCGTGAAGGTCTGCTCGGTGGTCGGTTTCCCGCTCGGCGCGACGACGCCCGACACCAAGCATTACGAGACGCGCCGCGCGATTTTCGACGGCGCCCGCGAGATCGACATGGTCATCAACGTGGGCGCGCTGAAGTCGGGCGAGCTGCGTGTGGTGGAGCGCGACATCGAGTCGGTCACCGCGCCGTGTCGCGAGGCGGGGGCGCTCAGCAAGGTCATCATCGAGGCGGCGCTCCTGACCGACGATGAGAAGATTACGGCCTGCACGCTGGCGAAGGCGGCGGCCGCCGACTACGTGAAGACGTCGACGGGGTTCGGCCCTGGCGGCGCGACCGCTGCCGATGTGGCGCTGATGCGCCGCGTCGTCGGCGAAGAGATGGGCGTCAAGGCCGCGGGCGGCGTTCGCGACCTCGAGGGCCTGAAAGCGATGGTCGCCGCGGGGGCGACGCGGATTGGCGCCAGCGCCGGCGTGCGCATCGTCCAGGAATCGCAGGGCAGGCAGCCGGCGGCAGCAGCGAAAGGGTACTAGGGCGAGCAGAGTAGGGGCCCGGAGTCCGGGTCCTTTCGGACGCGACATGGAGGACACGTTGGCGAATCTCAATCAGGAACAACTGCGCCGGCTGGCGCGACTCGGGGCACAGGCACGGCTCGACGAACTTCGACAGGAAGAAGCGGCCATTCGATCGGCGTTTCCGGATCTGTTCGGGCGCGGGCGACGAGCGCAGGCCGCCAACGGTCAGGCGTCGACGGCGCGGCGCCGCCCGGCGATGTCCGCGGCGGCGCGCAAGGCAGTTTCGGCGCGCATGCGGAAGTACTGGGCCGAGCGCCGGAAGTCGAAAGCGGGGAAGTAGTGAAGACAGGGCTGTGCATCGCGGCCCTGTTGATGTCGACCGCAGCATTCGCTCAGTCGCCGCCGGGTCCGTACGTCATCGACGTGCGCGGCTCGATGTCCGGCACGCCCGGCGGCGACGCCTTTTATCCACCCGTGCCGGAGAACACGCTCGCGCCGCAGCGTGGGTTCGGATTCGGCGCGGGCGCCCACCTGTATCCGTTCAGCCTCGGCATCTCGCGCGTCGGGGTGGGCATCGACCTGACGCGCGCGCGCGGCAGCGCCAGGTCGCCGGCGACGACCTCGACCGCGAGTGGATCGACGACGACGATTGTCGGATCCGCCGCCGGGGTTGGCGCGTCGATGACGGTCACGACCGTCGCGCCGCCACTCTCGTTCAACTTCGGGACGCACGACGGCTGGAGCTACCTGAGCGCCGGCGTCGGCGTCACATCCACGCGCGCCGGCGTGGACGTGGCGGCATCGGACACGACGCCGGCGGCATCGACCGCGCGCGAACGCCGGACGCGCACCATCAACGTGGGCGGGGGAGCGCGCTGGTTCATCCGCGAGCGCCTCGCGGTCGGCTTCGACATCCGGTTTCATCGCCTTGGCGCCACGTCCGGATTGCCGTCGAAGCAGATCGTCGGGTTGTCGGTGGGAGTGTCGGTCAGATAGGGTGCGGTCCCCCTTCGCTCGCTTCGCGAGCTACGGGGGACAACCTTCGCGGAATCGAGGCGCGAAGGTTGGAGCGGGCGACGGGAATCGAACCCGTGTTCTAGGCTTGGGAAGCCTCTTTCTTGCCACTAGAAGACGCCCGCGGCTGTTCCCGATTTTAACGTAATCTCAGCCGCGAATCACGGACAGCACCTCATCGCGCTTTTCGTCCATCAGCGCCGGAGAGGTCGCCTCGAGATTCAGCCGCAGCAGCGGCTCCGTGTTGGATCCGCGCACGTTGAAATGCCAGTCCGGATAGTCGACCGAGATCCCGTCCATCCTCGCGATCTGCGCGTCCTTGTAGCGCGCCTCGATCGCCTGCAGCTTCGCCGGCACCTCGCTCATGCTGGCGAGCTTGGTGTTGATCTCGCCCGAGATGAAGTAGCGCTCGCGCAGCGGTGCGAGCAGGTCGTGGAGCGACTTGTTCTTCCTCGACATCAGCTCGAGCATGAGCAGCGCGGGGATGAAGCCGTTGTCGGCGTAGGAGTAGTCGCGGAAGTAGTAGTGGCCCGTCACTTCGCCGCCGAAGATGCCGTCCTCTTCGCGCATCCGCCGCTTGATGAACGCGTGGCCGACGCGGTTCATGAGCGCGCGGCCGCCCAGGCGTTCCACCGTGTCCTTCACCGCGCGGCTCGCGCGCAGGTCGTAGATGATCGTCGCGCGCGGATACTTGAGCAGGAAGGCCTCCGCGAGGAGCGCCGTGATGAAGTCGCCGGACACGAACTCGCCGGTGCCGTCGATGAAGAAGCAGCGGTCCGCGTCACCGTCCCACGCGATGCCGACGTCGGCTTTCTGCCGGATGACTTCGGCGGTGATGTCGCGGCGGTTCTCCTCGATGAGCGGGTTCGCCTCGTGGTTCGGGAACGTGCCGTCGATGTCGAAGCACAGCCGCGTCGTCCTGCACGGCAGCTGATCGAAGAGCAGCGGCGCCACGAGGCCGGCCATGCCGCTGCCCGCGTCGAGGACGACGGTGAACGGCTTGACGACGTCGCGGTCGATGAACGACATCACCTTCTCGATGTACTCGAAGACGATGTTGCGCGGTGAGACGGTGCCGGCGGTGGCGGCCGGCGCCGGCAGCCGATCGTTGACGATCATGTCGCGGATCTCGCCAAGCCCCTGCTCCCCGCTCAACGGCAGCGCGCCCGACCGCACCATCTTGATGCCGTTGTACTGCTTCGGGTTGTGCGAGGCGGTCACCTGCGCGCCTCCCTCGAGCTCGTCCTTGACGACCGCGAAGTAGAGCATGTCGGTGCCGAGCATCCCGTAGTCGGTGACGTCGGCGCCCTGCTCGCGCGCCCCCTGGATGAACGCCGCGGCAACCCCCGGCGAGGAGACGCGCATGTCGCGCGAGACGCCGATTTTCTTCGCCCCCAGGTAGGTGACGAACCCGCGCCCGATCTGCCGGGCGACCTCTTCGTTGATCTCGGTCGGGTAGAGGCCGCGGACGTCGTAGGCCTTGAAAATGTCGGTGTTGATGCGCATCTTGTGAGCTGTTTCGCCGGGCATGACCTTACGCCTTGGTGTAGTCGGTGAGCGTCGTCTTATCGCCGAGCACGGCGCCTGAGTTGACGTTCACGTTGCGGCCGATATGGCAGTGCCGTCCGACGATCGCGTCGCGGATGCACGCCTCGCGGCTGATGCGACAATTGGGCCAGATCACGGCGCCGCTGACAACCGCGTCCTCTTCGATTTGCGTCTGCCGGCCGATGACGGAATACGGCCCGACCTTCGCGCCCGCCTTCACCAGCGTCCCTTCGTCGATGAAGCACGGCCCCTCGACGGTCGCCCCCGGCTCGACCTTCACGTCAGCGGCAATCCACGTGCGCGGCGCCGCGATGTCGCGAAACGGCTCGGCCGCGTACCGTCCGTCCATGATGTCGCGATGGACCTGGGTGTACTTCGCCGGCGTGCCGATGTCGATCCAGTAGCCGTTGTAGACGTAGGCGACGAAGGTCTCGCGCCGCTCGATGAGCGAGGGGAAATAGCTGCGTTCGATCGACCAGGGAACGTTGCTAGGGATGCGGTCGAAGGTGTCCGGCTCGAGCACGTAGATCCCGGCGTTGATGTTGTTGGTGGTGATCTCGTCGGGGTTCGGCTTCTCGAGAAAGCGCCGGATGGCGCCGTCCGCCTCCGTGTCGACCAGCCCGTACGCCGTCGGGTTGTCGACCGGCGTGAGGACGATCGTGGCGCGCGCCTTCCGCTCGCGATGCAGGCGGATGACGCCGGCGAGGTCGATCTGCGTCAGCACGTCGCCGTTGAAGACGACGACCGATTCGGTCAGCTGGTCGCCCGCGTACTTGATCGCGCCGGCCGTCCCGAGCGGCATGGGCTCGACCACGTAACGGATCGAGATGCCGAGTTCCGCGCCGTCGCCGAAGATCTCCTCGATGCGCCGCGGCTGGTAATTGAGGCTGAGGATGACTTCGTCGATCTCCGGGACCTGCTTCAGGAGATCGATCTGGTAGTGGAGGAACGGCCGGTTGAAGATCGGAACGATCGGCTTCGGGGTGTGAATCGTCAGCGGCCTGAGTCTGGTTCCCTTTCCTCCGGCCAGGAGGATTGCCTTCATGACAATCAACGATCATACACGCTCGAGCCGATAAGGTAGAATGCAGTGCTCCGTTACATGAACCTGCCGAATACCCTGACGCTCGTGCGGATCTTTCTCGTGCCGCTGCTGGTCGTGGTGTTGCTCACGCAGTTCGCGGGGCACGAGATCTTCGGCGTGCCGAAGGAGCTGATCGGGGCGGCCATTTTCGGCGTCGCGTCGATCACCGACTGGCTCGATGGCTACCTGGCGCGGCGCCGCCGGCAGGTTACGTGGCTGGGACAGGTCCTCGATCCGATCGCCGACAAGCTGCTGACCTCAGCGGCGTTCATCTCGCTAGTGCAGCTGGGCCTCGCGCCGGCGTGGATGGTGGCGCTGATCATCGGCCGCGAGTTCGCGATTACCGGCCTCCGCAGCCTCGCCTACACCAGGGGCATTACGATTCCCGCCTCGCGCCTCGGCAAGATCAAGATGGCGTCGCAGGTCACGGCCATCCTCCTGCTGATTCTCGGCTGGCGGCCCGTGCCCTGGCTGGCCCCGATCGGCTACGTGGCGCTATGGGTGGTGATGCTCACCGCCGTGGCCTCCGCGATCGATTACTACCGGCGGTTCGTGCTGCTGCTCAACGCGCGCGTGACGGACGTCAACGTGGAGCGGGAGCGGCGGGCGAGCTAGACGGTGGGCCGCCTGAAGGCGGCCCCTACGCGATTATTCCTGCCGGCGCGATTATTCCTGACGGCGGTCTCTACGCAACCTCCACGTGGCGGCCGGCTTCAGCCGGCCTCCTGCTTACTTCCGCAGCGCGACGTAATCGCCGCTCAGGAACGCGTCCCGCGAGTTGAGCGCGCGCAGCGTCGAGGTCTCCGGCTTCACGTCCACGACCACCGCTTCCCCCAGCTCGAACAGGAACTCCGGCGTGACGATTTCGTCGGGCAGTTCCTTGATCGCCGACATGTGCTGCGTCTCCATCCTCCGCTTGTCGCGAAAGACCATGAAGCGCGCGCCGATCGTGACGCCGTGGTCTCTGCCGCGGTCCACGTTGAAGAAGTCGTTCTTGGAGAACATCGTCCGACGATCGGTGCCGATGAGGATGTGGCCGTAGTTCTCCTTCTGCGGCTTCGGCGGGTTCACGTCGGGCGTCGGTGGCTGCGGCAGCGTGAACGGCTCGAGATAGTCGCCCACGTTGACAATGTCGCAGGCGTGCGAGACGGTGACGAGGGACATCGTCTTGTCGACGGCGTAGACGCGCACCCAGCCGGCCGTGCGGATCGACGCGGGGGTCGCCCGCGAGATGCCTGTACCGCGCGGCGCCTGCAGCCGGCGCACGTAGTATTCCTGGCCGACCTCGATGCCGTTGTCCGACCCGGCGTTGATCGTCACCAGGTCGCCGGGACCGTACACGTGACGGGTCGAGGCATCCTGTCCGCCAGTGATGAGCAGCGACTCGACGGGCCGTTCGAAGGCGAGCGTCGGTGCGCAAGCCTGTGCAATCACGTCCGCGGGCAGGTGCGTCATCTCGGGCGCCGGGCCGCGCTGCGCCAGGAGCGGCGAGGCGGCGGCCAGCAGGCCGGCGGTCAAACAGGCGAGGGTCGGGCGTCTGGTGAGGCTCATATCTCTCCTAGGGTCCGGCCCCGAACCTATTGAGTGGCCAGCGTTTCGAGCCGCTTGCGGGCATCGGCGAGATACTCGCTGCGCTCGAATTCCTTCACCAGCCGGTCGTAGTAGGGGACCGCTTCCGCTTTCTTATCGGTCTTGAGGAGAGATTCCGCCAGATAGTAGTAGACGGCGTCGCGCTCGGGGTAATTCGGGTCCTGCTTGAGGACTTCCCTGAAGCGGTCGATGGCGCCCGGGTACCAGCGGGCGCGGTAGTAGTAGAGGCCGACCTTGTACGACGCCTCGCTCACGCGGTTGCGCGCGTCGCGCCACTTCTCGCGCACCTCCGGCGTCAGCATGCTGTTCGGATAGCGGTCGAAGAAGACCTCGAATTCGCGGACGGCGGCGACGGTTTCGGTCTGGTCGCGCTCCGGCGCCTTCATCCGGCGGAAGTGCGTCATCGCCAGCTTGTACTGCGCGTAGTCGACGCGCGCGTTGGTCGGGTAGAACGTGATGAACTCCCTGAACTCGTTCTCGGCGAGCACGAAGTTCGCGTCGCCGCCCTCGCTCAGGTAGCTGTCGCCGACGCCAAGCTTGGCGTCGGGACGCAGCGTGCTCTGCGGATAGTTGTCGACGATCTGCTGGAAATAGCGGCGCGCGTCGACCCAGCGCTGGCGCATCATCGCGTCGTTGGCGCGCTGGAACAGGAACTGGTCGGGCGCGGTGTTGCCCGCGGGGACCGCTGGCGCGGGGTTGCCTCCGCATGCAGCAAGCCACGCTGCGGCGGCGACGCCGATCAGGATGCGCCACACGGCGCGCGAACAGCTGGAATCACTCATGCGTTGAAGAGGCCTGCCTCGGTCATCCACTGAAACTGCGCGCGCAGCCCCTGCTCGAGCGTGACCGCCGGGGCGAACGCAAGATCGGTGCGCGCGCGGGCGGTGTCGGCGTAGGTATCGCGCATGTCGCCGGCCTGCGGCTCGATCATGTTCAGCCGCAGTGGACGGCCGGTAATCCGGCCGATGAGCTCGAAGACGTCCAGCAGCTCGACCCGCGAGCCGCCCCCAATATTGTAAACAGCCCCGGGCGTCCCGCGGCGGCTTCCCGCCACCGTGGCGGCGACGGCGTCGCTCACGAACGTGAAGTCGCGCGTCTGCCGCCCGTCCCCAAATACCGTGATCGGCTCGTTCCGCATGGCGGCGAGAAAGAACCGGTGAAAACCCATGTCGGGGCGCTGCCGCGGGCCGTAGACGGTGAAATACCGCATCGAAACCGCCGGCACCCGGTAGTTCACGTAGTAAAGGTTGCACAGCTGCTCCGCCGACAGCTTGGTCACGCCGTAGGGGGAGACGGGCTGCGGCCTGGCGTCCTCGACCATCGGCAGCGGCACGTCGTCGCCGTAGACCGAGGAGCTCGACGCATAGACCAGCCGCTCGATCGGCCGTTCCTTGCAGGCTTCGAGCAGTATCTGGGTGCCTTCGACATTGTTGACTGTATAGACGTGAAAGTCGCGTCCCCAGCTTTTCCGCACACCTGCCTGGGCGGCGAGGTGAAATACCCACGTCGCGTCATCGAGCAGGCGCGCCCAGTCGGCGTCGGCCAGGGCCGTTTCGACGAGCGTGAATCGACTGCTGCCGCGAAGCCTGGCGAGGTTGTGCTCTTTCCGCTGCCGAGGATAGTAGTCGGTGAACACGTCGATCCCGGCCACCGTGTGGCCGGCGTCGACGAGATGCTCGCTCAGGTGCGACCCGATGAAGCCGGCGGCGCCGGTCACGACGGCCTTCACGCGAGCATCTCCCGGATGCGGGAGGGGAGGCGGCAGGGCCGGCCGCGGCTGTCGAGCGCCGCGTGGACCGTGTGTCCGACGACAAGGGTCTCGTCGCCGCGCGCGATCTCGTAGTCGAAGCGGATGCGCACCGGCGTCACCAGCGTCGCGCGCGTGCGGACTTCGAGGTCGTCGTCGTACTTGGCTGGCCGCCGATACGCGCAGTGCGCCTCGATGACGGGCAGCTGAATGCCGGCCTCCTCCATTGCCCGGTAGCTGTGGCCAGTGTCGCGAAGCCAGTCGGTGCGTCCGATCTCGAACCAGACGAAGTAGTTCGCATAGTAGACGACGCCCATGCGGTCGGTTTCGGCATAGCGTACGCGGACGCGCGTGCGGCGGAGCAGCGGCACGGCCGGGGCGTTGGTCATGCGTGAGCGGTGGGGGCGCCGGTCGCGGCGGCGCGCAGCGCGCGCGTCGCGCGCTCGGGGTCGCTGCCGCCGAAGATGGCCTGCCCGGCGACGAGGATGCTGGCGCCCGCGGCAACGACTCGAGCCGCCGTCACTTCGTCGATGCCGCCGTCGATCTCGATCGGGACGGACGAGCCCGCGGCGTTCAGCACGGCCCTGACGTGGCGGACCTTCTCCACGCTGTGAGGAATGAAGGCCTGGCCGCCGAACCCCGGGTTGACGGACATCACGAGCACGTAATCGAGATCCCCGGCGATGTCCTCGAGCGCGACGGCGGGGGTGGACGGGTTGAGCACCGCTCCCGCCCGCGCCCCCAGTTTCTTGATGAAGCCGATCGTGCGATGGAGGTGCGGCACCGCTTCGACGTGGACCGACACCATGCTCGCGCCCGCTTCGATGAATGCCTCGATGTAGCGGTCGGGCTCCTCGATCATCAGGTGGACGTCGAGCGGCCGCGTCGCGACCCTCTTGATCGCGCGCACGACAGGCGGCCCGATGGTGATGTTCGGGACGAAGTGGCCGTCCATCACGTCTACGTGAATGAGGTCGGCGCCGCCGCGTTCCACCGCGGCGATGTCGCGCCCCAGCTCCGCGAAGTTGGCGGAAAGAATCGAGGGCGCGATCTGAACGGTCACCGGCTCACCTCGAGTGAGATCGGATCGGACTGAGAGACGCGAAAGCCGCCCTGCGGCTGCTGCCGCACGACGGTCCCCGCCGGTACGCCGGGATACGGCTGCGAGCCGGTAATGGTGGCGCGGAAGCCGCGTGCGCGCAGCGCGTCGGCAACGCGGGCGCCGTCCATGCCGATGACGTCCGGCATCACATAGGTGGTCGATTCCTCGCCGCGGTTCAACAGCAGCGATACCGTCGGCGCCTTGGCCTCGGGCGGCGGATCCTGGGAGATGACCGCATCGGCGGGGTAGTCGGCCGAACGGAATTCCGACACCGAGCCAATCGTCACGCCATCCTGCTGCAGGCGGATGCGCGCCGTCCGCTCCGTCTGGCCGACGAGCTCGGGCACGGTCGTCGTGCGCGGGCCGGCGCTGAGCCAGACGCGGATGGAACGCTGCGACCGCGCGGCCGCGCCCGCCGGCGGATCCTGCTGCATGATGCGATTGGGCGCGATGTTCGCATCGGTGCGCCGCGTCGGATCGATCTTGAGCGTCAGGCCCAGCGCGCCGAGCGACTGCGACGCATCGGTCGCCGTCTTGCCGACCAGTTGCGGCACCTGCACCTCGCGCGCGCGGAGCGCCACGCGCAGGGCGACGCCGAAAAACAGGAGGAACGTGCCGCCAAGCGCCGCGGCGAGCAGAAGCAGCCGGCCGACGCTCCACACGCGGAAGCGGGAGGGCATTGAGCAGTCAATCGTACCATGACGCCCCTCAGGCCCTGATCAGGAGCGCGGCAAAGAACGCCTCGAGGCCGTGCGCGGGCGGCGTCGTCCGGAAGAAGCCGTGCCCATCGATGAAGCTCGCGACGACCGGGCGTGCCGTCGCGGCGGGATTCTCCAGGCGGAAATCGGCGCGCGCGGCGACGAACGCGGCAATGACGCCGTCATTCTCTTCGGGTTCGCTGGAGCAGGTCGCGTAGACGAGGCGACCGCCCGGGCGGACGACATCGGCGGCGCGCATCAGCAGCGCCACCTGGTCGCGGGCGAGCGACGGCAGGTCGTCCTCGCGACGTCTCCACCGGATGTCGGGGTCGCGCCGGATCGTGCCGAGACCGGAGCAGGGCGCATCGACGAGCACGGCATCGAACCGCGCGCCGAATGGCAACGGGCCATCCGTGGGCACGCGCACCACGCTGACGCTCCGCGCGCCGGACAGGCGCACCGTATCGCGCAGCAACGCCAGCCTGCGCGGCCGCACGTCGCTGGCGACGAGCGTGCCGCTGTCCTCCATGTCCGCCGCCATCGCGATCGTCTTGCCGCCCGGCGACGCGCAGAGATCGAGCACACGTTCGTTCGGCAATGCGGCCGCCACCAGTGGCACCAGTTGCGACGCCTCGTCCTGGACGAATACCAGGCCATCGGATGGCCGGCGCAACGGGTTGCCGCTCGTCACCACCAGGCCGTCGGGCGCGAAGCGCGTAGGTTGCGTGTCGACTTCGTCGGCAGCGAGCGTGGCCGCGGCCTGCTCGCGCGTGGTGCGCAGGGTGTTCACGCGCACGGTCAAGGACGGCGTCTCGTTGTCGAACCGCACCCAGCGTTCCGTCGCCTCGAAGCCGTATCGATCGAGCCAGCGCGCGACCAGCCAGCCGGGATGCGAATGCGTCACGCCGAGATAGGCGAGCGCCGCCTCGCGGTCGGCGGGGTTCTCCGGTCGCCCCGGCAGCGGCAGCTTGTGCTTCTGGCGGAGCGTCGCCCGGAGCACGGCGTTGACGAACCCGGTCGCGCTCGGCTTTCGCGCCGCCCGGGTCAAATCCACCGCGTCGTCCACGACCGCGGAAGCGGGGACGCGATCGAGGTGGAGCAGTTGATACAGGCTGAGACGCAGGATGACCACGACTTCGGGATCGAGCTTGCCGATGCGGCGTTTCGAGTAGTGCTCGATGAGATGGTCGAGGCTGCGCTGCCACCGCAGCGTTCCGGTGACGATTTCCGCGGCCAGCGATCGGTCACGTTCGTCGCCGAGATGCTCGCGGCTGGCGTGGAGCGCGGTCGGCAGGTCCGACCGGGCAGCGGTGATGGCCCGAACCGCGTGATAGGCCGCGGTTCGAGCGGGCGCGGTCATGACGCCGTGAACATCTCACCGGCCGCGATGCGGTGCCCCTGGACGAAATCGTGGGCGCTCATCGCGCGCCGTCCCTCGGGTTGCACTTCGACGATGGCGAGCGCGCCGGTACCCGCGGCCACCGTGATCGCCTCGGGGGCGACCTCGACAATCGTTCCCGCCGAGCCCCCGCGCACTCCTTCCTGGTCCGCGATGACGCGTGTTCGACGGACGATCAGCCGCTTGCCCGCGAGATAGGTATACGCATGCGGCCACGGATACAGGCCGCGCACGCGATTGTGAATGGACCGCGCCGGCTGCGACCAGTCGATCAACCCCTCTTCTTTCGTCAGCCGATGCGCGTAGGTGGCCTGCGTGTCGTCCTGCGGATCCTCCCGCGCGGTTCCGGCAGCCATCTGCTCCAGGACGGCGAGGAGCAGCTCCGCGCCACGCGCGGCGAGCGCGTCCTCGACGACATCGCTCGTCTCGTCGAGCGCAATCGGGCGCGTCACCTTCGCGAACATCGGGCCTGCGTCCAGCTCCTTGACCACGCGCATGATGGTGACACCGGTCTCGTGGTCGCCGTTCATCACGGCGCGATGCACGGGCGCCGCGCCCCGGTATTTCGGCAGCAGCGACGCGTGGACGTTGATCGTGCCGAGGCGTGGAATCGTCAGCAGGTGCTCGGGAATGATGCGCCCGTAGGCGGCGACGACCGCGACGTCGGCGCTCCAGCCGCGCAGCGTCTCGGCGACCTCGGGCCGCTTCAGGCGATCCGGCTGGAACACGGGGAGGCTGTGTTCGAGCGCGAGCTCCTTCACCGGAGCGTAGGTCACTTTCTGGCCCCGGCCGCGCGGCCGATCCGGCTGCGTGACGACGCCCGCGACGGTGTGAGGGGAGTCGAGCAGGAGCTTCAGCGTGGGCACCGCAAAGCGCGGCGTCCCGAAGAACACGATGTTCATCGCCTGGCGGTTACCATTTGCCGGCGCGCGACAGCTTCTTGATCTTCCTGACGATCAGATCCTTCTGCAGGCCGCGGAGGCGATCGACGAATACGGTTCCCTCGAGGTGATCCATCTCGTGCTGGAAGCAGCGCGCGAGCAAGCCGGTGCCTTCAATCAGCTGCTCCTGGCCGGTTCGACTGAGACCCTTGACGATCACGCGCGAGGGGCGGGCGAGCGTCGCGTTGAAGCCGGGGACGCTCAGGCACCCTTCCTCTTCGAGCTGCATCCCGTCACGTTCGACGAATTCGGGGTTGATGAAGGTGATGAGGTCCGCGGGGTTGCGGCCAACCGAGACGTCGGCGACGAAGATGCGCAGCGCGACGCCGACCTGCGTCGCGGCGAGGCCGATGCCGGGCGCCGCATACATCGTGTGGATCATGTCGTCGACCAGCTGCAGGATGTCCGGCGTGATGTCGGCGACGGGCTTCGCGGGCTGGTGCAGCACGTCGGCACCGTAGCGGAGAATCGGACGGATCACGGATGTGTCAGGCAGTCGTGCGCGACGTGAACCGGCGGCGGACTTGCTCCGCCGTCGCCTCGTAGTGCCGCGCGATTTCGTCGATCGAATCGCCGCCGAACTTCTCGAGGAACGCGTCGGCCAGCACCAGGGCCACCATCGCTTCGCCGACAACGGCCGCGGCGGGCACCGCGCAGACGTCGCTCCGCTCGATCGCCGCCGGCGCTTCGGTCAAGCTGTTGAGGTCGACGGAGCGCAACGGCTTCATCAGCGTCGCGATCGGTTTCATGAAGCCGCTGACGCGCACGTCCTCGCCGTTGGTGACGCCGCCCTCGAGGCCCCCCGCGCGGTTGGTCGGCCGCGCAGGCGACCCGGCCTCCGACCGTGGCGGCAGGATTTCGTCGTGCACGCGCGAGCCGGGGCGGAACGCGGCCTCGGGCCCGATGCCGATGCCGACCGCCTTGATCGCGTGGATGCACATCACGGCCTGCGCCAGCCGGCCATCGAGCTTGCGGTCCCACTGCACGTAGGAACCGAGACCTGGAGGCACGCCGGTCGCAATCACCTCGAACGAACCACCAACCGTGTCACCCGCCTCTTTTGCGGCATCGATGAAGGCGATCATCTTCTGCTGCAGCTCCGCGTCCGCGCAGCGCAGCGGCGCATCCTCGTCGAGCGCGCGTGCTTCCTCGAACGACACGGTGCGCGCGTCGGGCAGTGCCACGTCGCCAATCGACGAGACGTGGCTGGCGATGCGGATGCCGAAGCGGCCGAGGAGCTGGCGCGCGAGCGAACCGGCCGCCACGCGCGACGCCGTTTCGCGGGCGCTGGCGCGCTCGAGCACGTCCCTGATGTCTTCGTGGCCGTACTTGATGGCGCCGGCCAGGTCCGCATGCCCGGGACGCGGCCGCGTGACGTCGGCGCGCTTCGCGCCCGACGCCGACTCCGGCATTTCGCGCTCGACATACATCGTCTGCTGCCAGTTCACCCAGTCGCGATTCCGGATCAGCATGGCGATCGGGGCGCCGGTCGTGCGGCCGTGGCGAACGCCGGCGAGCACCTCGGCGCGGTCGCTTTCGATTGCCATCCGCCGGCCGCGGCCGTAGCCGCCCTGCCGGCGCCGGAGCTGCGCGTTGAGCGCGTCGATGTCGAGGTCGAGGCCGGCCGGCATGCCGTCAAGCGTGATCACCAGTGCCTGGCCATGCGATTCGCCGGCGCTGAGGAAGCGCAACATCGAACGTGATTGTATACGGCGTTGAGAAATCCTCACTGTTTGGCCGGCCGCGGCGCGGCAGTTTCTGCGCGGTCTCGCCGCCCGCGATGATTTTCCCGAAGCTTTTGGATCGTCGTCCCGGTTGCATGGTGCGCACGGCATGCTGCGACTTGATGATGCTGCCGACCTCACGCCACTCCTCGAAGCGCTCGACCACGGACGCGACGGTCGTCCGCGGTGGATCGTGGCTGCCGTGCCACGGCCGCAGCGGCTGGCGGCCGCGACCGACGCGATTGTGGCCGCCGCCACCGGCCGCGGGTTCGTCGCGATGCCCATCGATGCCTACATCCGCGCGTGCATCATCGGCGCGGCGGAGCTCGACGAGCGATCTTTGCTGCTCGTGGACTCGGGCGCCGATCCGGCGCGGGCGCATGCAACGCTGCTGCAGGCATCGGCTCGATCACCTCGCCCGCACCTGCTGCTGACGCTGCGCTCGACGCCGGACGTGCCCGCGCTCGTGCGGGAGGCGAGGGCGGCGTACGTGCCAGCTGCCACCGAACGCCCGTCGCCTCACGTCGCGGACTTGCTGGCGCGCGCTGCCCGGGCGTCCGGATTTGCCGCCGCGGGCCGTCACGCTGCGGCGGAGCGGCTGCTTCGCGACGTCACGGCGGCGCTGGCGCGACGCGGCGCCGGCCGTCACGGCGCGGTCCTCGCCATCCAGCTCGGTCGGATGCTCATGGAACGCGGCCGCTCCAGGACGGCACTCGATGCCTTCGAGGAAGCGATTCGCCTCGCCCAGGGCGCCCGCGCCGACGATTTGGTCGTCACCGGGCGATTGTGGGAGGCGACGTTGCGCGTCGCCGATGCCGCGTTGGTCGAAGCAGAGGCGCTCTGTCGCGCGGCGCTCGAAGGAACGCAGCTGACGGTGGCGCTGACGGCGTGGGCCGAGGCCATTCTCGCGGACGCCCTGCGGTGGCAGGGACGCACGCGCGAGCTGCCCGACTTCGACGTTCGCGCCCTGGCCGCGCTGGACCGCGCGGTGGCGGCGTACGGGTACGATGTCAAGACGCGGTGCCTGCTGGCGCAGGGGCGCATGTTCGACGCGGGCCGCTGCGTCGAGGATCTGAAGGGCTACGCCGCGGAGACGCAGGACTACACGTGCCGCGCGATTGCCCACGTCGCTGATCTCGCGCTGCTCACCGCCGCCGGCGACCTGACACGTGGCGCCGAGGCGTTCGACGCGGCGGTTGCCGCGGCGCGGGCCGCGAGAACGCCCTGCCGCGCCGCGTGGGCGCGCCTGTACTGGGTCGACGCGCTCTACCGGGCCGACCGGCCGGACGCCGCCGCGCCACACCTTGCCCGCTTGAAGCGAATCGCTCCGTGCGCGCCGCTGCTGCTCCGGCGTGAAATCGGCCGCCGTCTCGCCGGGAACACGCCACACGGCGACCCGATGCCTGTCGCGGCCCACCAGCGGCCGTCGTCGCTGGCCGTTGCGCTGCTGCGAGCGGCTCACGAGGACGACGACGAGAGGGAGGCAATTCGACGGCTGATCGCGCGCGTGGCGACCGAGCTCCACGCCAGTCGTGTCGATCTCCTATCGTGCGCTGCGGGCCCGGTGACGCCGCGCTGCAGCGTTGGCGACGGGCTGCCGACGAGGCTCGGCGCGCGCGTGCTCGAAGCGGCGTTCGCCATCGGTCCCGAGCGCCAGGCGGGCGGATGGGAGGTCGGCGTGCCAATCCGGTTCGGATCGCGGATCGCCGGCGCAATCGCGTGCCGCTGGCCGATCGATCGCCAGCCGCCAGCCGATGCCGTCGAACTGCTCGATCTCGTCGCCGTCGTCGCCGCGCCACGCGTGGACGCGCTGCTTGCGGCCGGCCGCGAGGAGTCCAGGGCCGCCGCCGAGGTTCCCGAGTTGCTCGGTGTCAGCGAGGCGATGGCCGGCGTCCGCCAGGCGGTCGTTCGCGCCGCTGCCGCTCCGTTCGCGGTGCTGGTCGAGGGCGAAAGCGGCGTCGGCAAGGAGCTCGTCGCGCGGGCGGTGCATCAACTCGGTCCCCGCCGAGAGCGGAGGTTCTGTGACGTCAATTGCGCCGCGCTGCCCGAGGAGCTGCTCGAGTCAGAGCTGTTTGGCCACGCGCGCGGGGCGTTTTCCGGCGCGGTCGTCGATCGCGCGGGCCTGTTCGAAGAGGCCGACGGCGGCACATTGCTCCTCGATGAAGTGGCGGACCTTTCGGCACGCGCCCAGGCCAAGCTGCTTCGCGCCCTGCAGCAGCAGGAGGTCCGGCGGGTTGGCGAATCGTTCAGCCGCAAGATCGACGTGCGTATCGTCGCCGCAGCCAACCGCGACATGCGCGCGGAAGCCGCTGCCGGCCGGTTTCGTCACGATCTGCTCTATCGCCTCGACGTCGTGCGCATCCATATCCCGCCGCTGCGGGAGCGGCCGGCGGACATCCCGGTGCTGGCGGAGCAGTGCTGGAGCGCCGCGACGGCGCGCACCGGCTCGAAGGCCCGCCTCTCGCCCGCGACGTTGGCGGAATTAGCGCGTTATCACTGGCCGGGCAACGTGCGGGAGCTGCAGAACGTCATCGCGACGCTCGCGGTCGCGGCGCCGCCGCGGGGGTGGGTGCGGCCGGCGCTGCTGCCGTCGGTCGTCGGCGCCGCGACGAGCGTATCGTCGGCGCGGCTGGCGGACGCGCGCGAGCAATTCGAGCGGCGCTTCGTCGAGGTCGCGGTGGCACGAGCGGGCGGCAACCGCGCGCGGGCCGCGCGGAGCCTCGGGCTGTCGCGCCAGGGGCTGTTGAAGACGCTGGCGCGGCTCGGGTTGGACGGCGCCGCAGCGGACCGCGCGTGAACAGCGGGCCACGGTGGCGACTTTTTAGACATAGGAGGGACTGGTCAGATAGACTGGTCATATGATTATGCCGGCTGCCGAATTCAAGGCTAAGTGCCTCGCCTTGCTCGACCGCGTTCATCATCGCGGCGAGTCGATCACCATCACCAAGCGCGGGCGCGTGGTCGCGCGCTTGGTGCCGGCCAGCCAGGACGACGAGCGCCCGTGGATGCGACTCCGCGGGACAGTGACGTGGCACGGTGATCCCCTTGCCCCGGTTCTCGAGGAGTGGGACGCGGATGTGGAGGTCGAGAAATGACCAGCGCGCCGCTTCTCGATACCCACGCATGGATTCATTGGGTGGCGCGCGACTCGCAACTCGGCAGCGGTATCATCGACTCACTGGATGCGTTGCCGATGGACGACCGCCCCTATCTGTCAGATGTGAGTCTCCTTGAGGTGGCGTTGCTGGCCGGACGCGGGCGTCTTCGCCTTGCGGTTCCATTGGAGGAATGGCTCGAAACGGCGGCGCATCCGCGCAGCGTTCGAACCATTCCCATTTCGCCCGCTATCGCCACGCGAGTGGCCGCGTTGACCGACACGTTTCGCGACCCGGCCGACCGCGTCATCGTGGCCACCAGCCAGACGCTTCATGCGCCACTCCTGACGCGCGATAAGGCGATAATCCGCTCGCGGCTGGTCAAACGCTGGACGCCGACACCGTAACGATCAGGAGGACAGATGATGCGCCGCCTGCTGCAGACCATCCTCGTCGCGTTCCTCTCGGTTCAGGGCCTCGGTGCGCAGGGCGACCCGACGCTCTATCTCGTCAGCTACGTCGAGGCGACGCCGGCGGCGCGCGAGCAGGTGGCAACGCTCCTGAAGCAGCTGGCCGACAACGATCGCCGGAGCGGTGCGATACGCGCCGAGGCGCTGCAGCGCACGACCGAACCCAACCAGTACGCGCTGCTGGAGGTCTGGAAGGATCAGCAGGCGCTTACCGGCAACATGGGCGCCGCGGGGACGCGTCAATTGCGAGAACGTCTGGCGCCGCTGCTGCTCGCGCCGTTCGACGAACGCCGATGCACCGCGACGATGGTGGCGCCCGTCGGCGAGGGGCGTGCGAACGTGTACGTCGTGACGCACATCGACGTGCCCGGCAACAGCCGCGACGCGGCGATGCAGCTGATGCGGTCGCTCCTCGAGCCGAGCCGCCAGGACCCGGGCAACGTCCGGTTCGACATCGTGCACCAGCTCGACAGGACGAACCATTTCACGGCGATCGAGGCGTGGAGCGATCAGAAGACACAGGACGGTCACGAGCTGGCGCCGCACACCCGCACGTTTCGGGCGGCAATCACGCCGCTGCTCGGCGCCCTGTACGACCAGCGGCGGTACAAGCCGCTGTAGAAGGGGTAGCCGAAAGCTGCTAGACTCCGCGGGCATCCCATCTGCATGGAGGGGTCGGTATGGATCAGCGCGCGAACGAACCCAACGACCAGGATCTGAAGAAGGGCGCTGTCGAGGACGGCCCGAACACCCTCGGCAACTCCAACGCTGAAGACGCGCTCGACGCTGCCGGCCTGCCCCAGGATGAAGTGGCCATTGCCCAGGACGTGCTCGGCGCCAACGAGGACGAAACGCAAGGCTGAGGTTCGCGGGCGCGGCCGAGATCCCCGCGGCTAAGATCGTGTCGTGCTGCGGTTCCTGGCGCGCCGCTTCGCGCTCACGGTTCCGGTCCTGCTCGGCGTCGCGACACTCGTCTTCTCGCTCATTCACCTGATTCCCGGCGATCCTGCGCAGGCAATGCTCGGCGAGACCGCCTCGCCGCAGGACGTGGCGGAGCTGCGCGCGCGCCTGGGCCTCGATCGGCCGCTCGTCGAACAGTACGCAAGCTTCCTCGGCGGCGCGGTGCGGGGCGACCTCGGACGATCGCTGCGCACGAACCAGCCGGTCACCGCGGCAATTCTCGAACGGATGCCCGCGACGATCGAGCTCGCCGCCGCCGCCATGTTCGTGGCGGTCGCCTTTGCCATCCCGCTCGGCATCGCGGCGGCAGTCTGGCGCGGCACCGCCGTCGATCATGGCGCGACCACCCTGTCGCTGCTGGGTATTTCGATTCCCAATTTCTGGCTCGGGCCGCTGCTGGCGATCGTCTTCGCGATCGAGCTCGGATGGCTGCCCGTGTCCGGTCGCGGGACGTGGGCGCACCTCGTCCTGCCGGCGGTGTCGCTCGGCGCCGCGCTCGCGGCTATCCTCGCGCGCATGACGCGGGCGACCCTCCTCGAGGAGCTGCGGGAGCAGTACGTCACGGCGTCGCGCGCGCGCGGGACGTCGCGCGCGCGGGCGGTGGTACGCCACGCCTTCCGGAACAGCCTGATTCCGGTCATCACGCTGATCGGGCTGCAGTTCGGCGCCGTCCTCACCGGGGCGGTGATTACCGAAACGGTCTTCGCGTGGCCGGGCATCGGGCGCCTGCTGATCCAGTCGATCGGCTTTCGCGACTATCCGCTCGTCCAGGGCTGCATCCTGCTCATCGCGGTCACCTACGTCGGGATGAATCTCGTCACCGACCTCCTGTACGGGCTCGTCGACCCGCGCATCCGCTATGAGTAGGGTCGGCGCGGCGATCGTGCTCGTGGCGATCGTAGCGGCGCTCGTCGGCCCGGCAGTCACCCGTTTCGATCCCTCCGCACAGGAGCTCGCCCGGCGTCTCGACGGACCGTCGGCGACGCACTGGTTCGGGCTCGACGAGCTGGGGCGCGACATCTTCTCGCGCGTGCTTGCGGGCGCGCGCATCTCCCTGCTCGTCGGCCTCGTCGTCGTGTCGATCTCGTCGCTGGTCGGCACGGTCCTCGGGTCCATCGCCGGCTACTTCGGCGGCGGCATCGACGAGACGATCAGCCGCGTGATCGATGTCCTGCTGGCGTTTCCCGGGCTCCTGCTGGCGATTGCGCTCGTCGCCGTGCTGGGGCCGAGCCTGGCGAACGTGGTGCTCGCCCTCTCGTTGATCGGCTGGGTGGGCTACGCGCGGCTGGTGCGCGGCCAGGTGCTGCGCGCGCGAGAATTCGAGTTCGTGCAGGCCGCGCGGGCGCTCGGCGCGACGACGCCGCGGATTCTCGCCAGGCACATCATCCCGACGGCGCTGCCCGCGATAACCGTGCAGGCCTCGCTCGGGATGGGCGGCGCGATTCTCGCGGAGGCGGCGCTCAGTTTCCTGGGCCTCGGCGTGCAGCCGCCGACGCCAAGCTGGGGGACGATGCTGAACGGCGGGCGTACGCACCTGCTCGACGCACCGCACCTGACGATCTTCCCGGGACTGGCGATCGCGTTTCTGGTCCTCGGCTTCAATTTTCTCGGGGATGGATTGCGGGACGCCCTCGATCCCGTGACACGCAGGCGGACCTGAAGGTCCGCCTCTACGATCGATCGCGCGAAGACGATCGTCATCAAGGCGAACGTAGAGGCGGACCTTCAGGTCCGCCTATCCGATCTTCCTGCGCAGCTGGAGCAGCGCGGCGTTGCGCTGGTCGATGGCGAGACCTTCCGCGATCGAGGCGCGCGCGGCGGCGACCTGTCCGAGCCTCACCTGCACATCGGCGCGCAGCGCCAGCAGCGGCGCGTCGGCCGGATGTTCGCCGACGAGCCCGAGATGCTTGGCGAGCGCCTCGCGCGCCGCCGTCGCGTGCCCGCGGCGCTCCGCCGCGGCCGAGAGGTACAGAAACGCGTTCGGATTGGCCGGGAAGCGCGATGCCGCCAGCTCCAGGGTGCGCTCGGCTTCGTCCACGGTGCCGGAGAGAAAGAGCGCACGGCCGTAGAGGGTGAGCGTGTCGCTCGTGGCGTCCGGCCGCGAGGCCACCGGCTGCAGCGCTTCGAGCGACTTGCGCAAGGCGACGCGATCGTTGTGCGCTTCGCCGGTTTCGAGCCACACCTGGCCGAGCGCGATGTAGACGATGTCGGCCTCGGGATACCGTTCGGCGGCGCGCCCGAGCGCGGTGATTGCGGCGTCGGTGCGCCCGGCGCGCGCGTAGGCCAGTCCCACGTTCACCAGCCGCTGCGGCTGCGACGGCTCGAGCGCCGCGAGCGCTTCGAGCTGCTCGATCCCTTCGCGCGTCCTGCCGTGCGCGAGCTGAAGGACGGCCAGCTCTTCGCGCGCCGCGCCGAGCGCCGGGTTGATCTCCAGCGCGCGCGTGAACGACCGCACCGCCTCGTCGTCGTGCTTCTGATCCTCGAGGCACATCGCCAGCAGGTAGTGGGCTTCGGCGAATCGACCGTCGAGTGCCACCGCTCGGCGAAGCGGATCGAGCGCGGCCTCCGCCTGGCCACTGCGGTAGAGGGCGAGCGCGAGCTTGTAGAGGACGTGCGGCGCACGGTCGTCGAGCGCGAGGTAGCGCCGGTAGACCTCCGTCGCCCGCTCGTAGCGTCCCATCGCGAGGTTGACGTCGCCGAGCAGCTCGAGCGGCCGCGTCGCCGTCGGGTCGACCGAGGACGCCTCGCGCAGATCGCGCAGCGCGGAGCTCAATTCGCCCCGGCGCCGGTAGCTGTCGCCCCGCTTCAGGTAGGCCAGCATCGAGTCGTTCTTGAGCGCCAGCGCCCCGCTGAACGCCTCGATCGCCTCGTACGTCTGGTCGCGGGTGATGGCGGCGTCGCCGGCCGCAATCAGGCGGCGGAACTCCCGCTCCTGGCGGACGGCATTCCAGGCGAAAAACGCCCCGGAGAGCAGGATTGCCCCGGTTATTCCGGCCAGAATCCCCCGTTTCATGGACGACAGGATCGTAACATCATCGTGCGGAGGAACTTTCGCGCGGCTGCGGTGTCCAAATTTCCAGTGTAGACTCCGATGAATAACCCTGCATCCGGAGCTCTTGTGAAAAACGCCGGCGCCATCAGCTGGTCAGAAGTCGATAGCGGCGAAGCTGCACTCATCGAGCGGTGCGTCGCCGGCGACGAAGGGGCGTGTGCAGACCTCGTCGCGGCGCATCAGCGAACCGTCTTCAACCTCGCGTTCCACCTCCTCGGCGATCGCGACGAAGCGCTCGACCTGTCGCAGGAGGTGTTCCTGCGGGTCTTCCGGACCCTCTCCCGCTTCCGCGGCCAGTCGGCCCTGCGTACCTGGATTTACCGCATCGTCGTCAACCAGGCGCGCAACCGGCAGCGCTGGTGGCGGCGGCGCCGCCGCACGGACCTGGTGTCGCTCGACGACCACTTGAAACGGTGCGGCGAGATCGAAGCGACCAGCGAGGTACTCCCCGACCGGCTGCTCGCGAGCAAGGAAACCGCCGCGCGAATCTGGGCCGCCATGGAACGGCTGCCGTTCGATCAACGAACGGCGCTGGTACTCCGCGAGGTGGACGGCCTCCGTTACGAAGAAATCGCCTTCAGCCTCGACGTCGCGGTAGGGACGGTCAAGTCGCGGCTCACACGCGCGCGCCAGGCGCTGCGCGAGGAATTGCTGGGGATTCGTTCATGATTCCGTACCTCGATTGCCCCGCCGCACAGGGGATGCTGGAAGCGTTCGTCGACCGCGAGCTCGCCGTTACCGACCAGGTGGCGCTCGAATCGCACCTCCGCTGGTGCCGCGTCTGCGCGGCTCGCGTCGAGGACCTGCAGCTGATCGGCGTGTCGCTTCGCCTCACGTCGTGCGCGCTGCGCGCGGCGGACGAAGCCGACGACAGCCTCACCTCCGTCCGGTCTGAGGTGCTGACGCGCATCAAGACGGAACGCGAGCAATCGACGTGGGCGCAGGTGTGCGACATGTGCGCCGACATGCGGTTCTTCTGGCCTGCGGTCGGGGCGTCCCTCGCGGCGGCCGCCTGCCTGTGCGTCGCCGTCACCGTGGTTTCGCTGACGAGCGACGAGAACCCCGATTCCCTCGCCGGAATGATCCAGGACCTGGCCAACCCGGGCTCCGACCGGAACCCGATGCGCCTCGACTACGCGATGGCCGCGCCGCCGCGCGCGCTCGACGGCGCGGCGCTCGCGCTCGAATCGGTGCCTGGTGACGAGGCCGTCTTCGCGCTCGCCACGGTCGTGACGCGCGAAGGGCGCGTCGCCAACTACGAGGTGCTGTTCTCCGAACGCGCGAGCGTGCGCCGCCACGACACGGCCGTGCAGATCGACGACGTCAGCTCGGTCGTCAACGCGGTGAAGCAGTCGCGCTTTACGCCGGCGCAGGGCTCGGACGGGGCGCCGGTCGCCGTGAACATGGTGTGGGTGCTGGCGCGGACGACCGTGAAGGCGTCGGCGCAGGCCTCGATCGACCCGGCGCCGGTGAGACTGGCGCCCGCGCCGCGGCCGGCCGGCACGGCGCCGAAACCCGACTCGCCCTCCACCTCGATCGCGCCGCCGTCATCGACGGCCTGAGGCCGCCGGCGGCGTCGGGATGTCGCCGCGCGCGCTCGCGATGTTGTTCAGCGCGTCGGTGGCGCGGATGATTACCCCGCGCGTTCCCGGCTCGCCGTCGAGCACGAGCTCGTACTGCTCGAGGCGCGAGTCGGCAATCCCATCCTTCGGGTAAATCGTCTGCCAGCGGTCGCCGTCGAGCGAGTACTCGGCCTTCTGCACCGCTGAATTGTCGTCCCGCACGTCGAACGCGATCGCCAGCCGTCCGCCCTGGCGGCCGACGTTGGTGACCGTGATCACCGGCGGCGTGTTGTCGATGTCGAACGCGGTGCTCTCCAGCGCGCCGGTCAATGCCGTCGTCGGGGAGTTGGACGGCGCGTCGGATGCCACCACGCGGATGACATAGCGGCCGTTCGGCACGGAGGACGTATCCCAGACAACGATCTCGTCGGCGAGCGCGCGCCTGAGCAGCTTCCACGCGGTCTCTCCCTCGCGGCGGTAGAAGACGTCGTAGACCAGCTCGTCGCGGTTCTCGTCCTGGGCGCGCCACGTGAAGGTGAGGAGCCCCTTCTGGTAGACGCGACGGCCGACGTTGGGTCCACCGGTGCCGCCACCCGTCGGCGGCACGTTGCGGCGGTCGGGGACGTCGCCGTCGAAGCCGGCAATTTCGGGATCGCCGGTCGGGAAGGGACGCTGGAACACGGTGCCCGGAGGATTGATCGTGATCGACATCACGTCCGGCCGGATGTTGCGTGGCAGGTAGGCGGCGGTCACCGATGTCAGCAGCGGCGCCTCGCCCTTGCTGCCAGTGAGCACGGCGCGCCACTGCAAGTAGCGAGCGCGCGGGCTGGAGATGGGGCTGCCTTCCTGCACCGTGTACGGCGTCGTCCAGTCGCTCCAGGTTTCGTCAGGCGTCCGCGTATTGCCGGAGCGCGTCGCGATGTCGACACGCGTGCCCGGCGCCACGGCCGCCTGCCAGCGGATGGCTCCCCACGTGGCGATGGTCTGCGCGTCGCGTACGTCGGACGTATAGGTGCCGCGGTCGGCGCGGGTCGGCGACAGCCGCAGGATCTTTCCCGGGTTGGACGTCGTGAACGTCACGCGTCCCTGGCCGTCGCGCAGCAGCGCGGTGACCTGCTGGGCGGTGGCGCGGGTGAGGAGCGTCGGCTGGAGCGGATCGCCAGAGAGGCGATAGATCTTGCCCTTGTTGCCCGTGCCAACCAGCACGCTGCCGTCCGGCTCGAGCGCGACGTCGTAGGGTGAATCCTCGCGCGAGCTCCAGATCAAGTCCCACACGCCGTCAGGCGTGATGCGGTACACGCCGCCGGCAGAGGGACCCGCATTCGAGCGCTCCGGCGTCGACGCCGCCGTCCCGCCCTGCGGCGTCGTATCGACGACCGCAATCGCGGTGATCTCGGTGGAGACGGATACCGTCGGCGTCGGCGACGCCGGGGGCTCCGCGTTCGACGATGGAGGAGTCGATGGCAGCGAGCCGCCGGCCCCGCTCACCGCCGCCGCGTAAATGACGCCCTTCGCATCGAGCCTGAGCGTGTGGATTTCGTTGTAGGGCGAATCGAGCAGGACGAACGGCTTGCCGTTGGCGTCGAGCCGGAAGAGGCGCCCCGGCGACTCGGTGCCGACGAGCAGGTGGCCGTCGTTCTCGATCGCCAGCGAGATCGCGTGCGTCGTCTTCGTCTGGTAGAAGACCGATCCCTTTCCGTCCGGCGTGATCTTGTAGACGACACCCTTGTCGCCGGTCGCGGCGAAGACGTTGCCGCCTTTGTCGACGGCGAGACCCCAGATGTACTTGTCTGGCGGGTCGAACAGGACGGTCGACTTGCCGGCCGCGTCGATCTTGTAGATCTTCCCGTCGGGCGAGGTGCCGGCGTAGAGGCCGCCGGCGGGCGCCAGCGCCAGCGCGTGCACCTCGAGCTCTTCGGCGTCGAAGAAGATGGACCCCTTGCCGCCCGAATCGACGCGATAGATCTGCCCTTCGTTGCCGCTGCCGACGTAGGTCGAGCCGTCGAGGCCGCTGATCATCGACCAGAGGAATGGCGCGCTGGCGTCGTAGATCGATGTCGTCGTCGGTCCCAGCGTCAGGCGCCCGTAGCCGTCGATCGACAGGTTTTCGACGTCGCCCCTGGCGAACTCGGCTTCGTTCGAGACCTGCCAGAACGTGGGGTTGGCCGCGTGCAGGAGCGACACGCTCGCGCACACGGCCGCGAGCGCAAGTGCGGCGCGCGACAGTCGGTTTTTCATCGGTGATGCCAGGTAGGGGCCGCCGTGCGGCGGCCCATCGTTAATTGTTATCGAGTGAGAGCGTCAGCGTGCGCGAGCCGCTCACGGCGTGGTCGGTCGTGATTTCCCACTGGCCGAGCAGGGCCGCGCCGATCGGCTTGAAGCTGCCGCCGTTGCGGTCCGACTCCATCACGGCCAGGACGGACGGTGGAAGCGACGAGAGCGACTCGCCCTTCACCACCGCGCCCGCGTCGGGCGTGACGAGGCGCACGTAGAGGCGGTTGTTCTTGCGCGTCTGGTTGAGCACGCGAATCATCTGCGCCAGGTCGCGCGTCTGCAGCGGCTGCAGCTGCAGCTCGCGCGCTTCCATCTGCGAGAGGCGGCTGCCGTCCGCGACCATGATGGAGACGCTGCCGCGCGCGTTGGCCGGAATCTCCACCGGCACGGAGCGCGTGATCTCCTCGCCGCGATACGTCCGCATCAGCGCCTTGAGCGTGACCGTGCTGCCCGGCTTCGGACGGTTGCCGTCGATCCAGACGCGCTCGAGCGTGGCGGTCTTCGCCTGCTCGCTGGCGTCGATCTCGAGGTCCAGCCCTTCGATGTCGACGTCCTCGAACGCGTTGCGCAGCAGGAAATTGATCGGGCCGACGACATACGCGGCGGCGCCGACCGACGGGGTGTCGCCGGTGAAGAGATCTTCGAAGTCGACCTTGCCGTATTTCTTGACCATCGCGCTGCCGCGGACGGCGTAGCTCGCGGCGCCGTTCTGCCGCTCGTAGGACGAGAGGGTGTTGAGGATGGACACGTACGCGAGCAGCGGCGTGAAGAGCTGATCGTTGACGATCGACATCTTGAAGGTCTTCGTCGCCCCGCGGTCAGACGTGAGTTTCAGGTTGATCGGAATCAGTGCGGGCCCGGCGCCGAGCGTGCCGGCGATCGCCGTCGCCCGATCCTGCTGCACCGTGCCGATGATCTCGCCCGTGCTCGCGAGCTTCGACGAGCTGAAGAGGCTCGGCAGAATCGTGTGCACGTAGGCGCGCGTCATCGGGAACTGCGTCGGGCCGAGACCGTAGAACGGGTGACCGAACGCATAGACGCGGCTGCCGTCGACCTCGGTGACCGTGCCGGTGGCGCCGAACTCGAGGTCGCCCGTGACGAGCGCCACGCCGACCGGATCGCCCGGACGCAGCGGCTGATTCTTCGCGGCTGCCGGCTCCTGGCCGCCCGCGGCGGCCATCATGGGCAGGAAGCCCTGCTCGCGGAACGCGGACGCCACGGGGTCGATCACCGAGGCGTCGAAGCCGCCAATAGTCAGCGGCGTGGCGATGGGACGAAGCATCGTGCCGACGCTGGCGTCGAGGCCGTTGCCGAACACCTGCACGTCGTTCGGGCTCTCGGCGAAGGGACGCATCCAGGCAAAGGCCTGCTTGAGCGACGCGCGCATGTTCTCGGGCGACAGCGGCATCTGCAGCGCGATCCGCTCGGCGGGGCGCCGCGGCGCGACGCGCGAGGTCGCTTCGACCATCTCGTCGATCGGCGTGATGCCCGCGATCGGTTCCTTCGAGAACTGTCCGAGCGAGTACGACACGGCGCCGACGAGCCGGCCGTCGATGTAGACGGGGCTGCCGCTCATGCCGGCAATCACGCCCGTGTCGGCGAGCGGACCACCTTCGAGCTTGGCGAGAATCAGGTTGCGGCGCGGGCCGATGACGTTGCGGAGCACGCCGAGGATGTGAACCTTGAAATCCTGGAGCTCGTCGCCCTGGAAGACGGTTCGACCGACGCCGACCATGCCGGGTTTCAGCTCATCGACGGGAAATGATGTGGTCGCCGCGGGGAGACCGACGGCGACAACGACCAGCAGGGCGAGCAGGGCAGCGAGACTACGGCTGTTCATAGGGACACTCACTGCTGAAGATACGGGTAAACCCATGAGATCGCAAGGGCTAAGGGGATGGCGTGTTGACACGCCCGTGGCTGCTGAAGTACTGTCCCAGCACTGTTTTGCACGTGATGCCGCGATTTTTTAGCCCCTTCGTGTCCCCCGCCTTCGCCAGCTATTGGTGGTGGTACGGGACCGTGACTGAAGGGGCGGCCTGCGGCGTCTAGCAACACACCACGCACAGGAAGTCGGCAAGACCAAGCCTCTTCAGCCCCTGACGGCGAAGAGGCTTTTTTCTTTTAGGGAGGCGCGCGACCGCCGCGCGCTCGACGATTGACGCGAACACGCCTCGTGGAAACGGTTACCGGCCGGAACATGGCCGAGTTGCTCGCCGCGCGTGACGCCGTGACGGGCGCCGACATGGTCGAGCTGCGCCTGGACGGAGTGCGAGACGTGAGTGTGCGGGCCGCGTTGAGCGGACGCCGCCTGCCCGTCATTGCCACCTGCCGCCCGACGTGGGAAGGCGGGAAGTTCGACGGCGACGAGAACCGGCGCCGCTCGCTGCTGCTCGAGGCGATCGATGCCGGCGCGGAGTACGTCGACGTCGAATGGCGCGCGGGCTTCGCCGATGTCATTGCACGGGATCCGCGCCGCATCGTGTTGTCGTCGCACGATTTTCAGGGCGTCCCGGCGGACCTGGCGACGCGCGCCACCGAGATGCGGCAGGCGGGCGCCGCGCTGATCAAGATCGCCATCACGGCGACGCGGCTGAGCGACGCGCTGCCGCTGCTGCCGATCGCTGCGGAAGGCAACGCCGTCGTGATCGCGATGGGCGACGCGGGCCTGCCGACGCGGCTGCTCGCGTCCCGGTTCGGATCGCCGTGGACCTACGCCGGCAGCGCCGTCGCGCCCGGCCAGATTCCCGCGCCGAGGATGCTCGGCGAATTCCGCTTCCGCACCGTCGGCACGGGCACCGCGATCTACGGCGTGGTCGGCAACCACGTGATGCACTCGCTGTCGCCGGTGATGCACAACGCCGCGTTCGAAGCCGCGGGGCTCGACGCGGTGTACGTGCCGTTGCGCGCCGCGGACGTCGAGGACTTTCTCGCCTTTGCGGACGCCATGCGCGTCGCAGGCGCCAGCGTCACCATCCCGTTCAAGCTCGACGCGCTGCGCGCGGCGGGCTACGCCGACGCGCTGACGCGGGCCGTCGGCGCCGCGAACACGCTGCGGCGCACCGAGGCGGGGTGGGACGCGTGCAACACCGACGTTCAGGGGTTCCTCGATCCGCTCGAGGCGGTCTATCCGGGATCGCTGAAGGGCGCTCGCGCCGCGGTGCTTGGGGCGGGCGGCGCGGCACGCGCCGTGACGGTGGCGCTCACCTCGCGCGGCGCACAGGTGACCGTTCACGCCCGGCGCCGCGAGCAGGCCGACGAGGTCGCGGCCGGCTGCGGCGCGCAGCCGGGGACATGGCCGCCGGCGCCCGGCTCGTGGGACCTCCTCGTCAACTCGACGCCGCTTGGCGGTCCCAGCGCGCGCGACGAGACGCCGTTGCCCGGCGGCCCGTTCGACGGCCGCCTTGTCTACGACCTGACGTACGGCGACACCGAGTCGCCGCTGCTGCGCGAGGCCCGCGCGGCCGGCTGCCTGACGCTCGACGGCCTGCCGATGCTCGTCGCGCAGGCCGAGCGGCAGTTCGAGTGGTGGACGGGGCGGCGTCCCGCGGACGGTGTGATGAAGGCCGCTGCCGCGACCCGCAGCGGCCGGGCCCTGGTTGGTGGCTAGCGGAACGGAACCGCGACGCATGAAGATCACGACATTCGAGGAATTCAAGGAGCTGGCGCAGCGCGGGACGTTCGTCCCCGTCCACAAGGAGATCGTGGCGGACCTGCTGACGCCCGTGTCGGCCTTCCTCAAGATCGCCGAGCACTCGGACTATGCGTTCCTGCTCGAATCGGTCGAGGGCGGCGAGCACGTCGGCCGCTATTCGTTCCTCGGCAAGGACCCGTTTCTCATCCTTCGCTCGCGCGACGGCGCGACGATCCTCGACCGCGCGGGACAGACGTCCGGTTCCGACAAGCCGTTCATCGCCACGCTGCGCGAGCTGATGGCGAGCTTCCACTCGCCGTTCGTCTCCGGGCTGCCGCGGTTCACGGGCGGCGCCGTCGGGTATCTCGGCTACGACGCCGCCGCGTGGTTCGAGCCGGTCACGCTGCAGGAGATCTCCGAGCCACAGGACGAAGGCGGCTTCATGCTGTTCGACACGGTGCTGGCGTTCGATCACGTGCGGCACCGCATCCTCATCATCGCCAACGCGCGCATCACCGGCGACGAGGATCTCGAGTCGCTCTACCAGTTCGCGTGCGCGAAGATCGAGTTCGTCGAGCGCGAGCTCGAGCGGCCGCTGTCGAAATCGCACGGCCCGGACGGCGCGGCGATCGACGTCACCTCCAACGTGTCGCGCGAGCAGTTCGAGCAGATGGTCCGCACCGCGAAGGAATACATCGCGGCCGGCGACATCTACCAGGTGGTGCTGTCGCAGCGCTTCGAGACGAAGATCGGCGCCGATCCGTTCACCGTCTACCGCGCGCTGCGGCACGTGAACCCGTCGCCCTACATGTATTTCATCCGCATGGGCGATCGCTCGATCGTCGGCTCGTCGCCGGAAATGCTCGTGCGCGTCGAAGGACGGCGCGTCGAGACGCATCCGATTGCCGGCACGCGGCCGCGCGGCCGCAGCGAGGAAGAGGATCAGCGCCTGGCCGAAGAGCTGAAGCGCAACGAGAAGGAGCGCGCCGAGCACGTGATGCTCGTGGACCTCGAGCGCAACGACGTCGGGCGCGTGGCGGCGTACGGCACGGTGAAGGTCCCCACCTACATGACGCTCGAGCGCTACTCGCACGTCATGCACCTGGTCTCCATCGTCGAAGGCCGGCTGGCGGACGAGCACGACAGGCTCGACGCGCTGGTCGCCTGTTTCCCGGCGGGAACCGTCTCGGGCGCGCCGAAGGTGCGCGCGATGGAGATCATCTCCGAGCTGGAGAACCGGCGCCGCGGCGTCTATGCCGGCGCCGTCGGCTATCTCGATTTCGCCGGGAACCTCGATTTCTGCATCACGATTCGCACGGTGCTGATCGAGCACGGGCGCGCCTACGTCCAGGCAGGCGCGGGGATCGTCGCCGACTCGAACCCGGCGGCGGAGTACGAGGAGACGCGCGACAAGGCGCGAGCCGTGATTCGCGCGCTCGAACTGGCGCAGGCGGGCTTGTAATGGTCCTGGTCATCGACAACTACGACTCGTTTACCTACAACCTGGTGCAGTACCTGGGCGAGCTCGGCGCGGTCATCCGCGTGCGCCGCAACGACCAGGTGACGCTCGACGAGATTGCCTCCATGACGCCGGAGCAGATCGTCATCTCGCCCGGGCCGGGGCGGCCGGAAGACGCCGGCGTGTCGGTCGACGTGATCCGGCGCTTCGGACCGACGACCCCGATTCTCGGCGTGTGCCTCGGGCACCAGGCGATTGGCGTCGTCTATGGCGGCATCGTGTGCCGCGCGCAGGCGCCGATGCACGGCAAGACGTCGACGGTGGTGCACGACGGCAAAGGCGTATTCGCGGGACTCGGCGCGCCGTTCCAGGCAGGCCGCTATCACTCGCTGGTGATCTCCAACGACAGGCTGCCCGGCGAGCTCGAGGTCGCGGCGCGGACGAAGGAAGACAACACGATCATGGCCGTCCGCCATCGCGCCTACCCGGTCCACGGCGTGCAGTTTCACCCGGAGTCCGTCCTCACCGACGAAGGGCGGCGAATCCTGCGCAACTTCATCGAGATGTGATGTTCACCCAGCTGCTCGAAAAGGTCGTGCGCCACGAAGACCTCACCGCCGACGAGGCGGCGGCGGCGATGCGCGAGGTCATGGAAGGCCGCGCCAACCCGGCGGCGCTCGGGGCGCTGCTGTCGGCGCTCGTCATGAAAGGGGAGCGGCCCTCCGAGATCGTCGGCTTCGCGCGGACGATGCGGGAGCACGCGGTCACGGTGCGGGCGCCGGCCGGCGAGGTGTTCGACACCTGCGGCACCGGCGGCGACCGATCGGGGACGTTCAACATCTCGTCGGCGGCCGCTATCGTCGTCGCGGCGTGCGGCGTGCCGGTCGCCAAGCACGGCAACCGGTCGGTGTCGAGCCAGTGTGGCTCCGCGGACGTGTTCGAGGCGCTCGGCGTCAACGTGGCCGCCTCGCCCGCCACCGTCGAGCGAACATTGCGGGAGACGGGCATCGCGTTCTTCTTCGCGCGCACCTTTCATCCGTCGATGCGGCATGCGGCGCAGGTGCGAAGCGACCTCGGCATCCGCACGGCGTTCAACCTGCTCGGCCCGCTGACGAACCCGGCGGGCGCGACGCGGCAGCTCGTCGGCGTGCCGCGCCCCGAGCTGACCGAGCTGCTCGCGCGCTCGCTGATGCTGCTTGGCTCGAAGCGCGCATGGGTGGTCCACGGCGCGGACGGCATCGACGAAGTGTCGACGACCGGTTACACGAAGGTCTCGGAGTGCCGCGACGAGGCCGTCAACACGTTCTACGTGCATCCCTCCGATTTCGGTATCGCGAAGAGCGATCCGGCGGCATTGAAGGGAGGGGACGCGCAGCAGAATGCGGCCATCATCCGCGAGGTGCTCGCGGGCGGGCGAGGACCACGCCGCGACGTCGTGCTGCTCAACGCCGGCGTCGCGCTGTTCGTCTCTGGCGGCCGCGTGCAGACGATCACCGAAGGAATTGCCGCGGCGGCGGCAGCCGTCGATTCGGGCGCCGCGCAGGAGCGGCTGCGGCAGATGGTGGACAGTTCGCGGGCGGAGGCGGCCGTATGAACGCGGTTCTCCCGGGCGGAGTCGAGGGCCCCGACCTACTGCGGGCGATCGTGGCCGCGACGCGGCGTATCGTCGATACCCGGCGCGCGCGCGAGCCGATGACGGCGCTCGAGCGGCGCGCTTCCGCGGCGTCGCCGCGGGGATCGCGCTTCGAGGACGCGCTCGGCGTCGCCGACCGCGTCAACGTGATAGCCGAATGCAAGCGGCGCTCGCCGTCGAAAGGCGTGCTCGCGGAGGTGTACGACCCCGTGCGAATCGCGGCGCAGTACGAGCAAGGCGGCGCGGCCGCGATCTCGGTGCTCACCGAGCCGACCTTCTTCGACGGCTCGCTCGAGCACCTGGCCGCCGTCCGCGCGCGGGTCGGGCTGCCGCTGCTTCGCAAGGATTTCATCGTGGACGAGTATCAGCTGTTCGAGGCGCGCGCTGCCGGCGCCGACGCGGTGCTGTTGATCGTCGCCGCGCTCGAACAGCGGAATCTAGTTGCACTCCAGGCGCGCGCGTGGGAGCTCGGGCTGGCGACGCTGGTCGAAGTGCATGACGAAACAGAGCTGGCGCGCGCCGTCGACAGCGGAGCGCGGGTCATCGGCGTCAACAACAGGAACCTGCGGACGCTGCGCGTCGACGTGGACGCGTCGGGCCGGCTCGCAGCCCGCATCCCGCGCAACGCCATTGGCGTGAGCGAGAGCGGCCTGAAGTCGCGCGACGAACTCGACCGGCTGGCGTCGAGCGGCTACCGCGCGTTCCTGATCGGCGAGCGCTTCATGACGGACGCGGATCCCGCGGGGGCGATCCGGACGCTGACGGGCGCGGAGGTCCTTCAAAAATGACGACCGACGCCCTGTTCATCAAGGTCTGCGGCATCACGCGCCTCACCGACGCGCTGCACGCGGTGGAACACGGCGCCACCGCCGTTGGCTTCGTGCTGTGGCCGCGCAGCCCTCGGGCCGTCACGGTCGAGCGCGCGGCCGACATCATCGCGGAGCTGCCGTCGAACGTGATGACCGTGGGCGTGTTCGTCAACGAGCCGGTCGACGCCATCCGCCAGGTGGTGGAGCGCGCGCGGCTCACCGCCGTCCAGCTCCACGGCGACGAACCGCCGGCGTACGCTGACGCGCTCGACTGGCCGGTGATTCGCGCGGTCTCGGTCAACGACATCAGCGGGGCAGACGCGTGGTCAACGGACACCGCGCTGCTCGTCGACAACATCGATCCGCTGCGCCGCGGCGGAACAGGCACCGCCATCGACTGGTCGCAGGCGGCCGGCATCGCGCAGAAGCGGCGCGTCGTGCTGGCCGGCGGCCTGACGCCCGACAACGTCGCCAGCGCGATCCGCGCCGTGCGGCCCTACGGCGTGGATGTGTCCTCGGGCGTCGAGTCGGCGCCGGGGGTGAAGGATTTCGACAAGGTGGCGCAGTTCATAGCCAACGCCCGCGGGGCATTCGAGGAATTGCAGTGACGCAGGCGACCAGGACGGCACCCGTTGATCGGCCGGTATTCGGGCGGCGCGACCCGGACGCGCGCGGCTACTTCGGCGCGTACGGCGGACGCTTCGTTCCCGAAACGCTCGTGGCGCCGATCGAGGAGCTCACGGCGGGCTACTACGCCGCACGCGAGGACGAAGCGTTCCGCGAGGAGTTCGATCGGCTGCTGAAGCATTACGTCGGACGCCCGACGCCGCTCTATGAAACGCGCAACCTCGGCGCTCACGTCTTCCTCAAGCGCGAGGACCTGACCCACACCGGCGCGCACAAGATCAACAACGCGCTCGGCCAGGCGCTGCTGGCCAAACGCATGGGGAAGCGTCGCGTGGTTGCGGAGACGGGCGCCGGACAGCACGGCGTGGCGACCGCCACCGCCTGCGCCCTGCTCGGTCTCGAGTGCCGCGTCTACATGGGCACCGAGGACATGCGCCGCCAGGCGCTGAACGTCGTGCGCATGCAGCTGCTCGGCGCCACGGTACACGGCGTCGAGGCGGGCAGCCGCACGCTGAAAGACGCCATCAACGAGGCGATGCGCGACTGGGTCGCCAACGTCCACGACACCTATTACCTGCTCGGTTCCGCGCTCGGTCCGCATCCCTATCCGCTGATGGTGCGCGAGTTCCAGTCCGTCATCGGGCGCGAAGCGCGCGCGCAGATCCTCGAGCAGGCGGGGCGCCTGCCGGACGTGGTCGTCGCCTGCGTCGGCGGCGGCAGCAACGCCATCGGCATCTTCGACGCGTTCCTCGACGACAAGGCCGTGCGGCTGATCGGCGTCGAAGCTGGTGGCGAGAAGATTGCGCCGGGGCGCCACGCGGCGCGGTTCGCGGGCGGGAGCACCGGCGTCCTCCAGGGGACGCGGACGTTCGTCCTCCAGGACGACGCGGGGAATATCGAGCTGACGCATTCGATCTCGGCCGGGTTGGATTACGCGGCGGTGGGACCCGAACACGCGTGGCTGCGCGAGCTGGGGCGCACCGAGTACGGGCACATCTCCGACGCCGAAGCGCTCGACGGCTTCAGGACGCTGGCGCGCCGCGAAGGCATCCTCCCGGCGCTCGAATCGTCGCACGCCATTGCCTACACCATGCAGTTGACGCCGACGCTGGCGCCGGGCTCGATCGTGCTCGTGAATCTCTCCGGGCGCGGTGACAAAGACGTGCAGACGGTGATCGACAGCGGAGGGCCGGTCGCGGCGGACCCGCCAGATGGACGATGACGCGCCTCGACTCGACGTTCGCGCGGCTGCGGGAGGGGCATTCGTCGGGCCTCGTGACCTATATCACGGCCGGTGACCCCGATCTCGATCGCACCGGCGGCATCCTGCGCGCGCTCGATCGCGCGGGCGCCGACGTGCTCGAGGTCGGCGTCCCGTTCTCGGACCCGCTGGCGGACGGTCCTGTCATCCAGCGCGCGACGGAACGTGCGCTCGCATCCGGCACCACGCTCTCCGGCGTCCTGGACTTGCTGCGCGCCATCCGTACGGAGATCGCCGCGCCGGTCGTCATCTTCAGCTATGCGAACCCGATTCTCCGCCTCGGCGCCGAGCAGTTCGCCGATCGTGCGCGCGACGCCGGCGTCGACGGGGTGCTCGTCCTCGACCTTCCGATCGAGGAGGCGGACGACTTCCGGACCATGCTGGCCGGGCGGGGGATTGATACAATCCTGCTCCTCAGTCCTACGACGACCGACGACCGGTTGCGCAGGGCCGCGGCGCTCGGCAGCGGCTTCCTGTACGCGATCTCGCGCCTTGGTGTCACCGGCGCGCGCGACGCGCTGGCCGTGGGCGCCCGGGAGATGGTGGAACGGATCCGGCGGGTCAGCGACCTGCCGGTCGCTCTCGGGTTCGGCATCTCGCGCCCCGATCACGTGCGCGAGGTCGCGCAGTGGGCCGATGCGGCCGTCGTGGGCAGCGCGCTCGTTGACGTGATTGCCCGCGAGGGCGCGTCTCGCGATCTCAATACCCGTGTAGAGGAGTATGTGCGTTGGCTGAAGTCCTGAGCATCGACGACTTGCGGGATCGCATCGACGCCATCGACAACCAGCTGGTGCGCCTGCTGAACGTCCGCGTCGCGTGCGCGGTGGAAATCGGCAAGCTGAAACACGAGCTCGGCATGCCCGTCTACCAGCCGGATCGCGAGAAGCGGGTGCTCGAGAAGGTGAGGCAGTCCGCGCAGGATCTCGCCGGTCCGCTCACGTGCGACGCCGTCGTGCGCATCTTCGAACGCATCATCGACGAAGCGCGCCGTGCCGAGCGCGAGTCGGGTTCCAACCCTGAAGATTTCGGTCCTTCGATTGGAGAGTAATGACATGGTCGTCGTCATGAACGAGCGCGCCACCGAGGCGCAGATTGATGCCGTGATCGCGCGCCTCATCGAGCTGGGGATGGACGTCCACCGCTCGTCGGGGGTGACCCGCACCGTGCTCGGCGTCGTCGGCGCGCACAAGATCGATCCCGAGCTGATCGGCATCCTCGACGGCGTGCACGAAGTGCTGCGCATCAGCGAGCCGTACAAGCGCGCCAGCCGCACCTTCAAGCCCGAGGACACGGTGGTCAACGTGGACGAGGTGCGGATAGGGGGCGACGAGGTGATCGTGATGGCCGGTCCCTGCTCGGCGGAGACGGAGGAGCAGGTGCACGCCAGCGCGGCGGCGGTCAAGCGCGCGGGCGCGAAGATCCTGCGTGGCGGCGCCTTCAAGCCCCGCAGCTCACCGTACGCGTTCCAGGGCCTCGGCGAGCAGGGGCTGCAGATGCTGCGTCGGGCGGCCGATGCGCACAGCCTGAAGGTGATTTCCGAGGTGATGGACGTCAGCCAGATCGCGCTCATCGAGAAGTACTGCGACATCTTCCAGGTCGGCGCGCGCAACATGCAGAACTACACGCTGCTGCGCGAGCTCGGACACGCGCGCAAGCCCGTGTTGCTCAAGCGGGGGCTGTCGGCAACGATCGAGGAGTGGCTCCTGTCCGCCGAGTACATCCTCGCCGGCGGCAACAACGACGTGATCCTGTGTGAGCGCGGCATTCGCACGTTCGAGACCGCGACGCGCAACACCTTCGACATCTCCGCGATTCCGGTCGTGAAGAAGCTGAGCCACCTGCCGGTCGTCGCCGACCCGAGCCACGGCGCCGGACGGCGCGACATGGTGGCGCAGCTGGCGCGTGCGGCGGTCGCGGCGGGATGCGACGGTCTCATCATCGAGGTCCACAACGACCCGGATCGCGCGCTGAGCGACGGCGCGCAGTCGATGTTCCCGGCGCAGTTCGAGCGCCTGATGGCGGAGCTGCGGATCATCGCGCCGGCGATCGGCCGCAGCATTTGTCTCGAGCCCGTGGCTCGACGCGGGTGGGCTCGGTGACAAACCCCAAATCCCAATGACCAAACCGGTTTTGGGATTTGACATGAACTCTTCCGACGTTCCGTTTCCCTCCATCGCAATAGTCGGGCTGGGCCTGATTGGCGGGTCGATCGCTCTGGGTGTTCGTGAGCGCTGGCCCGCGTCGCGCGTGTTCGGCGTCGACTCCGAATCGGTGCTGGCACACGCGGTCGGCGCCGGCGCCATCGAGCGCGGCTTCGAGACGATCGGTGCGCTGCCCCCCGTCTCGCTGATCGTCCTCGCCGCGCCCGTGCGCCAGAACATCGATCTTCTCCAGCAGATCAACAGGGTAGGGCGGGTCCTTTTGGACCCGCCAGATCGTCCGATCACCATCACCGACGTCGGCGGCACCAAGCGCGAGATCGTGAACGCGGCGCGCGCGCTGGCACCCGGCCTGACCTTCGTCGGCGGGCACCCGCTCGGCGGCGGCGAACGCGGCGGATTCGCGTTCGCGCGGCCCGATCTGTTCGCCGGCCGTCCGTGGATCTTCACCCCCGATGACAACGCCAGCAGCGACGCCGTGGAGCGGCTGTCGCGACTGGTTGCCGGCCTCGGAGCGAAACCGCAGATCATTTCAGCGGACGAACACGACCGCGTCATGGCGTTCGTCAGTCACCTGCCGCAGCTCGCGGCCAGCGCGCTGATGGACGCCGTCGGGAGCGCGGCACACGGCGACGGCCTGCGGATGGCCGGGCGCGGGCTGGTGGACACGACCCGGCTGGCGTCGAGCCCCGCGGACGTCTGGCGCGACATCTGCCTCACCAACGCCGACGCCATCGAGGGCGCGCTCGACTGCCTGATCCAGCGGCTCACGCAGCTGCGCGGCGACTTGCGGCGCGGCGAGGCCGTCGAGGCGATCTTCTCGGCCGCGGCGAAGTGGCGCGCGGAGTTGATGAAGGATAATCACTGACATGAACAAGGTGTTGCAGAGCGCCGACGAGGCGGTCGCGCTCGTGCACGACGGCGCCTCGGTGATGTGCGGCGGCTTCGGCCTCTGCGGCCTGCCCGAGAACCTCATCCGGGCGCTGCACGCGCGCGGCACCCGCAACCTGACGATCATCAGCAACAACCCCGGTGTCGACGATTTCGGCGTCGGCATGCTCGTCAGGACGAAGCAGGTCGCGCACTTCATCGGCAGCTACGTGGGCGAGAACAAGGAATTCGAGCGGCAGGCGATTGCGGGCGAGATCAAGTACACGCTGGTGCCGCAGGGGACGTTTTCCGAACGTATCCGCGCCGCGGGCGCGGGCATCGGCGGGTTCTTCACGCCGACCGGCTACGGGACGATGGTGGGCGAGGGAAAGGAGACGCGCGTCATCGACGGGCGCCACTACATCCTCGAGGCGCCGCTGCACGCCGATTTCGCCTTCGTCAAGGCCTACAAGGGCGACACGAAGGGCAACCTCGTCTACCGGAAGACCGCGCGCAACTTCAACCCGGTCATGGCGACCGCCGCGCGCGTGACGTTCGCGGAGGTCGAAGAGATCGTCGAGCCTGGCGCCCTCGATCCCGACGCCGTGGCGACGCCGGGAATCTTCGTCACGCACGTCCTCAAGGGCGCCTATTACGAGAAGCGCATCGAACGGCGCACCGTTCGCCAATTGCAGACGGCAGGCGGACCTGAAGGTCCGCCTCTACGAGCGGTCTTATAAACATGGACAAGCGGGAGCGCATCGTCCGCCGCATCGCGCACGAGCTGCACGACGGCGATTACGTCAACCTCGGCATCGGCATGCCGACGCTCGTCGCCAATTACGTGCCGCCCGGCGTGGACATCACGCTTCATTCGGAGAACGGCATGCTCGGCGTCGGTCCGTACCCGCTCGAGTCGGAGATCGATCCCGACCTCGTCAACGCGGGCAAGGAAATCGTCACCGAGCTGCCTGGTACCTCGTACTGCAGCAGCGCCGATTCGTTCGCCATGGTCCGCGGCGGCCATATCGACATGACCGTGCTCGGCGCCCTCGAGGTGGATGAGGAAGGGAATCTTGCCAACTGGATGGTGCCGGGGAAGATGATGAAGGGGATGGGCGGCGCGATGGATCTCGTCGCCGGCGCCAGACGCGTCATCATCGCGATGGAGCACACGACGAAGGATGGCGGCCACAAGATCCTGACGAAGTGCGCGCTGCCGCTGACCGGCACGAAGGTGGTCCACCTGATCGTCACCGAACTGGCGGTAATCGAGGTGACGCCGGACGGTCTCATGCTGCGCGAAATCGCCTCCGACACGACGGTTGACGCGGTCAGGAAGGCAACCGGCGCAACACTGCACACTGAAGGAGAACCAGGCCGGTTCTAGTCCGCCTGAAGGCGGCCCCCACGTACGTAGGGGCCGGCTTCAGCCGGCCCAAAAACATATGCCCGACTACGAACCCGCCGTCATTCTCAGCGCGTGCCGCACCCCCATCGGTTCCTTCGGCGGCGCGCTCAAGGATTTCTCCGCCGTCGATCTCGGGGCGATCGTCATCCGTGAAGCCATCCGCCGCGCCGACGTGAAGGCGTTCGATCTCGGCGACGTCATCATGGGCTGCGTGCTGCAGGCGGGCGCGGGCATGAACGTCGCGCGGCAGGCCGCGATCAAGGCCGGCGTGCCGCAGGAAGTGCCTGGCGAGACCGTGAATCGCGTCTGCGGCTCCGGCCTGCAGTCGGTGGTGCACGCCGTCGAGGCGACGCGCGTCGGCTACACGGACCTGGTGCTCGCCGGCGGCACCGAGTCGATGACCAACGCGCCGTACATCCTCAAGGGGGCGCGCTGGGGCTTCCGCATGGGGCACGGCGAGGTCTACGACGCGATGCTGCTCGAGGGGCTCACCTGCGCGATGGGCGGCTGCCACATGGGCATCACCGCGGAGAACATCGCGACCCGCTTCAAGGTCTGTCGCGAGGAGCAGGACGCGTACGCCGCCGAGAGCCAGCGGCGCGCGGAGGCCGCCATCACGGGCGGGCTGTTCAAGGACGAGATCGTGCCGGTGCAGGTCCCGCAGAAGAAGGGCGATCCCGTCACGTTCGACACGGACGAGTATCCGCGCGCCGGGACGACGGCGGACAAGCTGGCCGGGCTCAAGCCCGCGTTCAAGAAGGACGGCACGGTCACCGCGGGCAACGCGTCCGGCATCAACGACGGCGCCTCGGCGGTCGTCGTCGCCACCGCCGAACGGGCGGCGAAGCTGGGAAGAAAGCCGCTCGCGAAGATCCTGTCGTTCGCCTCGACAGGCGTTGACCCCGCAATCATGGGCATGGGGCCTGTGCCGGCTGTGACCAAGGCGCTCGAGCGCGCGAAACTGAAGACGTCGGACATCGACCTGTTCGAGTTGAACGAGGCGTTCGCGGTGCAGGCGGTCGCGGTCGTCAAGGAGCTCGGCCTCGGATCCGAGAAGGTCAACACGCGCGGCGGCGCCATCTCGCTCGGCCACCCGATCGGCGCGAGCGGCGCGCGCGTGCTGACGACGCTGATCTACGCGCTGCGCGCGCGCGGCGGCGGCAGGGGCGTGGCGTCGCTCTGCATCGGCGGCGGCATGGGTATCGCGATGGTCATCGAGGTTCCCGCTGCCTGACGTACGAATCGATCGCGAAGCGCTGACCGCGATCGTCGCGCACGCACGTCGCGACGCCCCGAATGAGTGCTGCGGCCTGCTGGTGGGACGGGCCGGAGAAATTCTCGAGGCCATTCCGGCCAGCAACGGCGCGGACGAGCCGAGCAGGCGCTACGAAATCTCTCCGGTCGATTACTTCGCGCAACTCCGGCGGTGCCGGCGCATCAATGAAGCCCAAGCAGAGAACTTCGCGGTGGTGGGCGCTTACCACTCGCACCCGCGCGGCGGGCCGGAGCCGTCGGAGACCGACACGGCGCAGGCGTTTCGCGACTTCGTGTTCCTGATCGTGGGCCTCGGCGGAAACGCGGGCGGCATGCAGATCGGCGCCTACGCGTTGCACGATGACAGGCTCACGCCCGTACCGCTGACCGTTGTCGACTGACTTCTTCGAGCAGGCCTTCGACGCGCTCCAGCACGGTCGGCCATCGGTATTCGCGCTCGACGTACGCCAGCCCCTGCTCGCCGAGCTCGCGCCTGCCGGCGTCATTCGACAGCAGCCACGACAGCGCTTCCTGGAACTCGCGCGACGAGCGGTAGTAGAGGCCGCCGTTGGCACGCCGCACCTGCCCCTGCAGCACCTTGCAGTACGCGTTGACCAGCGCCGGCGTGGCGTGATTCCACGCCTCGAGCAGGACGATGCTGAGGCTTTCGTAGCGGGAAGGGACGATCAACGCGCGG
>Ga0134127_10000114_pt1 | contig 101433 bp, 101 predicted proteins | sample KB31753_FD_96459 | JGI IMG/M metagenome (GOLD analysis project Ga0134127, IMG submission 96459) | Terrestrial soil microbial communities with excess Nitrogen fertilizer from Kellogg Biological Station, Michigan, USA - KB3-175-3 | ecosystem: Environmental > Terrestrial > Soil > Unclassified ... | reverse complement strand
CGCGAGCACGAGCGCGGCGTTCAGCCCTGCCGGGCCGCCGCCGATAATGATGACGTCGAACACCTCCTGCTGAACTGCAAGGAGATGGCCACGGTAGCGTGGATGAGCAGGCGGTAAAGGCGGTGAAGCTGGTGGGAAGTGAACGTCGCCGATTTTGATTTCGAGCTGCCGGAGGCGCTGATCGCGCAGCATCCGCCGCCGGAGCGCGGCGGATCACGCCTTCTCGTCCTGCGGCGCGACGACCGGATCGAGCACACGTCGTTCGCCGAGCTCGGGCGTTACCTCGTCGCCGGCGACCTGCTCGTCGTCAACAACACGCGCGTGTTTCCTGCCCGCCTGCTGGGTCACCGCGTTCCCAGCGGCGGCGCGGTCGAATGCCTGCTGCTGAACAGGCAACCCACGGAACCCGGCTCCCCGTCCGCTGCGCTCGGGGCAAGTCCCTCGACGGCGCTCGGGGCAGGCCGGACCCCGGACCCCGGCCCGCAGCGCGTCGAGGAGTGGAGTGCCCTGGTCCATCCGGGCCAGAAGCTCAAACCGGGCGCGCGCGTCCTCTTCGAGCGCGACGGCATCCGCATCGACGGCGAAGTCGCGGCGATGCACTTCCAGGGCCGCCGGACGATGCGCCTCTGGACCGACCATCCGGGCGGGCTCGCCGGCGCGATCGATCGCATCGGCCACATCCCGCTGCCTCCGTACATCAAGCGCGACGACGTGAACGCGGACAAGGAGCGGTATCAAACGGTGTACGCGCGCGAGCGCGGATCGGTGGCGGCGCCGACCGCGGGCTTGCACTTCACCGCGGCGCAGTTCGACGACCTGGCCGCGCGCGGCATCGAGCGCGCGGACATCACCCTGCACGTCGGCTACGGCACGTTCAAGCCGGTGACGGCCGATCGCGTGGAAGATCACACGGTGGATGCCGAGCGGTTCACGGTGTCACCGCAGACCGCGGCTGCGTTGACGCGCGCGAAACGCGAGGGGCGCCGCATCATCGCCGTCGGAACAACGACCGCTCGCACGCTCGAATCGCTGACGGTTACCGATGGAGAGGTATTGGCTGGCGCCGGCGAAACGACCCTCTTCATCCGTCCCGGTCACACCTTCAATCTCGTGGACGGGATGATTACGAACTTCCACCTGCCGCGATCGTCGCTCCTGATGCTGGTGTCGGCACTGGCGGGACGGGAACGTATCCTCACGGCGTACAAAGACGCCATCGCACTCGGCTATCGCTTCTACAGCTACGGTGATGCGATGCTGGTCGTGTGACGGCGAGGGGGAAGGGAAGAGGGGGAAGGGGGAAGGGCTGGTCTAGTCATAAGGGCATAGTCGTCAGGGCATAGGCATAGGGGATGGGGTACAGGGGCGAGGCGCTGTCACGAGCGGGTGCGCTCAAGTGAACCAATCAGACCGTGCAGCATGCGGCCGACTTCCTCGGCGTCGGCGATCAGGATGTCGGCTTCAGCGGGGCTGACGATCTCCACACGCTTGGTGAGCTCCACCTGCGTCTGCAACTCGTTGCCCGAACCGCTCGAGTATCGAAGGTGGTGATACTCAGGCGTGTAATGCCGCCCGAAGCCTTCCGCGATATTCGATGGTATCGACACGCACGACTTCCGAATCTCGTGCCCGAGAACCAGTTGGTCGTCGCGCTTGAACCGTCGGGTCATTCGATAACAGCGCTCGGCGAGGTTCATCGACTTCTGCCACACGATCAGTTCGCGATAGGAGGTGAGTCTTGTCATGGCGACTCAGAGACGCATGCGGGATGCCGCCCGCAAATCCCAGTGTTCTGATCCGCTGCCGCCAAAACCTCGCAAGAACCGCCACGCGTAATCGCTCGAGACTATTCACTTTTTGCGTACCGCCTCCTCGGGCCTAGTCCCTCTTTCCTTGCTAATCCCTCTTTCCTAGACCAGCCCTTCCCCCTTCCCCCTTCCCCCTTCCCCCCTCCCCCTTCCCCCGTCCCCCGTCCCGCGACTACTGTTCCCGCATGCCGTTCTCTTACGACGAATTCGATGTATCGACAGTACGCACGTATCCGTTGTCATCGCGTGCCAATAAAGCGCGCGCGGAGGACTTTGCGCGGCCGGTCGCGCGCGGCGCTTCGTTCAAGTCCTGGCTCGACTCGCTGCCCGCCATTCTCGGCGCCGCCGACGTGCGGCGCGCGGTCGATGCGATCGTCGCGGCGAAGATACGCGACGCCGGTGTCGTGTGGGGCATCGGTGCGCACGTGATCAAGACCGGTGTGTCCCCGGTGCTCATCGACCTGATGGAGCGCGGCTACGTGTCGGCGCTGGCGATGAACGGAGCCGGCATCATCCACGACTTCGAGATTGCGCTGTCGGGCGCCACCTCGGAAGACGTGGACGAAGCGCTCGGGCCCGGCAGGTTCGGGATGGCGGAGGAGACGGGCACGCTGCTGAACGAGGCCATCCGCGTCGCGCGCGCGGAGCACAAGGGGCTGGGGCAGGGCGTGGCGGCTTTTCTCGCGCGGCGCAACCCGCCGCACGCGTCGAAGAGCCTTGCGGCCGCCGCGCATCGGCTCGGCATTCCGCTGACCGTGCACGTCGCGGTGGGCACCGACATCATCCACATGGACCCGGCGGCGTCGGGCGCCGACATCGGCGAGACGAGCCTCCGCGACTTCCGCTACTTCACGTCATGCGTCGCCCGGCTCGCGGGAGGCGTCTATCTGAATTGCGGGTCGGCGGTGATCCTGCCGGAGGTGTTTCTCAAGGCCGTTGCGCTCGCGCGCAACCAGGGGGCGCCGCTCGAGGGGTTGACGGCCGTCAACATCGACTTCATGCGGATGTATCGTCCGCAGACGAACGTGGTGACGCGGCCGGTTGCCGGAACCGGCGGCCAGGGAATCTCGCTCGTGGGACACCACGAGATCCTGCTCCCGTTGATCGCGGCGGCGGTGATCGAAGGCGGGTCCGCGACGTCCTGACGCACGGCGACGCCGCGGGACCCGCCCCACGTACAACGTACAACCGTGTACGTAGGCCGGGTTCCGCGAGCAGCCGAAGTCCCGAGCGGAGCGGACCCGGCGTCCGATCCATGCGCCGGCGGACCTGGTGGCTGCTAGAATCGAGGATTCGTGCCGGAGTAGCTCAGCCGGTTAGAGCACGCGTCTCATAAGCGCGGGGTCGGCAGTTCGAGTCTGCCCTCCGGCAATACCAAAAAGCTCCAAGTTCCAAGCTCCAAGTTCCAAGCTCCAAAAACTCGAAAGCATTTGGGGTTTATCGGAATTTGGAGCTTGGATCTTGGACCTTGGAGCTTGACCGGTGCTCACAGGCGTCCACCAGCGCGTCCAGAAGACCATCGCGCGCCACGCGCTCTGCCCCCAAGGGACGCGTGTGCTGATTGGCCTGTCGGGCGGCTCCGACTCCGTCGCCCTTCTCTTTCTGCTCCGCGAATTGGCCGAAAACGGCAATTTCACGCTCGCGGGGATCGCCCACTTGAACCATCGCCTGCGGCCGACCGCGGACCGCGACGAGGCGTTCTGCCGCGATTTGGCGTGCCGTGTCGGACTGCGAATCGTTGTGCAGAACGAGGACGTCAAGGCGTACGCCCGCGGCCGGAACCTGTCGATCGAAGATGCGGCCCGCAGGATCCGATACGACTTTATGGAGCACGCGGCCGACTCGCTGGGCGCCGACCGCATCGCGGTCGGCCACACGCAGGACGATCAGGCGGAGACGTTTCTCCTGAAGCTGATTCGCGGCGCCGGGCTCACTGGCCTTGCGGGCATTCATCCGCGGCGCGGCCGCGTCGTTCGCCCGCTGCTCGACATCTCGCGCGCGGACCTGCGCCGCTACCTCGCCGGCCGCGGCGAACGTTGGATCGACGACGAATCGAACGACGACCTCGAGAACCCGCGGAACCGTATCCGCCACGTCGTGTTGCCCGAATTGGACGGTGCCGCCAACGGCCCGACGCGTCCCGCGATTGCACGCGCCGCGGGGCTGGCGCGCGAGGACGCGGAGTGGCTCGATGAGCTGGCCGCCCGCCGCTACGGGGAATTGGCCGCCGCAACGCCGGATGGCCTGGCGATTGAAACAGCAGCGCTGCTTGCTGAGCCTCCACCGTTGAGGCGCAGGGTCCTCCTGAGGGCGTTGAGGGCGGCGGCGGGAGGCAGGGAGGTCGGCTTCGACCACGTGGAGGCGGCAATGGCCGTGTTGGCCGGAACGGCGGGAGGCGCCGATATTCCTGGCGCCCGCGTGGAACTTCGGCGCGGAAAGCTGGTCTTAATAGAGCAGAAGCCTTCGCCGAAGTGATACTCTTGAGAACCCCGTACGTGGGAGGATCTGCGTGAATTCGACCCTGAAAAGCCTCGCGTTCTGGATCGTCCTGGTGCTGGTCGGGATACTCGTGTGGAACATCTCCACCCGATTCCAGCCGAGCCAGAAGGCGGAAAAATTCAGCGAATTCATGTCGAAGGTCGACGCGGGCCAGATTTCCAGCGTCACCATCGTCGGCAACGAGATCACCTACACCTCCAAGACGGGCGACAGCTTCCGGACCTACGCCCCGGGCCAGTACGAAGGGCTCGCCAACAAGCTGATTGAGCGCAACGTCGTCGTCTCCGCGCGCGAGGCGACCACGAGCCCGTGGGCGGCGCTGCTCTATTCGTGGGCGCCGATCCTTCTGATGATCGGCTTCTGGATCTTCTTCATGCGCCAGATGCAGAGCGGCGGCAACAAGGCGCTGTCGTTCGGCAAGAGCAAGGCGAAGCTGTCGTCGAGCGCCCAGAAGAAAGTGACGTTCAAGGACGTCGCTGGCGTCGACGAAGCAAAGGACGAGCTCCAGGAAATCATCGAGTTCCTCCGCGAGCCGCAGAAGTTCCAGAAGCTCGGTGGCCGCATCCCGAAGGGCGTGCTGCTGATGGGCCCCCCGGGAACCGGCAAGACGCTGCTGGCGCGCGCGGTGGCCGGTGAGGCGAACGTTCCCTTCTTCTCGATCAGCGGGTCCGACTTCGTCGAGATGTTCGTCGGCGTCGGCGCGTCGCGCGTCCGCGACCTGTTCGAGCAGGGCAAGAAGAACGCGCCGTGCATCGTCTTCATCGACGAGATCGACGCCGTCGGCCGCCATCGCGGCGCCGGCCTCGGCGGCGGCCACGACGAGCGCGAGCAGACGCTGAACCAGCTGCTCGTCGAGATGGACGGCTTCGAGTCGAACGAAGGCGTCATCCTCGTCGCCGCCACGAACCGTCCCGACGTACTCGACCCCGCGCTGCTGCGCCCGGGCCGCTTCGACCGCCGCATCGTCGTCAACCGGCCCGATGTGAAGGGGCGCGAAGGCATCCTCGCCGTCCACACGAAGAAGATTCCGCTCTCCGACGACGTCGACGTGGCGGTGCTCGCGCGCGGCACGTCCGGCTTCTCGGGCGCCGACCTGGCGAACCTGGTGAACGAGGCGGCGCTCAACGCCGCGCGCTACAACCAGAAGGTCGTTCGCATGCTCGACTTCGAGTTTGCGAAGGACAAGGTGCTCATGGGCGCCGAGCGGCGCTCGATGATCATCAGCGAGGCGGAAAAGCGCATTACCGCGATTCACGAGTCCGGCCACGCGCTGCTCGCCGTCATGCTCCCGCACGCGGATCCAATCCACAAGGTGACGATCATCCCGCGCGGCATGGCGCTCGGCCTGACGACGATGCTGCCGATCGACGAGAAGCACAACTACTCGCGCGACTACCTGCGGGATCAGATCTGCATCCTGCTCGGCGGCCGCATCGCGGAAGAGATCACGCTCGGCAGCATCACGACCGGCGCGGGCAACGACCTCGAGCGCGCCACCGACCTCGCCCGCAAGATGGTCTGCGAATGGGGCATGAGCGACTCGATGGGACCGCTCACCTTCGGCAAGAAGGAAGAGCAGATCTTCCTCGGCCGCGAGATCGCCCAGCACCAGGATTACAGCGAGGACACCGCGCTCAAGATTGACCACGAGGTGAAGCGCTTCGTGACCGAGGCCTACGGGCGCGCACAGGAGATCCTGAGCCAGTACAAGCCGCGGCTCACCGAGATGGCCGACGCGCTGCTCTCGCGCGAGACGCTCGACTCCGAGCAGGTGCGTCGCATCGTGGCGGGCGAGCCGCTCGACGAGCCGATCCCGGCCGCGCCGGCGACGCCGCAGGTCGCACCCACGGCGGCGAAGCCGAAGGAACGCCAGCCGATCGTTCCGCCGATTCCGCCGCGTCCAGTCACGCAGGAATAAATGACCAGGGCGGGCCCGAAGGCCCGCCTCTGCATCGAACGTAGAGGCGGACCTTCAGGTCCGCTTTCCGTCGGGTCCGCCTTCCGCATGCAGCCGCGCCGACGCTTCACCGTTCCGCTCCCCGGCGGACGCACGCTTTCCCTCGGCGAACGGACGGTCGTCATGGGCGTGATCAACGTCACGCCCGATTCCTTTTCCGACGGCGGCGTGCTCTTCGATGCGGCGGCCGCGATCGAAGCCGGCGTGCGGATGGCGGAGCAGGGCGCCGGCATCCTGGACGTCGGGGGTGAGTCCACGCGTCCCGGTGCGGCGGCGGTGGACGCCGCGGAGGAGCATCGGCGCGCCATCCCCGTCGTCGAGGGTCTGGCGGCGCGGATCGACGTCCCCATTTCGATCGACACCTACAGGGCGGCGACGGCGGACGCCGCGCTCGCGGCGGGCGCGTCGCTCGTCAACGACATCAGCGGCCTGCGCTACGAGCCGGAGCTGGCGGAGGTCGCCGCGCGGCGCGGGGCCGCCGTCATCCTGATGCACACGCGCGGACGGTCGCGCGACATGTACCAGCAGGCGTCGTACGGGGACGTGGTCGCAGAAGTGCTCGACGAGCTGCGCGAGAGCATGTCGTTTGCGGCCGGCGCCGGCATCGCGAAGGCGCGCCTCCTCGTCGATCCCGGGCTCGGCTTCGCCAAGGAGGCCCCCCACAGCTTCGAGGTGCTGGCGCGCCTCGATGAATTCGGCGAGCTCGGATGCCCGCTCGTCGTCGGCCCGTCGCGCAAGTCGTTCCTGGCGCGGCCGCTCGGAGGCCGCGTGCCCGCCTCGGCGCGCGACTGGGGAACCGCGGCCGCGGTGACGGCGGCGGTGCTTGCGGGCGCGCACGTGATCCGCGTCCACGCCGTGGACGAGATGCTCCAGGTAGCGCGCGTCGCGGACGAAATTCGGAAGTATCATCGCGTCGACTGATGGACTGGCTGACGACCATCCTGCGCCGTCCCGACATCGGGTGGGCCGACGCCCTCGACATCGCGATCGTGTCGTTCCTGCTCTACGAGCTGCTGCTGCTCATCCGCGGCACGCGCGCGGCGCAGATGGCGCTGAGCGCCGGCTTCATCCTCCTGCTCTATTTCCTGTCGCAGTGGCTGCAGCTCGAGACGGTCAACTGGGTGATCCGCAACCTCGCGGCCTACGTCGTCTTCGCGATCATCGTGCTCTTCCAGGCCGACATCCGGCGCGCGCTGGCGCACTTCGGACGGGCGCCGTTCTTCCGCTACCTCGAACGCGCCGAGCACGCCGACGAGACGATCGAGGAGCTCGTGACGGCGGCGACGAACCTCGCGGCCCGGCACGTCGGCGCCATCATCGTCATCGAGCGGCAGATTGGCCTCCGCAACTACATCGAGGGCGGCATCCCGCTCGATGCAATGATCACCTACGACCTGCTCTCGAGCATCTTCCAGCCGGCGTCGCCGCTGCACGACGGGGCGGTGATCATCCAGGGCGATCGCATCGCCGCGGCGGCGTGCTTCCTGCCGCTGTCGGTGAACCCGCGCGTCAGCCGCGACCTGGGCACGCGCCACCGCGCGGCGCTGGGGCTCACCGAGGAGAACGACGCGATTGCGATTGTCGTCTCCGAGGAAACCGGCACCATCTCGCTGGCGATGTCCGGTGATCTCGAACGGAACTTCTCCGCCGAGCAGCTCCGCTCGCGGCTGGCCACGCTGCTCGGCCACCGCCGCCGCCGTTTCCGCCGCGTCGAAGAGACGCGGAGCTCGCTCGCCTGATGGCGCTCAGTTTCCGGCATCATCTCGGCTTGAAGTTCGTCTCGATCGCGCTCGCCGCGCTGCTGTGGGTCGCGGTCGCGGGCGAACAGACCGTCGAGCGGTCGCTGCGCATCCCCCTCGAGTTCACCAACCTTCCCGCGCAGCTCGAAGTCGTTGGTGACGCGCCGACGGTGGTCGACGCGCGGGTGCGCGGGTCGTCGGGCGCATTGAACCGCATCGCCGCGGGTGAGCTGGTCGCCGTGCTGGATCTGCGTTCCGCGCGGACGGGCCAGCGCCTCTTTCATCTCGGCGGCGACGACGTGCGCCGACCCTTCGGCGTGGACGTCGTGCAGGTGAACCCGTCCACGGTGTCGATGGCGTTCGAGCCGTCGGGGAGCAAGATTGTTCCCGTGGTGCCGACGGTCGAGGGCGAGCCGGCTGATGGGTTTGTCGTCGGCACGGTAACTGCAGAGCCGTCGACGGTCGAAGTGCTGGGTCCGGTGAGCATCCTCGCGAAGCTCACGCAGGCAATCACGGAGCCGGTGACGGTTGTGGGCGCATCGGCACCATTGACGGAAACGGTGAACATCGGCGTCGCGAACACCTCGCTCCGGCTGCGCACGCCGCAGACGGCGCGCGTTGCCGTGGTTGTGGCGCCGGCGCCCGTAGAATGGTCGGTCGGCAACATAGCGGTGACGCCGCGCCACGCGGCAGGGCGGGTGCAGGTCGTCCCCGCGCGCGTCACCGCGTGGGTCCGCGGCCCGCGCGAGGCGATGACGAGTGACGGCGGCATGTTCGACGCCACCGTCGACGTCGAGGGATTGAAGGCCGGCGACTTCCAGCTGCCCGTCAACGTCGTCGCCCCCGCGCGCGTCGGCGTGGTGCGACTGGAACCGGCCCAAGTCAAAGTGCGAATCAGATAGTGGTGGGTGGTTGGTAGTTGGGTGTAGTTGGTAGCTGCGAAATCGATGGCACGACTATTTGGCACTGACGGGGTTCGTAGCAAGGCCGGCACCTATCCATTGGATCCGCCGACCGTGCGGCGTCTTGGCGGCGCACTGGCGCGCGCGCTCGGGCATGGGCGGCCGACGCGATTCCTCTCGGGACGCGACACGCGTGAATCCGGCTCGTGGATCGAACGCGAGCTCGCCTTCGGCATCAACAGCCAGGGCGGGTCGCTGACCGGCGCGGGAATCATCCCGACGCCGGCCATCGCCTACCTCACCCCGCGCATGGGATACACCGCGGGCGTGGTGATTTCCGCCTCGCACAATCCGTTCGCGGACAACGGCATCAAGGTGTTCTCGGGCGCCGGGGAGAAGTTCACCGAGGAGCTCGAGCGCCTCGTCGAGTCGATCATCGCCGACACGTCGTGGACGATGCCTGCCGGCGATGCCCCCGCCGTCGAGCAGATCGATTACCGCGCCGAGTACCTCGGGCACCTGCGCGACATCCTGACGAATGTCGAACAGGTGCGCGGCATGCGCCTGGCCATCGACTGCGCCAACGGCGCGACGACGACGATTGCGCCGCGGCTGTTCCAGGAGCTTGGCTTCGAGGTGCATTGCATCGGCTGCGAGCCCGACGGCCGCAACATCAACCTGCGCTGCGGCTCCACCGCGCCAGAGCTGCTGGCGCGCACGGTCGTCGACGGCGGCTACCCGCTCGGCATCGCTTACGACGGCGACGGCGACCGCGCGATCTTCGTCGACGAACACGGCAAGGTCGTCGACGGCGACGCCGTGATGCTCATGTGCGCGAAGCAGATGAAACGCGAGGGGCGCCTCACGGGCAACGCGATCGTCGCCACCGTCATGAGCAACATCGGCCTCGAGATCGCGCTGCGCGACGCCGGCATCGAGATGGTGCGGTGCCCGGTCGGCGACAAGTACGTGATGGAAGAGATGCTCCGCCGCGACATCGCGCTCGGCGGCGAGCAGTCGGGTCACGTCATCTTCTCCGAGTATCTCTTCACGGGCGACGGGCTCGCGACCTCGCTCAACGTCCTGCGGACGATGGGCGCGACGAGCCGGTCGCTGTCGGACCTGGCGTCCGAGCTGACGACCTACCCGCAGGTGCTGGTCAACGTGCGCGTGGACCGGAAGGTCGACCTGGCGACCGTGCCCGAGGTCGCGCGGGTGATGTCCGCCGTCGAATCGCGGCTGGCCGGAAAGGGCCGGCTGCTGATTCGCTACTCGGGAACCGAGCCGCTGCTCCGCATCATGATCGAGGGGCAGGACCAGCGAGACATCGCGGCGTGGGCCGAAGAAATCGCGGAGGCCGTCAGGCGGCATCTCGTGGTGACTGTGTAAAATCCCAATTCCCAAGCTCCAAATCCCAAACCCCAAGCAGAGTGGACGATTGGGATTTGGGTTTTGGGATTTGGCCTTTGGGATTTATTTGGCGAAGCTCTCGATCAACGTCAACAAGGTCGCCACCATCCGCAACTCGCGCGGTGGAACGGTGCCTTCCGTGCTCGAAGCCGTGCAGGTGTGCGTCGACGCCGGGACGCCCGGCATCACCGTCCATCCGCGCGCCGATGCACGCCACATCACGACCGCCGATGTGCAGCAGATCGCCGCGTGGCTGCGGCCATTGCGCGGCCGGGTCGAGTTCAATATCGAGGGCGATCCACGCCCGGAGCTGCTCGAGCTGGTACGCGCGGTCACGCCCGACCAGTGCACGCTCGTGCCGGTGCAGCCCGGCGAGATCACGAGCCAGGCCGGGTGGTCGGCGGACACGCCGCGCGACGCTATCAAGCGAATCGTGTCGGACCTCCGCTCCGCCGGCGTGCGCGTCAGCCTGTTCGTCGATCCGCAGGAGCGGCCGATCCGCTGGGCCGCGGAGATGGGCGCCGATCGCGTGGAGCTCTACACAGAGCCGTTCGCGCGCGCGTTCGAGCACGGCGAGCCGCAGGCGCGCGAGTCGTTCGCCACCTATACCCGCGCCGCGGAGCTGGCGCATTCGCTCGGCCTCGGCGTGAATGCCGGGCACGATCTCGACCTCGACAACCTCGTGGTGTTCCGCCGGCTGCCGTACCTCGACGAAGTCTCCATCGGGCACGCGCTCATCAGCCACGCGCTGTTTGTGGGCCTTGCACAGAGCGTGCGCGAGTACCTCGACGTGCTCGCCTTCTGATGGCTTTCGGACCACTTCCAGGGGAATTGGCCGTTTTGCGGCTTTAGCGCGTGACGTAGACTAATAGGCCGGGTGAGATCCGACTCCATCGTCTTCGCCATCGCGGGCATGTGCTTCGGCATCATCCTCGGCTGGGTGATCGGCACGCAGCAGGCGTCCAGGCGCGGCGCCACGCCCGTGCAGCTGCAGCAGGCCGCCGCCCCTTCCCCCGCGCCGGCCGCGGCTGATCCGGCTGCTGGCGGCACGCGGCAGCCGCCGCCGCTCGACGAGGCGAAGGTCCAGAGCCTGCAGACGATCATCAAGAGCGATCCAAAGAACTCGGGCGCCTACGTGCAGCTCGGGAATGCCTACTTCGACGCCGAGCGCTACGCCGACGCGATCAAATGGTACGAAGAGGGCGTCAAGCTCGATCCGAAGAACCCGGATGCGAGCACCGATCTCGGCGTCAGCTACTACTACTCCGGCCGCACGGACGACGCGTTGAAGCAGTTCGAGAACTCACTGAAGCTGAACCCGAAGCACGCGAAGACGCTGTTCAACAAGGGCATCGTGCTCGCATTCGGCAAACGCGATCTGCAGGGCGCCACCGAGGCGTGGCAGCAGGTCGTGCAGCTCGCGCCCGGGACCCCGGAAGCGCAGGCCGCGCAGCAGGGGCTCCAGGGCATCGCCGCCGCGCAGGGGCGCGGCCCCGCGCCGGCGCCCGCACCCGCCCCATCCGGCGGGTAGACGTCTTGAAAGGCCAGAACTTCTCCGAATGCGTCAAGTTTTGGACCGGCCTTTCAAGACGTCTCGCCCGCACGAAGTGCGGGCAAGAGATGCTGCCCTAGCGAGGCGGAGCCGTGTGCGCCCACAGGCTGGGCGGTCCGAGGCGGAGCCTCGCTAGCGTGCTCGGCCGCCTCCTCGAGGTCATCGTCCTCCTGCTCGTCATCCGCGCGGTCTGGCGCGTGGTCGGCGGCATGATCGCCGCTCAGGCGGGCGCGCGGCGGACGACGGCGTCGGGAGAGCCGCACGCGGTCAAGCTGCTGCGCGACCCCGTGTGCGGGACTTACGTCTCGCCCGACTCCGCGATCTCGGACGGCGGGGAGTATTTCTGCTCCGAGAAGTGCCGCAACGAATATCGATCACGGCAATGATGAGGCCACGGAGGCACGGAGGCACGGAGCACCATGTGTACAAGAAAGTCTCTGTGTCTCTGTGGCTCTGTGGCTTGTCATCACTGAAAGTTGCCGCGAATTGAATACGCGCGCCGAGGAACAGGTTCGCGCCGACATCGTCGAGGCCGGCCGACGCCTGTACGCGCGCGGGTTCGTGGCGAGCAACGACGGCAACATCAGCGCGCGGCTCGACGACCGTCGCATCGTCACGACCCCGAAGAGCGTGTCGAAGGGGTTCATGACGCCCGACATGATGGTGGTCGTCGACTACGACGGAAAGAAAGTCTCCGGCGATCGCGATCCCTCGTCCGAGCTCCCGATGCACATCGAGATCTACCGCAACCGGCCGGACGTCAACGCCGTCGTGCACGCGCATCCGCCGACCGCCACCGGGTTCGCGGTCGCGGGCATCCCGCTGACGCGCGCGGTGCTCGCCGAGGTGGTGACGACGCTCGGCAGCATTCCGATCGCGGCCTACGGCACGCCGTCGACGGCGGAGCTGCCGGAGGCGGTGCGCAAGTACATCAAGGCGCACGACGGGATGCTGCTCGCCAACCACGGCGCGGTGACGTGCGGCAACAGCGTCCTGAACGCGCACTTCAAGATGGAGACGATCGAGCACTTCGCGAAGATCAGCCTCGTGGCGCGGCTGCTCGGACGCGAGCACCTGTTGTCGCGCGAGGAGGTCGAGCGGCTGCAGGGGCTGCGTGGCATGTACGGCATCGCGTCGCCGGCGCCGGTGTGCGCCGATCCCGCCGAAGCCGGGCTCGACCAGGCGTTGTGTCAGGTGCTCGAAGCGCCCGCCTCGTCGACGGAGCGGCTCGTGCCCGACGTCACGAGCGCGCTGCGGCAGGCGAGCAGGGATGGAGAAATTCGGCTAACATACGGCGAACTTACGGCACTCATCGCCGACGCGGTCAAAAATCTCAGAGATTGACAGTCGCCGGGTCCGCGACGCCTCAATTCGGCGCGTTGCGGGACCCGGCCCACGTACGTAGGGCGGGTCCCGCGGAGCCTCGGTGGCCATGCGAAGCGGACCCGCCGGGAGCGACACCATGGGTGAGGCGTTGGGAATGGTCGAAACCAAGGGGCTGGTCGCCATGATCGAGGCGGCCGATGCCATGGTGAAGGCCGCCAAGGTCACGCTGGTCGGCTGGGAGAAGATCGGCGCCGGCTACGTCACCGCGATCGTGCGCGGCGACGTCGCCGCCGTGAAGGCGGCGACCGACGCGGGCGCCGCGGCCGCGCGGCGCGTCGGCGAGCTCGTGTCGGTGCACGTCATCCCGCGCCCCCACGCGAACCTCGAGGACACGCTGCCGATCGGCAAGTCGACCGTCGCGAAAGTCTAGGAACCCGTTCGTCCTTCCATGATCCTCGCGCGCATCGTCGGTACCGTTGTCGCGACGCGGAAGGATCCGCGGCTGGTCAGCAACAAGCTGCTGGTCGCGCGCCCGATGGACCCGCATGGCAAGTCCGAAGGCAACTACCTCGTCGCCGTGGACACCGTCGACGCCGGCGTGGGCGAAACGGTGCTCATCGTCAGCGGCAGCTCCGCGCGCATGGCATCGGGGATGAAGGATTGTCCCGTCGATGCTGCCGTCGTCGGCATTGTTGACGCTGTGGAAGTCGGAGATTGAATGCAACTTGCCAGGGTGATCGGCGACCTCGTCGTGACGCGCAAGGACGAGAACCTCACCGGCATCAAGCTGATGGTGCTGCAGCCGATCGCGGCGGACGGGTCGGACGTCGGCCGCACGCTCGTCGCGGTGGATGCGGTCGGGGCCGGCGTCGGCGAGACCGTCTTCTTCGTCCGCGGCAAGGAAGCCAGCTTTCCGTTCTATCCGACCGAGGTGCCAACCGACGCGGGCATCGTCGGTATCGTCGATCACTGGGATATCGAATCGTAGGGGCCGCCTCGTAGGGGCCGGCTTGAGCCGGCCCACCGTCATATGCAGATCGCGCGTGTAATCGGGACCGTCGTGTCGACGCAGAAGCACCCGAAGTTCGAGGCTGCGAAGCTGCTGCTCGTGCAGCCGCTCGCGCTCGACGACACGCCGCGCGGCACGCCGCTGCTGGCCGTGGATTCCGTGGGCGCCGGGGTGACGGAGAAAGTGCTGGTCGTCATCGAAGGGCGCGCGGCGGGCGAGGCGCTCGGCCGCAAGGGGGCGCCTGTGGACGCCGCAGTCATCGGTATCATCGACAGCGTGGACGTGCAGGAATGACGGAGCAGGAACTGCGTCAGATCGTCCGTGACGCGATTGCGCGCACCAGAGGCCGGTCCGCGAACCCTGTGAACCCCCTGAACCCGGACGCGCACGCGAGCCACGCGATGTTCCTGGTGGCATCCGGCGCCGATCAGGAAGGTCCCTGCATCATCGAACCAGCGGTGCCCTGCACCCACTGCGGCTACTGCAAGTCGCTCGGGCATTGAAGCCGTCCATCCTTCTCACCGGCAGGATTCCTTCGTCGGTCGTCGCACGGCTGGAATCGATCGGTGACCTCGAACAGTTCCGGCGCGACGGCATCGACGTGATGCCGCACGGCGAGCTGGTCGCGCGCGTCGCCGGCAAGCAGGCGCTCGTCAGCATGATCACGGATGCGGTGAGCCGCGACGTGATCGAGGCGGGGGGCGACCTGAAGGTGATCGCCAACGCCGCCGTCGGCTACAACAACATCGACGTCGCCGCGGCGCGCGAGCGCGGGATCGTCGTCACCAACACGCCCGGCGTCCTCACCGACGCGACCGCGGACCTCACCTGGGCGCTCATTCTCGGCATCACGCGGCGCATCGGCGAAGGGGAGCGGCTCGTTCGCCGCAACGGCTGGAAGGGGTGGACGTTCGACTTCATGCTCGGCGCGGAGCTGCGCGGCAAGCAGCTCGGCATCGTCGGCTACGGCGGCATCGGCCGCGCCGTGGCGGCACGCGGCCGCGCGTTCGGCATGCGCGTCGCCTACACGAGCCGGACGCCGAAGAACGAGCCCGATGCCGAGGCGATGCCATTCGATCGGTTGCTGGCCACCTCCGACATCGTCTCGCTGCACTGTCCCCTGACGCCGGAGACGCGTCACCTGATCGATCAGCCCGCGCTCGCGCGGATGAAGCGCAGCGCCTACCTGATCAACACGTCGCGAGGCCCGGTCGTGGACGAGAAGGCGCTGGCGTGGGCGCTCCGGACGCACCTCATCGCGGGCGCGGGGCTCGACGTGTTCGAGGAGGAACCGAAGGTCGAGCCCGAGCTGCTGACGCTCGAGAACGTGATGCTGGTGCCGCACCTGGGAAGCGGCACGGTCGAGACGCGCACGGCGATGGCGGATCTCGCGGCCCGCAACGTCGCGGCGGTCTTGTCAGGTCAACGGCCGCTCACGCCCGTTTCGTAGCATGATTTCCACCCACTCTCGGGAACCTCGCGAACGGAGACTGTCGATGACGCGGCCCATCGTCGGCGTTGTTGTAAGCGCGGCGCTTGTGTGCCTGGCGTCGACGCCGCTCGCCGCGCATCACGGCAACGCGAGCTTCGACACCTCGAAGCAGGTGACGCTGAAGGGGAGCGTCACCGAGTGGATCTGGGCCAACCCGCATTGCTTCCTCAAGATCGATGCGATGGACGACACGGGCGGCGTGCGCAACTGGGCGCTCGAAACGCAGAACCCCACCGCGATGACGCAGCGTGGCTGGTCGAGGCAGGCGTTCAAGGTCGGCGATCAGGTGACGGTGGTGCTCGAGGCGGTCAAGAACGGCGCCTCCATCGGGCGCATCGTCAGCGTCATGCTGCCCGACGGCTCGACGCTCAGCGCGGGCAACCTGCCGAACGCTCCGCCACCCGTCCAGTAGAACAACTGCCGGCTGCCCGCTGCGGACTGCCCACTGAACTATGATCTGTGGCGCGAATTTACCTGAGGAGCCTATGACCAAGCGAATGATGACAGCGGTGTTCCTGACGGCGGCCATTGCGTTGACGGTCGGCATCACGGTTGGCGGCCAGGGCGGAAGCCGGGCGACGACCGCGAGCGCGCTGCCGCCCGCGTCGATTCCGACCTTCTCCACCGACAACCTTGGCCGCATGGCGCACTTCTACGTCGGCGGCAACTACGTCGGCGAGCCGGGCAAGGAGTACATGGACGGCGCGATGTACGTGGAACTCTGGGTACCGAAACAGGTGAAGCAGCCGTACCCGATCGTGATGTTCCACGGTAACGGACAGACCGGCGCCGTCTGGCAGCAGACACCGGACGGGCGCCCAGGCTGGGCGTATTACCTGATCGATCAGGGCTACGTGGTCTACATGGTGGACTACCCTGCGCGCGGACGCTCGCCGTACGTGCCGAGCGCCGACGGTCCGCTCGGGATGCGTTCGGCGACGGAGCTCTCGCAGATCTGGACCGCGCCGGCGACCTCCGGCGGCGACTTCCCCCGGATGAAGAAATACACGCAGTGGCCGAGCAATAGCCCGAACAAGGGGATGAAGGGTGACCCGGTCTTTGACAACTTCATCAAGGGCCAGATGCAGTTCGTCGGCAATCAGGACAAGCTCGCCGTGCCGGCGGGCATCGCGCTGCTCGATGCGATCGGCAAGCCGGTCATCCTCCTCACCCACTCGCAGGGCGGCGGCATCGGCTTCGACGTCGCCGAGAAGCGCTCGCAGTTCATCGCGGGCATGGTTTCGATCGAGCCGGGCGGCCCGCAGATCGGCAACGTCGATACCGCGAAGGTCGCTTACACCCGCACCAACCCGAACTCGTGGGGCCTGACTACCAACAAGTACGAGTTCGATCCGCCGATCAACACCCCGGCGGAGCTGAAGACGCATCTCGAGCCGTCGGAGCGGCCGGGCGACGAAGTCGGCTGCTACATGCAGGACGAGCCGGCGCACAAGCTGGTGCACTTCCAGAACATGCGCATCCTCTCGCTGTCAGCGGAGGGAACCTACCACCGTGTGTTCGACGTCTGCATCCCGAAATGGCTCAACCAGGCGGGCGCGAAGGCGGAGTTCGTGCGGCTGGAGGACGTGGGCATCCACGGCAACATGCACGAGATGTTCCTCGACCGCAACAGCGACGAGGTCATCAAGTTCATCGACACCTGGCTGCGCAAGAACATCGCGACGAAGGCGACCTCCGGCACCAGGTAGGGATCAGGGATCAGGGATCAGGTCGTAGAGGCGGGCCTTTCAGGTCCGCCTCTCTCCAAACACTTTCTCGAGCTCGTAGGGCGTCGTCACCTCGAGCTGATCGTACCGGCAGTCTTTCGGCTTCTTGTCCGGCCTCCACCGCAGGAAGATTGCCGCGTGCCGGAATCGATCCCCCTGCATGTGGTCGTACTTCACCTCGCAGACCCGCTCGATGCGCAGCGGCTCCCACGACAGATCCTTGCCGGCGCTCCAGCGGCTCTGACCGCCGGGCATCCGCGTTCCCGCGTGGCTCTCCGCCTCGGCCCACTCGCGCCAGGGATGTTTCTCGAGCGCCCTCTCCCGTAACGGCTTGAACTCCTTCGCGAGCTCGCGCCGCGTCGCCATCGTGAACGCGGAGGTGACGCCGACGTGGTGCAGGACGCCCTTGTCGTCGTAGAGCCCGAGCAGCAGCGAGCCGACGAGCGTGTTCTTCCCGTCCTTGTGCCAGCGAAATCCCGCGACCACGCACTCGGCGGTGCGCGCGTGCTTCACCTTGATCATGGCGCGCTTGCCAGGCTGATAGACCCCGTTGTCCGGCTTGGCGATTACCCCGTCGAGTCCCGCGCCCTCGAACCGCGCAAGCCACTCCACCGCGAGGTCGCGGTCGCGCGTCATCGGCGTCAGGTGGACGGGCGGCTTCACCGTGCCGAGCAGCTTCTCCAGGCGTGCCCGGCGTTCGCCTTGTGGGACGTCGCGCAGGTCTTTGCCGCCGGCCGCCAGCAGGTCGAACGCCACGAAGCGCGACGGCGTTTCCTTCGCCAGCTTCGCCACCCGCGATGCCGCCGGGTGAAGCCGCATCTGCAGCGCGTCGAAGTCGAGCCCGTGCGCGGTCGCGATCACGATCTCGCCGTCGACGACGCACCCCGCCGGCAGCGTCTCGATCAACGCGTCGTGCAGCTCGGGAAAGTAGCGATCGAGCGGCCGCCGATCGCGGCTCTGGATGTAGACGTCGTCGCCGCCGCGGAACACGATCGCGCGGAATCCGTCCCACTTCGGCTCATAGAGGAACGGCCCTTCCGGCGGGAGCTCCTCGGCCAGCTTCGCGAGCATCGGCTCGATGGGCGGATCGATGGCGAACGCGGAAGAACGTTTGGGCGGCATCGGGCTGGCAGGATATTGTGTTCCAGGAGCCCGCGCCTGGAGATTTACCTCGTCGACGGCACCTACGAGCTGTTCCGCCATTACTACGCGATGCCGTCCGCCCGCGACGCAAAGGGCCGCGAGGTCGCGGCCGTGCGCGGGGTCGTGTCGTCGGTGCTCGGCATGATCAACGGCGGAGCGCAATACGTCGGCGTCGCGACCGACCACGTCATCGAGTCGTTCCGGAACGATCTGTGGCCCGGCTACAAGACGGGCGAGGGAATCGAACCCGACTTGCTGGCCCAGTTCCCCCTGCTCGAGGAGGCGCTGGCGGCGATCGGCATCGCCACCTGGCCGATGGTCGAATTCGAGGCGGACGACGCGCTGGCGGCGGCGGCGACGGCGGCCGCGCGCGACCCGCGCGTCGACCGCGTCGTCATCTGCACGCCCGACAAGGACCTGGCGCAGTGCGTCCGCGGCACGCGGATCGTGCAGATGGACCGGCGCCGCCGCACGATTCGCGACGAAGCGGGCGTCGTCGAGAAGTTCGGCGTGCCGCCGGCGTCGATTCCCGATTACCTCGCGCTCGTCGGCGACGCGGCCGACGGCTACCCCGGGCTGCCCGGATGGGGCGCGCGCTCGACGGCCGCCGTGCTCGCGAGGTTCGGGCACCTCGAGTCGATTCCGCACGACTGGCGCGAGTGGAAGGGCATCAACGCCGCCCGGCCGGGGGCGCTCGCGTACACGCTGGCGCAACAGCGCGATCGGGCGTTCCTGTTCCGGGATCTGGCGACGTTGAGGACCGATATTGCGTTGTTCGATTCGGTGGACGCGCTTCGGTGGCAGCCGACCGGGGAGGCGCCGGCCTACCTCGTCGCCCAGGCGCCGGCCGTCTGAAACTACTCGACGCGGAACTCGCGCGAGCCGGCGGGCTGGCCGTCCACGAGCACTTCGACTTTATAGTCGCCGACGGGAAACGCGCTCGCGCTCTTGAACTCGAACGCCGTCGCCCCCGCACCCTTGTACGACACCGGCCGCTCTTCTTCGCTCACCATCTGGCCGTTGTACATCCAGCGCACGCCGATCGTCGACGAGCCGGTGGCGTCGGTCAGGACCGCCGCGTAGATCTTGTCGTCCGGCTTGAACCGCGTGGTGTGCGTGCCGATCGTGTTGTCGCCGTTCAAGTGGCTTCCGAGCTGCAGCGTGCCGACGTGGAGCGGCGGCCGGCAGGCTACGGCCATGGCCATTGCAACCGCCGCCATGACCGCAGCTCTTCTGTGTGACCGCTTCATGTTTCTACTGTAGCCCGAGTCGCGGCGCGTGAAGCCGTCCCGGAGCGTTGTAAAAAAACGCGCGCGTGCTGCTCCCAGACCACAACGCAGCGGCTGATATGCTGATTCGAGCCGTGCAGCGTCCCTCGCCGATCGTCATCGAGAAAGTCATGCGTTCGCTGGCGCAGGCGATCGCCGGCCTCGAGCTGCCGGCCATCGAGAAAGTCTCCGAGGAACAGGCCGAAGAGCCGTTCCAGATTCTCATCGCCACGCTCCTCTCCGCGCGCACGCAGGACGCGACGACGCACGCGGCGTCGACGCGCCTGTTCCGCCGGGCCCGAACGCCGCGGTCGATGGCGAAGCTGCCGGTGAAGGAGATCGAGAAGCTGATTTATCCCGTCAGCTTCTATCGGAACAAGGCGCGCCACGTGAAGGCGTGCTGCCAGATGCTCCTCGATCGCTTCGGCGGGCGGGTGCCGTCGACGCTGGAGGAGCTGGTGATGCTGCCGGGCGTCGGCCGGAAGACCGCGAACCTGGTGATGATTCTCGGCTTCAAGAGCCTGCGGAACATCTGCGTCGACACGCACGTGCACCGCATCTCGAACCGGCTGGGATGGGTGGTCACCAGGCAGCCCGAGGAAACGGAACGGGCGTTGTACACGGCGACGGATGCGCGCTGGTGGCCCTACATCAACCTGTACCTGGTGACGTGGGGACAGAACGTCTGCCGCCCGATCGGGCCCCGCTGCGGGGATTGCGTGATCGCGGCTGATTGTCCAAAATTGGGCGTTCACAAGGTTCGAAGGAGCGCGAGATGACTGATCGCTGGCCGGCCGTTCTCCTCGTCATTGCGCTTGGCGCCACCCTTTCGGCCCAGGCGCCGAGGCCCGCTCCCAAACCCGCTGCGCCCGCACCCGCGGCGACCGCGGCGGCAAAATCTCCCGGCGCCGGTCCCGTCCTCGTGGTCGAGACGGTGAAGGGGACCTTCGAGGTCGAGACGTACCCCAACGAAGCGCCGAAGACCGTCGATCACATCCTCGCGCTCGTCAAGCGCAACTTCTACAACGGCCAGCGCATCCTGCGCATCGTTCCCAATCAGCTCGTGCAGTTCGGCGATCCGCAGACGCGCGACATGACGAAGCAGGCGTGGTGGGGACGCGGCTTCGACGCCGGCAGCGGCAAGTCCATCGGCGTCGCCGAGTTCAGCAAGAAGCGGCTGCACAAGATCGGCTCGGTGTCGATGGCACACCCGGGCGACGCGCGCGAGGCCGACAGCCAGATGTTCATCTCGCTCTCCGCGCAGCCGAAGTGGAACGGTCAGTACACCGTCTTCGGCCAGGTGATTTCGGGGATGGATGTCGTCCGCAAGCTGGCGGTGACGGATCGGATCGTCAAGGTCACTTTGCGGCCGGAAGGGGCGTCGTAACGGGCACAGGCGTAGGGGCCGGCTTCAGCCGGCCCTCCATCAGCGACCCGAGCTCCGGGTACTCCTCGATCAGCGCCTCGGGATACTCGCCTTCAACCGGCTGCCCGAGCTGCGCCTTCAGCATCACGGCATTGACGACCGACTTCGATGAGAAGTGGTTGTTCGTGTAGAGATACGACTTCTTCACCAGCTCCTTCGCCGCCTTCGCCGTCTCCGAGAATTCCTGCAGCTCGCCCGCGGTGTACAGGTAGTTGTAACGATCCTCGCTCTTGTCGTGCTTCCACCACTGCGCGGCGTTCCTGCCGTGCAGGCGCAGGTAGTAGAAGCTCGTGACGTTTGGCAGGTAGTTCTGCCGGATGGAGAAGCGGAATTTCGGCTCGTCGATCTGCACCCAGGCGGCGCCGAAGCCGTTCAACAGCGAGAGGGTGTCCCCGATCGCGTCGCTCCAGCTGCGATGCCGCAGCTCCACGGCGATCGGATACTCGGAGAACGCTCGCAGCAGTTGCGCGAGGTACTCGCGTGATTCCGGCGCGTCCTTGAAGCTGGGAGGGAACTGCGCGAGCAGCGCGCCGAGCTTGCCGGCCGAGGCGAGCGGCTCGATGCCCGCGCGGAAGTCGTCGATGTCCGATTGGGTGACCTGCGCGAGGAGGTCGAGCAGGGCGCCCTCGGTTCCCGGCGCCGTCTTGAGCGCGGCCTCGAAACATCTTCGGGTGCGTGAATTTCTGATAGAGCTTCAGCGAGAAATCGAAGCCGGCCGGCGTACGTTCGGCCCACCCTCGCGTCACCTCGGCGCGCGGCTGGCCGTAGAAGGTGGAATTCACCTCGACCGTATCGAAGTGCCCGGCGTAGAAACCCAGCTCGTCGAACCCGTCGGTTCCGGCGCGCTTCGAACGGGTCTTCGGGTAGATGAGGCCGTTCCAGGTCCCTTTGCCGGACGGGTAATTCCAGCCCGACGTGCCGACGCGCACCTCGCCCATGGGGGCATCTTACAATCAGGGATCCGGGATCGGGGATCCGGGATCCGCAGCACCGGACGTCGGATCCCGCATCCCGGATCCCGAATCCTGGCATGCTGACCATCAACGAGATTTTCTATTCGGTGCAGGGCGAATCCAGCTATGCGGGACGTCCCTGCGTGTTCGTACGCCTGACCGCCTGCGATCTCCGGTGCTCGTGGTGCGACACGCCGTACGCGTTCCACGAGGGAAGGAAGCGCCCTCTCGACGAGGTGCTCGAGGAACTGGACGCGTACGCATGTCCGCTCGTCGAAGTGACCGGCGGCGAGCCGCTGCTCCAGGAGGACGTGTATCCGCTGATGGAGCGGCTGCTCGAACGCGGGCGGACGGTGCTCCTCGAGACCGGAGGCCATCGCAGCACGGCCCGCGTCCCCGACCGCGTCGTCACGATCCTCGACGTGAAGTGCCCCGGCAGCGGCGAGTCGGCGAAAAACGACTGGAGCAACCTCGACCGCCTTCGTCCGCAGGACGAGGTGAAGTTCGTCGTCAAGGATCGCGCGGACTACGAGTTCGCCCGCGACGTCATCGCCCGGCACGGCCTCGCGGCGCGCGCCGCGGCGCTCCACCTGTCGCCCGTGCACGGCGTCCTCAACCCGCGAACGCTGGCGGAATGGGTGCTCGCGGACAACCTTCCCGTGCGGGTTCAACTGCAGCTGCACAAATACATCTGGGACCCGGAGACGCGTGGAGTCTAGCCCGTCGACGAGCTCAGGGCTGCCCCGAGCATCGTCGAGGGGCAAGGCGGTCGTCCTGCTGAGCGGCGGGCTCGATTCCTACACCGCCGCCGCGATTGCGCGCCGGGACGGATTCGCGGTCTACGCGCTCACCGTCAATTACGGCCAGCGCCATGCCCATGAGATCGAGGCCGCGCGCGGCGTCGCGGCCGCGCTCGGTGTCGTGCGGCACGTCGAGCTCGACGTGGACCTGTCGGCTTTCGGAGGGTCCTCGCTGACGAGCGATCTCCCCGTGCCGAAGGATCGGCCCATCTCCACGACCGACATCCCGTCTACTTATGTTCCGGCCAGGAATACGGTGTTTCTCGCGCTGGCGCTCGGGTGGGCCGAAGTGCTCGGCGCGACCGACATCTTCATCGGCGTCAACGCGCTCGACTATTCCGGCTACCCCGACTGCCGGCCCGAGTACATCGCCGAGTTTGAACGCCTGGCGTCGCTGGCGACGGCGAAAGGTGTGCAAGGGAGTGCATTCCGCATCCATGCGCCGCTGCAGATGCTGACCAAGGCGGAAATCATCCGCGCCGGGGTCGAGCTCGGCCTTGACTACGGCCTGACGCGCAGCTGCTACGACCCGGATCTGCACGGGCGCCCGTGCGGACGTTGCGACAGTTGCACACTTCGTGCAGCCGGCTTCGCGCAAGCCGGTGTGGCAGACCCCATACTCGGCCGATAGGGTACAGGGAAAATGCGGTCTTTCTGGTCTCTCTCCCTGCAACGTCAGCTGGCCATCGCGATCGGCCTGCTGCTCGTCCCCGTGGTCGCCGCGGCGATCTGGTCGGGCATGAGCACCTTCCGCGAGCGCGCGACTGAGCTCGGAGACCAGACACGCATCGTGGCGTACACGACCGCTGCGTACATCAATCGCGATCTCACGTATCTCGACGCCACGGGCGCCGGCCTGGCGGTGAACCCCGTTGTTCAGACGCTGAACCAGGCATCGTCGGAAGACCTGTTTCACAGGATCGCGGTCGGCCATCCGACGGTGGCCTGCATCGATCTCGTTCGCCGCTCCGGCGATCTCGTCGCGCGCGCGATGGCGTCGCCGCTCGCCGCGATGAAGGATCCGGCACAGGACTGGGCTGGAGAAGTGTTCCGTACCGGTCAACGGACCTTCTCGCCTCTCCATGTCACGCCGTCGGACATCAACTACGTCGTGCTCGGCTATCCCGTCCGTGATGACGCGCAGCAGCTGATCGGCGCGCTCGGGGTCTTCGTCGACCTGAAGACGATCCAGGATTCGCTGCACGCGCTTCCGGTTCCGGAGGGCTCCGTCGTGACGGTGTCGGATCGCGACGGACGCATCCTGGCGCGGAGTCAGGAAGCCGAGCGCTACGTCGGGCAGCTGATGCCCGTCGAGATGCGGCCGGCGGGAGAGCTTCACGATCCCATCGAGAGGACCGGCATCGACGGCGTTCGCCGCATGTACGGCGAGGCGCGCCTCGACAACGGGCCGTGGATCGTGAGCGTCGGCCTGCCGATGTCGCTGGCGGTCAACCGAGCAGCATCGCTCTGGGCACGGAGCTTCGCGATTCTCGCCTTTGGTCTCGCCGGGTGGTTGATCGTCGCGTTCGGCTTGTCGCGACGCCTCGCGAAGTCGCTGACGCACCTCGAGACGGCCGCGCAGCGGGTCGGCTCGGGCGACTTCCGGCCGATTGAGCGGCGGCCGATGCCGACGCGCGTGTTCGCCGGGCTGCAGGACGCGTTCGATGTCATGCTGCGCCGCTTCAACGACACGCGCATGGCGCTCGACGGCCAGATGGGCGAGGAGCGGCGCATGCGCGAGGAGCTGCAGTCGCTGCAGCGTCAGGTCATCAGACAGGAACGTCTGGCCGCGGTCGGCCAGCTCGTCTCCGGCGTCGCCCACGAGATCAACAACCCGTTGCAGGCAATTCTCGGCTTCGCCGAGCTGCTGCAGATGCAGGCCGACGTGCCGGAGTCGGTGAAAACCGATCTGCGGCTGATTCAGAAGGAGAGCGCGCGCGCCTGCAACATCATCCGCAACCTCGCGATGTTCGCGCGCCAGCAGCCGGGCGAAGCGGCGCCGGTGCGATTGACCGACGTGATCACCTCGGTCGCCGAGCTGCGGCAGCGGCGCCTCGCGTCCGAGCAGATCGAGCTGCGCGTCGAGGACAGCTCGACGCAGTACGTGTCCGCCGTGGTAACCGAGCTGCAGCAGGTGCTGCTGAACTTCGTCGTCAACGCGGAACAGGCGATCCGCGCGTCGGGGCGGCTTCCCGGCCGCATCACGATCCGCTCGCGCGACAACGCGGGCCGCGTGACGCTCGAGGTCGAAGACACCGGGCCGGGCATCGCGACCGACAACGAGGCGAAACTGTTCCAGCCGTTCTTCACCACCAAGCCGGTCGGCCAGGGCACGGGGCTCGGGCTGTCGATCAGCTACGGCATCATCGACTCGCTCGGCGGACGCATCGGCTACCGCCGCGCGCCCGCCGGTGGCGCGATCTTCTACTTCGACCTGCCCGCCGCGTCCGCCGAGGCGGCGTGACCGCGCGCATCTACTACACAGACCCGTACTGCCGCCGGTTCGACGCTGTCGTCACGAAGGCGTTCGAGCACGAAGGACGTCCCGCCGCACTCCTCGACCGCACCGCGTTCTACCCCACATCCGGCGGGCAGCCGTTCGACGTCGGACGGCTCGTATCGACGGGCCAGGCGGGTGGCGTCGGTGTGATCGACACCATCGACATCGATGACGATGTCGTGCACGTGCTGTCGGCGGCCGTTGCCGGCGGCACCGCGGTCACCGGCGAGATCGACTGGGCACGGCGCTTCGATCACATGCAGCAGCACACCGGTCAACACGTGCTGTCGGCTGCCTTCGATCGGCTCTTCGACAACCGCACCGTCAGCTTCCACATGGGTGCGGAGCTGTCGACGATCGATCTTGCGCGTGACGTGTCGTGGGAGCAGGTTGCCGCCGTCGAGGCCGAGGCGAACCGCGTCATCTGGGAGAACCGCGAGGTGGCCATCCGGTTCGTGTCATCAGACGAAGCCGCCGCCCTGCCGCTGCGAAAGGAGCCGGCGCGCAGCGGCGTCCTGCGCCTGATCGACGTCCAGGGTTTCGACCTGTCCGCGTGCGGAGGGACGGACGTGGCGCGCACCGGCGCCATCGGCGCGGTCCTCGTGCCGGCGATCGAGAAGTTCAAGGGCGGAGCCCGCGTGACGTTTGCGTGCGGCGGACGGGCGGTGCGTGTCTTCCGGGCGCTGCGCGAGTCGGTGTCGGGCAGCGTGCGCGCGCTCTCCGTGCTCCCTCACGAGTTGCCCGGCGCCATCGAGCGGATGCAGGCGGAAGCCAAGGAGCTGCGGCGCGCCACGAAGAAGTTCCAGGAATCGCTCGCGGCGCACGAGGCCGCGCGGCTGCTGGCGGCGGGAGAGGCAAATGCACCGGGGCGGGTCATCGTGGAGGCTCTCGACGGCTGGGACGCCAGCGGCCTGAAGACGGTCGCATCCGAGATCACTCAGCGCGCCAGCGCCACGGTCGCCTTGTTCTCGGCGTCGTCCCCGTTCGCGGTTGTCGTCGCGCGATCGCGCGACCTGCCGATCGACGCCAGCGCCGTCCTCCGCGCGCTCACGGAGCGCTTCGGGGGCCGTGGCGGTGGAAGAGCCGACCTCGCGCAGGGTGGTGGACTCGACGGCGCCATCGCCGACATCGTTTCAGCCGCGCGCGACTTGCTGCGCGGATTTGCACGCGCGTCAAATCCGTAATTTCCGTGCGAGATCCGTCAGCGGCCCCCGCACAGCTTGCACCCTTTTTTGGGGCAATTTCGCGGCATATCAATTGAAGCCACCCGGCGGCATCCACATATGGGTCTGGTGCTCGCCTACGAGCCGGACTCCGCGCAGGCGGATCCGCTCACGTCCGTCGTCCGCTCCAAGCTCGGCGCCCAGCTGCAGCTCGTGGCGTCGACGCATGCCGCGATTGTCGCCATCAACCAGCGCATTCCCGACGTCGTCCTCCTCGGGCGCGACGTGCCGCAGGACCAGCGCACCAAGCTCGTCACGCACCTCCGGTCGCTCGCGGGCGACGGCCAGGTTCGCACCGTAGACATTCCTCAACTCTCCAACCCGAAGACGTCCGAGGCGTTTGCCAAGGAGCTTGGCGTGTGCCTCGCCGCCGCCGAGGACGCGCGTGTGCGCGCTGTCGCCGCCGTGGCGGGGCGCCAGGGCGACGCCGACTGGAACACGATTGCGCTCGACGACGCGCCCGATCACTTCGACCGGCCGTCGACGTCCAGCACGGACGACGAAGACGACGCGGACGACGAGCTGCGCGCGGCGGAGATCGCGCTGATCGAGGCGGAGGTCGAGTTCAGGCTGAAGAACGAGGTCGATCGCCTGCAGGCGGAAGCGGCCCGGCAGCAGGCGCTCGAGTTGTCGCGCGTGGAAACCGAGGCGACCGAGAGCCGCGCCCGGGAAATCGCGCGCGTCGAGGCAGAGGCCGCGAAGCAGCGCGCCGCCGAGCTCGAACGCATCGAGCGTGAGGCGGCGGCGCAGCGTGAATCCGCGGTCGCGGAAGCACGCGCCGCGGCGGAGGCGGCGGCACGCGAAAGCCTGGCGACGGAGCTCGAACGCGTCCGGCGCGAGGCGGAACAGCAGCTGGCCGACGAAGTCCGCCGGGTCCGCGAGGAAGCGGACCGGTTGCTGGCGACGAAGGTCGATGCGGCCGAAGTCGAGGCCGAGCGCGATCGCGGGATTGCGCGCGTGGAGGCGGAAGCCGCGCAGCGGCGCGCCGCCGAGGTGCAGCGCATCGAGCGCGAGGCCGCCGCACAACGCGAAGCCGCGGTCGCCGAAGCGCGCGCGGCCGCCGAAGCGGCGGCACGCGAAAGCCTGGCGACCGAGCTCGAACGGGTCCGGCGCGAGGCCGAGCAGCATCTGGCCGAAGAAGTGCGCCGGGTTCGCGAGGAAGCGGACCGGTTGCTGGCGACGAAGGTCGACGCGGCCGAAGTCGAGGCCGAGCGCGATCGTGAGACGGCGCGCGCGGCGGCGGAAGCCGAGCGCGACCGCGAGATTGCACGCGTCGAGGCGGACGCCGCGCGTCTGCGCGCCGTGGAGCTGGAGCGCGTCGAGCGCGAGGCCGTGACCCAACGTGAAGCCGCGGTCGCTGAAGCGCGCGCGGCCGCCGAAGCCGCGGCGCGCGAAAGCCTGGCGACGGAGCTCGAACGGGTCCGGCGCGAGGCGGAGCGGCAGCTGGAGGACGAGGTCCGCCGCGTCCGCGAGGAAGCGGACCGCGTGCTGTCGGCGAAGGTCGACGCCTCCGAGGTGGAGGCCGCACGCGACCGCGAGATCGCCCGCATGGAGACCGAGGCCGCGCGGCGGCGCGCCAGCGAGGTCGAGCGCCTCGAACGCGAGGCGGCCGCCCAGCGCGAAGCCGCGGTCGCCGAGGCGCGGGCGGCGGCCGACGCCGCGGCGCGCGAGACGCTGGCGGCGGAGCGCGATCGCGTCCGGCGCGAGGCCGAGCAGCATCTGGCCGAAGAGGTGAAGCGGGTCCGGGAAGAAGCGGACCGGACGCTCGCGACCCGGCTCGAGCTCGCGCAGGCGGAGGCCGAGCGCGACCGCGAGGAACGCGTCGCGCGGGCGCGCGCCGAGGCGGAAGCCGCGCGCCAGGCGGCCATCGCCGAAGCGCGCAGCATCGTCGAAGAAGCGGCCGTGCGCGCGAAGATGGCCGAGGACGAAGTCGGGCGCGTCAGGGCCGAGGCCGCGGTGCAGTTGAAGGACGCCGTCGCGCGGGCGCGCGCGGAAAGCGACGCCGAGCTGCAGGCACAGGTCGCGCGCGCGCAGGCCGAGACGGAAGCGCGGCTCGAGCGCCAGCTCGCCAGCGTGCTGGGCGAAGCCGAGCAGATCCGGCACGAGCACCGGCAGGCTGCGGTCGATGCGGACAAGATTCGGATAGAAGCCGCCGAGACGGCGCGCGCGGCCGCCGAGGCGGCGCTCGCCTCCGAAACCTCGCGCATCCGCGCCGAGGCGGACCAGCGGCTCGAGGCGGAGATCGCGCGGCTCCGCGACGAGGCCGCGCGCAGGCAGGCCGAGAGGGTCGAGGAGATCTCGCTCGAGCCCCACCAGCGATCGGCGGTACCGGGGGTGCTCGCGGACATCTCCCGCTCCGCGCTGCAGGGCATCCGCTGGGATTACGTGTTGACGGCCGCCCTTATCCTGCTCGTGGTCGTCACTGGCGTGATCTACCTTCCGCGCGCCGTCACGACCGCGGCGAAAACATCATCCGCGCTGGTCGGCACCGCCGGACAGGCCGCGAAGAACGTCGCGCAAGAGGCGGTTGCCGCGGCGCCGGTCGTGACACGCCGGGCGCTGAACGCGGCAGAGCGCGCGCTTCCGCGTCCGGAAGTGGTGACGGCAAAGCCGGCGCCTGCCGCTGCGCAGTCCGCGGCCGCTGCCGCCGATGCGGACACCGGCCCCGGCTTCATCACCGCGTTCTCCCGGATTCCCATGGAGGTCTACGCCGACGGTACGCGCATCGGCACGACCGAAGACGGACAGCTCCTGCTGAAGAGCGGCACCCATCGACTCGAGTTCGTCAGCCAGCGATTCCGCTACCGCTCGTCGACGACGCTGACGATTCGCGCCGGTCATGTCCACCCGTACACGGTGACACTGCCATCCGCGTCGGTGCACGTCACGACGACCCCGGGGGCCGAGGTCTGGATCGAGGGTGAACGCGCTGGCATGGCGCCGCTGGCAGCGGTGCAGGTTCCGATCGGCACGCGCGAGGTCGTCGTCAAGGACCCCAATGGTGGCGAAGTGCGCCGGGCCGTCGAAGTGAAATACGGCGACACGACCGAGGTGGCGCTCGCCCTGCCGCAGCGCGGGAGCGGCGATGGATCGCAGTCCGCGCCGCGCCTGGCGCCTCTGAGTCAATACCAGCCTAAGTAAACGCCCAACTTCCAACTTCCAACTCCCAAGCAGCACGCTGCCGCGGCAACCATGTGCCTTGGGAGTTGGGAGTTGGCAGTTGGAAGTTAGCCCGCATTCCGCCTCATAAACCAGTTCGCCGTCTCGAGCACCGGCGCAGAGCCGATCGTCTCGAACCCGAACCGCTCGTAGAACGCCACGTTCGACGGTTTGTCCGTTTCGAGGTAGCCCGTCGCGTGCACGCGGTCGAGCCGCGCACAGTACTCCGTCATCAACAGCGTCCCGATGCCGTTTCCCTGCAGGTGCGCGTCCACCGCGACGGGCCCCAGGTGCCAGTGTGGCTCCGGCAGGTCGTGCTCCGTCCACGCGTTCATCCAGCGGGCCACGCGGGCGAGGACGCCGCCGCCGACGGCCGGCATCAGCCGCGGCATCACCGCGAGCTTCTCGGTGACCGACGGCTGGCAGTGCCCGGGCGCAATCATTCCCGCAACGCCGGCCAGCGCGTCGTCATCGAACGCGCCCAGCACGACGCCCTTGGAGAAGATCATCGGCAGCGCGACGGTGAACAAGCGGGTGAGCCGCTGGCCGCGCAGCACGGGATCCGTGCCGAGCGCGGCGACGTGGAGCGGATTGTCGCGCATCCCACGCGCGACGACGCCGACGGCCGCGGGCAGGTCGCGCTCCGTCAGTTCGCGCACGACAACGACGCCGATCACTGTGGAGATACCAGCCTGAGCGCGACCGTCTGCGTGCCGGACTCGCCGAGCCGGATGCGCTGGCCGTAGCGCCGGATCGACTCGAGGTACTCGGGATCGTTCCAGGCGCCGTCCTCGACGTAATCCATCGCGACCGCGAGGTAGTTTCCCGGCGGCAGCCCCTTGATCTGGAACGTCCCCTGCTGATCCGGACGCGCCGAGCGTACAAAGCGCGAATCGTCGATCCACTTCTGCGCGTCGTCCGCGAACACGAGCACCGTCCCGTCGGCCGTGGCCGCGCCTCTGGCATCGGTGATCGATCCCGACACCACGTTGACCTTGTTGGTGACGACGACCTGGACGCCGCCGAGCACGGCGCCACTGCGCGCCTCGACCACTTCGTCGGTGACGTCGCGCCCGTCGAACTGGATCGACTTCACCGCCCAGTCGTCGGGCAGCGTGACGCGCAGGCGGGCCGGACCGTAGAGGCCGGGCGTCGTGAACGTCGAGTCGTCCGTGACGCGTCCGTTGTCGGCATTGAACGCCGGACCCGGGCCCATGGGAAGCGGATCGGAGCTCAGGGGACGTCCGGTCACGCGCATCCGGCTGCGCGGCGCCGCGGGGACGGGGTCGCCCGTGTCGGTGAGGACGGTGCCGCCGACAGACCATCCGCTGGACGTGATGAGCGCCAGGTTGGCGATGTCGACGCCGGCCACGGTGATCGTGGCGGCCGCGCTCTCCTGCACGGTTACGCCGTTCACGTCTGTCGTGGTGCGCACGGACAACTTGTAGTCGCCGGGCGCAAGGCCGATCAGGCGAAACGTGCCGTCCGCGGCGACCGTCGTTCCGTTCGACGTCATCGCGAACGTCTGACCGGGGCCGCGGAACTCCTGCCCGAGCGCCATCTGGCGGCCGCCTGCAGGCCGTCCCTGCGAGTCGTAGACGGTGCCGGACACGGTGGCCGCGCGACCGGGAATGAGCGCGAAATCGGTGTTGGAGGCTTCCTCGCCGACGCCGACCGCGACGCGGCGTGCGTCCGTGAAGCCCGGCGTGCCCGGGTAGTACGTCTGGGCGTAGCCCATGATCCGCTCGACGCCGTTCTCGACCACCGTCCACGTTTCGCCGATGTCGGCCATCACGAAATACGAGCCCGGCGTCAGCCCGAGCAGGCGGTACTGCCCGGCGTCGTCGGTCATGGCCGGCACGCCGCCCGGAATCAGCCGCCGCCGGCCTTCGAAAAACACCGGCCGCATGGCCCACACGCGGACGCCCGAGATGGGCTCGTTCGCTTCGTCGAGCACGCGGCCGCTGATGAGGCTCATGCGCGGGAGCGTGAAGTCCACGTTGTCGGCGCGCTGCCCGTTGGCGAGGTCGAACGGCCGGCCCTGCTCGAACGGCCGACGCTGGCCGTAGCTCAGTCGCAGGTAGCCGCTGCGCGTGACGGTGATGGTGTAGCGTCCCCCGGCCAGGTCCTTGATCTCGTAGCGCCCCTCGGCATCCGTGCTCGTCGTCTGTCCGTTGTTGGGAAGGCCGGGGCCGCCGATCTGCACGCGCGCGCGGCGCAGCGGGCGGCCGCTGTCGGCGGCGAAGACGCGGCCGCGAATGGCCGCCGTGCCCGTCGCGGTTCGCGGCGCCTGCCCCGCATCGCGAGGCGGCAGCGGGCCGCCCTGGATGATCTGCTGTTGATCTCCGCCGTACGCGACACCGGCAGCGGTGACGATCACCGCTGCCAGCATGGAAGTGCGAACAGTCATGACGCGTCTATAGACGCAGGAGGTCTACCGGCGGCCGGTGGCCATCACGGGCACGAACTTCTGGATGCGCTTGTTCTCCTCCACCTCGCCCGTATAGATGTTCCCCTTCGAGTCCATCACGATCGCGTTGATCCAGTGGAACTGGCCGGCATAGGTGCCGTTCCTGCCGAAGCTGCCGATCGTCTTGCCGCTGGCGCGTTCGAGGATCCACACCTTGTCGTTGGTGCCGTCGGCCACGTAGAGGTACTTCTGCTGCGCGTCGCGCGAGATCGCCAGCTTGTAGGTGGTCCCGCACGGCGGGAAGTCCTTGCTGTAGAGGCCGCCGCAGTCCTCGGCGCGCTGGGAGGGCGTGTTCGGCGACACGTAGAACTCCTGCAGGAACTTGCCGTCGGTCGTGAACACCTCGATGCGGTTCTGTCCGCGCTCGCCGACGTAGACCTTGCGGTCCTTCGAGATCTCGACGAAATGGAGGTCGGGCACGAGGTTCTTCTCCTCGGTCGGCGGACCGCCCGTCCACTTGTACTTCGGCAGCGGGTCGTTGGTGATCTCGCTCAGCGCCATGCCGTGGCCGCCCCAGCCGCGCTTGAACGCGCCCGTGTTCATGTCATACACGAGCACGCGGCGCTGGTTGATGATGTAGATCTCGTTCGTCGTTTCGTCGAGCTGGAAGCGTCCCTTGCTGACGAAGGCGTCGGTCATCTGGTTGGTCTCTTTGAAGTCCTTGGCGTCCGCCGGCGGGCGATGGCCGAAGTCCCACACCAGCTTTCCTTCCTTCGTGTACTTCAGGATGCTGTCCTGTGCCCCGGTGCCGGCGACCCACACAAATCCTTTCGAGTCGACGATCACGGTCTGCAGGGCCGTGGGCCACTTCTCGGTCTTGCCCTTTTCGCCCCACGCGTGGACGACGTTGCCTTCCTGATCGAGCTCGATCAGCTCCGGACCCTGGATGCAGCAGTCGAGACGGCCATTCGCCCCACCGGTCTCGTCCGGATTGGCGGCCGCTGCGCGGTTCAGGAACCAGACGTGGTCGTTGCTCGGATCGATGCCGATGCCCGTCACCTGCTGCATGCCCCACTTGTTGGGCAGCCACTTCGGCCAGAACGGATCCACCTTGAAAACGGGCGCGCCGCCCTCGTCCAGTGCCTGCTGCTGCGCCTGCACGTGCAGCCCCAGGCTGAACAGGACGACCACGAGAGCGACGAGTCCAAGGATGCTTGCGGTTTTGCGCATCGGACAACCCTCCAGACGGCGGTAAGGTTAGTCGAATCGTCGCGGGGTCACAAGGCGGATCCGCCTCTACGAATCGACGGAGAGGCGGGTCTTCAGCCGCCTATCTGGAAAACGACGCAAGGCAAACGGCGAGGGCGTCGAGCGCGGCGTTGGCCTGCGCCCCCGTCCCCTCGAAATTGTCGACCATCGCGACAAAGGCGAGCGGTTCACCGTCGCGCGTCGTCACGTAGCCGGCCAGCGACCGGACGTTGGACATCGTCCCCGTCTTCGCGCGCACGTTGTTCTCGCCCGGAGTACCCTTCATGCGCCCGGCCAGCGTGCCGTCGACGCCCGCGATCGGCAGCGCCGTCATCCACGGCGAGGTGCCCGACGGGTCGTACATCCGCGCGAGGATCGTCAGCAGCGTGTCGGGCGCGACCACGTCGCGCCGCGAGAGGCCCGACCCGTCCACGAGCTGGAATCCCTCCGCGGCGATGCCCCACGACACGAGCCGCTGCTTCAGGCCGTCGAGCGCCTGGTCGTTGGTGCGCGGCGGCGGTCCCGATGCGTTGAGGCGCTGCACCGCCTCTGCGTACAGGTTGATGCTCTCCTTCAGCAGCGGCCGCACGATGTCCGAGAGCGGATGCGAGCGGTAGGTGTAGAGGATCATCGCGGCATCCGGCGAAGGCACGCTGACATCGTCACCGTCGACCGCCGGACCGCTGACCTCGATGCCCGATGCCATCAGCCGCCGCCGCAGCACGCGCGCGAACCAGGCGGTGGGGTTGCCCGCCGAGACGCCGAGCGTCGCCGGCATGCCGCCGACAGGCACGGAGCCGGCAATCGTCAACACCGTTTCGCCGGGCCGCATCTCGGGCCACACCAGCGTCGTGCTGCCCGGCGCGCCCGTGACGCTCCGATTCGTGATTGGAAGGTCCTGTGCTTCGACGTTGAAGGCGAGGCTCGTCGGCGCGCCCGCGACGGCTCCCGGCGTCACGGTCACGGCGAGGCGATTTTCCGCCAGGTTCAGCGCTCCGAAGATGGCGCCGGTGGAGTAGCCCAGGTCGTCCCACGACCACGCGAAACCAGGCCGCGGCTCTTCGTACGAGTCGTCGACGCCGACGACGCGGCCGTCGATGCGATGGATGCCGGCGGCCTTCAGCGCCTCGACCCACGCCGTGAAGTCGTCGCCGCCCCGCCCGCCAATCGCCGGATCGCCGCTGCCGACGACGAGGAGATCGCCGCGCAGCACCGGACCATCGACCGCGCCGCCCGCGCGCAGCGTCGTCGTGAAGCGATAGTCCCAGCCCACCGCGTCGGCCGCGCTCGCGACGCTCACCAGCTTGGCGACGGACGCGGGAACCATGAGCGTCTGCGGGTTGAGGTCGAAGAGGCGCTCGTTCCGCGCGAGCGACTGGACGGCGACGCCCCACGTCGCGCGCTGCACGCCCGGGAGCTTCGTCGCGGCTACGAGATCGGCTTGCAGCTGCCGGGTGTTGTCGACCGTCGGAGGGGTGATGATCGCTGGTGGTGCTTTCGCGCAGCCCGCAGCCGCCGCCAGCAATGCAAAATGCAAAATGCAAGATGCAAACCTTATCCGCGTACGCGGGAACGGGGTGAAAATCGCTGCGACTCTCACCCCGCTGTCGCAAACCACGCGCGGTTTGCATGTTGCATTTTGCATCTTGAATTACCGGTGGCCAGCGTCGGGACTTTCACCCCGATGACACAAACCGCACGCGGTTTGCATTTTGCATTTTGAATTACCGCGACGCCCTCATTTCACGGCGTCGATGGCCGTCATCGCGTCGTTGAACGACATGACTTCCACCGTGGCGCTTCCGGGCTCGCCGGAGCGGTTGGCGAGCACCGCGTTGCCGTTGCGCGCGAAGGTGACCGTCTCCGTCGTGTTGTTCTCGAGTTTCAGCGTCGCGACGAGCGTCGGCATCCTGAGCACCGGATCGACGCGCTCCTGGAACAGCTGCGCGCGGATGTTCGACAGCTTGGTGAGCATGTCGTCCATCTTCATCGCGTCGACGTCCTTGCCCGCGGCGTTCTTCCAGACGTCCTTGCCGTCCTTGTCCTTCGACTTGTCGAAGGTGAGCGTCTCGACGCCGCGCTTCAGCTCGACGCGCGTGGTGTTGAACGACCGCCCGTCGAACATGTCCTTGCGGCGCAGCGTCGAGGCGTCCTTCTGCAGGTCGGTCGCCGTCATCGCCGGAATGGTGAACACGATCGGCCGCGAGAGGTCGCGTGCGTAGACCGACTCGCCGTCCTTCTTGCCGAGCGCGAGCGACGCGCGCGTGCTGCCGGACATCACGGTGATGGTGGTGTCGGGCTTGTCGAGGCCGTAGCTGCCGAGATCCTTCGCCTCGTTCGAGACGATCTTCTGCATCTGCGCGGACGAGATGCCGGTAAGGATCGCCTCCGCGCCGGCGAAGTCGGCCCGGGCCTTGTACGGCTTGGTCAACGTCCAGTCGCTGCCCATCTTGGCGAGCGCGGTGGTCCCATCGTGCACGATCTCGACGCCGTCGGCCTTCGACTGATCGAACTTCAGCACCGCCTTGTCGCGGAGGTCGAACGGCGTCCGTTCGAAGGTGTTCTCGAGATACGCCGCAATCAGGAAAACGCGCTTCTGATAGGGCGTCTTCGCGTACATGTCGCCGCCCGTCGCCGTCTTCTCGCCGAGCAGGAGGTGCTGCAGGTCGCTCTTGCCCTTGACGCGAAACGCGATGTCGCCCTTCGGCGGATTCAGCCCGTAGCCCGCGAGGTCGCCCGGGTTGTCGTCGACGACGCGGTTGATCTCGAGCGTGGCCAGGCTCGTCGCCGCGTTCGAGACCTGCCCCTGGTCGGCGTCCGCCTTCTCCGGCTCGACCAGCTGCCAGGTGCCGTTGATCTTCTGCAGGCGCGACGCCTCGCCCGTCGCCGGCTTGATCTGGATTTCCTCGATCTGATCGGCATCGACGGTGAAGGCCTTCGCCTTCACCTCGGCCGCGTCGGAGGCCGGCCTGTTCCGGTCGACGAAGTAGATGTACGCGACGAGTCCGATCAGGATGACGACGAGCGCGACCGTGGATTTCAGGCCTCTCACGTCAGCGTTTCCTCCACCACGTGTACACCCCGGTGCCGAACACGAGCGCCGGCACGACGAGCAGTGACATCCAGAGGACCGCCGTCGCGTTGTTCTGGGTGAGCGTCAGGTGCCCCTCGGCCGGCGGCCTCGGCCGGATCGAGATCAGGTTCTCCTGCTGCGCCAGCCAGTTGATGGTGTTCACGAACAGGTCTTCGTTGCCCTGGATGCGGATGGCGTAGTTGGCCGCGAAGTCGGAGTCGCCAATGGTGACGAACCGCGACTCGGGCGGACGCTGATCCGTCTTCGCGGGGTCCGCCTTCGGCACATCCGTCGCGTTGGTCGCGGTGACCGCGCCAATCGTCACGGGACCGGCCTTGTCGCCCTTGTCGGCGTTCAGCTCGACGCGGCCGGACTTGAGCTGGTTCATGTCGGTCTCGGCCCAGCTGCGCTCGCTCGTCTGGATGATCGGGACGGCAGCACGCCCGTTCGATGCCGGCAGGATGGGCGTGATCGATCGCGCGAGCGGAAACGCGGTGATGACGTTGAACCGATCGGTGATCGGATGCGACGGATATTTCGCGACGACGGGCACGGACGCGTCGGTGCCAATCAACTGTCCCATGCCGCTGGCGTCGACGACCACGTCCTTCTCCGCCTGGAAGTCCCAGTCCTTGAGCAGCGCGTCGAGCACGGGCGTCGGCTGCGACTTCTCGTCGGGCGGGTCGACCATCACGAAGACATGGCCGCCCTTCACGAGGAACCGCTGCAGCATGTCGGCTTCCGGCTGGAACAGGTCGGTTCTCGGCCCGGCGACGACGACCACGGACGCGTCGGCGGGCACGTCCTTCTCCTGCGCCAGCACGACCTTCGCGACCTCGTAGTTGTCGCGTCCGAGCGCGGCCTTCACCTCGCCGTAGCCGTCGCGCTCCATGCTGTCGATGTCTTTCTCGCCGTGCCCCTGGAGGAAGTAGACCTTCTTCTTGTTGGGACTAAGTACCTTGACCAGGCCGCCGGTGAGGTCCTGTTCATCCGCGGTGGTCACGCGCTCGGTGCGCCCCATGTAGTCGATGACGACCGTGCCGTAGCTCTGCACCTGGTACTGGCGCGCCTCGACCGGCCGCTTGTCCGCGTCGATGTACTCGACATCCACCTTCGATGGCGACTCGTACTTGTACTGATCGAGCGCGCTGCGGAAGCGATCGAACCCGTCGGCGCGGTCGAAGACGAGGAACTTGACCGGCGAGGCCAGCCCGCGCAGCAGCTTCACCGTCTGGTCTGACAGCGTGTACTGCTGGTTCTTCGTCAGGTCCCAGCGCTTGTTCTGCCGGAACGACAGGTAGTTGGCGGCGACCAGGATGCCGAGGAACACCAGCACGCTGACACCGGCGATGGCGCCGTAGCGCGCGTTGCGCCTGCTGAAGTAGTCGGCGATCTCGCGCCACTGGCCGAGCGTGTAGAGGACCACGCACGCCAGGCCCGCCCAGGCGCCGTACTTGGCGTAGGCGTCCCAGTTCGCCCCCACCCGTCCCTGCGAGATGAGGACGCGCACGACAACCGCGGCGACGACGAGCGCCGTCCCGATCCATCCGACGATGTTCAGAATCTTTTTGAGCATGGTTTTCAGCCCTTCCAGCGCTCGGTGTCGACCGATCGCGCGGTCAGGAAAAGCCCGAACGACATCACGCTGAAGTAGTACACGAGGTGCTTGGTGTCGAGGATGCCGCGCGTGAAGTCGTCGAAGTGATCGGTGATCGACAGGTAATTGAGCACGCTCTGCGTTGTCGGCCCCGTGAACGACGCAATCCAGTTGATTACCCACAGCAGCAGGAACACCGCGAAGGTGACCATGCCCGACACGATCTGGTTCTTCGTCAGGCTCGAAATCAGCAGGCCGACGGAGATGAAGCAGCCGCCCATGAGCAGCAGGCCGATGTACCCGGTGAGGACGACCTTCGGCTCGGGGTTGCCCCACGCGAAGAGGAGCACCATGTGGACGAGCGTGATGCCGAGCATCGCCGCGTAGAGCGCCATCGCCCCGAGGAACTTGCCGACGATGATCTCGACGTCGGTGACCGGCGAGGTGAGCAGCAGCTCGATGGTGCCCGAGCGCTTCTCCTCCGAGTAGGTGCGCATCGTGATGAGCGGCAGCACGAACAGCAGGATCACGCTCGCGTTGAGGAAGAGCGGGCGAATCAGCTGCTGGTTGATGTCGACGTTGCCGCCGCCGCCGCCGAGTCCTCCGAGCTGCAGGCTCTGCTGGTTGAAGATGATCAGCATCGCGTAGAAGAAGTAGCCGAACAGCAGCGCGAAGAAGCCGATCACGATGTAGGCGATTGGCGTCGAGAAGTACGACTTCAGTTCCTTGTGCGCAATGGCGAGGATGTTGTTCATGGCACCAGCTCCCCTGTGCGTTCCGTGGCGGTGTCGACAGGCGCCGGCGGCGCGGCCGTCTCCTCGGTCGTCACGTGCAGGAAAATCTCTTCGAGGCTCATGCGCATCGGCCGCAGCTCCAGCAGCCCCCAGCCGCGGCTGACGACGGCGGCCGCCAGTTCGCGCCGGACGTCGCGCCCGGGCTCGCTGTCCACCTCGTAGCCGACGACCTGCTGCTTGGTGTCGGTCGCCGCGACGCGCGTCACGCCGGACACGCGTTCGAGCACCGCCGCCACATCGGTACCGCCCGCGTCCACCTGCAGGTACATCGTCTCCGAGCCGCGCAGGCGCGACGTCAGGTTGTCGGGCGTATCCACCGCGACCACCTTTCCGCGGTTGATGATGACGACGCGCTGACACGTCTGGCTGACCTCGGGAAGGATGTGCGTGCTCAGGATGATCGTGTGGTCGCCGGCCAGGCCCCTGATCAACTGGCGTGTCTCGATGATCTGCTTCGGGTCGAGGCCCGCGGTCGGCTCGTCGAGAATCAGCACGTCGGGGTTGTGCATCAGCGCCTGCGCGAGGCCGACGCGCTGGCGATAGCCCTTCGACAGCTTGCCGCAGTGGCGGTTGGCCATGTCGTGGACGTGCGTTTTCCGCATCATGTCGTCGACGCGCGCCTTGCGCTCGCCGCGCGGCACGCCCTTGATCTTCGCGACGAACGCGAGGTACTCGCGCACCGTCATCTCGGGGTAGAGCGGCGGCGTTTCCGGCAGGTAGCCGGTGCGGCGCTTGGCCTCGATCGGCTGCTCCATCACGTCGTAGCCGGCGACGACCGCCTTCCCCTCCGTCGGCGGCATGTAGCCGGTCAACACCCGCATCGTCGTCGTCTTGCCGGCGCCGTTCGGTCCGAGGAAGCCGAGGATTTCGCCCCGCTCCACCGTAAAGCTGATGTCGTCGACGGCGGTGACCGGGCCGTACCGTTTCGTCAGATGCTGAACTTCGATCACAGGAGTGCCTCCGCCTGCTGCATACGGTATGGAATCCGAAATAATTACAGGAGATCCGACTGATTATACGTACGGCGGGTCCGCCTTCCGCAGGCGCCTCCGTCGGCGGGACCCGCCCCACCGACGGCGGGTCCGCCTTCGGCAGGAACCGGCCCTCGGCGGAACCCGCCCCACGCACGTAGGCCGGGTTCCGATGGGGAAAACGAGCCAATCCCCATCGGACCCGGCATCCATCCGGCCCGCCATTCGGACGCAGGAGCCCCACATTCGGCCGGGATCCGCGAAGATAGAAGGAGAGTCTCCTCTAGAGATGGCCACCGAGACCGTCACCTGCACAGTCTGTGAGCTTCACGCCGAAGCCGTCTTCCGCGTCGAGGGGATGGACTGCAACGAGGAGGTGGTCATCCTCGAGCGCCGCCTGAAGCCGCTGGCCGGGCTCGAGGCGCTGTCGGCGGATCTCATCGGGCAGCGGCTGCACGTGAAATACGACGCGGCCAAGCTCACCACCTCCGCCATGGTGGACGCCGTCGGCGAAACCGGCATGCGGATGTGGCTCGAGCACGAGGAGCCGATGCTCGGCGGCTCGGCGCTCGAGTGGCGCTGGAAGCTGATGCTGGCCTGCGGCGCCTTCCTGGCCGCCGCCGCGGCGGCCGGAAGCGCCGGCCTGCCGGGGGTGGCCCTCCCGCTCTACCTCGCCGGCGCCGCCGCGGGCATCATCTACCCCCTCCGGCGCGCGGTGACCTCGGCCCGGTCGCGCATTCTCGACATCAACGTCCTGATGGTCATCGCGGTGGCCGGGGCATTGGCGCTTGGCGACTGGCCCGAGGCGACCAGCGTCGTGTTCCTGTTCGCCGTGGCCCAGTGGCTCGAAGTGAGGACGATGGAACGGGCCCGGCAGGCGATCCGGGCGCTCGTGGACCTGACGCCTCGGGAGGCGCTCGTCCGGCGCCACGGGCGCGAGCAGCGGGTGCCGGTCGATACGATTGCGCCAGGCGACGAGATCATCGTTCGGCCCGGGGAGAAGGTGCCGCTCGACGGCCTCGTCATCACGGGCCGGAGCGATGTCAACGAGGCGCCGCTGACGGGCGAATCGCGGCCCATCGACAAGGAGCCGGGCGACGAGCTGTACGCGGGGACGATCAACGGCCGCGGCGCGATGGAGGTCCGCGTGCTGCGGCTCGGGCGGGACAGCCGGCTCGCGCGCATCATTCACCTCGTCGAGACGGCGCAGGCGCGGCGCGCGCCCGTGCAGTCGTTCGTCGATCGCTTCGCCCGCGTCTACACGCCTCTGGTGCTGGCCCTCGCGATCGTCGTCGCGATGGCGCCGCCGCTGCTGGCGGGCGCGGCGTTCGCGACCTGGATCTATCGCGCGCTGGTGCTGCTCGTCATCGCCTGCCCGTGCGCGCTCGTCATCTCGACGCCGGTCTCGATCGTCGCGGCGCTGTCGGTCGCCGCGCGGCACGGCGTGCTGATCAAGGGAGGCGCCTACCTGGAGCGCCTCGCGTCCATCCGCATCGTCGCATTCGACAAGACCGGCACGCTGACGAAAGGCGAGCTGAACGTGACCGACGTGGCGGTCATCGGGCGCACGGTGGCGCTCGACGTCATCCGGCTGGCGGCCGCCGTCGAGGCGCGCTCCGCGCATCCGATCGCCGCCGCGATTACCCGCCACGCGCACGCGCTGCTGCCCGACCTTCCGCCGGTGCGCCGCTTCGCCTCGCTGCCGGGCATGGGCGCCGAAGGCGAGGTCGACGGCCGGCCGGTGGCCATCGGCAACGAGCGGTTCTTCGACACCAGGGGCATCGCCATTCCGGCGCCGTGGCCCGACGCCGACCGGCTGCGCGGCGAGGGGAAGTCACTGGTCTTTGTCGCCGCCGACGGCGTGGCGCTCGGCGCCATCGCGGTCGCCGACCGTCCGCGCGAGACCGCCCGCGAGACCATCGAGATGCTGCGCACGCAGCACGTGTCGTCGGTCGCCATGCTCACCGGCGACCACGAGGCGACCGCCGCCGCCATCGCGCGCGAGCTGCAGGTAGACGAGTATCACGCTGCGCTGCTGCCCGAGCGGAAGCAGGCGATGGTGGAGTCGATGCGTGCGGCGCACGGGGCGCTGATGATGGTGGGCGACGGCGTCAACGACGCGCCCGCGCTCGCTGCCGCCGATGTCGGCGTGGCCATGGGCGCTGCGGGCTCCGACGCCGCCCTCGAGACCGCGGATGTCGCGCTGATGTCCGACGAGCTGCTGAAGCTGCCCTACGCGCTGCGCCTGGCGCGCGCGACGATGCGCAACGTGAAGACGAACGTGGCCATTTCGCTCTGCCTGAAGGCGGCGTTCCTCGCGCTCGCGATTGCGGGTGTGGCGACGCTCTGGATGGCGGTGCTCGCGGACACGGGTGCAACGGTCATCGTCGTCGCCAATGCGCTGCGATTGCTCCGCGCGCGGTAGGCACGGCGGGCATGTCCCGAGCGAGCGGAGCGAGTCGAGGGGCGTACGTCCGAGCGGGGGCTACGGCCCGGGGAACACCGAAGCGGCGGGTGCCGTCGGCACGGCACGAGACGGCGTGACGTCCAGGCCCGCGCGCGCGAAGATCACGGACGTCGGTCCCTCGTAGCACTTCCGCCATCGCTCGGCATCGAGCCGGCGCACGGCCGGCAGCTCTCGCGGGATCCAGACGTAATCAGCTGCGAGCGTGCCGGGAAGCGCGGCCCCGCCAGGCGCGTCGAAGAAGAATCGCAGATGTTCGTCCTGCACGCGCGACGAGTACACCGTTTCGCGGCGGCCGTCGACGGATACGCGCATCGCGGGCGACAGGTGCCAGATCGCGTACTCGCCCCAGTCGAACCACACGAGCAGCCGCTTCGATCCTGGCTGACTCCTCAGGAATTCGACCGCATCGGTCTCGGGTGTATGTCGAGGGTCGATGCGCACCTGCATCGTATTGGCCGCGGAAAGGGAGGCCGCGCAGGCAATCGTCACCGCGGCGGTCGAGGCGAGAAGCCGCCTGCGCCACGGCGGAAGCGGCGTTGAAACGCGGGCGGTCCGCATCTCCCGGTATTTCCGGCTCAACGCCGGGCCAACCAGGTAAAGGACCGACAGTGTGAAGAAGGCCAGCAGGCGAACGACCATGAACGACGCGAACGCGAGAGCCGCGAGCACTCCAATCACTTCGAGTCGCCGCTCCGTGCCCCTCGCCGCCGCAAGACCCGCGATGCCCACGCCCGCGATCGCTGCCCAGCGCGCCCACGCATCCCACGTCAGCGCGTACACCGGCTGCCACTCGATGATGTCGGCGCGTCCGAAGCCGACCGTGTCGTACAGGAAGCGCCAGAGACCGAAGCCGTAGGGAGTGACGAGCGTGGCCGCCAGTGCGACGGCGCCCGCGGCCGCGTACCACGTGGCGTCCGATCGACGTCCAGTGAGGACGAGACCGGCAACCCACACACCCAGGACGGCGCCTCCAACCATCCACCCGCCGTGCAGGTTTGCCCACAGCAGGAAGACGACGGGAATGATCCAGAAGCCCCATCGCGCTCGCCGGCCCGTTGCCGTCAACGCCCACAGCAGCACGGAAAAGCAGACGACGGAAAACAACTGCGGACGCACGTGATGGGTCTGTTCCATCGTGCCGAGCACGGCGAGCGCGGCGAACACGTCGCGATCGACGCTGGCGTCAACTCCCCGCTCGCGCAACGACGAGAGCAGCAGCGCGAGTACGACGCTCAGCATGGTGACCTTCAGGAGTACCAGGCCGGGACTGCCACCGATCGTGAACGCCGAAGCGGTGATCACCTCGGAGCCCCATTCGTGGTTGACCCAAGGTCGATCCGCGCTGAACGAATAGGGGTCCACCGTGGCGACCGTTCCGTCGCGCAGAATGTCGAGGCCGAATCGAAGATGACCCCAGAGGTCCGGGTCGGCCGTCGTGTACGAGGCCGCCGCGAGCAGGACACACCACAACGCAAGGCGAAGCAGATGTCGGGATGTGACGAACCGCCCGGGGACTGCCGACGGCATGGGTCCGGGCGTCAGGCCTTCCGGTTCGAGAAGAAGTGCGAGTCGACGTACTCGCCGATTGCGTTCCGGTCCTCGTCGGCGAGTCCCACGAACTCGAGGCCCATGCCGACGCGCCGGTCGGTCCACGACACCTTCGATTCGACGTCGATGTCCTTCTTCCCCATCGGCATCCGGAACCGCACCTTGACGGTGATCCCCCGCTCGAGCGGGTTGGTGGTACGGACCGCGACGCCGCCGCGGCTGATGTTCAGCGTGACGGCGGCGGCAATCGTGTTGCCGAACCGGTAGGCGATTGGAATGCCGAGCACGACGCGCGGGCCCGCCCGGCGGTTGACGTCACCGGGGAACAGGTGCGGCGCGAGCGACGGCAGGATGTGCTGCAGCGACGTGTATTCGTTGACGTAGCCGCCGACGTTCAGCGCGCCGAGCTCGCGCACCTCGGTGGCGTTGGCGATGGTGCCGCTGAAGACGACGATCGGCGGCTTCTTCGGATCGATACTGCGCAGCGCGCGCACGAGGTTCACACCGTTGCCATGCGGCAGACGCAGGTCGACGACCACGAGATCGATGTTGGCGAGGTCGGCCTTGACGCGGGCGATCAGCTCGTTGCCGCTCGAGACCGCGATGGCGCGGTGCCCTGCCCGCTCGAGCGCCCCCTTGAAGCGGTCGCGCACGAAGGCCGTGTCGTCCGCGACGACCACTGTCTTTGTCGCAAGCCTCGGGGCGGCCGCGGAGCTCACGCCCTGAGTATCGGATGTGACTTGAGGCAACCTTAGCCTTCGTTGCGGTGGCGTCGCGGATCTCGCTATAATCCGACGTTCTGCCGGAAATCGGCGCATCTGCCCGTGGGTGCCCGCTTTTCCGGACAAGCTGGCGGCGGTTTTCCCGCCCATGGAGCCCGTATGGCGACCTGCCCCGAGTGCGACTTCGACGAGATCGAGACCGCTGATTACGAAGAGGGCGACACCTTGAGTTGCCCCGAGTGCGGCAAGAACCTCGTGCTCACGGGCGCCGACGACGTTGAAATCGCCGACGACGAAGACGAGGACGACGAGGATCTCGACGAAGACGAGGACGAGGACGACGAGGAAGAGCTCGACGAGGACGAGGACGACCTCGACGACGAGGATGCCCTCGACGAAGAAGAGGATTTGGACGAGTGAGCCAGGGCGCGACGCGCCTCTTCGATCTGCTCTCCGGCTTCGATTCGACGATCGTCGCCTTCAGCGGCGGCGCCGACAGCGCCTACCTCGCCTGGGCGGCCACCCGCGTCCTCGGCCGCGAACGCACCCTCTGCATCACCGCTGACAGTCCGAGTTATCCCGACCACCATCGGCAGCTCGCGCTCGCCGTCGCGCGCGATTTCGGCTTGCGCCACGAGATCATTCACACCCGCGAGCTCGAACGCCCCGACTACAGCGCCAACCCGGTGAACCGCTGCTACTACTGCAAGCACGAGCTCTACACGGCGCTCGCGCGCATCGCCGCGGAGCGTGGCTTCGCCACCGTCGTCGACGGCGCGAACGCGGACGACCGCGGAGACTACCGGCCGGGCCGCCAGGCGGCGCGCGAGTTCGGCGTCCGCAGCCCGCTCGACGAGGCGGGCCTGACGAAGGCGGACGTGCGCGAGCTCTCGCATCGCGCCGGGCTGCCGACCTGGGACGAGCCGGCGTCGGCGTGCCTGTCGTCGCGCATCCCGTACCACTCGGCGGTGACCGGCGAGAAGCTGCGGATGATCGAGCGCGCGGAACGCGTGCTCCGTGATTTCGGGTTCCGCGTCTGCCGCGTGCGGCATCACGAGGATCTCGCGCGCGTGGAGATTGGCGCCGACGAGCTGCCGCGCGCCCTCGAGCCCGACCTGACCGCGCGCATCGTCGCCGCCATCCAGGCGCTCGGCTACCGGCAGGTGACGATCGATCCACGCGGCTATCGCATGGGCAGCCTGAACGAGGGCGTCATCCTGCGGGTGGCTGGATAGTGGTCGCTGGTTGTTCGTAGTCGTTGACGGTTGGTGATTGGTGGCTAGTGGCTATTCGGTCGCTCAAGGCTGGTGATAGCGCGGCCGAAACCGCCATCCACCATCCACCATCCACCACCCGGTCCGGCGCCGCCGTGCTCGTCATCGCGGCGCTCTACCTGGCGGCGCACGTTCCGTTCCTGGCGCCGTCGCTCGAAGACATCGATTCCATCAACTTCGCGCTCGGCCTGCGCCACTTCGACCCGGCGCAGCACCAGCCGCACCCGCCCGGCTATCCGGTCTACATGCTGCTCGGTCATCTCTCGCTGCCCATCGTCGAGGGGGTGACGGGGACGACGGGTGCGGCGGCGGAAGCACGGGCGCTGGCGATCTGGTCGGCGATCGGCGGCGCGGGATGCCTTATCGCGGCCTGGTTCCTGTTCACAGCATTGGCGGAGCGTTCCCGGCAACTCGACTTGGGAGTTGGAGGGTGGAAGTTGGAGGTTTGGGCGGTCCTGCTTCTCGCCGCCGCCCCCGATTTCTGGATGACGGGCCTGCGCCCGATGAGCGACATGCCCGGCCTTGCGTTGGCGATCGGGGCGCAGGCGCTGATGCTGCGCTCGAGAATCACAGAGGGCGCCCTGCTGGCCGGCATTGCCACGGGCATCCGTGTTCAGTCGGCGGTGCTGACGCTGCCGGTTCTCGCGTTCGTGCTTGTCGAACGGCGGCGCGCCGTGCGGCCGATCGTGGCATTCACCCTTGGTTGTCTTGCGTGGGGCGTCCCGCTCGTGATCGCGAGCGGCGGCCTCGGCGCCTACCTCGCGGCGCTCAACACGCAGGCCGCGGAGGATTTTTCCTGGGTGGACATGCTGTGGTCCAACCCGACGCCGCGCCACATCGCGATCGGCCTCTACCAGGCGCTCGTCCTGCCGTGGGCGTCGATCCCGCTTGCCGTCGCCGTCGGTGTCGCGGCCGTCATCGGCGTGCTCGTGGCGCTGCTGCGCGACTGGCGGGCGCTGCTCGTGCTGGTGGCGGCCTTCGCACCGTACTTCGTCTTCCACCTGCTGTTCCAGCAGCTCGACACGGTTCGCTACGCACTGCCCATCGTCGTCCCGGTCGCGTGGCTCGCCGCGCGCGCGTTCGCACTGGCGGGACGATTCACGGCCGCCGTCGCGGTCCCCTTCGTCGCCGCCGCGTTGTTGGTTGCCGTTCCCGGCGGCGTCGCGTACGGCCGCGAGCCGCACCCGGCGTTCCGCGCGATTGCCGACGCCGTGCAGCGGGCGCGGGAGCAGCCGCCGGGCGCCGTCTTCAGCCACTATGCCGTCCGCCGTCCGCTCCAGGCCGCCGATGTCGGCACGCTGCACGTTGTCGAGCCGCCGACGCAATACGAGTGGCTGGGACTGGTCGACTACTGGCGCAAGGGGGAGACCGCGCCCGCCTGGTTTCTGGCCGACGCGCGGCGAACCGACCTCGCCGTGATCGATCCGCAGAGCCGGACCGACGTCGTCCGCTACCGCTGGAGCGTCGAGCAACGCCCGGAGTTGAGCGGCACGCGGCCGCTCGGCGTCGACTGGTATCGGCTCGGGGTGCCCGGCTGGTTTGCCGGCCGGGGCTGGTCGCTCACGCCGGAAACCGGCGGCCTCACGCAGGCTTCCTCGAGCGGACCCGATCGCCAGCCGATCGAGGCGTGGGTGCGGCGGCGGCCCGGGCCGTTTCACCTCGTCGTCGGTGCGCGGCACCTGGGGAACGCCGCCGATGCCGACGCGGATGTGATGCTCGCCGTTGACGGCCGCGAGATCGATCGGTGGCCGGTGACGCTCGCCGCGCGCAATGCGCTCCGGTTCATCGACCTGCCGCAGGGGATCGAGGGCGACGGCCCGTTCGCCACCGTGACGATCGCGTCGCGCGCCGCGACTCCAGGGCGGGCGGCGCCCGTCGCCATCCGTCAGTTCGACATCCAGCCATCGACGCAGTTGATCTACGGCTACGGCGAGGGATGGCACGAAGAGGAGTCGGTCGTCGAGAGCGGGCTGACGTGGCGCTGGACGAGCGAACGATCGGTACTGTGGATGCAGGGGCCGCCGCAGGCGGTGACCATCACGATGCACGGCGAGTCGCCGCTGCGCTACTTCGATCGCGCCCCGACGGTGAAGGTGACCGCTGCGGACGCGACCATCGCGAAGTTTCAGCCCACTGACGATTTCGAATGGAGCGTCACGGTCCCCGCCGGCGCACTCGCGACCTCGGGCGGCTCCGTGGCCATCGAAACCGATCGCGTCTACGTTCCGGCGCAGGTCGAAGGCACGGCCGACACGCGGCATCTGGGGCTGCGCATCTTCGATCTGCGCGTGAATCCCGTCTCTCCTTGATTGACAGTGTGGAAGTCGGACGGTAAGCTCCTCGCGGCACTCTTAACGCAATAGACGCTCAGGGAGTTCGCCTCTATGAGTCTGCGCCGAATGTCCTGGACCGCCATCCTCGTCGTGATGGTGATAGTGATATCGGGATGCGCGAAGAAGGTGCCACCGCCGCCACCGCAGCCGCCGGCACCGCCGCCGCCGGCCGTTGCGCCGCCGCCGCCGCCGCCGCCACCCCCACCGCCACCGCCGCCACCAGCGCCGCCGGCGCCCCCTCGTCCGCTGACGGAAGATGAAGTCTTCCAGCGCAAGTCGCTCGACGAGCTGAACGCGGAGCGTCCGCTCGGCGACGTGACCTTCGACTACGACATGTCGACGATACGCGAGGACGCGCGTCCCATCCTGCAGCGCAACGCCGACTACATGCGGCGCTGGATGTCAATCCGCGTCACCATCGAAGGGCATGCCGACGCGCGCGGCACCAACGAGTACAACCTCGCGCTCGGCGAGCGCCGCGCCGCCGCGGTGAAGGATTACCTGGCGAGCCTGGGAATCGCCGCCGACCGCATCCTTGCGATCAGCAAGGGCGAAGAACAGCCGCTGTGCATGGACATGACCGAGGCGTGTTACATGATGAACCGCCGCGGCCACTTCATCATCACCGCGAAATAAGGGTTACCCCCGCGCAGGGCCGGCTTCAGCGGCCCGCAGTTCCTCGACGATCGCCGCCGCGGCCCCTCGCGGGTCCGCCGCGGCGATGATCGGCCTGCCGACGACAATGAAGCTGGCTCCCGCCCTGATCGCATCGGCGGGTCCCATCGTCCTCGACTGATCGTTCCGCTCCGTTCCCGCCGACGCGCCGCGGATGCCGGGCGTCACGATCTGGAAGCCGGGCCCGCACGCCTTGCGGATTTCGGGTGTTTCCTGCGCCGAGGCGACGACCCCCTGGAGGCCGGCCTGCTGCGTCAGGCGCGCCAGCGCGAGGACCTGGTCGAGCACCGCCCGTTCGACGCCAACCGCGCGCAGCGCCGCCTGGTCCATGCTCGTCAGCACGGTCACGCCGATCATCAGCGGCGCCGGCCGTCCCAGCTTCGCGGATGTCTCGCGTGCCGCCCGTGCCGCCGCCTGCATCATCGCGTGGCCCCCCGATGCGTGCACGTTGATCATCCAGGCACCGGTGCCGACGGCGGTTTCGACCGCCTGTTCGACCGTGTTCGGGATGTCGTGATACTTCAGGTCGAGGAAGACGCGCGATCCCGCGTCGGCGATGCGGCGCACGAGCGCCGGCCCTTCGCTGGTGAACAGCCGGTTTCCGACCTTGAACCCGCCGGCGAGGCCGCGCAGCGCGGTCACCAGCTGCATCGCGCGCTCGCCGCTCTCGACGTCGAGGGCGACTAGGAGCTGATCCACTGTTTCTCGCGGGCGGTGGTGTCGATCGTGCCGACCAGGTCGGCGACGCGTTCGACGCCGTGCCGCCGCATGTAGTCGGTGACGCCGTCGAGGAGCTTGCCCCAGATGAACGGATCGACGAAGTTCGCCGTGCCGACCTGGACGGCCGACGCGCCCGCGATGATGAATTCCAGCGCATCGCGCGCGCTCGCGATCCCGCCCATGCCGACGACCGGGATCTTCACGGCGCGGCGGCACTCGTACACCATCCGCACCGCGATGGGGCGAATCGCCGGGCCGCTCAGCCCGCCGACGATGTTGGAGAGGATCGGACGCCGCGTCTCGACATCGATGGCCATCGCCAGGAACGTGTTGACCAGCGAGACCGCGTCCGCCCCCGCGTCCTCCGACGCGCGCGCCAGCGAGGCGACGTCGGTGACATTCGGCGTCAGCTTGGGGATTACGGGCAGCGGCGTCACCTTTTTCACCGCGCTGACGACGTCGAAGGTGCCGTGCAGGCTGCAGCCGAACGTGATGCCGCCCTCCTTGATGTTCGGGCACGAGATGTTCAGCTCGAGGGCGGCGACCCCTTCGGCGTCCGAGAGGATGCGCGCGAGCTCGACGTACTCGTCGAGCGTGCTGCCGCAGATGTTGACGATGACCGTCGCGCGCAGCCGGCGCAGCTCCGGCAGCTTCTCGCGCACGAACCGGTGGACGCCGATGCCCTGCAGGCCAATCGCGTTCAGCATGCCCGACGGCGTTTCGACGATCCGCTCGGGCGGGTGTCCCTCGCGCTCCTTCAGGAAGAGGCCCTTGACCGCCACGCCGCCGAGCGTCGAGAGGTCGACCGCTTCCGCGTATTCGACGCCATAGCCAAAGCAGCCGCTGGCCGCGATCAGCGGGTTGGCGAGCGTGAGCGCCCCGATCTGGATCGAGAGGTCAGTCCCAGGCAATCTCGTCACCTCGAAAGACCGGGCCTCCAATGCAGGAGCGCACGTAATGGTGTGTCGTAGGCCGGGTCCTTTCGGATCCGGCGGCATCACGCACAGGTATCACGCAGCTGTAACATCCCCCCATCCCGCATCCCATCGTGCGTTCGACGGAGACCTGCGACGGCCGCTTGAACTTCGCCGCCACGCGCGCGACCGCTTCGAGCATCGGCTCAGGGCCGCAGGCATAGACCATGACTTCGGATTCAGGCCGGGATCCGGGATCCGGGATCCGCCCCTCGACAGGCTCGGGACGCCCTGAGGCTCTCGAAGGGCCGGATCCGAGCTCCCGCAGTTGCCGTTCGAGCGGGATCGTGATGCGTGCGCGATCGCCGACTGATCCGTCTTCGGTCGACAGCACCAGCCGGATGCCCCGCGACCGGAACCAGTCCAGGTAGAACAGCTCGGCACCGCTTCGCGCGCCGTAAAACAGCGTCGTCTGCGTGCCGCGTGCCAGCAACGCTTCGCCGAGCGTGGCGAACGGGGCGAGGCCGACGCCCCCCGCAACCATCCACGCTTCGGCAGGGGGATCGACGAGCTCGAACGGACGGCCAAGCGGGCCGAGGCACGAGATCGTGTCGCCCTCGACGGCATCGAACAGCATGCTCGTCGTGACACCGATCCGCTTGCTGAGCAGCGTCAAGCCGTCCACGCGGGTGTTCGACCGAAGGACTTCGAACACCGAGAACGGCCGTCGCAGCAGCGGATCGCCGCTGCGTCCCGACTTCACCATGACGAACTGGCCGGGCTGCGTGGCGGCGGCGATGTCGGGAGCCTCGAGCGCGATGACGTTGTAGTCGGAGGAGAGCCGCGTGTTGCGGATCACGCGCGCCTCCACGTCACGAAGCATTCCGGCGAGTATAACCACCAACCATCCATCCACCAACCAGCCTGCGGTATACTGTCTCAGCTCTTTAACGCGGTCCTGCGAGTCCGCGAAGAGGTGAACATGCCTGACAGCAAGTCCGCGGTCGTCATGGACGCGGATCGCATCGCCCGCACCCTCACCCGCATCGCCCACGAAATCGTCGAGCGTAACAAAGGCGTGGAACACGTCGCGCTCGTCGGCATCCGCACGCGCGGCGTCTACATCGCGCGCCGGCTCGCGCGCACGCTGAAGCAGATTACGGGCGACGAGGTGCCGACCGGCGCGCTCGACATCACGCTCTATCGCGACGACCTGATGCGGAACCCGGTCGGCCCGCAGCCGGTCATCCGCCGCACCGAGATTCCGTTCTCCATCGACAACAAGACGATTCTCCTCGTCGACGACGTGCTCTACACGGGGCGGACGACGAGGGCGGCGCTCGACGCGTTGATCGATTTCGGCCGGCCGAAGGGCATCCAGCTGATCGTCCTCGTCGACCGCGGGCACCGCGAGCTGCCGATCAAGGCGGACTACGTCGGCAAGAACCTGCCGACCAATCCCGAGGAAAGCGTCCAGGTACGGCTGCAGGAGACCGACGGCAACGACGAGGTGGTCCTGCAGCAGGAGGCGACGGTATGAGCGCCACGGTTCACGACGTCGATCGCCAGACGGCCATCACCTCGCTCCGGTCCAAGGACCTGCTGGGCATCTCGGACCTCATCCCCGAGGAAATCACGCTGGTCCTCGACACCGCCGACGCGATGAAGGAAATCGCCTCGCGCCCCATCAAGAAGGTCCCGGCGCTGCGCGGCAAGACGGTCGTCAACCTGTTCTTCGAGCCGAGCACGCGCACGCGCACCTCGTTCGAGATCGCCGAAAAGCGCCTCAGCGCCGACACGCTGAACATCGCGATTGCGACGTCCAGCGTGGTGAAGGGCGAGACGCTGGCGGACACCGCGCTGAATCTCGAGGCCATGCGGCCCGACATGATCGTGCTGCGCCATTCCTCCTCGGGCGCGTGCCACCTCCTGTCGCGCATCTGCCGGTCCGCCATCATCAACGCGGGCGACGGCATGCACGAGCACCCGACGCAGGCGCTGCTCGACGCGTACACGATCCGCGAGCGGAAACAGCGGCTGCGGGGGCTGAAGGTCGCCATCGTCGGCGACCTGCTGCACAGCCGCGTGCTGCGGTCGAACATCCTGCTGCTGACGAAGATGGGGGCGGACGTCTGGGTGTGCGGCCCGCCGACGCTGATGCCCGCCGACATCCGCCGATTCGGCGTCACCGCCACCAGCAGCGTCGACGCGGCGGTCAAGGACGCCGACGTCATCATGCTGCTGAGGATCCAGCTCGAACGGATGGAAGGCGCGTTCTTCCCGTCGCTGCGCGAGTACTTCAACGTGTTCGGCATGACCGAGGCGCGCCTGACGCTCGCCAGACCCGACGTGATGATCATGCACCCCGGTCCGATGAACCGCGGCGTCGAGATCGCGTCGGAGGTCGCCGACGGCCCCTACTCGGTGATTCTCGACCAGGTCGCCAACGGCGTCGCGGTGCGCATGGCGGTTCTCTACCTGCTGGCGGGCGGAGCGGAACATGAAGAGGCTGCTTAAGGGCGGACGCGTCGTCGATCCCGCCAACCGGATCGACGGCGTGCGCGACGTGCTCATCGACGGCGATCGCATCGCGCGCGTCGGCGCCGACCTGCCCGCCGACGGCGCCACCGTCATCGAGATCCCCGGCGGCCTCGTCGTCTGCCCCGGGTTCATCGACATGCACGTCCACCTGCGCGAGCCGGGACAGGAGCACAAGGAGACGGTCGCGACCGGCACGGCGGCGGCGGTCGCGGGCGGCTTCACCGCCGTCGCGTGCATGCCGAACACCACCCCGGTCAACGACGACGCCAACGTCACGACCTACATCCTGGACAAGGCGCGGGAAGCCAACCTCGCGCGTGTCTACCCGATCGGGGCCGTGTCGCGCGGCTCGCAGGGCGAGCTGCTGGCCGACATCGGCGACCTCCGCAAGGCCGGCTGTGTCGCGATCACCGACGACGGGCATCCGACCAAGACGGCCATGCTGCTGCGGCGCGCGCTCGAATACGCCGGGATGTTCGGCATGCCGGTCATCGAGCACTGCGAGGACCCGTCGTTGAAGGGAGATGCCGTCGCGCACGAGGGCTACTACGCCGCGTCGCTCGGGCTGCGCGGCATGCCCGGCGCCGCCGAGGCGCTCGGCGTCGAGCGCGGCATCCTGCTCTCGGAGCTGACCGGCTCGGCGTTCCACGTCGCGCACATGAGCGCGCGCGCGTCGCTGCGCGCGCTGCGCAAGGGGAAGGACGCGGGTGTCCGCGTCACATGCGAGGTCGCGCCGCACCATTTCACGCTCACGGACGAGGCGCTGGCGATACCGGTTCCCTACGACACCAACACGAAGATGAACCCGCCGCTGCGCGAGGCCGCCGACCGCGACGCGCTGCTCGACGGCATCGCCGACGGCTCGGTCGACGCCATCGCCACCGATCACGCGCCGCACCACTACGACGAGAAGCAGGTGGAGTACGACCGCGCGCCGTTCGGCATCGTCGGCCTCGAGACCGCCGTGCCGCTCTCGCTCGATCGGCTGGTGCACGCGGGACGCATCCGGCTCTCGCGCCTGGTCGAGCTGCTGTCGGTGAACCCCGCGCGCATCCTCAACGTGGCCGGCGGCACGCTGTCGGAAGGCGCGCCCGCCGACATCACGATCCTCGCGCCCGATCTGCAGGTGCGAATCGACGCGCGCCGGCTTCGGTCGCGATCGAAGAACACGCCATTCGACGGATGGGAACTTCGTGGCGGCGTCGCGGCGACCTTCGTCGGCGGCCGGCCGTTGTTCGTCAACGCGGAGGCCGTGCTGGCCATGACGGCGGATGTGGCAGGAGCGTTATGAACACAGCTCTGGGAGTCGGCCCTGCTCGGAAGACCGGGATCCGCCAGAAGGCGCTCGAGGACCTGCAGCAGTTCCAGGTCCTGATGCTCGACGGCCACTTCGACTTCGGCAACGGCTTTCACGGCCGCGTCTACCTGAACCCGCACCAGCTCTTTCGCTATCCGTCGACCATCTGGCGGTTCGCCCAGGATCTGATCGACCTCCTGCCCGCGCCGCTGCTCGACGAGACGGAGGTCGTGGCCGGACCGGCAACCGGCGGCGCGCTGCTGGCGCACACGGTCGCGGGACTCCTCGACAGCCGCCGTGCCATCACCGGCACACCGACCATGTTCGCCCCGTTCATGGTGGACGCCTATCGCGGCCCCGGGCTGAGCCGTTACTACCGGCAGCAGATTGCCGGGAAGAACGTCCTCATCGTCGACGACGTGCGCAACACCGGGCAGACGCTCGCGCGGTGTGCAACGATCGTGAAGTCCGCCGGCGGGCAGGTCCTCGCCACCGCGGAGCTGTACGACCGGCTGGAGGCGACGGCCAATGCCGGTGTGCCGAATTTCGCGCTCGCGGAGTACAAAGCGCCCGAAAACCATCCCGCCGACCGGTGTCCGATGTGCCAGGCTGGGACACCCGTTACGACGTTCTGAGCGCTTCGGTCCTCTGATATCCTTCGGCTCGCTTCTCCGTCCAATAAAAATTCGCCCCGTCCTGGACAGCCGGGGCCTGCGTGATGTGTCGTCGGAGGCTCAATGCCAGTGACCGCCAGGATCGCCCTTGCGATTGCGCTTGCCATCGTGCTTCGTCCCGCTGCCGCGCAGGCGCAGGCGGCCGACGATCGTCAGCTGATCCAGGATCTGCTCGCCCGCGTGCAGACGCTCGAGGCCGAAGTGAAGGCGCTGAAGGACGCGCAGGTGCGCCCGGCCGAGGCGCCGCCGGCCGCCTCCACGACGCCGACGGAAATGGGACTCGGCGGCGGCGCGGGCCCGACGCTGGAGATCCACGGCTTCGCCGACCTCGATTACCTGCACACCGACCAGGCGCTCACGCACGGCTCGTTCACGCTGGGCCAGCTCGATCTGTTCATGAACTCGACGCTCTCCGACAACACCTCGGTCGTCGGCGAGCTGGTCACCGAGGCGGACGACGAGAACGTCTTCCACGTCGATCTCGAGCGGCTGATGCTGCAGTTCAAGCCGAGCGACTTCCTGAACATCGGCGTCGGCAGGTACCACACCGCGATCGGCTACTACAACACGGCCTACCACCATGGCACCTGGTTTCAGACGGCGACCGGCAGGCCGTTCCTGTTCCAGTTCGAGGACGATGACGGGCCGCTGCCGGTGCACGGCGTGGGCGTGACGGTCAACGGGCGCATCCCGTCGGGGCGCCTCGGCCTGCGCTACGTCGCGGAGGTCAGCAACGGCCGCGCGTCGCGGTCGCCGCTCGCCGAGCCCGTGCAAAACGTCGTCGACGAGAACAACGGCAAGGCATTCAACGTGGCGCTGCTGGCGCAACCCGATGCGCTCTCCGGTTTCCAGGCCGGGCTGTCGATGTATCGCGATCGGCTCGAACCCGGTGGGCTGGGGCGCATTCAGCAGACGCTTCTCGCCGCGCACGTCGTCTATCACGGGCACGGGCTCGAACTGCTCAACGAAGGGTTTGCGCTGCGCAACGCGCCAGCCCTCGGCGGCCCCGTCACGACGCCGGCGTTCTACTCGCAGGTCGGAAAGCAGTTCGCGCAGAAGGCCACGCCGTATTTCCGCTATCAGTATTTCAATGCGCCGCAGCGCGACCTGATCTTCGGCGGCATCGGCCTCAGGAAGGGGCCTTCGCTCGGTCTCCGCTACGATCTCGAGCCATTCGCCGCGCTGAAGGTCCAGTACGACCGGACGCTGCAGCGAGATACGGTTCCGATCAACGGGTTCGCGACGCAACTGGCGTTCACCTTCTGAGCGGGTGTGGGGATGAGGCGCATTGCCGGATTCGGTTCGACGATCGTGCTCGCCACGATCCTTGGCCTGTCCGGACAGGCGCCGGCCGCTGCGCAGGCGGGAGGACAGGAGGCGCTGGCGATCGTCGTCAACCGCGCCAATCCGATCAACGACCTGTCGATCAGCGACTTGCGCAAGGCGTTCCTGGGCGGTCAGCAGCGTTGGGCGAACGGCCGCAAGATCACCGTCGTCATGCGCCCCGCCGGTGACGGGGACCGTGCCGTGGTGCTGCGCCTCGTCTGTCGGATGACCGAAGCCGAGTTCCAGAAGTACGTGCTGCAGGCGGCCTTCACCGGTGAAGCGACCGGCGGCCCGCGCGTGCTGGATACGGCGCTTGGCGTCCGCCGTTTCGTGTTCAACGTTCCCGGGGCCATCGGCTACATGCGTCTCAGCGAAGTCGACGACACGATCAAGGTGATACACGTCGACGGGCTGGGGCCGACCGATCCGGGCTATCGCCTCACGGTCGCGGCGCGGCCGCCGGGCACCGTGTCGGCCTCCGGCTCTTGATCTGCCATGCGCCGTCCCGGCATCCTGCTGCCGCTCGCCATCATCGCGCTCATCGTCCTGGGCGTGGGCGCGTTCATTCTCGCGGACCTGCGCCGCACCGCGCGGGACGCGGAGGACATGTACGCGGGGCTCGCGCGCGGTCTCGATCTCATCGGCGGCCTGCAGTACGAGACGCAGGAAGCGCGCCGCGCCATGCTCTACGCGCTCACCACGAAGGACGCCAACCTGCAGGTCCGGTACGCCGACGAATCGCGAGCCGCCGACGCGCGCGTGGCGCGCCTCATCGACGACCAGACGCGCCTGCTGGACGCGCCGGCCGCGGCCAATGCGGCGCGTCAGCTTGGCCGCGACTGGGCGACCTACCTGACCACCCGGGACGAAGTGCTGGCCTCGATCCTCGAGGGGAGCGTCAACGACGCCGTGGCGCGCGACCTGCGCGACGGCGTGCCCGCCTTCGACCGCGTACGCACCGACCTGCTGCAGATCCAGCAGCTGTTCAAGGACCGCGCCGAGCTGCGGATGGCAGACGTGTCCACCTCGTCGAGCCGGTCGTTCCTGCGGCTCATCCTGCTGCTGGCGGCGACGCAGATTCTCGCGGTGTTCGCCGCCGTCGTGCTGCAGAAGAACCAGATGCTGCGCGCGGTGCAGCAGTCGGAGGAGCGGCTGCGCGAGGTGATCGAGTCGATCAACGAAGGGATGTTCGTCGTCGGGCGTGACGGCCGGGTGAACCTCTGGAACAGCGCCGCGGAACGGATGTGGGGACGCCCGCGCGACGGGGTCGTCGGCCACCCGCTGGCGGCCGCGTTTCCGGAGGTCGAAGCCACGCCGCTGCCGCGCGCCATCGACGAAGCGCTGCTCACCGGCCGCGTCGCGCCGGTCGTGGAGTTCGCGCGTTCCGGCGACGCCGCCGATTCGATTTTCGAGGCACGCGTCTTTCCGTTCGGCCGCGGCGTGACGGTCTTCCTCGACGACGTCACCGCCCGCAAGCACTCCGAGGCGGAGTTGAAGCAGGCCAAGGAGGACGCGGAATCGGCCAGCCGGGCGAAGTCGAAGTTCCTGGCCAGCATGAGCCACGAGCTGCGGACGCCGCTCAACGCCATCATCGGCTTTTCGGAGATCCTCACCGACCACCTGTACGGCGGCCTGAACGAGCGCCAGGACAGGTACGTGCAGAACATCCTCGTCAGCGGACGCCACCTGCTCCGGCTGATCAACGACATCCTCGACCTCTCCAAGGTCGAAGCGGGGCGTGTCACGCTCGATCTCGCGCCGTTCGACGTCGGCACCGCGCTGCGCGACGTCCACGTGATCGTCAAGACGCTGGCGATCAAGAAGGGGATTGCGCTCAGCTTCGACGTCACGCCGGACCTGCCGGTCGTGACCGCCGACCAGGCGAAATTCAAGCAGGTCATGTACAACCTGCTCAGCAACGCGATCAAGTTCACCAAGCCAGACGGCGCGGTGACCACCAAGGCGTCGATCGCGGAAGACGCCTCGGCCGGGTCGATTCTTCGCGTGTCGGTCACGGATACCGGCATCGGCATCAAGCCCGACGATCAGGCGCGCATCTTCGGCGAATTCGAACAGGTGGACTCGTCATACGGCCGCGAGCAGCAGGGCACCGGCCTCGGCCTCGCGCTCGTCCGGCAGCTCGTCACGCTGCACGGGGGGCGTGTCTGGGTGGAAAGCGACGAAGGCAAGGGGAGCACGTTCACCTTCGCCATCCCGGTGAAGACGGGCGCGCGCCGCGAGCCGCCCGTGACGGCGGCGGCCGCCGCGCCAGCGGCGGAGCCGAGTGCCGCGCGGCTCACGGTGCTCGTCGCGGAGGACGACCCACACGCGAGCGAGCTGCTGACGCAGTACATCACCAGCGCCGGCTACACCGTACGGCACGCGTTCGACGGCGAGCAGGCAGTGGCGATGGCCCACGAGATCCGGCCGGCGGCCATCACGCTCGACATCATGCTGCCGAAGAAAGACGGCTGGAAGGTGCTCGCCGAGTTGAAGTCCCACCCGCAGACCAGGTCGATACCGGTCGTCATCGTCTCCATCACCGACGACCAGCAGCTCGGCTTCGGCCTCGGCGCGACGGACTTCCTCATGAAGCCGGTCGACAAAGAGGATCTCTCCGAGGTGCTCGAACGCGCCGTCACCGCGTCTGCCGGCCGCATTCGCACGGTGCTCGTCATCGACGACGAGGCGGACACCGTCGAGTTCGTCGGCGATCTGCTGCGCCGACACGGCATCGAAGTGCTGAAGGCGTACGGCGGGAACGACGGCGTGGCGATGGCCGTCGAGCACAGGCCCGACGCCATCATCCTCGACCTGATAATGCCCGGCGTGACCGGTTTCGACGTGGTGCGCCGCCTGCGCGAGGACCCGCACGCGCGCCAGATCCCCATCCTGATCCTGACGGCGAAGGACGTCACGGCGGAGGAGCGCGCGGCGCTGAACCGCCACGTGCAGGCGATCACGCACAAGGGCGGGCGCGAGGAGCTGCTGCGGGAACTGGCGCGGCTCGAGCGCGTCTGGCAACATACGCCGTGAGCCGGCGGTGAAGGACGCGGCGGCGATGCCCGGAGCGCGAATTCTCGTCATCGAGGACAACCTGCTGAACCTGGAGCTGGTTCGCGCGCTGCTCGAGGCGCATGGCTACGACGTGATCGACTCGGAAAACGCGGAAGACGGCATCGAACGCGCCAGGATGGAGCAGCCACAGTTGATCTTCATCGATTTGAGTCTCCCCGGTACCGACGGCCTCGCGGCAACGCAGCTGCTGAAGGCCGACGCCGCGACGCGTCACATTCCCGTCGTCGCGCTGACCGCGCACGCGATGAAGGGCGACGACGAGCGCGCGCGGCAGGCGGGCTGCGACGGCTACCTGACCAAGCCGATCGACACGCGGACGTTCCCCGCGGTGGTGGCGCGCTTCCTGGCGCGGGAGCAGGGCTGACGTGGCCGCCCGTCTGAAGCGGATCCTCATCGTCGACGACGAAGAACCGAACCGCGAGCTGCTGGTGGCGATGGTGGAGTCGCTCGGCTACGAGGCGGACGTCGCGCGCGACGGCGTGGAGGCGCTCGCCAAGCTGCACCTCGACGTCGACCTGATCCTGCTCGACGTCATGATGGCGGGGATGGACGGCTTCCAGGTGGCGCAGCGGATCAGGCGCGACCCGCAGGGCGGCGACGTGCCGATCATCATGGTCACGGGGCTGACGAGCCGGGAAGACCGGCTGCTGGCGGTGGAAGCCGGCGCCAACGACTTCATCTCGAAGCCGTTCGAGCGCATCGAGCTGCGCGTGCGCATGGCATCGCTGCTGCGGATGAAGGAAGCACAGGACGCGCTGCGCCTGCAGCAGCGCGAGCTGGAGCTGCTCGTCGAGCGGCGCACGGCGAGCCTGCGCGACGCGCTGCAGGCGATGGTGGAGGCGCAGCGGCAGGCGCACCAGGCGCAGCTCGACACGGTCGAGCGCCTGGCCATCGCCGCCGAATTCAAGGACAAGACGACGGCCTATCACATCCACCGCATGAGCCACTTCGCCGCGATCATCGCCCGCGGCCTCCGCCTCCCGCCGGGCGAGGTCGAGGACATCCTGCACGCGAGCCGCATGCACGACGTCGGCAAGCTCGGCATCCCTGACGACATCCTCCGCAAGCCCGCCGATCTCGACGATCCGGAGCGGGACGTGATGCGTCAGCACACGACCATCGGCGGCCGCATTCTTGGCAACACGTCGTCGAGGCTGCTGCAGGAAGGGCAGATCATCGCCATGTCGCACCACGAATGGTGGGACGGCAGCGGATACCCGAACGGGCTGTCGGGCGAGGCCATCCCGTTGTCGGGCCGCATCTGCGCGGTCGCCGACGTGTTCGACGCGGTCACGAGCGTCCGCCCCTACAAGCCGGCGTTCAGCAACGAGGAGGCGTGCGAGATCCTGCGCCGCGAGCGCGGCACCCACTTCGACCCGCGCATCGTCGACGTGTTCTTCGAGCACCTGAAGGAGGTCGTCGAGGTCCAGGCCCGCTACCGCGACGGCGTCGTGGCGAGCTACTCGTAGACTTCGAAAGGCGCGCGGCAGGCATGCCATTCCAGGATCTCTTCGGCGCGCGCCAGCCGCTCATCGGCGTGCTCCACCTGCTGCCCCTGCCGGGCGCGCCGCTCTACGACGGCGGCATGCAGAAGGTGTACGACCAGGCGCTCGCCGAGCTCGAGGTGTTCAAGCGCCACGCCCTCGATTCGGTCATCGTCGAGAATTTCCGCGACATGCCGTACTTTCCCGGGCGCGTGCCGGCCGAAACGGTCGCGGCGATGGCGGCGGTCTCGCGCGACGTCGTCCGCGCCGCGGGGATGCCGGTCGGCATCAACGTGCTGCGCAGCGACGGCGAGGCGGCCATTGCGATTGCCGCGGCCAGTGGCGCCCATTACGTTCGCGTCAACGTGCACATGGGGGCGGTCGTCGCCGACCAGGGCATCGTGCAGGGAAGCAGCCAGTTCTCGGTGAGGCTGCGCAGCACGCACAAGACGAAGGCGCTGATCTTCGCCGACGTCGGGGTCAAGCACGCGGCCCCGCTCGCGGGCCGCAGCCTCGACATCGAGACGCGCGATCTCGCCGAGCGCGGCCTCGCCGACGCGGTCATCGTCAGCGGCGACAGGACGGGCGTCGAAACCAGCGCGGCGGACATCGAGGCGGTCCGGGCGGCCACCAGCCTCCCGATCCTCGTCGGCAGCGGCGCGACGCCGGAAAACATCGAGCGGATGCTGCCGAGGGTCAACGGCTTGATCGTCGGCAGCTATTTCAAGAAAGATGGCGCCGGCCACAACTTCGTCGACCAGGCGCGGGTCGAGCGGTTCGCGCGCCGATTTGCGGAATTGAGAGGATGACATGCAGGCAGCAGGCAGCAGGCAACGGGCAGTGGGCAGTGAGAGCGCAGGCGGCTGGACGCTGGCAGCAGGCAGGGTGTGTGCGGCGCTCGCGGTGCTGACGCTCTGCGCGTCCCCGGCGTTGGCGCAGGACCGGCTGCCGCCGATTCCGGCCGACAAGCTGACCGACGCGCAGAAAAAGGCCGCCGCCGAGTTCCTCGTCGAACGCAAGCAGGAGGTATTCGGCCCGTTCGTGCCGCTGAGCCGCAGCCCGCAGCTGATGATCAACGCCGCGAAGATGGGCACCTACCTCCGGTTCGGCAACTCGCTGCCGCGCGACGTCAGCGAGTTCGCGATCCTGCTCGTCTCGCGCCGCTGGACGCAGCAGTACGAATGGTACGTGCACGCGGCCGACGGCAGGACCGCGGGCCTCAGCGACGCCATCATCCAGGCCGTCGCCGACGGCCGCCGGCCCGAGGGGCTGAGCGAGGGGATGGAGATCGTCTACGACTTCAGCAACGAGCTGAACGACTTTCACAGCGTGACAGACCGCACGTACGCGCGCATGGTGGCCAAATACGGCGAGCAGGGGATGATGGACCTGGTCGGCCTCAACGGCTACTACTCGATGATTTCGATGGTCCTCAACGTGGGACGTACGGGGTTGCCCCCGGGAAATTCCCCTGCGCTCAAGCCGTTCCCGAAGTAGGCGGATCCCGGCCGGGAACCGGGATCCGGCTTGCCCCGAGCGAAGTCGAGGGGGATCCGGGATCCGAATCCGGACCCGTGCGCTCGAGCTCGCGCCGCGGCTCGAGGACCTCTATCGTACGTTCGACCACGTCGACGCCGCATCCGATCCCGTGCACATCGTCCGGCGCTATGCCGCGCCGGACGACCGCGAGGTCGTCGGCTTCTGCGCGTCCGCGCTCGCCTTCGGCCGCGTCGCCAGCGTGCTCCACTCCATCGAATCGCTGCTCGCCGTCATGGGTCCGCACCCGGGGTCGTTCGTCCGCTCGTTCCAGCCGGCTCGCGACCGCATCCCGATCGACCCGCTGGTGCATCGCTGGATCCGCGGGCGGGATCTCGTGGCGCTGCTGCTCATCCTGCAGCGGATGCTGCGCGAGTCCGGGACGATCGAACGGTTCTTCGTGGCGGGCGACAATCTGGCCGCCCCGGACATCGCGTTGGCCCTCGAGGCGTTCTCGACGCGCGCACGGCAGACGGACCTGGCCCCCGCATACGGCCGTGTTCCGAAGCGGCCGGGCGTCTGTTATTTCTTCCCGCGCCCGTCAGCAGGGAGCGCCTGCAAGCGGCTCAATCTCTTCCTGCGGTGGATGGTTCGACGCGACGCCATCGACCTCGGGACGTGGACACTCGTGTCCCCATCGCGGCTCATCATTCCGCTCGACACCCATGTGATCCGTCTCGGTCGCTGCCTCCGTTTGACGCGGTATTCGACGCCGGGATGGCGAATGGCGGCCGAAATCACCGCCTCTTTGCGGTCGATTCGGGAGGCCGATCCGGTTCGGTACGATTTTTCGTTATGTCATGTGGGGATGATGAACGCGTGCGGCTACGGGAGACCGCAGGGCGATCGTCAGTGCCCGCTTCGCGGAATGTGCCGTCCCAAATCCGGCGCTCGAAAAATAAGGACGGAATGATTATTGAAGGACTGCTGACGATCCAGCGTTTACGGCCCAGCGATGCGTGTCCGAATTACAAGAACACTGAGAGGCAGTATTGACGGGATTCAGCTGTCGCGGCTGTCGAGGGGACAGGTGTATGACGTCTACACCTCCCTCGCCTGTTACCTGCTGTCGGAGGAAATGGCCGAGCCCGCATTGAGCGAGGAGTCGGTCTCAATCCTCCCTGTCGAAAAGAAACTGTTCGAGCAGCCCGCCGCGCCGCGCACCGGGATCGTCCTTCCCCGTTCACTCGCCGCCGATCGAGGCCGCAACCTGAAGCGCCGGAAGAAGCCCGCACGTTAGGAAGGAGACCATGCGATCGATTGCGATCTCACTCGTCGTGTCGTTGCTCGGCGCGGTCGCCCCGGCGCTGGCCCAGTCGGCTGGCGACGCGGCCAGGGAAGTCCGCATCAGCGGCTGCGTCCAGTGGGAGAAGGACTATCGGAAAGAGCGCAGCGAAGGCCGGGGCGGCGCGCTCGGCACGGGCCTCGGCGTCGGCAACGAGTTCGTGTTGACGATGGTCAAGCCCGAGGGCGCGAGGAAGGCGACCGCCTATAGCATCACCGGCGATCGCGAGAAGGAGCTCGGGCGCCGGATCGGCCAGCAGATCGAAGTCATCGGGGTGATCGAGGACGAGGGCAAGCCCGACGCCGACCGCTTCGGTGACCTGCCGCGCATCAAGATGACCGCGTGGGTGCCGATCAAAGACTCCTGTTCTTCGCAGTAAGCTCCCAATTTCCAATTCCCAACTTCCACGGAGTTATCGATCCGCCCCGGGGGTTGGTCGCTGGTCGTTGGACGTTGTTTGCAGCTCCCAGAGCTTCATGAACTTCAGGCCGACCGACCACGCGTTCATCAGCGAGATCGTCAGCCCCGCGGTACCGTCGAGAAAGCCCTTCCTCAAGATGTAATTGCGAAGGAATGCCGCGGGCGGATGCACCAGTATTTCGACGGGTCCCGTCCGCCTGCCCGCTTCGTACATCTGCCGCGCCGCCAGCGTTGAGTAGTAATTGATCCGCTCGATCTGATCGCGCAGGTCGGCGAATGAGTAGTGTTCGAGGTCGTGCGTCAGCTGACCAGACGGTCCGTCGACGCTGACCGACTCGTGCACGTAGCGGCCGCACCATCGAGCGAAGCGGCGATCGTACAGCCGCGTCTGGTAGTCCGGATAGAAGTCCGTGGTTCGAACCCAGCGGCCCAGATGAAAGGTCACGCGCGGCACCCGGTAGCCGTGATACGGCGGATCTCCCGCGAGCAGGCCCCTGATCTCTCCGGCGAGCGGCGCCGGGATCCGTTCGTCGGCGTCGAGCGACAAGATCCAGTCGTGGCTCGCCTGTCCAGCGGCGTAATTCTTCTGGTCGACGTATCCGGTCCAGGCGCGCGTCAGCACGCGCGCGCCCCTGCCGCGCGCGATGTCGGTCGTCCCGTCCCCGCTGCCCGAATCGACGACGAGGATTTCGTCGGCGAAGGAGGCGGAATCGACGGCCGCGCCGATGTGCGCGGCCTCGTTCAGCGTGATGATGGTGACCGTCAGCGGCGGCATCAATTCAAAATGCAAAATTCAAAATGCAAACGGTACTCGGATCGCGGCGGCGTTGCTGACACTCGTCGCGACGTTCACGCCGTTGCCGCGCACGACATGAGGTTGCATTGTGCATTTTGAATTCTGCATTACCGCGATCCGCTAATCAGCGTACCGCCGGTGGCGGCGGGCGCCGCGGTCGCCCCGGCTCCCAGCGTGCCGCTCGTGACCGTCGATGCCGTGGCCAGGCCGGCCCCGGCGACGGGCGCTCGCTGCACGGTCTCGAAGTCGACGACCGACCGGTCGTAGTCGAGGACCGCGCTCAGCTCGTTGTTGCGCGCCTGCGCCAGGTCGCGCTGCGCCTGGAAGACGACGAAGTTGGTCGAGGTGCCGGCGGCCAGCTTCTTCTGCTCGGCGTCGAGCCGCTGCTCGGCCAGCGAGCGCGCCACGCGCGTGCTCTCGACGCGCTTCGCATTGGTCTGCACAGAGCGCGCGACGTTGCGCACCTGCGTGACGACCTGCAGCTCCGCGTTCTTCAACTGCGTCACCGCCTGGCTGCCCTCGAGCTGCGCGCGCGCGAGGCTCGCCTCCTGCTGGCTGCGGCCCATCGGATAGCTGATGTTCAGCGCCAGCGTCCAGTTCGGGAACTGGTTGCCGAACAGGTCGCCGATCACCGATCCGAAGCTGCGCTGCGTCGCGCCGATGATCGGGCCCGGGAAGCCAGTGCCGCGCACGAACTGGGTGCCGCCGAGGCCGGTCAGCCCGTAATCGAAGCTGGCGGTGACGTCGGGCAACGTCTGGTTGCGGTAGTACCTGACGTTGATGTCGTTCTCCTCGAGCGATTTGCGCGCCTGCAGGAGGTCGGTCCGCATCTGCAGCGCGTTGCGGACCGCGCCGTCCACGTCGACCCTGGCCGGTTCGAACGCCGGCAGGTCGGTCGGCTCGATGCGCGCGGTCCAGAAGTCCGGCGCCGCCTGGTTGAAAACGAGCGTGCGGAGCGCGTCCTGCGCGTTCTCGATCTGCGCCTGGGCGACGATGACCGCCTCGTCGCGCGTGGCGACTTCGGCTTCGGCCTCGACCGCGTCGATCGGCGGGGTGGTGCCGATCTGGATGCGCGCGTTCGTCTCGCGCAGCGATTCGCGCGCCAGGTCGAGCGACTGCTGCTGCACGGCGAGCGAGGCGAGGGCATAGGCGAGATCCCAGTAGGCGTTGCGCACCGCGCGCGAGGTCGTCGCCACCGTCTGCTCGACCTCGATGTCGGAGATCTCGCGGTTCTTCTCGCTGAGAATCACCTGCTGGCGCAGGCTGTCCATGCCGAAGTTCCGCAGCAGCGGCTGCCGGATGTTGAGCGACAGCGACGACTGCAGCTGCGGCGAGAAGTTGGAGAAGATATTGGTCGTCGTCTGGCGCGAGCTGTCCCAGCCGACGCTGTAGCTGCCGCCCCACGGCGTCTGCTGCAGCACGCCGATGTTGCTCGCCAGGCGGCCGTTGGTGACCTTGCTGCCGGTCGTGCCCGAGAGGAAGCTCGTGTTCGGGATGTCGGTGCTCGCTCCCTGCACGGTCGTGTTGAACGTCGGCACCCACGCCGCGTGCGCGAGCGCCACGGCGAGGTCCTGGAGCTGCGGGTTGATGCGCGCAATCTGCACGCCGAGGTTGTTGTCGAGCGCCAGCCGCACCGCTTCGTCGACGCTGAGCCGGCGAACCTGGTCGCCGGGCGTCTGCGCCCGCGCCACCGCGCTACCGCCGATGCCGATGAGTGCCGTGATCAGCGCTGCTCGCATGAAAGTCGTTCGCATCGTCCTGCTCCGTGCCTCTCGCCGAAACCTGCTTCCTAATACGCCTCAAACCTGAAACCGGCTCGCTGATACCTTGACCACGCCTGATACCTGCTACCTGCTACCTGGCCGGACACCATCACACCTGACTGTGGCCCCTCCCGCGTGGCAGATCTATGAACGTATGATGACATTGTGACTACGGATCCCGTGCTCGATCGGTTTCGACGCGTCGGCGCGCTGCTCGAAGGACATTTCCGGCTGACATCGGGACTGCACAGCCCCGGCTACCTGCAATGCGCGCTCGTGCTGCAGCATCCCGCGGAAGCGGAAGCCTGCGGCGTCGCGATTGCCGACCGTGTCCGTTCGCTTGCAGCGGACGTCGTGCTCTCTCCGGCGCTCGGAGGCATCGTCATCGGGCAGGAAGTGGGGCGCGCGCTCGGCGTCCGCGCCATCTTCGCCGAGCGGCAGGACGGGAAGTTGACGCTGCGGCGCGGTTTCTCGCTCGAACCGGGCGAGAAGGTGCTCGTGGTCGAGGACGTCGTCACGACTGGCGGCTCGACGCAGGAGACGATCGACGTCGCGCGCGCGGCGGGGGCGACGGTGGTCGGCGCGGCCGCCATCATCGACCGCAGCGGCGGCCGGCAACGCATCGACGTCCCCTTTCACGCGCTCGCTACCATCGCGCTGCCGACCTACGAAGGGGAGGCGTGCCCGCTCTGTGCCGAGGGAAAGCCGGTGACCAAGCCCGGCTCCCGCGTATAACCAGGATGGCGCGCTTTGCGCGCAAACACGAGGCTGACGAAGATAATTGCAGTACGTTGAGTACTTCGTGGTCTTCGTGTGTGTCGCCAAGCGACCTTTGTGGTGATCCACTCGCGTGACGCGCACCCTGAAGATCACCCTCGCGTACGACGGCACGCGGTTCGTCGGCTGGCAGCGCCAGACGTCGGGCGAGTCGATACAGGGGCTGCTCGAAGACGCGCTCGCGAAGTTCGAAGGCGGTCCCGTCACGGCGCACGGCGCGGGCCGGACCGATGCCGGGGTGCACGCGCTCGGCCAGGTGGCCAGCGCTGCCGTCAGCTTCACGCACCCGGTCGACACGCTCGTTCGTGCCCTCAACGCCCAGCTGCCGGAAGACATCCGCGTGCTCGAGGTCGCCGACGCGCCGCCCGATTTCCACGCCCGTTTCAGCGCGCGCTCGAAGACGTATTGCTACCAGATACGGGCCGGCAGCGTCGGCGATCCGTTCACACGCGCGTTCGTGTGGCAGCTCGCCGAGCCGCTCGACGTCGCCGCGATGCGCGAGGCCGCGGCGAAGCTGATCGGCACGCACGATTTCGCCGCGTTTCAAAGCGTCGGCACCGACACGAGCACCACCATCCGGACGATCACCCGCTCCGACATTGCCCTGGGCGCGGACGCTTCGCATCCGCGCACGATGGATGCGCGAGCCTTGATGGCCTACGAGATTGCCGGCGACGGCTTCCTGCGGCACATGGTGCGCGCGATCGTCGGCACGCTGGTCGAGATTGGGCGCGGCTGGCGCCCGCCCGCTTCCATGGCGCAGCTGGTCGACGGCGGCACGCGCGCGGACGCCGGCGCGACCGCGCCGCCGCACGGGTTGTGCCTCGTGCGCGTGGACTATGATGCGTAGATTCGCAAATTCCAGTTGCGCCGTGTCTAGAGAAGAGTTGCTGTCGTGGATTCCGGCGGGCCACCCCGACGAGATGCTGGTCGGGCAGGTCAACTTCGACCGGCTGCCCGAGCACATCGCCATCATCATGGACGGCAATGGCCGCTGGGCGGCGCAGCGCCACCTGCCTCGCGTCGAGGGACACCGCGCGGGCATCGACGCCGTCCGCGATACGGTTGAAACCGCCGCGCGGCTCGGCATCAAGGTGCTGACGCTCTACGCGTTCTCGATCGAGAACTGGAAGCGCCCGGCGGCCGAAATCAGCACGCTGATGATGCTGCTGAAGCGCTACCTCCGCTCCGAGCTGAAGACCCTGCTCACCAACGACATCAGGTTCCACGTCATCGGGCGCATGGACGATCTCGCCGACGACATCCAGGACGAGCTGCGCGCGGCGATGGATCGCACGGCGAACGACACCGGCATGCTGTTCAACATCGCGCTCAACTACGGTGGGCGCGCGGAAATCGTCGATGCGGCGCGGCGCGCGATCGAGGCGGGCGTGCGCCCTGAAGATCTCGACGAGCAGCGCTTTGCCAGCTTCCTCTACACGGCGGGGCAGCCGGACCCCGACCTGCTGCTCCGCACGAGCGGCGAGATGCGCGTCAGCAACTACCTGCTGTGGCAGATCGCCTACGCGGAGATCTACGTCACCGAGACGCTGTGGCCCGACTTCCGCCGCCGTCACCTGCTGGAGGCCGTGCTCGCCTATCAGAAGCGGGAACGCCGCTACGGCGGCATTACCGTCGCCCGCGCGATATGACGCGTGTCATCAGCGGCGTCCTCCTCGCCGCCGCGGCGGTTGCCGTCATCCTGTTCCTTCCGTTCATGGCGCTGCGAGTGCTGGCCTGCCTCGTCGCCGGCCTTGCCGCGCACGAGTACGTGCGCATCACCTCGCCGAAGTCCCGCTCGCCTTTGCGGTGGGTCGTCATCGCGGTGGTCGTCTATGCGTGCTGGTGGTCGGCCGTGCCCGCGCCGCTCAGCATCGTGCTCGTCGCGATCGTCGTCATCGTGTGGCTCGCGTTCGCGGTGCTGCGGGAAGGGTGGACGATTCACGAGGCCGCGGTGGACCTCGTGGCGCCCGTCTACATCGGCGCGCCGCTCGGGATGCTGGTCGCGCTGCAGATGCTCGCGGGACCGAAGGCGACGCTGCTGCTGATGGCGACGATCGTCGTGAGCGATTCCGCGCAGTTCTACACGGGACGCGCCTTCGGCCGCCGTCCGCTGGCGCCGGCGATCAGTCCGAAGAAGACCGTGGAAGGCGCCATTGGCGGCGTCGTCTTCGGCGCCTTGTTCATGGCGGTCGCGCTGACGTTCGTCTTTCCCCTCACGCCCATCGTTGTCCGGGTCCTGCTCGGGCTCGTGATCGTCTGCCTCGGCATCGCGGGCGACCTGTTCGAATCGCGGCTGAAGCGGGCCGCCGGGCTGAAGGACAGCTCCGCGCTGATTCCCGGCCACGGCGGCGTGCTCGATCGCATCGACGCGCTGCTGTTCGCGATCCCGGTGTTCTATTTCATGGTGCTGCAGGGGCGCGTGGCGTGAAGCACCTCGCCATCCTCGGATCGACCGGATCGATCGGGCAGAGCGCGCTCGCCGTAGTTGACGCGTATCCCGATCGGCTCCGCGTGGCGGCACTCGCCGCGGGCGACAACGCGGCGCTGCTCGCGGAGCAGGTTGCCCGCTATTGCCCCGACATCGTCGGCATGGCGACCTCCGACGGCGCCGACCGCCTCCGCAGCGCCTGCGGATCGCAGGCGGTCAGCATCGTCAGCGGCCCGGACGGACTGGTTGCCGTCGCAACCCATCCCGCGGTTGACATCGTGCTCTGCGCCTCGTCCGGCACCGCGGGTCTCGAGGCGGTGCTCGCCGCCATCGAGAGCGGCAAGACCGTCGCGCTGGCGAACAAGGAAGTCCTCGTGATGGCGGGACAACTGGTCACCGATGCCGCGCGGCGCCGCGGCGTGGCGATCCTGCCGGTGGACAGCGAGCACAACGCCATCCACCAGTGCCTGCACGGCCGCGATCGCGGGGAGATCCGGCGGCTGATCCTGACGGCGTCGGGCGGTCCGTTTCGCGAGCTCAGCGCCAAGGCGCTCGACGGCGTCAACGCCGACGCGGCGCTGCGGCATCCGACCTGGCGGATGGGGCGCAAAATCACCATCGATTCCGCGACGCTGATGAACAAGGGCCTGGAGGTGATCGAGGCGCACTGGCTCTTCGGCGTGTCGGCCGACCAGATTGACGTCGTGATCCATCCGCAGTCCATCGTCCACTCGCTGGTGGAGCTGATCGACGGCTCGGTGATCGCGCAGCTGGCCGTCACGGACATGCGGCTGCCGATCCAGTACGCCTGTTCCTACCCCGAGCGGTGGGAGGCGCGGTCGCTGCCGACGCTCGATTTGCTACACGCCGGGCACCTGGAGTTTCACGCCCCTGCACGCGACCGCTTTCCGTGCCTGGACCTCGCATATCGCGCGCTCCGCGCCGGCGGCACCCTTCCCGTCGTCCTGAACGCGGCCAACGAGATTGCCGTCGAGCATTTTCTCGACGGGAAGCTCGGCTTTACGGCGATCCCGCGCGTCATACAGGAAACGATGGATGCGCACGACAGTGAAGAGGTGACGACCCTCGAGGTGGTACGACGCGTGGATAGATGGTCGCGGGAGTGCGCCCGGCATAGAGCCCAGGCGCTAGAATTGAACGCGTGACGACAATCCTGGCGTTTCTGTTCGTGCTCGGAGTGCTCGTTTTCGTACACGAGCTCGGACACTTCCTGGCCGCCCGCCGCATCGGCGTCCGCGTGCTCACGTTTTCACTTGGGTTCGGCCCCAAGCTCGTGTCGACGCGCCGGGGCGACACCGAATACGCCATCAGCGCGATCCCGCTCGGTGGCTACGTGAAAATGGCGGGCGAAAGCGTGGACGACCCGCGCAGCGGCGCGCCAGACGAATTCCTGTCGAAATCGAAATGGCAGCGGTTCCAGGTGCTCATCATGGGTCCCTTGATGAACATCATGCTCGCCGTCATCGTCATGGCCGTGGTCCTCGCACAGGGGGCCGAGGTGCCCGCGTGGCACGACGCGCCGCCGGTCATCGGCACGGTGAAGGCCGGCTCGCCGGCCGAAAAGGCAGGCCTCCGCCGCGGCGATCGCATCCTGACGATTGCGGATACCCAGGTGGAGACCTGGGACCGGTTCAATATCGAGATCGGCACGCGACCGAACCGCGAAGTCGAACTCTCGTACCTGCGCGACGGCCGGACCCAATCGACGTCGCTTCGCTCGTCGGCCGAAGGCAAGTACGAAGTCGGTGACATCGGCGTGCTGCCCGACGCGACGCCGATGGTGACGTCGCTCGTCAAGGGGGACGTCGCGGAGAAAGCCGGCTTGAAGCCGGGCGACCTGCTGCTCGCCGTCAACGGCGAGCCGATGCTTCAGCCCGCGCAGCTCCGCGAAGCGATCTCGCGCAACGCCGGGAAGGAAACCGACATCCTCGTTCGCCGCAGCGGCCAGGAACAGCACATCACCGTCACGCCGACCAAGCGCGGCGACGGCGGCATGATCGGCATCTTCTTCGGCGAGCAGATGAAGTCGTTCACGCCGAGCCCGTTCGAGGCGGTGAAGCTCAGCGTGGCGAAGAACATCGAGTTCGGCGGCCTCATCTTCAAGACGCTCGGCGGTCTGTTTGTCGGCACCACGTCGCCGAGACAGCTCATGGGGCCGGTCGCCATTGCTCAGCTGTCGGGTGAGTCGGCCGCGGCGGGCTGGATTCCGCTGCTGACGTTGATGGCGTCCATCAGCCTCAACCTCGGGCTGCTGAACCTCATGCCTATTCCCGTCCTCGATGGCGGACACATCACCATCATGGCCCTCGAAGGCATCGCCCGCCGCGATTTCAGCGTGCAGGTAAAGGAGAAGATGCTTCTGGCGGGGTTTGTGCTGATCCTGCTCCTCATGGTCACCGTGATCTACAACGACCTCACGCGCATCAGCTGGATAGAGCGGCTGATGCCGTGGAGAAATTAGCCCAGGAGGACAACCAGATGTTTCGCATTCAACGGGTCGCGATGGCGGCCCTGGTTGCTGCGGCGCTTGCGGCGCCCGCGGTGGCGCAGCAGAACTATTCGCAGGTCACCCAGACCGACATCCAGCGCCTGCAGGACAGCGTGTTCCAGGCGGGCTCCGACGTGGCGCAGCTGAAGAGCCGTGACAGCGGTCGCGCGTCGCAGCTGCAGACGCAGCTCGACGATCTGCGCGACGAAGTCATCTACCTGAAGGTGAAGCTGCGCAAGGAAGGCTCGCTGCAGCGCAGCGAGTACGCCGCCGTGCGCGACCGCCTCGACGATCTCCGCTCGCAGGCCACCAACTACACGACGAACTACACGCCGTCCACCGGCAGTAACGCCAGCGCCGCGACGGGCACGACGGGCAACACCACGTATCGCCCGTCCACGGGGTCTGCCGCGACCGGCTCCCAGTCTTCTTCGACGACGCGCAACACGGCGCCGTCGCAGAGCGCCGCATCCGGCCGCGAAGTGGAAGTGCCGTCCGGCACCGAGATGGACGTGCGCCTCACCAACACGCTGAACTCGGGCGTTGCGCAGGTCGAGGATCGTTTCGAGGGGACGACGCTCGTTGACTTGAACATCAACGGACGGACGGTCATCCCCGCGGGCTCGGTTATGCGAGGTGTCGTGACGTCGGTCGATCCCGCGACGCGGACCAACCGCACCGCGAAGATGACCGTCAGCTTCGACCAGGTGACCGTCAACGGCCGCAATTACCCGATTCGCGGGACCGTCACGCAGGCGATCCAGGGCGAAGGCATCAAGGGTGAGGCCGGCAAGATCGCAACCGGCGCCGGCGTCGGCGCGGTGCTCGGCGGCATCCTCGGCGGCGTGAAGGGCGCCATCCTCGGGACCGTCATCGGCGGCGGCGGCATCACGGCCGCGACCGAGGGGAAGGAAGTCGAGCTCCCGCAGGGCACGGTGCTGCGCGTCAGGCTCGATTCGCCCGCCCAGATCCAGGCGCGGTAGCCACCAAGGGCACGAAGAGGTCGAGCCACAAAGGGCACGAAGAGCACAAAGTAGAGAGCACAAAGTAAAAACTTACTTTGTGCTCTTTTTCTTTGTGTCCTTTGTGATCTTCGTGGCTAGTTCTTCTTTGTGATCTTCGTGGCGATAAGGGCCGCGTGCGACGCGGGGTCTTGGTGCGCCGGATTCCGGTTCGCCTCTTCCGACTTCCCGAGCGGAATGCTCAGGTTCTTCCACTCCTCGCCCCGGAACGACTTCGCCAGAAAGACCAGCTGCCCGACGTGATAGCAGATGTGCGCAAGCGAGCGGTGCAGCGCGTCGTACACGGCGAATGACTGGCCGCGAATCATGACCGTCTGCTGAAGGTGGTCGCCGGTCAGGCCGTCCAGCGCGTCGAAGAGCGCGTCCCATCCGCCGTTCCACTTCGCCAGCACTTCTTCACGCGTCACGGCGCGGGCGGTGAATTCCTCGTCGCGGTGCCGCCAGGGCTTCTCGCCGTCGGTGGTCAGGAAATCGGTGAACCGCGAGCGCAGGTTGCCGCCGATGTGCCACACGAGCATCGCCGCCGAGTTGCCGCCGCGTCCGTCGGCCGTTGCCAGCTCGTGGTCCTCGATCTGTGCGAGCGCCGCATCGCCGAGCGCCTTGTAGCGGCGGAACTCACCGACGATCGAGGAGAGCATCGTCGAGGGCACGACGAATTTTAACCGCGAAGGGCACGAAGGACACGAAGGATCAAACAGGTCCTAAATCTCCCGAGCGACCTCTTTCATCGCCCCCATCGCCGCCGCCACTGTCTTTTTCACGTCCCGATCGCTGTGTGCCGCCGAGAGGAACCACGCCTCGAACTGCGAGGGCGGTGGATAGATCCCGCGCGCGAGCATCCCGCGGAAGAAGGTCGCGTAGGCAGACGTGTTCGCGCCGAGCGCCGACGCATAGTCGCGCACTGGCGCCGACGTGAAGAACGGCGTCAGCAGCGAGCCGAACGCGTTGACCTGCACCGGCACGCCGGCCGCGCGCGCGGCATCGGCCAGTCCCGAGGCCAGCGTCGATCCGCGGCGCGCGAGCGCTTTGTACAGCTTCGGCGACAGGCGTTCGAGCGCCCAGATGCCGGCGGTCATCGCGATCGGGTTCCCGGACAGCGTGCCCGCCTGGTAGACGGCGCCCGCCGGCGCCACCAGTTCCATGATGTCGGCGCGGCCGCCGTAGGCGCCGACCGGCAGCCCGCCTCCGATGATCTTGCCAAGACACGTCAGGTCGGGCCTGACGCCGAACAGCCCCTGCGCCCCGCCTGCCGACGCGCGGAAGCCGGAGATCACCTCGTCGAAGATGAGCACGATGCCGTGGCGCGTGCACAGATCGCGCAGGCCGGCGAGGAACCCTTCGCCCGGCGGCACGAGCCCCATGTTGCCGGCGATCGGCTCGACGATCAGCGCGGCGATCTTGCCGGCGTGCCCCTCGCAGAGCGCCGAGACCGACCCGAGGTCGTTGTAGCGCGCGTTCAGCGTGTCGGCCGCCACCGCCGCCGGCACGCCGGGGCTGGTCGGGATGCCGAGCGTCGTTGCGCCCGACCCCGCCTTCACGAGAAACGCGTCGCCGTGCCCGTGATAGCACCCTTCGAACTTGATGATGCGATCGCGGCCCGTGAAGGCGCGCGCCACGCGCACGGCGCTCATCGTCGCCTCGGTGCCGGAGCTGACGAAGCGGACGCGGTCCATCGACGGCACGAGCCTGCGGACGAGCTCGCCCAGCCGGTTTTCGAGCGCGCTGGGCGCGCCGAAGCTGGTGCCGCGCTTTGCCGTCGCGGCAATCGCCTTGATCAGGCCGCGCGGCGCGTGGCCGTGAATCAGCGGCCCCCACGACATGACGTAATCGACGTAGCGATTGCCGTCGGCGTCGTCGATGGTCGCCCCCGAGGCCTTGCTGATGAACAGCGGCGTGCCGCCAACGGACTTGAAGGCACGGACCGGGCTATCCACCCCGCCGGGGAGGATCGCCACCGCCTGCTCGAAGAGTTTCCGGGATTTCGTCGGTCGTTTCATTGGTGTATAAGGAGTCCGCAGTTCCGAAACAGTGATTCTGGACTGACCGAGGGCTGCTGCGTCAACCACACGGGGGTAAAGGTGAGAATCATTGTTCTGGCGATGGCCGTGACAGCCGCACTCGCGATGGCGCTGGCGCGGGAAGGACAGCGGCCCGCCCAGGGGGCCGAACAGGCATCGCCGACCGGTCAGGAACCGCCGCCGGCGGCGACGTCCAGTCAGGAGTCCGAGCGGGAACGGCTGCCGGCGCGGCTCGCGGGCGAGTTCACGCCGCTTGCGCCGCCCGAAATTGCCAACGGCCCGGTGCCGCGCATGGCGGACGGCCATCCCGACCTGTCCGGGCCGTGGGTCGGCGGTGGATCGAACCAGGACATCGAACGCAATGGCGGACTCAAGCCGGGAGAGCTCCCGCTGCTTCCCTGGGCCAAGCGGCTGCGCGACTCGCGGAAGGAAGAGGACGAGCCCTATCTGTACTGCACGCCGATGAGCGTGCCGCGCGTCAACCCGTACCCGTGGCGAGTCGTGCAGTCAGTGGGCGCGAACGGCACGGGAACGATTTACGTGATACACGAGAATGGCGACGCCGGCGCGGTTCGCAAGATCTTCATGGACGGCCGCAAGCATCCGCCCGCAGACGACCTGCTTCCGACTTGGTGGGGTCATTCGATTGGCCACTGGGAAGGCGACACGCTCGTCATCGACACCGTCGGCTACAACGACAAGTTCTGGTTCGACAGCCGCGGGACGCCGCACACGACCCAGCTGCACACCATCGAACGGTGGACGCGCACCAACTACGGCACTTTGATCAACGAGTTCACGCTCGACGATCCCGGCGCGCTCGAGCACCCCGTGCAGCTGAAGTTCGAGGCGCACGCCTCACCGCCGGGGACGGAGCTGATGGAGTTCGTCTGCACGGAGAACAATCAGTACGGCATCGCCGCCGACATTCCGAACGTCTATCGCGAGAAAGGCTACGGCCTCGAAGTGGAGCCGCCGTCGCCGCCGCAGAAGCGAGGAGGGACGCGATGAAGGCCGCGCTCGGCGCGATCGTTGGTCTGATGGGAACCGTGCTCGCCGCGCCGGCCCTGGCGCATCACTCGTTCGCGGTGGAGTACGACAAGGACAAGCCGGTCGGAGGGACCGGCGTGATCTCGAAAGTCGAGTGGACGAACCCGCACATGCGCGTCTATGTCGATTGCAAAGACGCCAAGGGTGTCGTCACGACGTGGAATCTCGAGCTCGGCAGTCCCAACAGCGTCATTCGGCGCGGCTGGAAGCCGTCGGATCTCAAGCTCGGGGCGCAGATCTCGTTCAAGGGATTCGGCGGGAGGAAGGTGTTGACGAGAGCGGCGGCGGATGTCCTGACGCTCGCGGACGGGCGGTCGTTCACCGGCGCATCGGGTGCACCCGACGGCTCGAAGGGGTACGGCGTCGGCGCCGGCGTCCCGATCCCGTAACCTAACCACGAAGGACACGAAGATCACGAAGATTTCTTTTCTTCGTGTTCTTCGCGATCTTCGTGGTTGTCTTCTCCGCAGGCCGGCCCTACAGGATCCGCGCGGCGTCTCTCGCGTAATACGTGATGATGATGTCGGCGCCGGCGCGCTTGATGGCCGTCAGCGTCTCCAGCATGCCGCGCCGCTCGTCGATCCAGCCGCGCGCCGCCGCCAGCTTCAACATCGCGTATTCGCCGCTGACGTGATAGGCGGCGGTCGGCTGGTTGAACTGCATCTTCACGCGCGAAATCACGTCGAGATAGTGGAGCGCCGGCTTCACCATGACGATGTCGGCGCCTTCCTCGAGGTCGGTCTCGACCTCGCGCAGCGCCTCCTCGACATTCGCCGGGTCCATCTGGTGGCTGCGCCGGTCGCCGAACTGCGGCGCCGAATCCGCGGCGTCGCGGAACGGACCGTAGAACGCCGAGCAGTACTTCGCCGCGTACGACATGATGCCGATGCGATCGAGCCCGCGCTCGTCGAGCAGCGTGCGGATGGCGGCGACCCGTCCGTCCATCATGTCGGAGGGGGCGACGATGTCGGCGCCGGCGACGGCGTGCGAGAGCGCCGCGTCCGCGACGTGCGCGACGCTGACGTCGTTGAGAATCTCCTCGCCCTCGAGGATGCCGCAGTGGCCGTGCGACGTGTACTCGCAGAGGCAGACGTCGGTGATGACGATCAGGTCCGGCACCTCGCGTTTCAGGGCGCGCACCGCACTCTGCACGGGCGCGTCGGGATCCGAGGCCTTCGAACCGGTCGCATCCTTGCTCTCGGGCAGGCCGAACAGCAGCACGCCGAGAACGCCGTCCGCCTTCGCCGCCGCCGCTTCCTTCATGGCCTCGTCCACCGAGAGCTGGTAGACGCCGGGCATCGAGCTGACCTCGCGGCGGACGCCGCGCCCCTCGCAAATGAAGAGCGGCAGGATGAAGCAGTCGGGCGTCAGTCGTGTTTCGCGCACCAGGCTGCGAATCGCCTCGGTGCGGCGCAGCCGGCGCGGGCGGCGCGTCAGCGCGAGGCGGGCGGTGGACGTCTGTGTGGCCATGTCAACTCATTGTAGCCGTGCGGGAGCAGGCGCCGCGCCGCGCACCTTTGGCGACGGATTCGCGCACGTGTGGCGTTTACGCCGTCTTCGTCGTCGGCGCCACGCCATAGTGCGCGGCAATCGCGTCCACGAGCGCCGGGATCGTGTACGTCCGTGGCTGGATGGTCACGGGAATCCCGAGCTGGCGCGCGGCGTCGGCGGTGACCGGGCCGATCGTCGCCACCACCGTGTTCTTCAGCAGATCGGCGACCTGATCGGCGCCATGGATCTTCGCGAAGTTGCGGATCGCCGAGGGGCTCGTGAACGTGGACACGTCGATGCGGCCGTCGAGCAGCATGCGGTAGATATCCGGATCGCCTTCGCGCTGCGCGTCCTCGAGGATCGTGCGATACGCGATGACTTCGGTGACGACCGCCCCCGCATCGCGCAGCTGCTCGCCGATGATCTCGCGGCCGATGTCGGCGCGCGGCAGCAGGACGCGCACGCCGGCCATCGAGCCGAGCGCCAGCAGCGACGCGACCACCGCGTCGGCGCGGAACTCGCGCGGAATCAGGTCGACCTTGATGCCGTAGGTCGCCAGCTTCTCCGCCGTCGCCGTTCCTGACGTGCAGATGCGCGGCCCCTTCAGCGCGCGCACGTCGCGCTCGCCGTCGAGCAGCGCCGTCATGAACGCGTCGACCGCGTTGGCGCTGGTGAAGATGATCCAGTCGAACTCCTCGGGTCTCGCCGCGGCGCGCAGCAACGGATCGGGATCGTCGGGCGGCGCCATGCGGATCATCGGCGCTTCGAACGACTCGGCGCCGAGCGCCGTCAGCCGATCGACGAGCTCGGGCGCCTGTTCTCGCGGCCGGGTGACGAGCACACGTTTGCCGAAGAGCGGCCGCGAGTCGTACCACCGCAGGTGCTCGCGCAGGCCGGCGACGCGGCCCGCCACCAGAATGGCCGGCTGCCGGCGTCGCGAGTGCTCGCGCATCTGCAGCAGCAGCTCCTGCATCGTGCCCGCGACCGTCTCCTGGCTCGGCAGCGTGCCGTCGTAGATGATCGCGGCCTGCGTCTCCGCCGGCCATCCGTTGGCGATCAGCACCTCGAGCAGCTGCGGAAGCTGGTGCGCTCCGGCGTAGCAGACGACCGTCCCCTCGAGGCGCGCGAGACTCGCCCAGTCGATCTTCGGCGGCGTCCGGCTCTCTTCTTCGTAGCCGCGCACGAGCGTGATCGTGTCGCCGCCGCCGGGATACGTCACCGGCACGCCGGCGTACGCCGGGACGGCGAAGCTCGCCGAGAGTCCCGGCACGATCTCGTACGGCACGTGATGCTCGTGCAGGAAGAGCGCCTCCGCGCCCCCGGAGTCGAACACGAACGGGTCGCCGAACTTCAGGCGCGCAATCAGCTTTCCCTCGCGCGCCTTTTCGACGAGCAGATACCCGATCGCGTCCTGTCCCATGGATTGCGGCGACGCGATGCCGACGTTGATGAGCTCGGCGCCCTGGCGCGCGTATTTCAGGAGCCGCGGCGGCACGAGGTCGTCGTAGACGACGACATCCGCGGCGCGAAGATAGGTGAGGCCGTGGACGGTGATGAGACCGGGGTCGCCGGGACCGGCGCCAATGAGGTAGACGGCAGGATGCTTCACGGCTGGATGCCTTCGACCGCGGCGTGCGCCCGCTGTACCTCGGCGAGGATCTGGTCCGCGCCCTGCGCCAGCAGGTCGTCGGCGACCGAGGTTCCGACCGCACGTGCGTGTGTCATGGGCCCGCGCGATTCTGCGCGAATCGCCCGTGCGCCGTCCAGCGAAAGTACGACCGCCGTCACGTCGATCCCGTCGCTCGTCACCCGGGCGTGCGCGCCAATCGGCATCTGGCAGCCGCCGCCCAGTTTGATGACGACCGCGCGCTCGGCGTCGAGCGCCGCCCTGCTGTCCTTGTGATCGATCTCCGCGACGGCGTAGGCGACGCGTGAATCGCCGGCGCGGATCTCGATCGCGATGATCCCCTGGCCGGGCGCGGGCACGCACGCCGGAATCGGCAGCGCCGCGGAGATGCGCGCGCGATGTTCCAGCCGGATGAGCCCTGCGGACGCGAGCACGAGCGCGTCGTACTGCCCTTCGTCCACCTTCCGCAGCCGCGTGCCGAGGTTGCCGCGAATCGGCATGAACGACGCGCCGGGAAAGAGCCTCGAGAGCTGCGCCGTCCGGCGCACGCTGCTCGTGCCGATGCGCGGCGTGGCCCCGAGGCGCGACACGAGCTCCTCGAACGAAATGGTGCTATCGGACGAGTCCGCTTTCCGCCGCACCTTCGCGCCCTCGGCGGGGAGCACGACCGCATCGCGCGCGTCCTCGCGCGGCAGCACGCCGGCGATCATCAGTCCCTCGGGCAGCACGACGGGCATGTCCTTGCTGCTGTGGACGGCGAGGTCCACGTCGCCGGCGAGCAGCGCATCCTCGATTTCCTTGACGAAGACCCGCTTGCCGCCGATCTGCGTCAGCGACGCTTCGGCCAGCTTGTCGCCGGAGGTCCGGATGACGACGATCTCGCAGTCGACGCCGGTCTGCGCGCGCAGCTGCGCGGCCACCGCGTTGGCCTGATAGAGCGCGAGCTCGCTGCCGCGCGTGCCGAGCCGGAACGTCATGTCTGCTTCGGCGACTCCGAACGCTTGCCCCGCGCGTAGTCGAGGGGCTCGTCATCCGTCAGCCTGAAGAGGCGATTGACGGCTTCGGTGTAGGCAGCCTGGGTTTCCTCGTCTGGCAGCGCCTTGAGCTGTTCGGTCGGCTCGAGGAGCAGCTTTTCGACGATGAGGCGGGTGACTTCGTCCACGCGGGCTCGTGCCTCGGGCGAGAGCGCGCCGAGCTTCCCTTCCAGCCGCTGCAGCTCGGAGCGGCGGATGGCCTCGAACCGCTGGCGCAGCGCGACCACGGTGGGCACCGCCGTGCGCGACCGCTGCCACGCCATGAACTTCGTGACTTCCTCGTTGACGATCGCTTCGGCGCGCTCGACCTCCGCCATGCGGCGCGACAGGTTCTCCTCGACGATGCTCTGCAGGTCGTCGATGTTGTAGAGGAACACGTGCTCGATTTCGCCGATGGCCGCATCGACGTCGCGCGGAACGGCGAGGTCGATGATGAAGAGCGGCGTGCTGCGGCGGTGTCCCTGCGCCGCCTGCAGCTGCGGCAGCGTGATGATCGGCCGCTGCGACCCCGTCGCCGTCATGACGATGTCGGCCGACCCGAGCGCGTTGATCATCGAGTCCCACGGCACCGCGCGGCCGCCCACCTCGTTGGCGAGCGCTTCGGCGTGCGCGTGCGTGCGGCTGGTGATGACGATCTCGCCGACGCCCTGGCCGCGGAGGTGCTGCGCGGTGAGCGAGCTGATTTCGCCCGCGCCGACGACGAGGACGCGGCGGCCCTCGAGGCGGCCGAAAATCTTCCGCGCCAGTGCCACGGCCGCGTAGCTGACCGACACCGCCCCTCCGCCGAGCGCCGTCTCCGTGCGCACGCGCTTGCCGACGCCGAACGACCAGCGGAACGCGTTGCTGAGCACCGGGCCGACGCACTGCTTCCCCGCGGCGGTCTGAAACGCCTCCTTCACCTGGCCGAGGATCTGCGGTTCGCCGACGACGAGCGAGTCGAGGCCGGCCGCGACGCGGAACAGGTGCGCGACGGCGGCGCTGTTCTCGAGCGCGAACAGGTGCGGCTGGAACGACTGCGCCGGCACGTGGTGGTAGTCGCTGAGGAAGGCGACGAGCTCCTCGCGCGCCTGCGCCGGATCGCTGCTGGCGACGTAGATCTCCGAGCGGTTGCACGTGGACAGCACGACCGACTCGCTCATCGACGGGCGATGCGAGATGGCTTCGGCGGCCGCGCTCAGATCGCGGCTCGAGAAGTCGAGCCGCTCTCTCAGGTCGACCGGCGCCGTCCGGTGGCTCACGCCTAATAGAAACAAATGCACGGGTCAGGTATCAGGTATCGGGTATTAGGTATCAGGTGTCAGCACGCATCAGTAGAACGTATGGCTCGTCGTCACGAAATAGTTGATCGCCAGGAAGTTCAGCATCGCGAACGCAAACCCGAGCGCGGAGAGCCACGCCGCGCGCCGGCCGCTCCAGCCGAGCGTGCGCCGGGCGACCACCGCGAACGAATAGACGCCCCACGTCAGCATCGCCACGAAGATCTTCGGGTCGTCGAGCGACATCGCCTGCAGGTTCGGATCGGTCGGATCGATGCCGCGCGCCTGCGCCGTCCACACCCCGCCGACGATGACGCCGAAGGTCAGGAACACCCAGCCCACCGCCACCGCGCGCGAGTTCATCACGTCGAGCACCTGCAGCGACGGCAGCCGCGTGTAGAAGTAGCCGAGGTGCTTCTTCTTGATCTCCTTGAACTGCAGCATGTAGGTCAGGCCGAGGATGCCCGAGAGGCCGAAGCTGGCGTAGGCGAACAGCAGCGACGACACGTGCACCCAGAACCACGGGCTGTCCAGCACCGCGTCCTGGTATTCCATGCCGGGATACAGCGCCGGAATCGTCTGCAGGCCGACGATCAGCGGCAGGATGAAGACGCCCATCGCGCGCTCGTCCGTCGTCAGCTCGAGATACAGGTACGACAGCGTGAACAGCCAGACGAACGTCGACACGGCGCGAGACGGGTTGGCGAACGGCACGTGCCGCACCTCCATCGTCTGCATGCCGATGACGAACGTGTGGACGAGCGCGCCGAAGAGCAGCAGCGTCGTGGCGGTGCGGCCGACGGCCGCATCCCGGCGAGCGAAGTGAATCGCGTAGGCGACCCCCGCGGCCGCGTACAGCAGCAGCGGGAGCGTGTTCAACGGGACGTCGGGGCGTAGTAGCCCCGCTTGGTGCGCGGCGTGACGTTGGACCGGCTCACCTGGACGACGATGCGGCGGTAGGCGCCGTCACGCTTCGCGTTCCTGGACGTGTAGCCGAGCGTGTACTGGCTCGCGAGCTCGTCGGCGATCTCGGAGTAGACGCCGTTCAGGTCGTCGATCTTCGCCGGGAAGAACGAGCGGCCGCCGGTTTGCTGCGCCAGCTGGCGCATGACGAACTCGGCTTCGTGGAAGCCCTTGCTCTGCGTGTCGGCGCCGCGCAAGGCGATGGTGAAGATCGCCACCTCGCTGCGCTTGGCGAGCTCGAGGACCTCGTCGAACGAAATCAGGCTCGACGTGTCTTCGCCATCGGAGAAGAGCACCAGCGCCTGGCGGCGCACGTCCTCCTCGGCGCCCGCCTTGGCCTTGGCGAGCTCCTTCAACGCGATGTAGATGGCGTTGTAGAGCGAGGTCGACCCGCCGGCCGACGTCTGCAGGATGGCGGACTGGAGCTCGGTCTGGCTCGACGTGAACGCCTGGCGGATCTCGACGCGGCTGTCGAAGTCGATCACCTGCGCCAGGTCGTTCGACTTCAGCCGCTTGACGAAGTTGCCGGCCGCCACCTGCAGCGTCGGCAGCTTGTCCTCCATGCTGGCGCTGCTGTCGAGGAGCAGCGACATGGCGATCGGCTGCTGCTTGCGCGTGAAGAAGGAGAGCTCCTGCTTGACGCCGTCCTCGAACACCGCGAAGTCCTTCTCTTCGAGGTCGGTGACGTAGTGGTTCGCAGAGTCGACGGCGGTCACGTTCAGCGACACGACGTCGACGCCGGCGCGGAAGGTGCCTTGCGCCGAGGGAGCGGACGAAAGCGCCGCCACGAGGGCGGCGGCGAGAAGGGCGATGCGCTTCACTTCGTTGTCCCTGTTCCGCGCTCGAGCGTCCCTCGCATCGTCAGCTCGGGTCTCCGGGCGCTCACGTCGATTTTTTCCGGCGGAATCAGCGAATCCGGCCGGCCGTACACCACCTTGTACTGCGACGACAGCTCGCGCGCGAGACGTTCGAGCGAGGGCTGCACCGCCATCGGCGTCAGCAGGTTGACGCGCTGGCCGCCGGTGTCCTTGGTGCCCTGGGCGAGGACCCGCGCGCGATTGCGCAGTTCTTCATGGTCGGTCGAATTGAAGTCGCCGACGGTCACCGCATGGATGGCGGCGCCGGCCTTCCTCACCTCGGGCATGACCTGTTCGTACTGGCGGTATGCGAAATCGCCGCCATCGGTAATCACGGGGACGATGACGGCGCGCGGCGTCTCGCGCTTTTCGAGGCCGAGCGAGACCTCGAAGAGGGCGTCCATGAACGTGGACCCGGCGCGCGTCCGCGGCCACAGGAGGCCGATCGCGTCCTGCAGCAGCTTGGTGTTGGAGGTGTAGTTGGCGAGGATGGTCGGCCGATCCGCGAGGCCGACGATCGCGATCTGGTTGCCCTGGGACATGCGCGCGATGAAGGCGCGCAGCCCCTCGCGCACGCGCGGGATCAGCGATTCGGAGGCGGCGCTGTCGTCGACGAGGATGGCGATGTCGATCGGCTCGGTCGCGCGCGACACGCGGAGCACCTCGCGCGCCGCCCCGTCCTCGCGGATGACGAAGTCATTCGGTCCCAGGCCTTCGACGGGCTCGCCCTTCTGGTCGACCGCGCTGACGAACATCGTCCGCTCGCGCGGCCCCTGCGCGGAGACGAGCAGCGGCACCATCGCAGATGCCAATGCGATCCCCAGGGCCACGAGGAGGGCCCGACGCGGGTGGCTGCTTGTCGGCATGATTCCCGGCGCGAGGCAATCGGTAGAGGCAGTATAGGACCCGCCGACAGACGAGATCAAGCAAAGCCGTTGGGCTGAAGTCATTGAACTGATTGAACTTTGGCAGATTGCGTGAAGCTTTTCACAAGGTGGGCTATACTCAAGGGCGCTCGAGGTGCGGAAAGAGCGCGCCTTGTCTCGCCTCAAGCCGCAGGCGAAGGCGGATGAGCGCGCGGCTTGCACGCGTGATCGGCGAGATGGCCAAGAAGAACCGCAGTTTCTCGTATTCACGTTCCGCCAAGTCCCTGCAGGAGAACGCCAGCAACGCCGGCGCGGCCGCCGGGGCCAGCTACACGCTCGTTGGCGGCATCCTCGTCCTCGGCGGCCTTGGATACCTGGTGGACAGGTGGCAGGGCACCGGCCCCTGGGGTTTGCTCATCGGGCTCGCACTCGGGATCATCGTCGGCTTCTACGACCTGGTGAAGACAGCCACGAGACGATGAGGCCGGTCGCGTGGATGGTGGGAGCCAGCCTGGTGTCCTGGCTCATCGTCTCCGGCGTGGCAGGCGGCAGCAATCCAGAGGTCCTCTGCGGCATGGTCGGTCCGCTCGCGGTCGCGGCCGTCAGCTGGATCGTGACCGAGCGGACGTATCGGTCGCAGCCCGAACGGCTGATGGGTGTGATGGTGCAGGGGCTGGCGATCAAGGCGGTGTTGTTCGGCGGCTACGTGGCGGGCATGCTTCGCGTCGCCGGCCTGCGGCCGGTGCCGTTCGTGGTGAGTTTTACGGGCTATTTCATCGCGCTGCATGTGATGGAAGCGATGTCCATGCATCGCCTGTTCAAGTCGGCCGACGCGGCTCCGCCGCTGCGCCGAGACGAGTCGTAGCGTCGAATGCTGAATCTCCAGCCGCCGGCCGAGGGTGCCGCGCAGACGGCCGAGGGCGCCCGGGAAGGCTTCAACGCCGGCGACCTCATCATCGAGCACGTCTCGAACACGAGCGTCGATCACCCGTTGATTCAGCTGCCGCGCGTCTTCGGCATCGACATGTCGGTGACCAAGCACGTGTTCATGCTGTGGGTGGTCGCGGCAATCCTCTTTTTCGGCCTGACGTGGCTCGTGCGCCGCTACCTCGCGCAGGAGCGGCTCGTCCCGGGCCGCACGGAGAGCCTGCTCGAAATCGCGCTCGAGTTCGTGCGCGACTCGATCGCCGCGCCGAACCTCGGGCACAAGTGGGTCCTCGCGTGGACGCCGCTGCTGCTGACGCTCTTCCTCTTCATCTTCACGTGCAACCTGATGGGCGTCCTGCCGGTGTTCGACGTGCTCGAGCTGCTCAATTCGACGGTGATTCACGCCGGACCGGACTCGTGGTTCACGCGCGTGCTGCACGGCGGCGTCACCGCGACCGGCAACTACAACGTCACCGCGGCGCTGGCCACCGTCGCCTTCTTCTGCATCATCGTCGCCGGCACGCAGGCGCACGGCTTCGTGCAGCACTGGAAGAACCTGGTGCCGAAGGGGCTGCCGTGGCCCATCTACTTCCTGCTCGTCCCCATCGAGATCCTGGGCATGTTCGTGCGGCCGTTCGCGCTCACCATGCGACTCGCGGCGAACATGGCAGGAGGACACATCGCGATTCTCGCGCTGCTGTCGCTCGTCTTCGTCTTCACGGAACTGTCCGGCCGCGCGATTGCGGGCGTCGGCGTCGGTATGGTGCTCTCGCTGCCGATCGGCGTCGGGCTCACCGCGCTCGAGCTGATCGTGATCCTGGTGCAGGCCTACGTATTCACGCTCTTGACGGCCGTGTTCATCGGCATGGCCATTCACGCTCATCACTGAGCTTTCGACACACGGAGGAGTAGACGCATGGATCCAGCACTGGCATACATGGGGGCCGGCATCGGTTTCGGCCTGACGGTCATCGGCGCGGGCATCGGCATCGGTTGGCTCGCGTCGGCGATCGCCGAGGGCGTGGCACGGCAGCCGAGCGCGAGCGGGCAGATCACCGGCGCGGCCTATCTGCCGCTCTTCCTGCTCGAAGGCGTCGCGATTCTCGCCGAAGTGTTCGGACTCCTGATCGTCCTCCTCAAGTAGGACGGATCTCTTCAGGTCCGTCGAAAGGACGCATGTCATGAATCCGCTGGTCCAGCCCGATCCGGGTCTTTACATCTGGACTATCCTCACCTTCCTCATCCTGGTGGCGCTGCTGGCGAAGTTCGCGTGGAAGCCGCTGCTCGCGGCGCTCGACGACCGCCAGCAGTCGATCCGCAAGGCGCTCGACGACGCGCGCAAGGCGAAGCAGGAGCTGGAGGGCATCCACGCGGAATCCGCGAAGCTGCTCGCGCAGGCGCGCAGCGAGGCGGCGGAGATCGTCTCGCGCAGCCGCTCGGACGCCGACCGCTTCCGCGAGGAGATGAAGGAGAAGGCGCGGGCCGAGGCCGCGGGGCTGACGCGCAACGCCGAGCGCCAGATCGAGCTGGAGACGACGCGCGCGCTGCAGCAGATCCGCCAGGAGGCCGTCGACATCTCCGTCGGCATCGCGTCGAAGCTCCTGCAGCGGAACGTGTCGAAGGAAGACAACGAACGCCTCATCGACGAAACCTTCAAACAGCTCGAGGCCACGCGGATCGCACGCTGACGCGTGCGAACATTCCAAGTTCCAATCTTGGAGCCTGGAACTGACCCGCCGCCGCATTCTTCCGCTCGCCGCCGCACTCGCCGGTGCCGCTCTGTTCGCCTACGCCGTGCGGCGCGCGGGCGTCGCCGAGATCGTCGACGCCGTCCGCCGCGTCGGCTGGGGCCTCGTCCTCATCCTCCTGCTCGCCGGCCTCCGGTTTCTCGTTCGCGCCCAGTGCTGGCGCTGGTGCCTCCCCCCTGTCGTGGGGTCCGGCTTCAGCCACCCCGCGTTCCCTCTCGGCCGCGCGCTGGCCGCGTTCCTGGCCGGCGACGCCGTCGGCAACGTCACGCCGCTGGGCCTGCTGGCGAGTGAGCCGGCGAAAGTTCTGCTGACCCGCCATCACCTCGCGACGCGCGAAGCGGCCGCATCGGTCGTCATCGAAAATCTCGTCTACGCGGCGTCGGTCCTCGCCATGGTCGGCATCGGCCTCGTCGTGCTCGCCGTGAACGTGCCGATGCCGAGCGCCTGGAGGGCCGTCGTCGTGCTGGCGCTGGGGGTGATGATCGCCGGGAGCGCGATGGTGCTGCGCGCCATGCGCGGCACGTGGGATGTGAGCCGGGGCGAGCGTCCGCGCTGGCGCGAGCGTCTGGCGACGGTGCGTGACGAGGCGGCCCGTTTTTCAGGCAGCCACCCGGAGCGGCTGTGGCGCGTGTTCGCGCTCGACCTGCTGTTTCACGCGCTCGCCGTGCTCGAGGTGTTCGTTACGCTGCAGTGGCTGCTGGGCGACCGCAGCGCGACGCTTGTACAGGCGATCGTCTTCGAAGCGTTGAACCGCGTGATCACGGCGGCGTTCAAGTTCGTACCGTTCCGCGTGGGGATAGACGAGGCGTCCGCCGGCGCGCTGGCGCCGGTGCTGTCCGTGAATCCCGCCGCGGGCGTGGCGCTGGCCGTGGTGAGGAAGGTCAGGAATCTGTTCTGGGCGGCGATCGGGCTGATGCTGGTCGCGGCGCATCCGGCCGCAGACCGTTAGTGGTTGGTAGTTCGTCGTTGGTGGTTGGTGGTCCCGCCTACCGGGAACGGCCGCCCAGCAGCGCCAGCGACGGATCGCCCCGGAACCGGCGCCGCGCATCTGACCGCAGCGCCTCGGCGCGCGCGCGCTCGCCGACGATCGTCCAGAGACGCGCGGCCATCGAGTAGCCCTCGGGCGTCGGCGCCGCTTCGACGAGATCGCCGATGACGTGCTCCACGGCCTGGTCGCGATTGGACGCACGGTACAGCATCGCGAGGCTGGCGTAGGTGCCGATGTTATGCGGGTACTCGCGCAGCTCCTCCTGGAACTCGGCCTCGGCCTCGTCGTACCGATCGAGCCGCGCGTACGTGTTCCCGAGATTCAGGTGCAGCTCCGCCAGCGTCGTGTTCGCCTGCTCGACGGTCGCCGCCGCCTCCTTGAACGCCGTCAGCGCCTCCTCGTATCGCCCATCGTCGTAGGCGAGGCGCCCGGTGACGAATTGCGGCAGCGGCCTGTGCGGGTCGGCCTTCTGCGCGGCGGCGGCGTGGAGCCTGGCGGCGTCGATGTCCTCGCGCCCCAGCGCGACGCGCGCGGCGATTTCGTGCGCGGCCGCTTTCATCGGCGGGCTGCCCCCCGCGTCGGCGAGCGCTGCGGCCTGCTCGGCCTGCATTGCCGCGTCATCGGCCCGCCGGGCGCGCAACAGCGCCGATGCGAGCGCCACCGGGATCTCCGGGTCGTCCGGCCGCGCGGCCGCGGCGGCCGTCAGCACCCTGATTCCTTCATCGATGCGGCCCGTGCGCACCAGCAGCGAACCGATCTGATACTGGACGCTCGCGAGTCCCTGGTGCTTCGTCGAGATCGCACGCAGCGCGTCGAGCGCCGCGGAATACTTCTTCTGCGCCACCAGCGACGCCGCGCGACGGTGCGCGGCGGTCAAGGCCGCTTGCGACCCGGGTTCGATGCTTCGGCCGGGTTCGCTCGCTGGCGGCAATTCCCCTTCGTTCGTCTTGCCTGCGGCGGGCGGTGGCGCCGGGCTCAGTCCCGCGAGGTACCCGAAGGCCGCGAGCCGGTCCTCGTCCATCTGCGCCGGCGGCACGGGTGCGTCGATCGCGTGCCCCAGCAGGAGCTTGTCGAGCGCAGCGCCCATCTGCTGCTGACGCGCGGCGTCCGGCATCGGCGCATCGGGCACGAGCGGGACCAACTGCTCGCCGATACCCCGGACGAAGCGATACGACGCGTTCGAGAGCGCGAGCAGCGGCTGGCCGTCGAAGCGGTACAGCGGCGCCAGCAGCTCGGCATAGATTGGCTGGTCGGGCACGAAGCCGCTCGTCTTGTCGAGGATGGCGCGCAGCGATCGCCCGCGCAGGCCCGACGGCATCGGCGCGCGGACGACGTCGAGCAGCGTCGGCAGCAGGTCGATGTGCTGCACCGGCAGCGGTACCCTTCGTCCCGCGCCCGCCTCGCCAGGCTGCTTGACGATGAGCGGCACGCGCAGCGAGCTGTCGTCGAGCGTTTCACCGGTGCCGGGGTCGCCGTGCGCGGCGGTGAAGACGATCGTGGAGTCGGTGTACCGTCTCGTCCGCTTCAGCTCCGCGACGAGACGCCCGACGACCGCGTCGGCGGAGCGCGCATCCACCTGCAGGAAGAGAAAGTAGCGCTGGCCGGACTGCGACTTGATCCACTGCTCGGCCGCGTCGAAGGTCGCCAGGCCGTCGCGCCGCGGCAGCACGCCCTCCTCGAGCGGTTCGTCCGGAATGTCGGCGTCGTAGAACGAGAACCCCTGCGCGAGCCCCGTCGAGCGGCGCAGCAGGAACGACGACACGGCGGCGCCCGTGTTGAAGCCGCGATTGCGAAGCAGGGCGGCGATCGTTCGCGCCTGCTCCTTCAGCGCGAAGCCGCCGTCATCGCGCACGCCGTTGTCGAACGGCAGCTGGCCCGAGACGAGCGCGGCGTGCGCGGGAAGCGTCAGCGGCGAATGCGTGTACGCGCGCTCGAAGACGATGCCGCGGCCGGCGAGCGCGTCGATGTTCGGTGTCGCGCCCGCCGCGCCGCCGTAGGCCGGCAGCGTATCGGCGCGCAGCCCGTCAACGGTGATGAGGACGATCGGGCCCTGATGGGGAGGCGATTCCCGGGCAAAGCGCCAGCCCGTGAACGCGGCGCCGGCCACCGCGAGCATGAACAGCGTGATGATGACGGTAGCCTGCCAGCGCTTGCGCGCGGCAGGCGCCAGACGATTCACTTACTTTCTGATTTCTTGAAGGTGCGCGGCGGCTTCGGCGGCCGCCGTCGTCTTCGGGTCCGCGTTGATCACGTCCTGGAACGACTTGGCGGCCGCATCCATGTTGCCGGCGGCCATCTGCGTCACGCCGAGCTCGACGCGCGCGCGCGCGTTGGCGTCGTCGGCCTTCAGCAGGTCGGTGTAGGCGCCGATCGCGCGGTTGAGCAGCGCCTGTTTCGCGGCCGCATCCCTCTCCTGCGCGGCCTTCTCGCGGTAGACCGTCGCCAGCATCAGGCTCACCGTCGTGAGCCGCGCGTTCTTCGACTGGATCGACTGATAGGCCGCAATCGCGTCGTCGTAGCGCCCGGCCTTGCGGAGCGTTTCGGCGGCCGCGATGTCCTCGGTGATGGTCTTGGCGAGCGCGCCCGGCATCGGCCCCGGGTCGCGCTGCAGCGTCAGCTGCAGCACGGGCAGGTTGCTCGAGCTGACGTCCGCCGTCCCCTGGATCGGCAGGAAGTTCGGGGCCTCGGCGACGACCCCCCAGCGGCCGCTGCGCACGCCAATCATGGCGAAGCGGCCCTTGTCGTCGGTGGTGGAGGTGATGCGCGCGTTGACCGCGTCGTTGGTCGCGCGCACGGTCGCCCCCTTGATCGGCTTGCCGTCCGGGTCCTTGATGGTTCCCGTGATCCTGCCGGCCGTCTGCGCCGACGCGGCGGCCGCGAGCGCCAGGGCGAGGGTTGCGAAGGTAAGGATTCGCCGCATGGGCGGATCTTACAGCAGAAACAGGCCTTAGATGCCGGCGCCTTCGCCGAGCTTGTCCCGGTACATCTCGGAATCGGCCACCCGGATGGCGTTGCCGAGGGTCTCGGCGTTGGCCTCCACCTCGGAGACACCGATGCTGAGGCCGGTCTCGGCCGGCAGGCCCGCGGCGTCCCGTTCGAGGGCAAACGCGGCCTTCAGTTCCTCGGCCTTGCCGGCCGCCTCGGTCGCCGTGCACGTGAGCAGCAGCAGGAACTCGTCGCCGCCCCAGCGAATGACGTAGTCGGACTGGCGCACGTGGCGGCGCAGCATGGTGCCGAGCGTCCGCAGCACGGTGTCGCCCGCGTCGTGGCCGAACCGATCGTTGAGGTACTTGAAGCGGTTGATGTCGACGAAGACCACGGCGAGCGGCTTGCCGTAGCGGCGGAACCGCTGCATTTCGCGCCGGCCGATCTCGTCGAAGAAGCGCCGGTTGTAGCAGCCGGTGAGCGGGTCCGTGATCGCCATCTGCTTGATCTGCTCGTTGGCGGTCGCCAGCGCGAGGTTGGTGCGGCGAATCTCGTCCGTCATGTCCTCGAAGACGAGCAGGTGCATCCCGAGCGCGATGAAGATGCTGGTGACGATGCTGAAGGCGAGCAGCGCGTTCGTGTACGACGTCGCCCAGGCGAGCCGGTAGGTCAGCACGGCGCCGGCGAAATTGAGGAGGCTCATGACGCCGAGCGCCGCGCTCATCATGAACGCGCCGATGATGGGCGTCCGCTTGGCGAGCTGCCCGTAGCGGAGCCCCGCCCACCCCAGGAGCACCGCGCAGGCGGCGGGCCCGGTGTAGAGCACGGCCGAGAGGGGCAGCACAAAAGGCGCAGCCAGGAACCAGACGGCCGCGGCCGCGCCGATCTGCAGCGGCACGGTCCACCTGCGCGCGCTCTTCTTCGAGAAGTCGTCGACGCTGAGCAGCAGGAGTCCCGCGGCCCAGACCGTCAGCAGCTGCGACAGCCCGATCATCACGCTGCCGACGCGCACGTCGGCGTAGCCGCGCGCGTTCAGCGTGTACGACGCGGCGAGCATCGACCAGCTGACGATCCAGTACACGACGAACGGGCGGCCGCGGTAGAGATACAGGATGCCGAGCGTGGAGGCGGCGACGAGGGCGCCGTAGGCGACGAAGAGCCGTGGCCGGATCTCGACAGGCTGCGGCGCGGGGATGCTGCCGAGCGCGCTTTGCAGCGCGTCTGCTGGCGGCTGGAACGCGAGCGTCGCCACCGGCGGCGCGAAGACTACGAGCGCAACCAGCAGCCAGAATGCACGCCGCCATGCCTGGTTCTGCATTCAGTTGTTCAGTAGAGCTGGTAGAGCAGTACGTAGATAACGACGCCGGTGACGGAAACGTACAGCCAGATGGGCAGCGTCCACCGCGCGACCCTCACGTGCCGCACATATTGCGCACGCAATCCACGGGCCGTTGTCGTCAGTGCGAGCGGCAGGATCGTCGCCGCGAGGACGACGTGTGTAATCAAAATGGAGAAATACGCGATACGTACACCGCCCCGCCCCGGAAATGGTCTCGATCCGGTGTGCGCGTGGTAGATGACGTACGACGTAAGGAACGCAGTCGAGGCGACCAGTGCCGCCAGCATGCACTTCTTGTGCATCGCGCGTTGCCCGCGCCGAATAAAAACGTAACCGGCGGTCAGGAGGATCGCCGAAATGCCGTTGAGGGTGGCGTTCAGCGCTGGCAGATCGGAAATCTCGATCAACGGAAGTGTAAGAAGGTGAAGAACTGAAAACCTACAGCCAGACCCGATCGGCGACGAGCGCGCCCCACAACAGGGGCAGATAGACGATCGAATAGAGGAAGAGTTGTCTCGCCGTCCTCGTCGAGCGCTCGCGGGCGAAGCGTGCCGAGAGCGCGATCAGCCCGCACCCGAGCAGCGTCGCGAGGACGCTGTACGGCGCGCCCGCGATGTGCAGGGTGGCGGGCAGCAGGCTCACGGGCCACAGCGCGGCCGCATAGAGCAGCGCCTGCCGTCCCGTGCGGCGCCCATCGGGCTCGAGCACCGGCAGCAGCGGGATGCCCGCGCGCCGGTAGTCGTCGCGATAGAGCCAGGCGATGGCGAGGAAGTGCGGCATCTGCCACAGGAAAACGATGCCGAACAGCACGATGGCCGAAACCGAGATCGTGCCCGTGGCCGCGGCCCAGCCGATGACCGGCGGCAGCGCGCCGGGGACGGCGCCGACCAGCGTCGACAGCGAGGTGCGGCGCTTGAGCGGCGTGTAAACGAACACGTAGCTGACGAGCGTCGCCGCCGCGACCATGGCGGCGAGCGGATTCACCTTCCACGTCAGCTCGATGAGGCCGATGGCGGACAGCAGCGTGCCGAACCACGTGCCGTCGGCGACACGGAGGCGTCCGCCCGGGATCGGGCGCAGGCTCGTCCTGCGCATGAGGCGATCGGTGTCGTGCTCCCACGCCTGGTTCAGCGCGGAGGCGCCGCCGGCGACGAGCGCCGTGCCGACGAGCGCGTGCAGCAGCAGCGGGAGCGCGACGCCCACGGGCGCCGCGATGTACATCCCGCCAAGCGTCGTGATCAGGACGAGGAAGTTGAGGCGAGGCTTGGTGAGCGTGACGAAGTCGGCGGTCCGTTGCGCCGGCCGTACGTGCACATGGGCGACGACCGGGGCGGCGACCGCGGCGCTGGCCTTCACGCGCTGGCCCCGCGGCGCGTCGGCGCCGCGATGGTTTCCGGCCGCGACACCGGACCCGCCCCACGTACGTAGGCCGGGTTCCGCTCCGCGAAGACGACGGCGGACCCGGCATCATCGGCGGACCCTGCGGGAACGAGCCCGGCGAAGCGCGCGCGATGCGCGCGCAGCGTCAGCACGAGCGACGTCACCAGCACCAGCGCGCCGTTGACGACGTGCAGCGAGTTGATGAGGAACTGCTTCTGGCTCAGCACGGTCAACGCGCCGAGCGTGATCTGGAGCGCGAGCAACAGGAGCAGGAGCATCGCGGGGCGGCGGAGCTCGGGGCGGCGGTGGTGGTAGACGACGTGGCCCGCGGTCGCCAGCACGAGCGCGGCGACGGTCGCCGCGCCGACCCGATGCGCGAAGTGGATGGCGATCTTCGCGTCCCACTGCGGCGGAACGAGGTGGCCGAACGCGAGCGGAAAGTCGGGAATCGCCAGGCCCGCGCCCGTATGCCTCATCGTCGCGCCGATGACGATCTGTGTGTAGATGACCGCGGTCGTCACGATGGCAAGCCGTTCGAGCGTGAGGTCCCTCGGGAGCCGAACGCGATCGCCGCGCTTCCACCCCGGCGCGGTCACCAGCGCGATAGTCGTCGTCAGGCAGAAGACGATCTGCGCGAGGCTGGCGTGCGCGATGGAGATCGCGTCCGGGAGGTACCACAGCACCGTGATGCCGCCGAGGATGCCCTGGACGATGACGGCCGCGAGCGCGAGGTAGCCGAGCCGGCGAACCCACGCGCGCGGCTCCGCGCGCCACAGCCAGACTGCCAGCACGACGATCAGGAAACCGACGGTGCTCGCGACCAGCCGGTGCAGGTGTTCGTAGAAGATGCCGCCGACCATCTTGTCGAGCGGGAACGCCCACATGAACCAGCCGTAGGTGTTCGGCCAGTCGGGCACGGACAGGCCGGAGCCCGTGCTCGTGACGAGCCCGCCCGCGAAGATCAGGACACCGGTGGACGCCGCGACCAGCGCGGCAAACAGGGGAAGCATGCAGTTATCCGCGGGCGACCCGGCGCGGCCCTACGTCTTGAACGTGAAGGCGACGTCCTTGGTCTCCTTCTCCCCGACCGTCACGGTCTGCGTCTGCGTGCCGAGCCGCTCGTGCCACGCTTCGATGGTGTAGGTGCCCGGCGGCAGCCCCTTCAGGGAGAACGTCCCGTCCGTCGACGTGACCGCGTAGTACGGATGATCGACGACGCCGATCCACGCGTTCATCCAGCCGTGCACGTCGCACTTGAAGGGGATCATCACTTCCTTCGTGCTGAAGGTGTGCGTCATCTTCATCCCCTGGATCGGCTGGCCCTGGTTGAATTCCTTGTTCGCCTTCGGCAGGCCGTGCACGTTGTGGAGCGTGTCGTCGCTGTTGACGATCTGCAGCGGCTGGCCCACCTGGATGCCGAGCACGTGCGGCGCGTAGTGGCACCCCTTCTGGTCCATGACGACCGGCTCGGATGGCGCCGTGAACGTGCGCGTGCCGAGGCCGTCCTTCACGTAGACGAAGACGTTGCCGACCGAGCCGTCCTTGCCGACGATCTCGTTCTCGGTCGTCAACCCGGGGTTCGCCTTCTCGCAGTACGGGTCGGAGCTCAGTTTGATGGGCGCGGGGGCGGGCGCCGTCCCGGCGAACGTCACCTTCCCCGTGACGGTCGCGGCGATGGCGGGATCGACGGCTGGCGACGCCGCCGCCGGCGCTCCCGCGCCGGAGCCGGCCGGCGCTGACGTCTGCTGATTCTGAGTGCTGTTTCCGCCGCACGCCGCCAGCAACGTGGCCGCGACGCACGCGGCGACGAAAAGTCGTGTCATCCGCAGGTTCTCCGAATGGCCAATTATGACACGCTGCCGCCGGCTTCCATGATCTTGCGGAAGACGCGGTCCTGCATCCACTTGGTGTCCCACCATTCGACCGGGTTGACCGCGGTTCCGTTGACGAGCACCGTGAAATGGAGGTGGTCGCCGGCCGCCAGGCCCGTCATGCCGCTCCGCCCGATGACTTGACCCTTGTCAACGGTGTCGCCGACCTTCACGCCAATCGACGAGAGATGCCCATACAGCGTCTGCACGCCGAGGCCGTGATCGAGGATCACGCAGTTGCCGTAGATGCCGAGATACGCCGCGTGCACGACGACGCCGCGCTGCGCGGCCTTGATCGGCACCTGCTGCGTGACGGCGAGGTCGAAGCCGAGATGCACCTGGCGATCGATCTCCTTGCCCATGTACGTATAGGTGCGGAAGTCGGCGAACTTTGCTTCGACCGCGGCGTTGGTCAGCGGCTCGAACGGCTCCTTCCACATCATCTCGGGCGCCGTCTTCTTCGCCAGCTCCGCGATCGTCTGCGCGTTCTGCTTGCGCAGGTCGCTGTTGACGCGGACGAACGTCTGCGCGATGTCCTCGGGCGCCGTCGACACGTCCTTCAGCTCCGGCGTATTGGCGATGATCGGCGGGACGACGCGCGCCACCCAGCTGTCGATCGGGATCGTGCTCCTCGAGAACGGCTTGGGGAACGGCATGTGATCGAGCGCCGACACCGCGATGTTCCCTGCCGGGTCGCGCGCGTAGACGCTGATCGGCGTCTTGAGGTCCTGGTCGTACGCGAGCGCGAAGAACGCGACGTGCACGGCGGGATCGTTGATGCCGACGGCGGATCCCGGAAACCCCGGATAGGTCCGATCGCCGACGCGCACGCCCGACTCCACGTCCGCCGGCGTCGCGCGATAGACGACGAACTCGGCGCCGCCGAGATTCACGTAATGGAAGGTCGAGACGACCGACGCCTGCGGCGGCTCGAGCCGCACCTGCACGTCGCGCGTCGTCTCGGTCGCGATCTGGCGGTAGCCGCGCAGCACCGGCCGCGCCGCGTGGACGACGATGCGCGCCGGGCCCGCCTGCAGCTCGGGCAGGGCACGCTTGCCGATCGGCCGCATCACGTAGAGGCGATCGGCGGCATCCTGGCGCGTCGTCGCCTGCGTCGGCTGATCGAGCGAGAAGACGGGGAACGACTTGCCGCCCTGTTCGACCGCGACGTCGAGCCGCGAGAGGCGTCCTTCCGGCACCTGCACCAGCAGCTCGAGCTCGCTGGCTTGTCCGACGAATTTATCGGGCTGACGGAATTGGACGGCCGGGCCCGGCTGTCGCCCCGCCCAGAGCCACGCCACGCCGCCGCCGATGATGATCAGGAGGAGGAGAAAGGCGAGGAACTTCGCGAAGCCACGCATCGGATCATGATAGTCCCCGTGCTAAGATTTTTTCGTTCGGCTGGCTCCGGCCAGCTGAGCGGGCCTCTGCCACGGCCTTGGCGAGGCACGCAGTCCGAGCCGGTATCGTCTAGGGGTCAGGACACGTGGTTCTCAGCCACGGGACCGGGGTTCGAATCCCCGTACCGGTACCATCCCAAGAAATCCCAAAGCCCAAATCCCAAGATCCAAATCCCAAGCGCTACAATTTGCCGCGCATCAACAGAACCCGACGCGAGCGATTAACGCCGAATGGGCAGCCGCAGGCGCGCCATTAAGTCTCGATACCGCGCGTCGGATTCGAGTTCCGCCAAAAACGGATCGTCCACGAGCGCCGCGTCGCTCACGACGATCGTTTCGTTCACCGTCGCCAGCTTCATCGACAACGGGATGGAGGCGTTCTGGTCGACGAGCAATTCGATGTTCTCGATCGCCGTCGACGCGAAACCGCTCAGGTCCAGCTGCAGGTCGTAGTGTCCGTTCGAAATCCGACGAGCCAGTAGTCGCCATTCGCGTCGATGGTATCGGAGAACGTCGGGAGATACGTGGCGCAATCGAAAAAGTCGTGACGTGCCCCCGACAACGACGGCAGGCAAGACTGGAAAGGTGAGTAAGTAGTAGAGTACGCCGCACGAAACGGCAGGAGGTTGGTGATGCGCGCTGTCATGACGTCCGCGATTCTTCAGCTCGTGCTCGGCGCCATCAACCCGGCCGCGAGCTATGCCGACGCCGGGCTACTGCGGACGATCGACGCACCGGACGAGCCGCGCGGGTACTGCATCGACATCGCGGGCCCGCCGGAGAGGCTGCAGCTGGACGCGCCGCTGCAGGCTCACACGTGCAAGTACGGCGAGCCGCTCGACGATCAGCGGTGGGAGCGGACGGCGGACGGCGCCATCCGCGCCGCCAGGTACGATCGCTGCCTCGCGGCCGCCGCGCTCGAGCCGGGCGCCAAGCTGCTGGTCCGCCCGTGCTCGTCTGCACCCGAACAGCGCTGGTCGATGTCGTGGGCACGTCTCACCCCGGCGTCCAAACCGGAGTTGTGCATCGCGGTCGCCGGCGACAAGGGCGCACCGGTGGGAACGAATTTCTGGCTCTCTCCCGTCTATCACGAACGCGCTATCGGGCTGGAGCGCTGCACCGACTCGCGCGCCGTCAGCCAGTCGTTCCGATGGTCGCGGCCCGATGAGCGCGGCCTCAGCCTCGCCGAACTCTCACGCAGCGGCATGCCCGCCCAACTGGCGAAGCAGATCGCGGCGCTCGGCTCGACGGAAGGCAACATCCCCGAGACATACAAGCTGTACGCAGCGCAGCCGCGGGTGTACGAGCCGGCCGAGCTCAAGGCGAGTAAAGGCGTCGCGTACGGGCCCAACGAGCGCCAGCGCCTCGACATCTACACCGCGACAGTTCGCCGCGCGGACCGTCCGGTGCCGATCGTGGTCGTGTTCCATGGCGGCGGCCTCGTGGGCGGCACGCGCGAGAACACCGCCACGTTCGCCGAGTACTTCGCGAGCCTCGGATTCGTCGGTGTCGCTGCGGGGTACCGGCTCGCGCCGGAGATCAAATGGCCGGAGGGGGCGCGCGACGTGGGCGCCGCCGTGACGTGGCTGCGCGATCACGCGCGCGAATACAACGCCGACCCGCAGCGCATCTTCGTCGCCGGAATCTCAACCGGCTCGCTGCATGTGGCGACCTACATCTTCAGGCCGGAGCTGCTGCCGCCCGGTACCGCCCGCGCAGCCGGTGCCATCCTGCTGTCAGGACCGTATACGTTCGATTTTTCGTCGCCGACGAAAGGCGAGCTCGCCTACTTTGGCGAGGACAAGTCGCGGTGGCCGCGGATGGTCGTACCCGGGAACGTGACGCGCACCGACATTCCTGTGCTCTTCACGACGGCGGAGTACGACGACGCGCGATACATCCGGGCGCAGGCGGCGCTCTTCTCCGAGCTGGTGCAGAAGCACGGCATGCGGCCGCGCTTCCGGCAGAGCCTCGGACACAACCACGTCTCGCAGCTGCTGTCGGTCGGCACGGCAGACACGAGCATCTCGCGCGAAATCCTCGATTTCATCGACCGCGTGACGACGGGCTGACAGGCGGTGTGGTCCCCCCGCCGCACCTAATTCGACGGAGAGCACCATGGGCTTGCATCGCCTCGCGATCGGGTTGGCCCGTCCTGATGATTTCGACGACCGCCGCGGCTCAAGAATGGATCGATTACACGAGTCGTGAGGACCGCTTCGCCGTCAACTTCCCCTCAGCTCCGACGATTCGTGAGTTCACGTACACGTCCTGGCGTGAGGCGAAGCTGCCGGCACGGACGTACACCGTCGAGCGCGGCAAGGAAAAGTATTCCGTCACCGTCGTCGACTACACGGTGGCCGAAGCCTTCCATACCGAACGCGCCAAGATCTGCCCGCCCGGAGCGCAGAATCTTTGTGCCGGCAACGGCACGGTGGCACAGGGTGTCGGGGGTTGGAAATACGACGTGCTCGGCGCGGTCGATCACGCCTCGCAGGAGATTCTCCAACGCGGCTCGACGGTCACCTATTTCGCGTGGTCGGCCATCAATCGCATCAACGGCAGGGACATCCACCTGACGAATAAGGACCAATCGCGGACATTCGTGCAGATGCACATGCACGAGAACCGCTTGTACATCTTTGAAGCGACGGTTCCGGCGGGCGCGCCTGAACCACTACTCTTTCAGCAGTCGCCCGTGATTCTGGACGCGGATGGGCGCGAGGTGCGATACAGCGACAATTACCTGAACTTGTTTCCCCCACCGAAGCGCGAGGGGCGGGGGGGCCAGCGGGGGCTCCAAGCGCCGTAGCCGCTGTCGCCGTCAGTCACTTTCCCAGACCCAGCGCGATGCGGAAGGATCGCCGGGGCGGCCTCGCCTTACGCCGCGATGCCGACAAATTCCACGTTCTCGGCGGAACACCATTTCTCTTAACCCCGTACCGGTACCATCCTTCGCTCGCGTGGCACCGAGCGAGCTACGGATGGCAAGCCCGGCGAGCTGCCACCGCAGGGCGAAAGATGTTGCACCGTGGTCGCGGTCATTTCAGGCGAGCGAAGTGGACCGCGCCATCGCTCCTTTCGGCATCGCATTTCGTGCAACTTCGCCAATGGATTCCCGTTGCCAATTCTGCAACTCGACTCTGTGATCAGTAGCATCTAGGCCTGATTCGGCGGGGCGCCTCCTTGCTCATGCGTAGCGCATATCGAAGCGTTTCGTCTAAGTACTCAGGAACGATGCGGTCCCACCTCGGCGCTACACCGGCCTCACGTCGGATGTTCCAAGAGGCTGACGGATCTTGACGCGGATACGAAGCGTCAACCCCGTTGTGGAATCGCGGCGAATCCGCGTCTGACGCACGGCCACGGTTCTTTGTTAGGAATGTCCGTGCTGCTGTTGGCGACGGCGCTCGTCGGTTTCGGTCCGAACACTCGCAGCGTCTAGAGCGACCGACCCTCAGGGAATCGGTACGTTCAGTGTGCACTTGTGAACAGGCGTGGAAACACCGCCGAGATACGCTCACTGAGAGGACCCTGATCATGAGTGCAAGCCATCACCCCACCGACATCCATCTGCGTCAACATCGGGCGAAAAAGCGGAACAAGCTACGCGCGCGGATTGCGGCGGCACCGGCGAGCGGACGGGCTGCGCTCGAAGCAAAGCTGCAACGAACGTATTCACGATCGCACTCCTCGGTGAAGGAGAACAAGCCGCCAACGGTGGTCTAGCGCCGCGAGTGACCGGTAGCGACTAACCGGCGTCTGAACCTCAGGATCACGCGGCGATGCCGACGAACTGTACGTTCTCGGCGGAACACCCTTTCTCATAACCCTGTACCGGTGCCACTCAAAAAATCCCAAATCCCAAATCCCAGGATCCAAATCCCAAGATCCAAATCCCAAGATCCAAATCCCGAGCGCTACAATTCGCGCGGCGTCTCAGGAAGTCACCGGCTCGGCGGGGAGGGCGCGTGATCATCACGAAGGGGCCAGCGTGACGCAGCCGAGCGAAGACCTTCGCCGCGAGTTCGGCGACCTCGACATCTACCTCTTCGACCAGCTGCACCGCGGGAGGATCGTGCAAGGGATGACGGTGCTCGATGCCGGCTGCGGCG